>Ga0193712_1000075_pt1 | contig 15114 bp, 17 predicted proteins | sample H3a1metaG_FD_143053 | JGI IMG/M metagenome (GOLD analysis project Ga0193712, IMG submission 143053) | Soil microbial communities from a riparian zone of the East river system, Colorado, United States - H3a1 | ecosystem: Environmental > Terrestrial > Soil > Riparian zone | place: USA: East River... | reverse complement strand
GGCACTAACGAGCGGGTGGCGATCGCCGACTACGCGCGCACCATCGCCTTCTACGTTCAGCTGATTCGCAACTCGGCGCTCTAGCGCCGCACCGCCCGCCGTTCGCCGTGGGTCTTCAAGTAGGCCCGCGACGCCGCGAGCACCTTTTCCTCCACGTCGGCCATCGAGCCTTCGAACGACGCCCCGGCGGCCTTCTTATGGCCGCCGCCGCCGAACTGATGCGCCAGGTCGGCCACATCCACCGCGCCCATCGACCGGAACGACACCTTGATGCGCCCGTTGGCGATCTGGCGGAATAACAATGCCAGCCGTACACCGGCAATCGACCTGGGGAATTCGACGATGCCGTCCAAGTCGTCCGCAGTGGCGCCAAATCGGTCGAGTGCATCGGGTGGGACGGTCACCCACGCCAGCCCGACGTCCGGCTCGACGACGAGCGTCTGCAACACCTCCGCGGTAAGCCGCACCCGGCCCTCCGGCGCGCTGGCGTACACCGACTCGTAGATGCCCTCGGGGTCCACACCCCGCTCCAGCAGCGCCGCGGCAACGCGCAGCGCCCGCGCCGAGGTATTGGAAAACCGGAAGCCGCCCGTGTCGGTGAGGATGCCGACGTACAGCGCCTTCGCGCTCTCGGGATTCAAGGGCCAGCCGAGCGCGCTGGCGAGATCGAACACCAGCTCGGCGGTGGCGGTGGCTTCGGGAGCGATGAGCCGCGGGCCGGCGGGGAGCGATCCGGGGCTGACGTGGTGATCGATGCACACGGTGGGCGCGGCGCGCTGCCGCACCGCGTGGCCCAGATCGCCGAGGCGGCTCAGGTCGCCGATGTCGAGTACGACGATCACGTCGGCGCGCTCGATTTCCTTCACGGCGCGGTCGGAGGCGTCGGCGCCGTCGGGGATCAGGAAGTCGAAGCGGTCGGGAATGCCGGTGGGGTTCGCGATCGTGGCGGTGACGCCCCGCGCCTTGAGCAGGTACCACAACCCGATCTCGCTCCCGACGCCGTCGCCGTCGGCGTTGACGTGCGTCGTCAGCACAACGCGCCGGTCGGGCGTTAATACAGCACCGATCTCCTGGGAAGCGCGTGCGCGCTCTGGTGGGATCGGAACGCCGTTCGTCGACATGCAGATAAATACGTCGAATAGCGGCGTAAAAGTAAGGCGTCGAACGACACCGTTCGACGCCTTACTTTGACCGCTTTGTCCAACACCTTTGTTAACGCCTTACGGTTTCGTTGCGAGATTCGACTTCCGGATGCTGTACCCGAAGTAGATGACCATCCCGATGGCAAACCAGATCAGCAGCCGCTCCCAGGTTACGGGCGGCAGCGCCATCATCAGGTATAGGGCCGACGCCGCTCCCGCCGGAGCGACGAACCACACCCATGGAGTCTTGAACACGCGCACCAGGTTGGGCTCGCGCACCCGCAATACCAGGATGCCGATGGACACGATCACGAACGCCAGCAGCGTGCCGATCGACACGAGGCTGGCGGCGTCACGGATCGGCAGGATCGCCGCGAAGAACGCGACGGCAACGCCCGTGACGATCGACGTGAGGTACGGCGTCTGGAACTTGGGATGCACCTTGTTGATGAACGCGGGCAACAAGCCATCGCGCGACATCGAGTAGAACACGCGCGACTGGCCCAGGAGCATCACCAGGATCACCGACGACAATCCGGCGATCGCGCCGAGCTTGATCAGGGTGGACATCCAACCCAGGCCGGCGCGATCCGCCACGACGGCGATCGGGTCGGGGACGTTCAGCTCGGTGTAGCTCATCACGCCCGTCGCGATTCCCGAGACGATGATATACAGCACGGTGCAGATGAGCAGCGATCCGATGATGCCGATCGGCATGTCCCTCTGCGGGTTCTTCGCCTCCTGCGCCGCCGTGCTGACGGCGTCGAATCCGATGTACGCGAAGAACACGATCGCCGCGCCGGTGAACACCCCGCTCCAGCCGTACTCACCCGCCACCGGGACGCCGTCCTTGACGGCCTGCGGCGGAATGAACGGGTGCCAGTTAGCCGGATTGATCGCGTGCGCCGCGAAGATGATGAACAGCAGCACCACGGCGACCTTTACCATCACGATGACGTTGTTGAAGTTCGCCGATTCCTTGATGCCGATGACGAGGAGCGTCGTGACGAGGCCGATGATGATCACCGCGGGCAGGTTGAAGATGGCCGCGACCTGGGTGCCGTCGTGGCAGGTCACCAGCGTGCCGCGCGCGGCGGACAGGGCGCACGGCACGTCGATCCCGACGTCGTGCAGGAACGACACCACGTAGCCCGACCAGCCGATCGCGACCGTCACGGCGCCCAGGGCGTACTCGAGCACCAAGTCCCAGCCGATGATCCAGGCGATCACTTCACCTAGGGTCGCGTACCCGTAGGTGTACGCGCTGCCCGCCATGGGAACGAGGGAGGCAAACTCGGAGTAGCAGAGGGCCGCGAAGATCGAGGCGACGCCCGCGAGGGCAAAGGAGAGGACGACAGCCGGCCCGGAGTTCAGGGCGGCAACGGTGCCGGTCAGTACGAAAATGCCCGTTCCGATGATCGCGCCGATGCCCAGCATCGTCAGGTTCAGCGCGCCCAGCACCCGCTTGAGGCTGTGGTCCGTCAGCGCCTCGTTCTGCAGGTCGGTGACGCTCTTCCGTCGGAAAAGATCCATGCGCTCCTCGGGTGTCAGGGGGCCGACGAAACGTCGGTGTGCCGCGCGCTACAGTAGGCCCCGGCTAGGAGGGTGTCAAGCTTAGATGCTGTAGTTCGGCGCCTCGCGGGTGATCACCACGTCGTGCGGATGCGATTCCCTGAGCCCCGCCGTCGTGATCCGGATGAACTCCGTCTCCGTGCGCAACGCCTTGATGTCGCACACGCCGCAATAGCCCATGCCGCTGCGCAGCCCGCCGACCATCTGGAAGATCACGTCCGACACGGGGCCGCGGAACGGTACGCGCCCCTCGATGCCTTCGGGCACGAGCTTCTGCGCCGAGACTTCGCCCTCCTGGAAATAGCGATCGGCGGAGCCCTCCTCCATGGCGGAGAGGCTGCCCATCCCGCGGATCACCTTGAAGCGCCGTCCCTCGAGCAGGAACGATTCGCCCGGACTCTCTTCGGTACCGGCGAGCATCGACCCCATCATCACGCTCTCGGCGCCGGCGGCGATCGCCTTCACGACGTCGCCCGAATACTTGATCCCGCCGTCGGCGATGACGGGGATGTCGCTCTTCCCCGTTCCGCGCACCGCGTCCACGATCGCGGTGATCTGTGGGACGCCGATGCCGGTGACGACGCGCGTCGTGCAGATCGATCCGGGACCCACGCCCACTTTCACGGCGTCCACGCCGCGCTCCACGAGCGCCTTGGCGCCGGCGGTCGTCGCGACGTTGCCGGCGACGATCTGCGCGTCGGGGAACGCATCGCGCAGCAGCGCCACCGTGTCGAGCACGCCCTGCGCGTGGCCGTGCGCCGAGTCCACCACGAGCACGTCGCATCCGGCGGCGATCAGCGCCGCGGCGCGCGGTTTGGCGTCGGGGGTCCCGCCCACCGCGGCGGCGACCCGCAGCCTGCCGTGCGCGTCCTTGTTGGCGTTGGGGTGCTGGCGCCGCTTGAAGATGTCCTTGATCGTGATCAGGCCCTTCAAGACGCCCTGCTGGTCCACGACGGGGAGCTTCTCGATGCGGTGCTTGGCGAGAATGCGCTCCGCCTCGTCGAGCGTCGTCCCGACCGGCGCGGTGACGAGTTTCTCCTTGGTCATCGCGTCGCGGATCGGCCGGTCGAGCTCGCGCTCGAACTGCAGGTCGCGGTTCGTGATGATGCCGATCAGCTTGCCGGCGCCGTCCACGATCGGCACGCCCGAGATCTTGAAGCGCGCCATCAGATGGTGCGCTTCGCGCAGCGCATGGTCGGGACCGAGCGTGATCGGGTTCAGTATCATCCCCGACTCGCTGCGCTTCACGCGATCGACCTCGGCTGCCTGGCGGTCGATCGGCATGTTCTTGTGGATCACGCCGATGCCGCCCTCGCGCGCCATCGCCATCGCCATCTCCGCTTCGGTCACGGTATCCATGGCGGCGGAGACGAGCGGGATGTTGAGCGAGATCGAGCGGGTGAAGCGGCTGGCGACAGCGACGTTGCGCGGATGGACCGTCGAATGACGCGGCACGAGCAGGACGTCGTCAAACGTGAGGGCGACGTCGGTCCGGAAGGTTCCCATGGAGAAAGCTATTCGTCGGACTTCTTTTCCTCAACTGCTGGCTTGGCCTCGACCGCCGCCTTCCCAGCGGCGGCCAAGCCTTCCAAGAAGCGCCCGGCCTTTCCCACGGTGTCCATCGTGCCGCGGATGATGTTCAGCGGCACTCGGCCGGCGCGCAGCGTATCCTCCAACGTCTCGGCGACTTTCTGAAACGCCGGTGCGCCCGCGGCCCGCTGGGCGTACTTCGACTCGAGGAACTCGACGTAGTCGAGCACCTGGTACGCCTGCTCGTCGGATAGAATCTCCAGCTTGCGCCGAATGCGCTCGGCCAGCACGTCGTTCACGGTGATACCTCCAGCGAAATCAGGTCCACCACGGGATTGCCGAGGTAGCGGCTGCGACCATTGCGCACCCGCGCGGTGACTTGGATGGTAGCGAGGGGCGCGAGCGCCTGGATGGATGCGAGTTTCGCATCTGGAATGATCACGTACACGAAGCCCCGCTCGGGCAGCGGCCCGCGCGCCAGCACGTACGTGGCGCCGGCGGGAATGTCGGGCCGGAGATCGTCCGCCTTCTGCACGGCGATGAATTGCAGCGTCCAGCGCAGCACCTGCCCCGCGTAGCGCTGTGGCTCGGCGCGCAGCTCCGCGGCGCTCACGCCGATCTGCCCCCCCCCCCCCGGTGGCGCCACCGGCAGCTCCGTCGCCTTCACCCACCCCTCGATCTGCACGCGCGCCCAGTCGCCGCTGCGCCCCAACACGCGCAGCGGCGTCTCGGCCGTCACCGTGCCCGATTCGGGGCCGTCTGGGGCGCGGTACAGGGTTGTGGGGCGGGCGGGTTGCTGACGGGCAGGGGCGGTTGGAGTGCTGTCCACCCCGGGCCGTCGGCCCAGGGTCAGCCCACCCTGGGCAGATGTGGAATCGGAGTCGGATGCTGAACGCGTGGCGTTCACGTCCGGGATGATGGCCAATGCGGACGTCGACACCCAGCCCTCGCGCGTGACGTGCACCCAGCGGTCGTCCTGGCCGACCTTCTTGAGGCCGAAGCCTTCCGCGAGCTTCGCGACGAGCGCTCCGCCGGCCGAGGAGCGGAGGTTCTCCTCCGGCGCGTGCGTGACCGCGAGGTCGAAGTCGGGTCTGGGACTCGGGCCCACCGACGTCGCGAAAATCCAGCCTTCCAAGGTGACCTGCGTCCACTCACCGCGCGTCTCGCCGCCGCCGACGATCGCCCCGCGCGCGAGCCGCGCGAGACGACGGCCGCCGGGCTCCTGATAGAACCACTCGCCGTCGTTGGTGACGCGGTAGCGCCCTTGCCCGGCGACGGGGGGGGGGGCCGCGAGGCAAAGCACAACTGGTAGGGCGCGAACGATCTGGCTAAGTTGCATCCCCTTCAATATGACAACGAGCCGCGGCGGGCGCACCCCGGTCGTCCTGATCGTGCTCGACGGCTGGGGCTTTCGCGCGGCGCGCGAGGGCAACGCCATCGAGCTGGGCCGCACGCCTACGTGGCATCGGCTGTGGGAGCGCGCGCCCCGCACGCTGCTCGACGCGTCGGGGCTCCTCGTGGGACTCCCCGAAGGCCAGATGGGCAACAGCGAAGTCGGCCATCTCAATCTCGGCGCGGGCCGCGTCGTCCCGCAGGACATCGTGCGCATCTCGCAGTCGATCGCCGCGGGCGAGTTCTTCCGCATCCCGGCGCTCGTCGATCTCTGCGCCGGGGTCCGCAAGTCGGGCGGGACCTTGCACCTGATGGGACTGATCGGCAACGGCGGCGTGCATGCGCTCGACGAACACCTCCTCGCCGCGGTGGAGCTGGGCCGGCGCGAGAAGGTGCCGATCGCGATCCACGCCTGGCTCGATGGCCGGGACACGCTCCCGAAGTCGGGGCTGGGGTTCATGGAGGCTCTCGTCGGTCGGGCGGTCGTGTCCACCGTCGTGGGGCGGTACTACGCCATGGATCGCGACAAGCGGTGGGACCGCACCAAGCTCGCGTATGACGCGATGGTGAACGGTGTCGGTGCGGTGGCGCCCGATCCCATCACCGCGATCAAGCAGGCATACGAAGCCGGCGAGACGGACGAGTTCGTGAAGCCCCGCGTGATCGCGGGCACTCCACGAATCAAGAGCGGCGACGGTGTGTTTTGCTTCAACTTCCGCGCCGACCGGATGCGGCAGATCGTCCGGGCGCTGGCGCTCGACGGGTTCGACGGCTTCGACGTGAAGGACCGGCCGGCGATCAAACTCGTGACATTGACGCAGTACGACGCGACGTTCCCGTTCCCCGTGGCGTTCGGGCCGATGGTCCTGTCACGCATCGTGGCCGAAATCCTGTCGGAGCGCGGCAAGACGATGTTCCGCACCGCGGAGACCGAGAAGTACGCGCACGTGACCTATTTCTTCAATGGCGGGATCGAGCCACCCTACAAGGGCGAAGAACGCCTGCTCGTACCGTCGCAGAAAGTGGCGACGTACGACCTGGCGCCGGAGATGAGTGCGGCGGGCGTGACCGACGTGCTCTGCAAGGCGATCGCCGACCGGCAGCACGACTTCATTCTGTGCAACTACGCCAACGGGGACATGGTGGGCCATTCCGGGGTACTAGCCGCGACGGTCAAGGCGGTCGAGACCGTCGATACGTGTCTGGCGCAGGTGCTGAAGGCGGCGGACAGCGCCGGCGCCACGCTGCTGGTGACGGCGGACCACGGCAACTGCGAGCTGATGATCGACCCCGAGACAGGGGGCCCGCACACCGCCCACACGACGAATCCAGTGCCCTTCCTCATCGTGGGGGAGGACGCCCGCGGTCCCCTGCGCGGCGGCGGCTCGCTTCGCGACGTCGGACCAACGATCTTGCACCTGCTCGGCATCGAGCCCCCGGTGGAGATGACCGGGCGGGACCTGAGGGAGACTGACTAATGAGGAGACAGATGGAACGATGGAACGTTGGAAAGTACCTGGCGGTGGGTCTGGTTCTGACCATCGTTCCATCTTTCCATCTTTCAGCTCAAGTCGGCCACGACCCCGCGCACTCTCCCTACTGGGACGTCCAACGCGGCGTGGGCCCGGTGTTCTTCGCCGGTCACCTCAGCGGGGACCGCGGCCGGGCGGATGCGGGACCGAGTAACGCCCTGGGGTTCGGCGCGCGCTACGAGCTTCCCCTGGGTCGCTCGACCCTGGTGCAGTTCACCGCCGCGTACTTGAAGGGCGACCGCTTCATCAGAAACCCCGCGCTGGCCGACACGGCGCGAGACAAGCGCTACGGCCCGGTCGACAGCGACCTGCTGTTCACGGAACTCGCCCTGCAGCTGCGGCTGACCGGGGGCAAGGCGTGGCACGGCCTGGCGCCCTACTTTGGCGGGGGCATCGGCCTGATGTTCGACACGCGCTCGCCGGGCGACACGACGGACAGCGGCTACAGGTTCGGCACCAAGCTGACGTTCAGCGGCGCCACCGGTGTCCGTTGGCACGTCACGCGCAAGATCAATGTGCAGCTGGACGCGCGCTCGGTCTTCTGGCGGCTGAAGTATCCCCTGTCCTTCCACAGTTTGGGGCCCGACGGCAGCCGGGTCGTTCCGATCGAAAAGCCGCTGACCGAGTGGACCACGCATCCCTGGGTGAGCCTCGGCATCGGATGGATTTTCTAGCCGAGGGTTTCCGGCGCGCCCTCGCGCTGCTCATCTCAGGCGATCCGGAAGTCCTCGGCATCGCCTTCCTCACCCTGAAGATCGCGGTCGTCGCGACCACGATCGCCTGCGGCATCGGCCTCCCCCTCGGGTACTTCCTCGCCACGCGGCGCTTCTGGGGGCGCCGCGCGGCACTCACCGCCGTCAACACCGCGCTCGCCTTCCCAACGGTCGTGGTGGGGCTCCTCTTGTACGGCCTGCTGTCGCGCCGCGGCCCGCTGGGCGGCTTGGGATGGCTGTACACGTGGCAGGCGATCGTCGTTGGCGACGTGCTGCTCGCCCTCCCGATCGCCGCCGCGCTCTCGGCGGCCGCGGTGCAGAGCGTCGATCCGCGGGTGCGCCGCACCGCCGTGACGCTGGGCGCGGACCGCTGGCTCACCGCTTGGACCGTGGCGCGCGAAGCGCGCTTCGCGCTGGCCGCCGTGATCACCGCCGCGTTCGGTCAGGTGGTCGCCGAGATCGGCGCCGCGATGATGTTGGGCGGCAACATCCGCGGCTCGACCCGCACGCTCACCACGGCCGTCGCCCTGTACACGTCGCAGGGGGACTTCGGCCTCGCGCTGGCGCTGGGCCTCTTGTTGATCGTGATCGCGCTCGCCGTGAACGTGACGCTGCAAGTCCTGCAAGGAAAAGGCGGTGGTTGAGCTGCGCGGCGTGCGCCACCGCTACGACGGGCGCCTGGTGCTGGACCTCGACCATTTCGCGGTGTCGGCCGGCGCGCTGCTCGCCGTCGTAGGACACAACGGCGCCGGGAAGAGCACCCTGCTCCGCCTCCTGGCGCTCCTCGAAGCGCCCACGGAAGGCCAAATGTTGTGGGAGAACACGCCGGTGCCGCGCCGCCCGCCCCTCGCGCTGCGCCGTCGCGTGACGCTCGTCGAGCAGCGGCCGATTCTCCTCCGAGGATCGGTGTTGGAGAATCTGGGATTCGGGTTACGGGTGCGCGGGATGAGCCGCGCGGCGGCCACCAAGGAAGCGGAGGCGGTCGCCGAGCAATTCGGTCTGACGCCCCTGCTCGCGCGCCGCCGCCACGAGCTGTCGGACGGCGAAGTGCAACGCGTCGCCGTCGCCCGCGCGCTCGCCGTACGTCCAGACGTGCTGCTGCTCGACGAGCCCACCAGCTCCGCCGACCGCGCCGCGTCGGGCGCGTTGTACCGCGCCCTGGCACAAGCGCAGGCGAGCCGGCCGTTCGCCGTCTGCATCGCCTCGCACCAGCTCGAGGACGCCTACCGTTGGGCCGACGACATCCGCGCCCTCGCCGAAGGGCGGCTCTCGCCGGTGACGCCCGAGAACCTGTTCCGCGTCGAGCTGCCGCCGGGCAGCGGCGCAACGAAGCACGCGCGCGTGGGCGCCATCGATATCGCCGTCACCACCGACCGCACGGGGCCCGTGGTGCTCGCCGTGCCCCCCACCGACATCTTTGTCAGCCGGGAGCCGCTCCCCTCCTCGGCGCGCAACGTGCTCACAGGCCGCGTCACGCGCATCGCCGCCCACCGGTCCAGTGGAGGTGGCGGCGTCGCCGTCACCGCCGACGTCGGCGTGGAGCTCGTCGCGGTCGTGACCCCCGAGGCCGCGCGCGAGCTGGCGCTCGCGCCCGACATGCCTGTGGTGTTCTCTTTCAAAGCCAGTGCCGTACGGGTGTTCTGAGCATGCCGACAGCCTATCTGACGCGAGTGGTGGAGTTCACGGCGACGCACCGGTTCCCCCAGGGACCCGAGTTCGGCGCCACGGCGCATGAGCACGGTCATCGCTATGAATGTCACGTCACGGTCCGGGGTCCTTTCGATCCGGTCCGGGCCGGAGTGATGAGCCTCAAGAACCTGGACGACCTGCTCGCGCGGGAGATTGTCGCGCCGTTCGAGGGCCGCAACATCAACCGCGATGTCCCGGCGTTCGCGGACGGCAGCTGGCTCCCGACCGGCGAGGCCCTTGCGGTGTATTTCTGGGAGCGGATCAAGCCTCACCTTCCCAACGGCGTGACGCTGTACGCCCTGCGGGTGCAAGAGGGGCCCCATCTCTACTCCGAGTATCGTGGTGAAGCCTGAAGGCGCGCGGCGCGGCCGGATGCAGGCAGACTCCGCCGCCGTCGAGGAGTGGCCGGTCTGGCTCGAAGTGAACGGCGACCCCGTCGTGACGTGGATGTGCACACCCGACCAGCTCGAGGAATTGGCCGTGGGGTGGCTGCACGGCGAAGGCTACATCGCATCGCTCGACGACCTGCTGAAGCTTCGTCCGTGTGCGCCCGACCTCGGCTTCTGGGCGGACGTCAAGCCGGAGCGAGTCGCGCTGGTCAAAGGCGAGAACCGCAAGGCCGTGCTGGCATCGGGGTGCGGGGCCGTAACGACGATGCTCGCCGATCCGCACAGCGTCCACCACACGCCCGCGCGCGGTGAGCCTCCGGCGGCGGAGGGACTGCGGGCACTCTTCAAGACGTTGTTCGCCACCGGAACACGCTACAACGAGACGGGCGGGATCCACGCGGCGGCGCTGACCGACGGCGCCGCGCTGCTGTTCCACGCCGAGGACATCGGCCGCCACAACGCGGTGGACAAAGTGATCGGCGCCGCGGTCTTGGGTCGCACGCCGATCGTCGGTCATGGCCTGCTCGTGACGGGGCGGATCTCCGCCGAGCTGGCCTTCAAGGCGTCGCGCGCCGGGCTCGCCTGGGTGGCGACGCCGAGCGTGCCGTCCACGCTGGCGCTGACGATCGCGCAGCGCTCGGGGATGGTGCTGGTGGGACGGGCCGTCAGCGGGACGCCGCACCTCCATCGCCCCGACGCATGACGAACGACGCACTGCGGACCCTGCTTCGGAACATACGGACGATCGCCGTCGTGGGCCTGTCCCCCAAACCCGATCGGCCCAGTCACGGCGTGGCGCGCTACCTCCAGAAGGCGGGGTACCACATCGTGCCGATCAATCCCGGCCACGAGACGGTGCTGGGGGAGCCAAGCTACGCGACGCTGGCCGCGGCGGCGCGCGATCATGCGATCGACGTCGTGGACGTGTTCCGTCGCAGCGAAGTCGCGGGCGCCGTGGTGGATGAAGCGATCGCGCTGCGCCCGCGGTTGATCTGGCTGCAGCAGGGAGTGGTGGATGCCGCGGCGGCGGCGCGCGCCGCAGCCGCCGGCATTCCGATCGTGATGGATAGCTGTCTCGCCGTCCAACACCGAATCCTCGAGGTCTGATGCGATCCTTTGCGTTTGTGCCAGTCGCGTTCACCTGCCTGCTCCTCGCTCCGGCCGCCGCGCAGACCGGCCCTCAATCGAACCTCGTGCTTACGATTCTCGGGGGTGCGGTGACGGGGCACGACCTGTGGACCATCGACAAGCAGCCCATCTGCGTCATTCCCAGCGGGGGCGGCGCGTGCACCGGTAACTACGATACGCTGCGATTGGCTCGGTCGATCGGCTCGAGCCTTACGCTCGGCGTCGCCGCGACATATTACCCGTCATCGCACCTCGGCGTCCACGCCGAGTTGTCGTACCTGGGCCTGCCGAGCGATGCCAGCTGCAGCGCACCGTCCTACAACACCGACTCCGAAAATAAAAACCAGCAGCTGTGCGAGGACATCCAGTCGCAGGCGGGTGGCGGCGGCGCGATCAGCGTGTTCGCGGGGCTGGTGCTGCGGGCCGCGCCACGTGGCACGGTCAGTCCCTACCTCCGGGGCAGCATCGGGTTCGTCAATCAGGCCCGCAGCACCACGGAAGTGGTGGGAGCGTTTGCGGACGCGACCGGCTTCCACGAGCGGCTGGTGGTGGCCGACCCGAAACAGGGACGGACCGCCACAATGGTGGGCGCGGGAGCCGGCTTTACGTCGCCGCTCGGCACGGGATACCAGTTCCGCATCGAGGTGCGCGACGCGATCGTCTCGCTCGAACGCCTCACCGGTCCTGCCAATGCGCTGGGAGTCGCCCCCACGGCGGCACGCTACTACCATCACTTTGCCCTGACCCTGGGCATCGACGTCGTCCTCGAGAAAAAGCGCGGTCGGCGCTACTAGGATGCGCGGGGCGGTGCTGGCGGGCGGCGCGGCACGCCGCTACGGCGGACGCCCCAAGGGCCTCGTGGACGTCGGCGGCCGCCGCATCCTTGATCGCGTCGTCGAGGCCGTCGCCGCCGTCACCGGCGCCCCGCCCCTCCTCGTCGCCAATGCGCCGGACGCTCCGGCCTGGCGCTCCGATCTCGTCACCATTCCCGATGCCCGGCCCAACTGCGGCAGTCTGGGCGGGATCTATACGGCGGTCGCCGCCGGCGACGGGCCCGTCCTCTGCGTCGCCTGGGACATGCCGTTCGTGGACGAAGGCCTGCTGCGCGCGTTGACCACCGGCTCGCCGGGGTGGGACGCGTTTCTCCCAGAGAGTGATGGAAGGAGGGGCGTCGAGCCGCTGTGCGCCGTGTACGGACCCGCGTGCCGCCGGGCGATCGAGCGGCGGCTCGACGCCGGCGACTTCAAGGCCATCGCCTTCCACGGCGACGTGCGGGTCGGTATCCTCCCCCTCCAGGAAGTGCGGCGTTTCGGCGACCCGGACGAGCTGTTCTTCAACGTCAACACTCCCGAAGATCTGGATCGGGCGGAGGCGGTGTGGCGGCGACGCGGATGATCTCGATCATCGGGCTCAAGAATGCCGGCAAGACGACGTTTCTCGTCGCGCTCGCCGCCGAGCTGTCGCGCCGCAAGTTTCGTGTGATGACGATCAAGCACGGGACCCACACGGCCGACATGGATCAGCGCGGCAAAGACACCTGGCGTCACTGGCACGAGGGTAAGGCCGAACGCGTCCTCATGGAGGCGCCGGGCCAGCGCGTGCTGTTCGAGCGCACGCGCGAGGAGTCGGACCCTGTCGCGCTGGCCCGGCGCTACTTGAGCGGCGCCGACATCGTGCTCGTCGAGGGATTCAAACGCTCCCCGCTCCCGAAGATCGAGGTGTTTCGCCGCGTGGCGGGGCCCAAGCCGATCTTCGACGCAGGGGAACACGATCCCGCCGACTGGGTCGCGATGGTCACCGACGACGCCGAGCTGCGCGCGCCCTTCCCGGTCTTCCGGTTCAGCGACACCGCCTGGCTCGTCACCGTCGCGAACCTCGCCTGGGATCGCGCCAAGATCCTGTCGCCGTGACGCCTGCCGAAGCCGCCCGTTTCATCCTCGGGCACGTGAAGACACTCGAGACGGTGCGCCGGCCGCTGCGCGACGCGCTGGACGCGGTGCTCGCCGAGGAGGTCAGGAGCCCGCTCGATCTCCCGCCGTGGGACAATTCGGCCATGGACGGCTACGCGGTGCGCAGTGCCGACGTGACTGGTCCCGTGGAGCTCGACGTGATCGAGTCGGTCGCCGCAGGGCAGTTTCCGCGCAAGCCGGTCGGGCCGGGACAGGCGACGCGCATCTTCACCGGGGCGCCCCTCCCCGAGGGCTCGGACGGCGTCATCCGGCAGGAAGACACGGACGCCCTCCCGAAGGGCCGAGTCGCGATCCGCAACCCGCGCGATGCCGGCAAGAACCTGCGGCGTCGCGGCGAGGACATCCAGAAAGGCGCCGTGGCGCTCGCCGCGGGCACGCTGCTCGGGCCCGCGCAGCTGGGTGTGCTCGCCTCCCTCGCCCACGCGCTGCCCGTCGTGTATCGCACGCCGCGGGTCGCGTTCATGGGCTCGGGCGATGAAATCGTGGACCTCGATCGCAAGGCCGATATCCTGGCCGGTCGCAAGATCGCCAGCTCGAATTCGTACACGCTCGGGGGGATGATCCGGCGGGCCGGCGCGGAGCCGATCGACCTCGGGATCGCGCGGGATACCACCGAGAGCCTGCGCGAGCACTTGGGGCACTTTCAGGAAAGCGGGGCCGATCTGCTGGTCACGACCGCCGGTGTGAGCGTCGGCGAGCACGACCTGGTGCGCGACGTGCTGCAGGAGCTGGGGGGCGAGCTGAAGTTGTGGCGCGTGCAGATGCGCCCGGGCGCACCGCTCGGTTTCGGGGCACTGTTCGGCAAGCCGTGGATCGGGCTCCCCGGCAATCCCGTGAGCACGATGGTCACGTTCGAGCTGTTCGTGCGCCCCGCCATCCGGCGCCTCGCGGGCCACGCGCTGGCGTTCCGGCGCACGGTGCCGGTCGTCGTGCAAGAAGCGATCACGCTCGGTCCAAAACTGCGGCACTACTTGCGCGCGATCGTGCAACCCGGCGACGCGGGGGGGGAGCTCACCGCCCGTTTGACAGGCCCGCAGGGTTCCGGCATTCTCACGAGCATGGCGCGCGCCAACGCCTTGCTCATCGTCCCCGAGGGCATGCCCGTGGTTCCCGTCGGCACGGCGCTGCACGCGCTCGTCCTCGACGATCCCCACCACGTGGCGGAACCGCCCTACTAAATGGCAGCTCCCTTGTCCCCGGTGGCGCGCCACCTCCTGCGCATGTCGGCCTACATCGGCATGACGCTGGCCGTCTATTTGGCGAACGACCACACGCCTCCCGAAATCCGCCTGGGCATCCTCTACATCGTGCCGGTGCTCCTCGCCACGTGGACCGAGGGGCTGGCGATTGGACTCGGGTTCGCGGCCCTCACGATCGTGCTGCGCGAAGTCGTGGCGTGGGGCCAGCTGCCACCGGCGACGCCCGTCCTGTGGCGGGCCGTCAACGCCGCGAGTTACGTCGCCGTGCTCGGCGTGGGGATGGCGGGGTTGCAGCGCCTGCGGCACATCCAGGCGCAGCTCTCCCAGCTCGCCACGCGCGACGCGCTGACGGGCTTGGTCAATGCTCGTGCGTTCGCGGCGCAACTGACGCAAGAGTTGGAGCGGAACCGCCGCTACCCGCGCCCCCTCGCCCTGCTCTACCTGGACCTCGACGACTTCAAGGTGATCAACGATTCGCACGGCCATCAGACCGGCGATGCGGTGCTGCGCCTCGTGGCGGAGTCGATGCGTGCGTCGGTGCGCCAAGCCGACGTCGTGGGCCGCCTGGGCGGCGATGAGTTCGCGGTGTTGATGCCCGAGACCGACTCCGCCCTCGCCGACGCGGCCGCGAAACGCCTCGCGGCCGGCCTGCGGAACGTGTTCAAGGGCACACCCACGGTCACCGCGAGCATCGGCGTCGTGGCGTGCGTCGCCGCGGATGCCAACACCGACGAGCTGCTGCGCCGCGCCGATCAGGCGATGTATGACGCGAAGAAGGCTGGCAAGGACCGCGTCGTGCAGGTCGAGATCAGGTCATGATTGGGTTGGTTCTCTCGCTGCTCGTCAGCCAGCAGCCGC
>Ga0193712_1000073_pt1 | contig 15183 bp, 16 predicted proteins | sample H3a1metaG_FD_143053 | JGI IMG/M metagenome (GOLD analysis project Ga0193712, IMG submission 143053) | Soil microbial communities from a riparian zone of the East river system, Colorado, United States - H3a1 | ecosystem: Environmental > Terrestrial > Soil > Riparian zone | place: USA: East River... | reverse complement strand
TCGGCTCGATCGTGCCGGGGGCGCGAAACGTGTCGTATGCCTGAGCGGTCCCGTCCGCGCGTGGCGATGCTGATCTCCGGACGCGGCTCGAACATGACCGCGCTCGTTTCGGCGATGCGCGACGGAAGGGTCCCTGCGGAGCCGGCGGTCGTCGTGTCGAACGTCGCGGGTGCTGCGGGGCTGGCCGTCGCCGCGGGGTGGGGAATTCCCACCGAGGTCGTGGACCACAAAGCGTTCGGCTCGCGTGAAGCCCACGAACGCGCCGTGATCGACGTTTTGAACGGAAACCGCACCGACATCGTTTGCCTGGCGGGTTACATGCGCCGGTTGTCCCCGATGTTCGTCGGCGCTTTTCCCGCGCGCATCTTGAACGTCCACCCCGCGCTTCTGCCTTCGTTCCCGGGGCTAAACGCGCAGGAGGCGGCGCTGAAGTACGGGGTGAAGGTCGCGGGGTGCACCGTCCACCTCGTCGACGATCAGGTCGATCACGGCCCGATCGTGCTGCAGGCCGAGGTGCCGGTTTTGGACGACGACACGGCCGAGTCGCTGTCCGCGCGCATCTTGGAGCGCGAGCATGCGATCTATTCGCAAGCGCTGGCCTTGCTCGCGGCCGGCCGGCTGCACGTCGATGGCCGGCGCGTTCGCGTCCGGAGCACTTGATCGTCCCGCCTCCTCGCAGGATCGTTTCATGTCCGACGACTGGACCTCCCATGAGTCCGCCCCGGCCGGGGAGGCACTGCGCGATCGGCCGCCGTGGCCCCACGGGAACGCCGGCGGTCTCTCCACGCTTCCGCGGCGGCATCGCCCCCGGGAAAAAGCGTTCACCAGGGGAATCGCCTCCCTCGGCGCCACGGAGCTTCTCGCCCTGCTACTCGGAAACGGGACCGCGAAGCACTCGGTCTTTGAAACGGCCGAACACCTCGTCCGGCGCCATGGGTTGAAGGGCTTGAAGGCGCTGACCTTGAACGACTGGACGCGCGAACCGGGGGTCGGCCCGGCGCTGGCCGCCCGGCTGGCGTCGGCATTCGAGCTCGGACGCCGCGGCGCTCAAGACGGCGACGTCGAAGAGCGGCCCAAGGTCACCCGCCCGCGCGAGGCCTGGACACTCACCCGGGAGCTGGGCCGGGCCAAGAAAGAGCACCTGGTGGGCTTGTATCTCGACGCGCAAAACGGGCTGATCCATAGGGAGACGATCTCGGTCGGCTCGCTCAACACGACCCGTTCGCACCCCAGAGAGATCCTCTACCCCGCACTCGTGCACCTCGCCTTGGGGTTCATCCTGGTGCACAACCACCCCAGCGGCTCCCTCGACCCGTCCGACGAGGACGTGGCGTTCACCCGGGCGGTCCATCGGGCCGCCGAAACCGTCGGCATCGAGCTGTACGACCACCTGATCGTCACCCGGAGCGGGTTCACGAGCCTGCGGGAGCGCGGCGCGTTTTAGGGGGAGCCGCCGGAAGGCGGCAAGGGTAGACTCGCAGGCGCCGCCGGCCGCATGGCCGGTTACGCCAAAGGAGGCCCCATGACTCGACTGAGAAGCGTCGTGCTCGGATGTGCCGCCGCCATCGCGCTGGCCGGAATCAGCGCCGCCGACGATGCGGCGAAAATCCCCTGGAAGATCACCGGCCAGCTCGAAGAGGCCTGCTCGTGCAGCGCGGCCTGCCCCTGCTGGTTCGGCTCGAAGCCGACCAAGATGATGTGCGGCGGAGGCCAGTTCATCTTCGTCACGACGGGCACTTACGGAAGCGTCAAGCTCGACGGGCTGGCGGTCGGCTCGATGTCCCAGAGCCCCTCGGGTAAGACCATGATGGAGTCCTACGGGGACTGGAACTTCAACTACTACTACATCGACGACAAGGCGACGCCCGAGCAGCGCGAGGCGTTGAAGGCGATCGCGACGACCGTGCTCGCGGGTGGCGCGTCGAAGAAGACCGAGTTCCGCTACGTCCCGATCGTCCGCAAGATCGACGGGAAGGAGCATTCGATTTCTCTGGAGAAGTACGGGACGTTCTCGGGGCACCTGATCGAAGGGGGCCTCGGCGGCGCCGCCAGGATCGTCAACCCTCCGGGCGCCGATCCGCTCCACCACGAGTACTCGCAAGGGGAGGCCACGAAGGTCGCCTACAACGACGCCGGGCAGGATTGGAACTATCCGAGCGGCACGAACTACATGTACGGCACCTTCGAGATCGACAACGTCCAATACGAGAAGTTTTCGGCGGGTCTCGCCCAGAAGATGGCCGCCACGAAGAAGAACTAGGCGGAGCGCGCGTGCCGACTTTGCGAACCGTCTGGGTTGCGGCGTCCCTCCTTGCATCCGTCGCGCTTGCGGCAGGGGACTCCCTGCCGCGGCCAGCGGCCGACGACGTCCGCAAGATCGACGAAGCCCTGGTGGCCTGCGGCACGCGCCACGCTCTGTCGTCCTGGGACGACGCGAAGCGCGGGATCGGCTGCGCGCGCGATTTCATCGTCCGCGATTTCACCGCCACGGCGGCGCGAGAGCCGAGCGCTCGCGTCGTCGTGGACAAGTTCGAAGCGACCTCCCCGCGCACGCGCGACCTCCCGGCCGCGCTCCAAAACGTCTACCTCGTCCTCCCGGGCACCGATCCCACCTTGAAATCCACCGCATTTTTCGTCTCGGGGCACTACGACTCGATGTGCTCGGACATCATGGATTCCGCCTGCGATGCGCCGGGGGCGGACGACGACGCCTCGGGCACCACGACCGCGATTCAGGCGGCACGATTGATCGCCGGGCAAAAGCATCGGGCGACGATCGTCCTGGCCGCCTTGGCGGGGGAAGAGCAGGGGCTCCTCGGCGGAAAGCGTCTCGTGGAGTGGGCCAAGTCCGAGGGGCTGACCGTCGGCGGCGTGTTGAACAACGACATCGTCGGCGCCACTAACGGGTCGAAGGATTTCAGGCCGAGGGTGTTCTGCGAAGACGACGCGGGGACGCCCGCGCGTAATCTCGGTCTCTGGCTGGACGAGTTTCTCGGGCGTGACGCGGTCCGCGTCGTCTTTCACAAGGACCGGTTCGGACGAGGCGGCGACCACCTGCCGTTTCTGGAAGCCGGGTCGCCCGCGGTGCGCTTCACCGAACCGCGCGAGGATTACCGCCATCAGCATCAGACGCCGCGCGTCGAAGACGGGGTCGAGTACGGCGATCTGACGAAATTCATGGACTTCGCCTTTCTCGCGCGGGTCGCGCACATCAACGCACAGGCGGTGCTCCGCCTGGCGAACGCCCCGGCGCCTCCGATGTCGGCGATCGTCGAGGGAGCGGTCAAGCCCGACGTGACCGTCACCTTCGAAGCCGCCGCCGATTCCGAGCGAACGGGTTTCGAGATTCTTTCGCGGGACACGACCGAGGCGCGCTGGAGCGTGGCGCGGACCGTCCCCGCGGCCGGGACGGTCACCCTCGAAGGGCTGCGCATCGACGACCTCGCTTTCGGCGTCCGGGCGGTCGGAAAAAACGGCGAGCGCTCGATTGCGGTCTTCGCCAAGCCTCAGGTCCGGAAACCCGCAGGGATGCCGCCCGCCAAATGACGCGGGCGGTTGTTGCTAGAATCCCAGCGCGATGACGGTCGACGAGCAATACGAGATCCTGACGCGCGGCGCCGTCGACCTCGTCACCTTAGACGAGCTCAAAAAGAGGCTCGCGCGATCGGAGGCGACCGGAACGCCGCTGACGGTCAAGGTCGGCTTCGACCCGACCGCCCCCGACATCCACCTCGGGCACACGGTATTGCTTCGGAAGATGCGCCAGTTCCAGGATCTCGGTCACCGCGTGATCTTCGTCATCGGCGACTTCACTGGGATGATCGGGGATCCGACGGGACGCGTGAAAACACGCCCGGCGTTGACCCATGAGCAGATCCTCGAGAATGCCGAAACCTACAAGCGCCAGTGCTTCAAGGTGCTCGATCGGGCGAAAACCGAGATCCGCTTCAACAGCGAGTGGCTGGGCCCGCTCGGCTCCGAGGGGATGATCCGCCTCGCCGCGACGTACAACGTCGCGCGCATGCTCGAGCGGAGAGACTTCAAGGAGCGCTACACCTCGGGCGTCCAGATCTCGATGCACGAGTTTCTCTACCCGTTGGCGCAGGCCTACGACTCGGTCTTTTTGAAGGCCGACGTTGAGCTGGGCGGCACCGACCAGCTGTTCAACTTGAACGTCGGGCGCGACATCATGCCGGACTACGGATTGCCTCCACAGATCGTGCTCACGATGCCGCTGCTCGAAGGGTTGGACGGCGTCGAGAAGATGTCGAAGTCCCTCGGCAACTACGTCGGTGTTGAGGAAGCGCCCGCCTCGGTCTTCGGAAAGATCATGTCGATCAACGACGACCTGATGTGGCGCTACTACCTGCTCTGCACCGACGTCTCCTCCTCCGGCATCGACCAGATGAAGCGGCTGGTGAAGGACAAGACCCTCCACCCCAAAAAAGCCAAGCAGGGCTTGGCGATGCGCATCATCACGGACTTCCACGGCGAAGCCGCCGCCAAGGCCGCCTTCGAGGAGTTCGAGCGCGTCTTCGCCGCGGACGGCGAGCCGGACCAAGTGCCCGCATTCAAGATTGCCGCAGCCGACGGCAAGTCGTTCCTACCGAAGCTTCTCGTGGACTGCGGCCTGGCGAAATCCAACGGCGAGGCGATGCGCCTCATCGCCCAAGGCGGCGTCAACGTGGACGGCAAGAAGGTCGCCCCCGGTACCCGGGAGATCGAAGCGTCCGCCGGTGCGACCGTCCTGATCAAGGTCGGGCGGCGTCACTTCGCCAAGGCGACTTTTTCGTAGCATCTGTAAGCGGCCAGATCGCCAATGCCCTCCTGGCGACTCGGCCTCCTGCCCTGAGAGCGCCCCAGTGTTGCGGAGGTCGGAGTTCGGTGCGTCAAGAATTGCGCGTCCTTCGCTCAAGCCAAGAGAGTCTTGACCGATCCGATCACCCTCCCTATGATCCCGACCAAAGGATGCGGTGGTCGGTCTGCTGATAGACCGAGTTATGCGAGCCGTAGAACAGCCTCAATGGTTCTGCTTCGCAGGCGACGCAACTGGAGGACGCATGAGTTCGCAGCAGAGCAGGCACGCGCTCGCAGCTCTCATGCGGTTTGCGGCGAATCACGCGCCCCGGCTTCGTTACCGCGAATTGACCCGCGCAAGGTTTCTGTCCGCATTCCTGGTCTTCGCATTAGTGCCACCAAGTGTTCTCAATGCGGGCGAGACGAGCGGATCGACTCAGTCGGGTGGGTCCGTTACCAAGGCCGAGTCCTACGAGGTGGTCCTCGAGCGGGTGAGGACCGAACGCCTCCTTGAGCTAGACGACCCGCGGTTTCCACCGCCACTTATCTACGGGGAGCGGCACGGTGGCGTAATTGTATTCACGACGGCCCTTCCAGACCCCATGGACCCAAACACCATCGAAACGAATTTTGCGAACTGGAATCTCGCTGCACGAGCCAGTCTTCTCCTTTCCTACGCCCGGCTTGTCACCGAATCCGACAAGCCGCAACCGTACGTCGGGCTATCAGAGGAGAAGCGTAGATCCCGTGTCGCGTACGATGCCGAGGAGAAAGCAAGGATTCGACAAGTAGTTCAGTCGGGTGGATACACGGATCTCTGGAAACCGTTCGCGGTTTCCTACCGGAAGCTAGCGGAGACAGCCGAGAAATTGGTGCCACCTGGGGACACTCCCTACACGGATACGGATACGCTCGATCGTGTGGCTCGCCTCGCGCGCGAGCAGGGGTTGTTCCGCCTAGTCCGCGAGCTTCCGATCGATCCTGCAGATGTCGCGAACGAAATCCTGCGTGCTCTGCACGATTCCCGTAGGCGGTTAGGCGCGGCGAATGGCGGGACCAACGACGGAGCGAATCTCCTCTACGCCTGCGGCGGGAATCCAGTCGCTGTTCACGTTCATACCTGGCACAGCCTCGCGCCGGCATTCTTCCGTGCAGCAGAGGCCGCAGCAGGTAAGACGACCGATCCGCAGGCGCTCCTAATCATGAGGGTGGTCGAAGGGCTCACTAGGGAGATCGGCGCGTGGACGGCGAAACATCCCAATGCGACCACTTTGGCCCGAGACGTTCAACTAAACGAACTGGCTACAAAGCGTGGTCTGTACAGCCTCTTGAAGAACAAGGAGCAACTATGATGAGCGTCAGTCGCAGTTGGAAGGTGCCGTGTACCTTGCTTTCCATTTCGGTTGCAGCGATGCTCGCGACGATGGCGGACGCAGCGGACTGTTGGCGATACGTCAGCTTTGATGGAACAACCACATCAATCGACGTTAGCTGCGCCGAGCAACTCGGCATAACGCCGATCTTCGTTCGAGACACGCCGCAAGGTTATGACATTGTTGTGGCAGTCACCCGATTCGGTGGACAGTTTGACTACGCTGCTTGAGCTTGCCGTTCATACGCTGCCGGGCTGATCAGTCCGAGGGTCGAATGCCTTCGCCGCTGATTGTAAAAGACCTCGATGTAATCGAACAGTTCCATCTTCGCGGTCCCGTAGCTGTCGAACCGTTCACCGAGCTCACTCTTGACCGTCGAGAAGAAGCTCTCCATGACCGCATTGTCGTAGCAGTTGCCCCGCCGGCTCATGCTGCAGGTAATTCCGTTGAACGCCAGCAGCGCTCGATAGTCTTTGCTCGCGTAGGTGCATCCCTGGTCAGAGTGATGAAGCAGCCCGACCTCGGGGCAACGCCGCTTCAGTGCCATCTCCAGGGCCTTGATCGTGACGTGTCGATCGTTGACCGCGCTCACAGCCCAACCGACAATGAAGCGCGAAAACAAATCCAAAACGGCGGCGAGGTAAAGCTTCGCACTGCTGCCGATCACCATCTCCGTCGTGTCGCTGACCCATCGCTGATTCGGGGCTTCGGCCACAAACCGCCGGTCCAGGAGATTCGCTGCAATCGGTTGATCGTGGTCGCTCATCGTCGTGACCTTGTATCGCTTGCGCCTCCGAGCGATCAGCCCTTCTTCCTGCATCAAACGGGCAACTCTCTTCTCGCCGACCCGGAATCCATCTTCGATGAGGTCCCGATGAACGCGGGGGCTGCCGTAGTACGTACGGCTCCCTTCAAAAGACGCGTGCACCAGAATGCGAAGTCGACGGTCTTGCTGCGTGTGCGGCGATTCCGGTCGTCCCAGAGAAGCATAGAAACCGCTGGTAGAGACCTGAAGAAATTCGCAGAGCTTCGTCACTGGGAAGTCGGCCTTCTCCGCGTCGATCCAAGCAAAGACTACGCTTGGTTCCTGGCGAAAAAGGCCGCGGCTTTTTTTAGGATGTCGCGCTCCATCCGCAGCTCGCGGACTTCCTTGCGCAGGCCCGATAATTCCACGCGCTCCTCGGTGGTCAGACCGGTCTTTCCCTTCGTGCGATCGGCTCTGGCCTGTCGCACCCAGACCCCAAGCGCCGAAGCCGTCAGATCCAGCTCGCGTGCGGCGACTCCGACGGTCTTTCCTTCATCCAAGACCAGCCGAACTGCACCGGCCTTGAACTCCGGAGTGAACCCCCGTCGTGCCCGTCTCTGTGAATTTGGTTTTTGCATTCGGGACATCGTATCCACCTTTCGGATAGTGTCCACGCAATCGGGGGAAGGCCATTGTGCCTCCAATGTCGGGCACGTCGTCGCCGTACAGCCTGCTCCCGGCAGCCTCGCTGCACTGGCTTTCCACCGGAACCAACCTGGCTCGCACAGAGAAAGTGATCGAATTCGCGGAGGACACTTCTACACTCTTCCCGCTCACCAGCGGCGGGGGAGTAGCCAAGATCGAGCACGTCAACTACTCGTTGGCGAGCTGGCTCAACACGTCTGGTGCGACTGCCACCATCGCGAGTATGGCGAACGACTCCGCCGTTTATGAGCTTTACAGTCACGATAGTTGCACGCAGATCCCGGCTGTAGTCACTGCGAGTTCTACTGGTGCGGCATCAATGGCGACCCGAAGTGCTATTGCAGGTACGTAGGCGTAAGTTGCTGTGTGATTAGCAAGATCTTGGAGCCGCCTCTCGAGTAGTCGGCAAAAGGCAGCGTGCGGGCAACGGCGGTGCAGCCGCGGCGCCGCTCAGCGCAAGTCGAGCGGTTCGCAGAACACAGTCCGCCGTCAGGCCACTCCAGCCTGGCGGGTTCTCGGACGTTGCGCTCTCATGGCCGGCTGCACGCTAACTGCGACTCACCACCTCACGGAAACGCGGTACGTCAGCTTCGTCTCTTTCCCCTTGGCGACCGGGACCGAAAACTCCAGCGTCTGTTGGTCGATCTTCTTCCCCGGGAGGCTGGAGGAAACGAGCGTCCAGTCGCCCCCCATCGGCTCGCGCACGGTGACGACGATGTCTTCGTCCTTGCGGTTGCGGAGCGAGATCGACCAGGCCGACTCGTTCTGACGGGGGCTGACGGCCTTGAAATCGGTCTGGGAGCGTTCAGCGACGACGTCGAAGGCGTCACCGACGTGCAGGCGGACCGTCTCGTCCTTGGGGGTGTGGTCGATCGCGTCTTCGCCCACGAACTGCTCGGCACCGGCCTTGTCCTTCTTGTAGACGCGCACCGTTCCCTTGGGAAGCGGAATGCCCAGGCCGCTGTCTGCTGCGTTGACCAGCTCGAGCACCACCGCGACCTTTTCGGTCTGCAACCCGGTGCCCATGGCATTCCGGTACGAGCCGGCGTTTCCGGTCAGAAGGAGGCGCTTGGTCACGGGGACCGCGGGCGCCGTGAACAAGGAAAGTTGCTTGGTCTGGTTGTCCTTGATCGTCGTCGGTCGATCGAGCGTGTAGAGGTGGTACTCGAAAAACGACTCCTCCTGGAACTGTTGAGCGCCGGCCGTCATCGGCATCACGCTCTTTTGTCTTTCGTACTCCATCAGCCGCTCGGGCTGAACACGGCGCACGTCACCGGCCACGAGCTTGAGGGTCGTGTCCTTGAAGGTGGCGCCGCAGTGGTTGTCGATCGTCACCCAACCCGACAGCCCGGCCTTCTTGTCGTCGGCGTCGACGACGGCGACGTAGTCGGCCGACCAGTTCATGCCGTCGGTCAGATACGACACCTCGGCGGGTGCCGCGCCCGCCTTCCCGGCATCCAGCGTCCAAACCAGGGTCGGCCGCGCCACCAGATCGGCGGGTAGGTCGGGCAGCGTGACCTTGCCCCCCTGGCCGAGCACGATCCGGTCGCCGATGCGGTAGACGGGCCCGCCGTTGGTCGAAAGCAGCGTCGCCTTGACGGTGCGGTTCGTCAGGTCGTCGGCCTGCTCGACGATCTCCACGTCGCGGCCGACGTATTTTTCCATCAGCTTCTCGGGAGAGATCAGGTCGTACTCGTAGTTTTGCTCCAACACGGACGGCCCGCCCGGAGCCAGCGCCTGCACGTGAACGGTGCGCGGGTTGATCTGGCTGGGAACGTCCATGAAGCGGAGCGTGCCGACGCCGGTCTTGTCGAGCTTCAAGGTCCTCGTTTCGCGCACGAGGGCCAGGTTCTGGTTGTAGACCGTGACCGCCACTTGCGTGCGGTCGGCCGCGGTGCTGTCGGTGAGGCGGTTCGGATCGGAGGCGAACGCCGCCGCGACGACGATGAACGTGGGGGCGGCGGTGAGCCTGAAGATCGAGCGTTTCATGGTGTCCTCCAGGAAGCGGGAAGCGTCTGCGTCAAAAAGGAAACGATGCGGTCTTGGTAGCTTCCGACGCGCGGTGTGTCGAGGTCCGCGTTTGCGAGCGGAACGAGCGTGCAGGGCCCGCCGGCGGCCGCTTTCAAGGCCTTCGCATCTTCGATCGGAATCAGCCGGTCTTTGTCCCCATAAAAAAGGAGGATCGGCACCTTGACCTTGCGGATCGCATCCACAGGCCGGACCGACGCCGGGGCGTAGTGCGCGCGCCAGCCGGCGACCTCGAACAAGACCGGTCGAAGGAGCACCGCGGGAAGGTGATGAGCGGCCAAGGCGCGATTCGCAAGCTGCGTCAGTTCGGCGAACGGGCTGTCTAAAACGAGTGCCTTCACGCGCGCATCGTCGGCCGCCAGGAAAATCGCGGCGGCGGCCCCCATGCCGGTCCCCCCCACCGCCAGCCGTAAAGGATCGACCTCCGGCCGCGCCGCCAACGCATCGAGCGCCGAACGCAGGTCGGCGGCTTCGTGCGCGCCCAGCGTGATCACCTCGCCGTCGCTCTCGCCCCGGCCCGTGAAGTCGAACAAGAGTTGGGCGAAGCCGGCGTCGTGCACCGCCACGGCGCTCCCCAGCCACTGCCTCCGGTCGGAGGCGTGACCGTGCCCGTAAGCGATCGCAGGAGCCCGCCCGCTGCCTTCGGGCGGCGGGGGCAGGTACCAGCCGCGCAGCACGAGGCCGTCGGCGTTCCGGAAGCTGACGTCTTCGTACGGCAGCCCGGAATCGGCGGGGGTGACGTTGCGGACGACGACCTTGACCTCCGCCAACACCCCGGTTTCGCCGCTTCCCGCCGGCCCGCGGCGGGCCTCGACGTCCAAGGATTCCTCGTCGGTGGCGACCGCGACGCGATCGGCGACGTCCGCCAGCGTCGGCTTCGACTTCCCGTCGATTCCGGCGATCCGGTCCCCGGCGCGCAGCCCCGCGTCGCGGGCGGGGCCGGCGGCGCGCACGACCCTTAGGGTTCCCGCGTCTTCGCGGAGCGCCAGGCCGATCGTCGGACGTTCCGACGCGGACACCCGCGGGCGCGGCGGCGCCACCATGGCTTGGGACAGCCACAAGACCGCCGCCACCGCCGCGAAAATCGTGAGGAGCAGGCCGATCAGCCACCGGTCGATCCGGGTGAAGGCGATCGGAACGTAAACGCGCGCCACGCCGCCTCCGCTTGTCGTTCTCCGTGCCGTCGGTTACCTTCGCCGCCGACTCGCGGAGCTTAACTTAAGACCTGAAGCTGCGGAGACCATGGCGCCCGTAACCTCCACCCTCGAGTGGCTCGAGTGCGCACGGTGCCATGTCGCCTACGGCACGGCCGCCCCGGCGACCCTGTGCCGGTGCGGGGGCGTCCTGCTCGCGCGGTACCGTCTCGAGGAAGCGGCGCGGACGATGACGCCTCAGGCGATCGCGGCGCGGCCGCCGACCCTCTGGCGCTACGCCGAGGTGCTCCCCGGATCGAGCGACCCCGTCACGCTGGGCGAGGGGATGACGCCGCTCTTGCCGCTTCGCTTCCTCGGCGCGTCGTTGGGTCTGAAGAGTGTCCTCCTCAAGGACGAGGCGTTGAACCCCACCGGCTCGTTCAAGGCGCGCGGGATGGCCACCGCGGTGACGATGGCGCGTTCTTTCGGGGTCCGCCGGATCGCGCTCCCGTCCGCAGGGAACGCCGGAAGCGCCGCCGCGGCCTACGGCGCCCTCGCAGGGCTCGCCGTCGACCTGTTCCTTCCCGAAGACACCCCCGAGCCGTTTCGCCTCGAAGCCGCGGTGCACGGCGCCGCCGTCCACCTGGTGCGAGGCGACATCGGAGCGTGCGGGCGCGCGATGCGGCAGCGCGACGAAGCGCCGACGTGGTTCGACCTGTCGACGCTGCGTGAGCCCTACCGCGTGGAGGGGAAAAAGACGCTCGGGTACGAGCTCGCCGAGCAGCTGGGCTGGTCGCTCCCGGACGTGATCGTCTACCCCACCGGCGGCGGCACCGGCCTGATCGGCATGTGGAAGGCCTTCGAGGAGCTCGAGCAGCTCGGCTTGGTCGTGCCCGGGCGACGGCCGCGCATGGTGGCGGTGCAGGCGGCGGGGTGTGCGCCGATCGTCGCGGCGTTTGACGCGCACGCGCCCGAGGCCACGGCGTGGGGCGATGCCCGGACCTACGCCTCCGGTTTACGCGTCCCGGCGCCCCTGGGCGACACGCTGATCTTGCAGGCCCTTAGGGAGTCGGGCGGCACCGCGATCGCGGTGACCGATGACGACATGGCGCAGGCTCAGCTGGAGCTCGCGCGCGGTGAAGGCGTCTTCGCGTGCCCCGAAGGCGGCGCCACGCTGGCCGCCGCCCGGAAGCTCGCGGGCTCGGGGTTCATCGGACCCGACGACGTGGTCGTCTTGTTCAACACGGGAACCGGCCTCAAGTATCCCAAAATCCCCGGCCTGCGCGTTCCGTGAAGGGAGCTCGGACGAGCCGATTCCGGGACGCGCACACGCACCTGTCGGCGGGATCCGCCGATCTCCACCAGCTCGATCTCCGCGAGGTGTCAACGCCAGAAGCCATCGCCTCCGCCGTGGCCGCCGCCGCGCGCCTCGGGGCCGGCGGCGCCTGGATCCACGGGTGGGGCTGGGACGGCACTTCGCATCCGAAAGACGCGGCCCCCGATCGCCCGGTCTTTCTCGCGCGCCGCGACGGCCACGCGGCGTGGATCAATGCGAAGGCCCGATCGGCGCTCGGCCTTAAGCCGGACGCGGCCGTCGTTGCGGAAGCCGCCTTCGACGCCGCCCGCGCACGCCTCCCACAGCTTTCGAGCGGCGAGCGCATCGACGCGCTGCGGCCCCGCCTGGCCGAGTTGGCGGCGAGCGGTGTTGCCGCCGTCGACGACATGGTCGAGCGATGGGGCCCCGAGGTTTACTCCGTCTTGGCGGAGCGACGCGAGCTTCCCGTGGCGATCGGCATGTGGCTTCCCGAGGACACGCCGGAGTCCGAAGCCGAGGCGGTGCGAAGGGCGTTTCCCACCGGAGACAAAACGCTGGCCACGCTCGGGATCAAGATCTTCCTGGACGGCGCGCTTAACGCCCGCACGGCCGCCCTGTCGACGCCTTATGCCGATGACCCGGGAAACGCCGGGACCCTGCGGATCGATCCGCGCGAGATTCCGGAGCGGGTGGCGCGCTGGGCGGCGAGGGGGTGGCCGGTCGCCCTGCATGCCATTGGGGATCGCGCGGTCTCCCTCGCGCTGGCGGCGTTGGAGCGAGCGCCGCGCACCGCGTCGGGCGCGCACCGTATCGAGCACGCTCAAGTCGTGCTGCGCTCCGACCTGCCGCGGTTCGCGCGCGCGGGGATCTTGGCGTCGGTGCAGCCGAGGCACTGGCGCGACGACCTTCCGTTTCTGAACGCGCGATTGGGGGACCGGCCCGACGTGCTCGTCCACCCGCTTCGATCGTTCGGACGGCTCGGTGTGGACGTGGTCTTCGGGAGCGATTGGCCGGTGTCGAGCTGGGATCCGCAGGAGGTCCTCGCGGCCGCGATTGACCCGGCCCGCGGGGAGGAAGCGTCAAACCCGGCCCAGGCGGCAGCCTGGTACACTTCCGAGCCGCGATGACCGACCAAATTTTCGTCGAAGGGATCAAGTTCCACGGCTTCCACGGCTTGACGAAGCTCGAGCGGCAGGTCGGTGTCCGTCTATCCGTCGACGTGACGATCGAAATGGACCTCGAAAAATCGGGGCGGTCGGACCGGATGAGCGACACGGTCGATTACGCGCTCGTGCACAAGAAGGTCATCGAGGTCGGCCGCGGCCAGTCGTACAAGCTGCTGGAGACCTTCGCGCTCAAGCTGCTCGACGAGTTCCTGGCCCAGTTCGCCGTCGACCGGGTCACGGTGCGCGTGCGCAAGGAAACGCCGGTGCTCGACGGCATCGTGGACGCCGTCGGCGTTGAGATGAGCCGGGAACGGTCGCGAAAAGGCGTTTCGTGAGGGTCAAGGTGGCGTTTGACTTCGAGGCCGCGCACAAGCTCCCGCACCACCCGGGAAAATGCCGCGAGCTGCACGGGCATTGCTACCATCTGGTCGTCAGCGTCGACCGCCCCGTGGCCGAAACGTCGGGGATGGCGATCGACTTTGCCGATCTGAAGCGGGTGGTTCGCGCCGAGGTCGTGGACCGGCTCGACCACACCTACGTCAACGACCGGATCGACAACCCGACCGCGGAGGTCATGGCGGTCTGGATCTGGAACGCGCTCCGCGAGCCGCTCGCCGGTCTTTCCGAAGTCGAGCTGTGGGAGACGCGCAGCTGCGCCGTCGTCTACCGGGGAGAGTGATGGACCCGAAGAAGATGGAAGCGGGGATCCGCCTGTTTCTGGACGGCCTGGGCGAGCGGTTTGCGGGAGACGACCTCGAAAAGACGCCCGGTCGCGTCGCACGGGCGTGGGCCGACGATCTGGCCTCCGGCTACGCGGTCGATCCCGCGGCGGAGCTGACCTTCGTCGACGCGCCTTCGCCGTGCGGCCCGGTCCTCGCGAAGGACATCCGGTTTGCATCGGTGTGCGTGCACCACCTCTTGCCGTTTTCGGGGTTCGCCCACGTCGCCTACCTGCCCGCGGCGCGGTTGGCCGGGCTTTCGAAGCTCGGGCGCGTCGTCGACGCCCATGCGCGGCGCCTGCAGATTCAAGAGCACTTGACCGGCCGCATCGCCGCGACGCTCGAAGGCGTCTTGTCCCCGAAGGCGGTGCTCGTGGTGCTGGACGCCGAACACACGTGCATGACGCTGCGGGGCGTCCGCAAGGAGGGCAGCCGGCTGGTCACCTACGCTGCGACGGGGCTCTGGGCCGACGATGCCGCCGCCCGCCGCGAGATCCTCGACCTGATCGCCCCCGGCCGCCGCGCCCTGCTCACGAACGCGTGATCTCCTCCCGCTCGTGTCGCGGCGTCACGAGGATCGCGCTCTTCGCGGCGATCGCGTCGAGCCTCCTTCAGGCGCAACCCGGCGACGACGCCGTCCGCAAGGCGGCGGCCGCGGCCAACGCGTCCGGGATCCTCTACCGTGTGGGGCTGGACGTCGGCCACCGGCTCATGCTGGCCTCGGATCATCCCTATCGCCTCCTCGATCCGCAAAGCGGCCAGGCCGTCTGGAAAGAGGCGTACTCCGGCGAGATCGCGCTTCTGGCCCAAGGCGGGCCCGAGCAGGAGCCGGCGTCGGTCTTCCGCATCCAAGTCGGCGCGTTTACCTCCGCCGAAGCGGCCGAGCAGGAGCGGGCCTCGCTCGCGCAGTCGCTCGGCCAGCCGGCCGTCGTGCGCTACATCCCCGACCGCGGCTCCTGGCGCGTACGGGTCGGCGAATCCACGACGCGCGGCGGCTTATCGACGCTGATGTCGACCCTGCGCGACGCGGGGCGCAAGGGACTCTGGATCGCCGAAGAAACCGCGCCCGCGCCGCCCGGCGTCACGATCCGCCTGGTCGATGCCGCCTGGGACACGCAGGCGACCACCGCCACCCGCCTGCTCGCCCTTCCTGCGTCGGGGGCGACTCTTTCCGTCCAAGGGAAGACCTACCGCGGCGCGGT
>Ga0193712_1000072_pt1 | contig 15312 bp, 15 predicted proteins | sample H3a1metaG_FD_143053 | JGI IMG/M metagenome (GOLD analysis project Ga0193712, IMG submission 143053) | Soil microbial communities from a riparian zone of the East river system, Colorado, United States - H3a1 | ecosystem: Environmental > Terrestrial > Soil > Riparian zone | place: USA: East River... | reverse complement strand
CCCGCACCCTCGGGCGTCCGAGTCGTGCTCGGCGGACAATACGAAAGCCAGCAGGAAGCGTTCCGCGCGCTCCTCCTAGTGCTGGCGCTCGCCGCGGTCAGCGTGTGCGCCGTGATGGTGGTACAGTTCGAGTCCTTCGTCGAGCCGCTCGTCGTGCTGCTCGTCGCCCCCGTCTCGTTCGTCGGCGCGCTCGCCTTGCTCATCGTCACCGGCACGGCGCTCAACGTGGCGTCGTTCATGGGCCTCATCCTGCTGGTCGGGCTGATCGTCAAGAACGGCATCATTCTGCTCGACTTCACCAAGCTGCGGATGCGTGAAGGCGCACCTCTCGAGGTCGCTATTCGAGAGGCAGCGCGAGTGCGGTTGCGCCCGATTCTCATGACCACACTCTGCACCCTGTTCGGCCTGCTGCCCCTGGCGCTCGGCCTGGGCGCGGGGAGCGAGCTGCAACGCCCCTTGGCGCTCGCCGTCATCGGCGGGTTGGTCCTGTCGACCCCCATCACGCTGTTCGCCGTTCCCACGCTGCTCGTCGCGATCCGCGGCCGCCATTATACCGTGCGGAGGACCTCGTGAGACTCCTGCTGTTGGCCCTACTCCCGGCAACCGCCTACGCCCAGACGTTGGAGACGGAGACAGCCCGGTTCCATCCTGCCGATTCGTTCCAGATTGCGAGCGGGTTCGAGCAGCAATTCTCGGCGGAGGGGCGTGAGAGTGCGCTGCCCGTGGCGTTCGAATACGCGCTCACCAATACGTGGGAATTGCTCGTCGAGCCCGTGCCGTACACCGCCATCCGTCCCAAGGTCGGCCCACGCGCCACGGGCCTCGGGGACCTGGAGGTGACCGTCATCCACGGCCTCTGGACGGAAACGGCGGGGCGACCCGCGATCGCCGTCGCGGCCGAGGTCAAGCTCGCCACGGCGGAGAGCCGGCTGATCGGGACGGACAAGACCGATTTCACGGGCTACCTGATCGCGAGCCGGCGCTTCGGCGCCGTCGATCTGCACGCGAATCTGGGATACACGATTCTCGGAAAGCCGGCGGGGATCAGCGTGAGCAACCTGATCGACTTCGCGCTCGGCGGAACCGTGCCGGTCGGGCGGAGGGCGATTGCCTTTGCCGAGCTGCTTGGAAACACCAGTGCCGCCGGCGGCCCGGAGAACAGCGCGGCGCCGGAAATCGCCGGCGGCGAGCTATCCGGCACGATTGGCTACGGGCGGGAAGTCAGTCGCACTTTGTTCATCAATCTCGCCGTCACGTACGACAACACCCACGCCGTGATGGTGCGGCCTGGATTCACCCTGCGCATACACTAGAAGAAGGAGACGCACCGATGATCACGTTCACCAGCATCGCCCTACTTGCGGCGCTAGCCCAGCAGCCCGCGGCGCCCGCCTACAAGCGCGAGGTCCCCGACAGCCTCATCGCCAAGGTCAAGGTCAGCGAAGACTCGGCCCGCGCGATCGCGCTGCGGCGCGTCCCCGGCGGGACGATCGAGGCGCTCGAGCTCGAGCGGGAGGGCGGTACGCTCCTCTACTCGTGGGACATCAAGGTGGCGGGTAAACCCGGAATCACGGAGGTCCACGTGAGCGCGCGCACTGGGCGCATCCTCTCCGTGGAGCACGAGGCGAACTAAGCGGAGTTCTTCAGCAGCTCGGCGTTTGTCTTCGAGCGCTTGAGCTGATCCAGCAACGCTTGCATCGCTTGCTCCGGCGGCATCCCCACGAGGGTCCGCCGGAGCTTTTGCTTGGCCTCGACCGTCTTGGCGTCGGCGAGCAGCTCTTCCCGACGAGTGCCGCTCGCCGCGATGTCGACGGCGGGATAGATCCGGCGGTCGGCCAACTCGCGCGTGAGCCGCAGCTCCGCGTTGCCGGTCCCCTTGAACTCTTCGAAGATGATGTCGTCCATCCGGCTCTCGGTCTCGACCAGCGCGGTGGCAATCACGGTGAGCGAGCCGCCGCCGTCCGCCGGCGGCACGGCCCGCGCGGCCCCGAACAGACCCTTGGGCTTGGCGAGGGCGTTGGCGTCGAGGCCGCCGGTCATGGTGCGGCCGGTCCCCCGTCCCGTGGTGTTGTGCGACCGCGCGAGGCGGGTGATCGAATCGAGGACGATGACGACGTCGCGGCCCAGCTCCACCTGCCGGCGCGCGTGCTCGAACACCATGTCGGCGGCGGCCACGTGCCGTTCGTGGGGCAGATCGAAGCTCGACGCGATCACTTCGCCCCGTCCCCAATCGATCATCTCGCTGACTTCCTCGGGTCGCTCGTCCACGAGCAGGATGAGGAGAATCGCCGCAGGATGGTTTTCCGCGACCGACTCGGCCAGCGCCTGCAACATCACGGTCTTCCCCGCCTTCGGCGGCGACACGATCAGCGCCCGTTGGCCGAATCCGAAGGGGCAGATCAGGTCGACGACGCGCTGCGTCTCGGCGGTGCGGGGACTCGACGCCTTCGGAGTTTCGAGCGTGAGCGGGCGGCTGGGATGGACGGCGCCGAGCTTCGCGAAGTCGGGCCGAGCGTCGAGCCCATTGGGGGGCTGCCCGTTGACGCTCGTCACACGGCCGTTCTCGAGCACGACCAAGTCACCGCGCCGCAAGCCCGGGAGGTTGACGGAGGGATCGCCCTTCGCGGGCAGATAGCTGTTGGCCGCGAGGCGGACAGCGCCGCCCTTCTGGGCGGGGTCATACCAACCGACGATTTGAGGCAGAGAAGACACCGAGAGTGGGACGACCCAATATGCCACATTCTCGCCCAGGACTGAAGCCCGGGGAGGGACCCCGCGGGTTTATATTTGTGCCCGAATGCGCCAAGACCACATCCGCAACTTTTGCATCGTCGCCCACATCGACCATGGGAAGTCCACCCTGGCCGACCGCCTGATCGAGCTGACGGGCACGCTCGATAAACGGCTGATGCGCGAACAGGTTCTCGATACGATGGATCTGGAGCGCGAGCGTGGCATCACGATCAAGCTGAACGCGGTGCGGATGAGCTACCATGCCAAAAACGGCCAGCTCTACGAGCTGAATCTCATCGATACCCCGGGTCACGTGGACTTCACGTACGAGGTGTCGCGCTCGCTCGCCGCGTGCGAGGGCGCGATCCTCGTCGTGGACGCCTCGCAGGGGATCCAGGCGCAGACGCTCTCGAACCTGCTGCTCGCGATGGACGCCGGCCTCGAGATCATCCCGGTCCTCAACAAGATCGATCTGCCGGGCGCCGAGCCCGATAAGCGGGCGCAGGAGATCCACGATCTCATCGGGACGAAGCCGGAGGAGATTCTCCGCATTTCCGCCAAAGAGGGGACAGGCGTGCCGGAGCTGCTCGAGGCGGTGGTGCAACGCGTGCCTCCGCCCAGAGGCGATCACGAGGCCCCGCTCCGCGCCCTCATCTTCGACTCCTACTTCGACCGTTACCGCGGCGCGATCCCCAGTATTCGGGTCGTAGACGGGGTGATCGCGCCCGGGATGAAGATTGCGTTCGGGGCACACAAGGACGACGTGTATGAGGTGGACGAGGTCGGCTACCTCCAGCTGGGTCACAAGCCGGCCGAGCGGCTCGAAGCGGGGGAAGTCGGCTACTTCGTCGCCAACGTCCGCGGGGTGCAGGAGACGCGCCCCGGCGACACCGTATTCGACGCCGAGCATCGGGATGTGCAGCTCCTTCCCGGGTACCGCGACATCCAGTCCATGGTATTTGCCGGACTGTACCCGACCAATCCGGAGCAGTACGAAGACCTGCGCGACTCGCTGGCGAAGCTGCAGCTCAACGACTCGTCGTTGCACTATCAGCCCGAAACGTCGGTCGCCCTCGGCTTCGGGTTCCGCTGCGGCTTCCTGGGCCTCTTGCACATGGAGATCGTCCGCGAGCGGTTGGAGCGGGAATTCGATCTCGATCTGATCAGCACCGTCCCCAGCGTGGAGTACCACGTCCACCGCACTGACGGCACGATGGAGCTGGTGGAGAATCCGAGCCTGATGCCGCACGGCTCCACCGTGGACCGGGTGGAGGAGCCGTACGTGAAGGCCCGGATTTTCGTCCCGGCGGACTACATCGGCGGCGTCATGAACCTGGGTCAGGAGCGGCGCGGCGTGTATCAGGGAATGCACTACTTGGATCCGACGCGCGTCGAGTTCCACTGGGAGTTCCCGCTCGCCGAGATCATCCTGGACTTCTACGACAAGCTGAAGACCATCTCGCGCGGCTACGCGTCGCTCGACTACGAATTCCTCGCGTACCGGCAAGCCGACCTGGTGAAGCTCGACATGCTCCTGAACGGCGACGCGGTCGATGCGTTCAGCGTCATCATCCACCAGGACAAGGCGTATGAGTGGGGCCGCAAGATCGCCGAGAAACTCAAGGAGCTGATTCCTCGCCAGCTGTTCGAGGTCGTGATCCAGGCGGCGATCGGCACGAAGGTGATCGCGCGCGAAACCGTGCGCCCGCTCCGCAAGGACGTCACGGCGAAATGCTACGGCGGCGACGTCACGCGCAAGCGCAAGCTGCTCGAGAAGCAGAAGGCGGGGAAGAAACGCATGAAGCAGGTCGGGTCGGTCGAGATCCCGCAGGAAGCCTTCCTGGCGGTCCTTCAGGTTGAGTAGTCTCGTCATCCAGACGGCCTTCCTGGGAGACGTCGTGCTCACGACGCCGCTGCTCGCGGCGCTCGCCGCGCGGCACGGGCCCGTGGACGTGGTGACGACACCGGCGGCGGCGCCGCTCCTCGAAACGCACCCGGCGGTGCGGCGCGTGGTGCCGTACGACAAGCGCGGGCGCGACCACGGCTGGCGGGGACTGCGCGATCTGGCGCGCCGGCTGCGCGCCGAGGGCTACGAGCGCGCCTACCTGCCCCACCGCTCGCTCCGCACCGCAGCCCTGGCCGCGCTGGCACGGATCCCGGTGCGCGTCGGGTTTCACGACGGTTGGCCCTTCTTTTATACAGAGGCCCGCCGGCGCCCGGCGGACGGCCACGAAGTGGACCGGCTCCTGGCCCTCGCGGAGGAGCCCGCTGCCGCCTATGCTCCCACCCTCCATCCCACCCCCGAGGACGAGCGGGTGGCCGGGGCCCTGCTCAGCGCGGCGGGAATCGAGCAAGGCGCGGCGTTCATCGCCCTCGCGCCCGGCTCGATTTGGGGCAGCAAGCGGTGGCCCTACTTCGGGGAGCTGGCCGTTGCACTTGCGGCGCATGTCCCCGTGGTCGTTGTGGGCGGCCCGGACGACGCTGGCTTGGGCAACGAGATCGTTAGGGCGGTAGAAGGCGGTACAGGGCGGTGCGGGGCGGTAAACGCGTGCGGGAAGGTCACGCTGCGACAGTCCGCCGCGCTGATCGAGCGGGCGCGGGTGTTGGTGACGAACGACAGCGCCCCGCTGCATGTCGCGACGGCGATGGGGACGCCGATCGTCGCGGTGTTCGGGCCGACCCTTCCGGAGTTCGGGTTCAGCCCCATCAGGTCGGGTGACGTAGCACTGGGTGTTGCGGGGCTCGACTGCCGGCCCTGCTCGCGACACGGGCCGCCACGCTGCCCATTGGGCCATCACCGCTGCATGCGCGACCTCGGACCAGAGGTCGTCGCCGCAGCCATCGATCAGATTGAGATTGACGAGATGGGGGAGGCCGGTGCGCTACATCGTCGGGATTGACCTCGGCGGCACGAACATCGTGGTCGGCACGGTAGCCGAGGACGGCTCCGAGCTGGTCGGTCTCGTGTCCGAACCCACGCTCCCCGACCAAGGTGGGGACGCGGTGATCGCGCGCATCGTGAAGCTGGCACGCGCCTCCATTGTCGCGGCGCGCGGCAAGGAGATTGTCGGCGTGGGCATCGGCTCGCCCGGACCGCTCGACACCAAGACGGGGATCGTGATCCTGACCCCGAACCTCGGCTGGGTCAACATGCCGCTGCGCGACCGGGTCGCCGATGGGCTCAAGCTGCCGACCGTGCTCGACAACGATGCCAACTGCGCCATCTACGGCGAATGGTGGCGCGGCGCCGCGCAGGGCGTGGACCACGTCATCGGCCTCACGATCGGGACGGGCATTGGCGGCGGCATCATCCTGGGCGGCGAGATCTATCATGGCGCCTCGGACGTGGCCGGCGAAATCGGCCACATGACGATCGACGCGAATGGCCGCCTCTGCAAATGCGGCAATCACGGGTGCCTCGAGGCCTACGCGTCGGGTCCGGCGATCGCGGCCCGCGCGGTCGAGGGGATCGAGGCGGGAGCGCAGTCGGCCTTGCCGACGTATGTCGGCGGCGATCTGACGCGGATCACCGCGCAGGTCGTGTACGAAGCCGCGCACGACGGCGATCCCTACGCGCTCGAGGTCGTGCGCGAGACCGCCAAGCTGCTCGGTGCCGGTGTCGCCAGTCTCGTCAACATTTTCAATCCCAGTGTCGTGGTAATCTGCGGCGGCGTCACGCTCGCGGGGGAAAAACTGTTCGGGCCCCTGACGGCGGAAGTGCACCACCGAGCGTTCAAGCCGGCGTGGGAGGTGTGCCGCATCGTGCCCGGCGCGCTCACCGGTACCGCGGGCGTGTATGGCGCCGCCGCCGTGTTCAAGCAGCGAACGTGGGGGGCCTGCTGAAACGTCTGGGCGTGATCGGTTCGATGGTGTGGGATACGATCCACGACCGCGACCCAGCGCAGCGGGCGGTGGAAGAGTGGGGCGGCATCGCCTACGCGCTCGCCGCCGTCGACGCCACCCTGAGCGACGACTGGCACCTCGTTCCCCTAATCAAGGTCGGCAGGGACCTGGCGCCGCGCGCCAACGAATTCCTGCGCACCCTCCGGCACGTGGTACCCGGCACCCGGTTCATCGAGGTCCCCGAAGCCAACAACCGTGTCACGCTGCGGTATTCGTCCGCCGAGCGCCGCTGTGAGCAGATGCAGGGGGGCGTGCCGCCGTGGACCTGGCCTGAGCTCGGGCCCATGGTCCGGGATCTGGACGCGCTGTACGTGAATTTCATCTCCGGGTTCGAGCTGAATCTCGAGACAGCCCAACTGTTGCGGCGGGGTTTCCCCCGGTTCGTCTATGCCGACCTCCACAGTCTGTTTCTCGGGAAGGAGGCGGACGGGACCCGCGTCCCGCAGCCCCTCCCCCAGGCGCCGGCGTGGTTCGGCTGCTTTGACGCGGTCCAGCTGAATGAAGACGAGATGCGGGAGCTCGGGGACGATCCGCTGGCGACGGCAGCCGACGCGCTCGGCCACGGCTGCCGGACGCTGGTCGTGACGCTCGGCAGTCGAGGGGCCGCGTACTTCACCGGCAATCCCATTCGCACCGCTCGGATCCCGCCGGACAACGCGGCGCCCCTCGAGGGAGACCCCACCGGCTGTGGCGACGTCTTCGGCGGCGCGGTCGCGGCGGGCTTGGTGAGCGGCGCGGGCCTCGAGGATGCGCTGCGTGCGGGCACGCGGCTTGCCGGGCGGAACCTCGCCCACCGCGGGGCCACGGGCCTGCGGGATCACCTGCTCGGCCGCTTGTCGGTGGTATGACGCGGCTCGTCGAAGTGCCGGCCCAGTTCGACGACCGCTCGTTCGATCAGTTCGCGGCGGCGTACGCGCAGGCGGCGGCGGATGGCGAGCGCTTGTTGTTCGACGCCCACGCCGCGGAGTGGGCGTCGCCCTACGGTCTGGTCGGGCTGCTGGCGGCGGGGGCAGCGGCGGGGCGACGCGGAGGCGGCGGAGGGGGGGGGGCCGAGCGGCCGCTACTCACCGTTCCCTCGAGCGCCGAGGTCGTGAGCTACTGGGCACGGGCTGGGTTCTTTCGTGAAGCGGCGGACTTGTTCGAGGTGCACGGGAAGGTCCCCAAGACCAAACCGGCGACGGAGAGCGAAGTGTTGCTACCGGTGACACCAGTCCGGGCCGCCGAGGACGTGCACGTCGTGGTGAGCACGATTCAGCAGCGCGCGTCGGCGATCCTGGCGAAGGAGTTGGGGCTCGATCCGAAGGCGACGATGGGATTCGCTATGGCGCTTTCGGAGGCGTGTCAGAATATTGTAGAGCACGCGGGGTCGGGCGGCTGGGTGGCGGTGCAGGCGTACAACTGGCGCCGCAAGTTGGCGCGGCGTGTGGTGGTGATCGCGGTCGCAGACGCCGGAGTCGGGTTTCGACATTCTCTCGAGCCGAGCCAGGCGAAACGCTTCGGCGATCGGTGGGGCGACGCGGCGGCCCTCGAGGCCGCGTTGATCCAGGGAGTGAGCCGGTTCCGTGACCCGGGCCGGGGCCAGGGACTCGCCGGGATCCGGCGCTACCTGGCGCGGTGGGAGGGCAAGGTCGCGATTCGGAGCGGAACAGCTCGCATCGCCATCGTGCCCCGGTGGGACGACGACGTCCCGCTCAGGGACGGCTTGCCGGCGTTTCCAGGCTCACAGGTGCTTCTCATCATTCCAGAGCAGGGGTCCGCAAAGGCGTGATTCAACACATAAAAGTCCACGAGGTGTTGCAGCAGTCGGTGGCGGGGTTCTACGCCGATCTGGTGACGCGTCCGACCGGGCGGGCCGTGCGCGAGAGCATCGAGCGAGCGCTCCCCGCGGGCACGATCGCCGTGATGGACTTCACCGGCGTGGGGTGCCTCGACTACTCCTGTGCCGACGAGATCGTGGCGAAGCTGGTCCGCGAGAAGGTCCGCGTGTTGCTGCTGCGCGGCACGAGCGACGCGCATCGCGATGCGATCGAACCGGTCCTCCTGGGACACGGCCTGGCGGCGGTGTGCGAGCGGCCGGACGGCACGCTCCATGTGATCGGCGCGCGCGAGCCCGCGGCGGCGCTGCTCGACGAGCTGGTCGCGCAGCAGGTCGCGGCGCGGACCCCGGGCGGGGCGATCGCGCTCACCGCCGCGTGAGGCAAAGGGGTCTGGCGTGAAGCGGCGCCGCCTCGGTCTCGCGACCCGCGCCATCCACGGCGACCCCAAGGCCCGGGCCGATTGGACGGCCGTGGCGCCGCCCCTGTACCAGAGCAGCACCTTCACCAACCCCGTCGGCTCCACGGCGGAAGTCCTCTACAGCCGCTACGGCAACAACCCCAACCAGGTGGATATCGGCCGCCGGCTGGCGCTCCTCGAAGGCGCCGAGGCGGCCTTGTTCGTGGCGAGCGGCATGGGCGCCGCCGCCCTGGCCCACCTCGCCGTGCTGCGACCGGGAGACCATCTCCTCTCGAGCGAATGGATCTACGGTGGAGTCCACCGGCTCTTCTCGCAGGAGTTCGGGCGGCTCGGCATCGACGTGTCGTTCGTCAATCCGACCCAGACCCGAACGTGGAAGAAGGCGATGAAGAAGACGACGCGCGCCGTCTTCGTCGAAACGCCCACCAATCCGCTGATGCGCGTGATCGACCTCGAGCCGATCGCGACGCTCTGCAAGGCCGAGGGCCTGGCGCTGATCGTGGACTCGACGTTCGCGTCGCCCGTGAACTTCCGGCCCCTCGAACACGGCGCGGACATCGTCATCCATTCCGCCACGAAGTACTTGAACGGCCACACCGACGTGATTGCCGGGGCCGTGGTGGGCACGGAGCAGGTGGTAGAGGAGGTCCGCAAGCTCATGCAGGTGTGGGGGCAGGCGTTGGACCCGTTCGCGGCCTGGCTGATCGATCGTGGGATGAAGACGCTGACGGTCCGCGTCGCCCGTCACAACGCCGTCGGCCTCGCGGTGGCCCAGTGGTGCGACACCCAAGACGGCTTCACCAAGGTCCACTATCCCGGTCTGACGCAGCATCCCGACCATGAAATCGCCACGCGCCTGCTCGTGGGGGGGGGGGGCGGCTACGGGGGCATGCTGGGGCTGGAGCTCAAGGGAGGCGTGCGCGCCGCGGAGCGGTTCCTGCGAGCCCTCACCATCGCCGCCCACGCCCCGAGCCTCGGCGGCACCGAAACCCTCGTCTCCGAGCCCCGTCTCACCTCCCATGCCGGGTTTACTCCGGCGCAGCGGGCCCAGGCTGGCATTCCCGACGGCTTCCTGAGATTTTCCCTGGGATTGGAGGATCCCGATGACCTCATCGCGGACTTCGCCCAGGCCCTGGCGCGCCTGTAAGTGATCAAGTTCACGAACGTCTTCAAGGCCTTCCCCAAAGGCGGCCTGGCGCTCAAGGACGTCTCCTTCCACATCGCGAAGGGTGAGTTCGCATTCCTCACCGGCCACTCGGGTGCGGGAAAGTCCACGGTGTTGAAGCTGATCTACGCGGACGAGCGCCCCACGTCGGGAGAGGTGCGCGTGTCGGGGTATTCGGTGACGGAGATGCGGCCGCGCGAGGTGCCCCTGCTGCGCCGCCGGTTGGGCATCGTGTTCCAAGACTTCCGCCTGCTGGAAGACCGCACCGCCGAGGAGAACGTCGCCTTTGCGCTCGAGGTCACGGGGGCGCGGCGCTCGACGATCGCGGCCCGCGTGATGCGCGTGCTCACGCAAGTCGGGCTCGCGGCCAAGGCGCAGGCTTACCCGCGCGAGCTGTCGGGGGGTGAGCAGCAGCGCGTCGCGATCGCGCGGGCGCTCGTCAACGAGCCCACCGTGCTGCTCGCCGACGAGCCCACCGGCAACCTCGACGAGCGCGCGACGCGGGGCGTGTTCCAGCTGCTGCGCGACATCAATGCGAGCGGGACCGCGGTGGTGATGGCGACGCACGACCTGGACCTCGTGCGTCAGGCACCCTACCGCGTGATCGAGCTGCAAGAAGGCGCGCTCGTGTACGACTCGGCGGTGGACGAGCCGCGCGACCAGGCGGCCGCGCCATGAATCTCGTCGTGCGGGAATCCCTGCTCGCGTTCAAGCGCGCGCCGCTCCTCTCGGCGTTGTCGGTCACGACGATCGCCTTCTCGCTCTTCGTTCTTGGACTCTTCGGCCTTGTGGCGGTGAACCTCCAGAACGCGCTGCGCAGCGTCGCCGAGCGGGTTGAGATCGTCGTCTACCTGCTGCCGGGCACGCCGATCGAGGCGACGGCGATCGGCCTCAAGGATATCGAGGCGTTCCCCGAGGTCCAGATGGCGACGTACGTGTCGGAGGATCAAGCCTTGGCACGGGCGCGCGCCGAGCTGGTCGAGTTTCGCGACGTGCTGCGCGAGCTCGAGCGCAATCCCCTGCCCGCCTCGATCGAGGTGAAGCTCAAGCCGACGTTCCGCGACGCCGACCACGTGACCGCCGTCGCGGAGCGCCTGCGCAGCTTCGGCTTCGTGGACGACGTGCGGTTCGGAAGGGATTGGGTCGAAAAACTCGACCGGCTGCGCCAGCTGGCGGCGGCGGTAGGGATCGTGGTGGGCGCGGCGTTCGCGGCGGTCGCCATCATCATCATCGGCACGACGATTCGGATGGCGGTGCTACAACGCAGCCGCGAGATCGCCATCATGCGGCTGGTGGGGGCGACCGACGGGTTCATTCGGCGTCCGTTCCTGCTGCAAGGCGCGATCAAGGGACTGCTGGGCGGCGCGGTCGCGGTCGGCCTGTCGTACGCGGCCTACGCGCTGATCGACCGGTACCTGATTCAGGCGGCGTTCTTCACGCGCGAGCAGGCCGCGGCGATCGTGGGGTTCGGTGCGCTCATCGGACTGTTGGGCAGCGCGATGAGCGTGGGTCGCCATTTGAAGCGGGTATGACGCGGGCTGTTTGGCTGCTCCTCCTCCTGGCGGCTCCGGCTGCCGCGCAGCGGCCCACCTACCAGCAGCAGATGCAGGACAATCAAAGCCGCCTGGAAGGGATCCGTCGCGAGCGCTCCCAAGTCGAGCAGGAGCTGGCTCGGCTGCGCACCGCCGCCCACTCCCTCTCCGACGAGCTGGCCAACATCGACCGCCAGAAGCAGAGCACCAATCGCATCGTCAACGAGCTGGATCGCCAGATCGCCGGACTGGGCGGGCAAATCGACCAGATCACCGTCGACTTGCTGCTGGCGCAGGATGCGCTGCTCGAAAAGCGCGCGGTGCTGGAGCGGCGGATCGTGGACATCCACAAGCGCGGTCCGCTGTACGGCTGGCAGGTGCTCCTCGCCGCCGAGAGCTTCGGCGACCTGCTGTCACGGTACAAGTATCTCTACCTCGTGAGCCGGCAGGACCGGCTCCTCACGAACGACATGCACAAGCTGCGCGACCGTGTGGCCCGGCAGCGCCAGCTGCTCGTGGACGCCCGGGAAACGCTGGCGCGGCGACGCCGCGAGCGCACCGACGAGCTGGACCGCTACCAGGCGCTGGAGCGCGAGCGCCAGACCAATCTGAAGGAGACGCGGCGCAGCACGCGGCAGGCCGAGCAACGCCTGTCACAGCTCGACCGCGACGAGCGCGGATTGAATGACCGGATCGAAGCCCTGGAGCGGGCGCGGCGCGAAGCGGAGGCACGGGGAGCGACCGCCGGCCCCGGGGCGATCACGACCGCCGACCTGGGCGGGCTCGACTGGCCGGTCGAAGGCGGGGGTCTCGTCATCTATCCGTTCGGCACCACCACCGGGCCGAACAACACGCGCATCCCCCGCCACGGCATCGGCATCAAGGCCCCCGTCGGGTCGGCGGTGCGCGTGGTCGCGCCGGGGACCGTGAGCCTCGCGGGCCCCCTCGGCCTCTATCTGACGTCGGTCCTCGTCGATCACGGCGGCGGCTACTACACGTTCTACGCCTACCTGAACGACGCGACCGTGAAGCAAGGAGATCGCGTCGTGCGAGGGCAAGTGATCGGTCACGTCGGCGGCGAGTCGAGCGACGAAGGACCGCACCTCCACTTCGAGATCCGCGGGCAGGGCGGCATCGCGCTCGATCCTGCAAACTGGCTGCGCCGCCCCTCCACGCGACCCGGCGCGCCCGCTCGGCCGCGTCGGTGAGTAGGGGCACGGCAATGCCGTGCCCCTACCCTGTTGGGCCCGCCACCGCGATGCGTTCGGGCGCGCCCTTGGCGCGCTGCAGCGCACTCTCGACGAGGGTGAATAGATCCTCCGGCCGCAACACCTCGCTGTGCGGGTAGGCCACGACCCCCGCCGAGATCTCCGGCGCTTTGGCGGGCCCCAGGTCGGCGAAGGTGTGACGCTCAAGCACCTGGCGCAGGCGCTCCACGAAATGCCGGCCGCCGGCGGCGTCGGTCTCAGGAAGGATGCAGGCGAACTCATCGCCACCGTAGCGCGCCACGAAGTCGGGGGCGCGGATCTCTCGCTGCAAAATGGCGCCCACTTCGCCGAGCACCCGGTCGCCCGCGGGCTGACCGAGGCGTTCGTTGATCTCGCGGAGCCGGTCGATGTCCACGAGAACGAGTGAGAACCGGAGTGAATAGCGCCGCGCCCGCTCGAACTCGTCGCGCAACCGGCGGTCGAGGGCGTCGAGCGACGCGCAGCCCGTCATCTCGTCGGTCGCGCCGGCGCTGATCTGGCGGCGATAGATCGCCGAGCGCCGCCCTTCGTTCTCCAGCACCCGCGCGGCGGCCTGCGCGATCGTATTCGCGAAGGCGACGTCTTCGGGACGGAGCTGGGGGTCGCCCTTCTCCGTCCGGAGGAAGAAGACACCCGCCGCGCGCCCCTGCACAAACACGGGCAGCGCCACAGCCGACTGCACGTTGACCTCGATCCGCTGCTGCGACCAACGCGTACGGACCGACGCGAACAGCGGATGTTCGTGTACGTCGTTGATCACAACGGGCCGCTCGGTACGAAGGGCTTCCTGGATCTCCGGATAGCGCTCGAGCTCCACGCGCAGGTCGCGGATGGCGGGGTTTTCGTACACCGCGACCACGCGCCCCTTTTCGTCGCCCGGCGCCGTCAGGACGAACGAGCAGTGCGACAGGCCGAACGCCTGCCCCACGCGCCGCACGAGGGTTTGGAAGATCTCATCGGCGCGGAGCGCGGCCGACACCTCCTGGAAGATGTCGTACAGGAGATCGCGGGCGCGCAGCGCTTCCTGGGACTGCCGCAGCTCCCCGCCGACGGCGACGTGGGCGTCAAGACGCACGCGCAGCTCGGGCAGGTGCACCGGCGCGAGCAGCACGTCGCGCGCCCCGGCGAGCAGGGCTTCGGTCGCGGCTTCGGCCCCGCCCTCGTTCAGGAGGACAAAGACCGGGGCCCCGCCGTAGGCGGGTTTGATGGTGAGGTCTCGTACTTTGTCGGCCAGGCCGGCGACGCCCGGGTCCGCCGTGTAGAGCAGGAGATCGGGGGGAGGTCCCCCGACAGATTCGGAGGCTTCCGTGACCTGGAACCCCCCACGCACGAGCAGCCGCTCCAACCCTTCGGGTCGAGCGGCCGCGTTACCGACGAGCAGGATGTGATGGGGCACGGCGTCCGTCAAACCTTCTCTCTAGGCGCGCGATGTGCGAGGCCAAGGTATAGTTCAGCCAATGCCAGGGCAAGCACGCGGTCCCGCGCCAGAGACGCGGCGCCCGCGCTGTCGGATGATCGTGAACCAGGTGGCAAGTCGCGGCCTGCGCGACCGGCGTGTTCTCGCCGCGATGGCGTGGACGCCGCGCGAGTGGTTCCTGCCGCCACATCTCGCCCGCAGCGCGTACGACGACGGGCCGTTGCCGATCGGCAACGGGCAGACGATCTCCCAACCCTACATCGTCGCCCTGATGACGGCGTCCCTCGCGCCGCGCCGCCACGACCGCATCCTCGAGATCGGAACCGGCTCGGGCTACCAGACCGCGATCCTCGCCCGTCTCGCGAGGCAGGTCTGCACGGTCGAACGCCTTCCCGATCTGCTGGTCGAAGCGGAAGAACGGTTCCGGCGCCTGGGGCTCACGAACATCCGCACGCGCCTGGGCGACGGCGCCACGGGGTGGCCGGAGGAGGCGCCGTTCGACGGCATCCTCGTCACCGCCGCCGCCCCGCGTGTGCCCGAGCCGCTGCTGGCGCAGCTGGCCCCAAATGGCCGGCTCGTCATTCCCGTCGGTGACCTGGCGTCACAAGAGCTGGTCATATTGCAACGCTCAGGGAGCGGGTTCGAGGAGCGCAGCGCGGGAGCCGTGCGGTGCGTGCCGCTGATCTCGCGGCTCGCCTTCGTGCAAGAGAGCCGGCCGTGACTTTGCTGGGCGCCCACGTCTCCACGGAAGGTGGAGTGGCGGAAGCGCCCGCCCGCGGCGCGCAGATCGGCGCGACGGCCATCCAGGTGTTCACGAAGACGCCGAACCAGTGGCGCGAACCGGCGCTCGACGCCGGTGTGATCGAGCGGTTTCGGACCGAAGTGGTGCGACACGGCATCGGCGCGGTGGTGGCACACGACAGCTACCTGATCAACCTCGCGTCACCCGATGATGCGCTGCGCGCGAAGAGCATCCGATCGTTCATCGCCGAGCTGACGCGCTGCCGCGCGCTGGGGATTCGCTGGGTGGTGTCGCACCCGGGGAACTACATGGACGAGCGCACGGCGGGACTCGAGCGC
>Ga0193712_1000071_pt1 | contig 15381 bp, 10 predicted proteins | sample H3a1metaG_FD_143053 | JGI IMG/M metagenome (GOLD analysis project Ga0193712, IMG submission 143053) | Soil microbial communities from a riparian zone of the East river system, Colorado, United States - H3a1 | ecosystem: Environmental > Terrestrial > Soil > Riparian zone | place: USA: East River... | reverse complement strand
CTCGGCGACCGGATCGTCGAATTGGGCTGCATCGAGGTGCTGAACCGGCGGGTTACCGAGAACCACTTCCACCGCTACGTCAACCCCGAGCGCGAAAGCGAAATGGGTGCGCTCAAAGTCCACGGCATCACCAACGAATTCCTCCAGGACAAGCCCAGGTTTCGCGAAATCGCGGCGGAGTTCCTCGACTACATTCAAGGCGCGGAGCTGGTGATCCACAACGCGGCTTTCGACGTCGAATTCCTGAATCTCGAGCTGGCGAGGCTCGGGCTTCCGCCGATCGAAGCGCACTGCTCGGGCATCGTCGATTCGCTGAAACTTGCGCGCGAGCTGCACCCGGGAAAGAAGAACTCCCTCGACGCCCTGTGCGAGCGCTATCAGGTCGATCACGCCCATCGCACGCTCCACGGTGCGCTGCTCGACGCGGCGCTCCTGGCGGAGGTCTATCTGGCTTTGACGCGTGGCCAGGACAGCCTTGCGATCGAGCTCGATCGTCCGAGTCAGGCCCCGGGAACGGCGACGCCGCACGGTGAACGCCCGCGGCTCATCGTGATCCAGCCGAGCGCCGATGAGCTCGCCGATCACGCGCAGCTCCTCGCGGATATCGAAGGCGAGAACAGGACCCGGTGCGTATGGCGCCGCTTCGAGCTCGCCGTGGAAGCACGTTGATCGGCCGTGCGAAAATGAGCGGCGCAAGCTCCCGGGGGCGATCGGCGATGTCAAGCGCAGACAAGGCGAATCCTTACGAGCTCGATCTCGACAGGAACCCGGCCAACTACGCGCCCCTGACGCCGCTGGGATTCATCGAGCGCGCCGCTTACGTCTATCCGGACCGCACCGCCGTCATCCACGGGGCGCGCCGCGCCACGTGGGCACAGACTTATGCGCGTTGCCGGCAGCTCGCTTCCGCGCTCGCGCGCCGGGGGATGGGCGCCGGCGACACGGTCGCGGCGATGCTCGCGAATACCCCGGAAATGCTCGAGTGCCACTTCGGAGTGCCCATGGCGGGCGCGGTCCTCAACACGCTGAACACCCGCCTCGACGCGCAAGCGATCGCCTTCATGCTCGAGCACGGCGGGGCCAAGGTCCTGATCACCGACCGCGAGTTCTCGGGCACCGTCGGGGGGGCGCTCGCGGCCCTCAAGGCGAAACCGTTCGTGATCAACGTGGACGATCCCGAATACTCGGGGGCGGGCGAGCGCATCGGCTCAGCTGAATACGAAGGCTTCATCGCGGGGGGCGATCCGGAATATGCATGGAATCCGCCTGCCGATGAATGGAACGCCATTTCGCTCAACTACACGTCGGGCACCACCGGCAATCCCAAGGGCGTGGTCTACCATCACCGGGGCGCGTATCTGAATGCGATTTGCAACATCGTGACCTGGGGCATGCCGCAGCATGCCGTGTACTTGTGGACGCTGCCGATGTTCCACTGCAACGGCTGGTGCTTCCCCTGGACCATGGCCGCCAATGCGGGCACGAATGTCTGCCTGCGCAAGGTCGACGCCAAGCTCGTTTTCGATGCGATGCGGAAGCACGGCGTGACGCACTATTGCGGCGCGCCGATCGTGCATTCGACGCTGATCAACGCAGACCCTGCGCTGCGCGAGGGCATTGCGCACAGGGTGCATGCGATGGTCGCGGCCGCCGCGCCGCCCGCGGCCATGATCGAGGGCATGGAACGCATGGGCTGGGAACTCACCCACGTGTACGGTCTCACCGAAGTCTACGGACCGGCCACCGTGTGCGCGAAGCAAGAAGAGTGGAAGAACCTCGATATCGGCAGGCGCACCGAGCGCAACGGCCGCCAGGGAGTCCGCTACCTCATGGAAGAGGGCCTGACGGTGATGGATCCGCAGACCATGCAGCCGGTTCCCAGGGACGGCGAGACAATGGGCGAGATCATGTTCCGCGGAAACATCACCATGAAGGGCTACCTGAAGAACCCCAAGGCGACCGAAGACGCCTTTGCGGGCGGCTGGTTCCGCTCGGGCGACCTCGCGGTGATGCAGCCCGACGGCTACCTCAAGATCAAGGACCGCGCCAAGGACATCATCATCTCCGGCGGCGAGAACATCTCGTCGCTCGAGGTCGAGGACGTGCTTTACCGGCACCCGGCCGTGCTCGCGGCGGCAGTGGTCGCGAAGCCCGACCCCAAGTGGGGCGAAACGCCGTGCGCCTTCGTCGAGCTGAAGGCAGGCGCCAAAGTCACGGAAAGGGAGATCATCGACCACTGCCGCGCGAACCTCGCGGCCTTCAAGGCGCCGCGCCACGTGGTGTTCGGCGTGCTGCCGAAGACTTCGACGGGCAAGATCCAGAAATTCCTCCTGCGGCAGCAGGCGAGATCCGCGCAGGCGATCGAGTAAGGGAGTCGGCCATGAACGCACCAGCGAAAACCGAAGTCGAAGCGCCTTACGTGCTGCGCGAGGACACACATGGCGTCGCCACGCTTACACTGAACCGCGGCGACCGGATGAATCCCCTGTCAACCGCAATGCTCTCCGCGCTCCAGGCCGAGCTCGACCGGCTCGCGCAGGATGGCGCCGCGAAAGTGGTCGTGCTCGCCGGCGCGGGCAAGCACTTCTGCGCGGGGCACGACCTTCGCGAGATGCGCTCGCATCCCGGCAAGGCCTGGCAGAAAGCGCTGTTCGACCGGTGCAGCGAGCTGATGATGTCGCTCGTGCGGCTGCCTCAACCCGTGATCGCGCGCGTGCAAGGCGTCGCGGTCGCCGCCGGCTGCCAGCTGGTGTCGATGTGCGATCTGGCGGTGGCGAGCGAGGTAGCGCAATTCGCTCTGCCGGGTGTCAAGAGCGGGATTTTCTGCACTACGCCGGGAGTCGGTGTCGCGCGCAACCTGGCGCGCAAGCACGCCCTGGAGATGCTCTTTACCGGCGATCTGATCGACGCGAAGACCGCGCTTTCCTGGGGCATGGTGAACCGGGTCGCGCCGCTTGACGAGCTCGATGCCGAGGTGGACAAGCTCGCCCGCAAGATCGCCGCGCACAGCGGCGCCGTGGTGGGCATGGGAAAGAAATTTTTTTACGACCAGGCGGAGAAAGGTCTGGCGGACGCTTATTCCCTTGCGTCCGAGGGCATGGCCCGAAACATGATGCTCGAAGATGCCGCCGAAGGGATCGACGCCTTCATCCAGAAACGCAAGCCCGACTGGCGCGGGCGCTAGACGACACGCGCCGGCCGATCCGGCAGGCGCTCAGCGGACCCCTGCATGGCGACGGAGCAATCGCGGTCCCGCGAGGTCGCACTCGACGCGGCGGCGGCCGACAGCCGCGCTCTTCGCGCTGCCCTGGGCGAAACCGGGGCGTGGCGAGCGCGGGCCGAATCGCTTGCACGCACGCTGGTGGAAGCGACACTGGACTCGCGCGCGCCGCTGTTCGACGTGCAGCGCGCCTTCGCGATATTTCCGCCTGAATCGCCGGCGGGCGAATCGCTGTTCCGGCTCGCCGAGGCTTTGCCGCGAATCCCCGATCGGCCTTCCCGGACCGCAATGCTTGCGGACCGCGTCCCCGCATTGCGCGGCTGGAAGGCCGTGGCCGCGCTGCCGTTCGCCGGGCTCGCAATGGATGCAATCGGCCGGCAATTCGTCTACGCGGAGACCATCGCCGGGGCGCTGCGGCGCGCCGGGCGCGATGCGTCCGCAGGGCCGGCAACGCGCTTTTCCTTCGACATGCTGGGGGAGGGCGCGCGCACCGATGCGGATGCCGATCGCAATTTCCGGCGCTATATGGGCGCGATCCGCGCCATGGGGCAGGCGGTCGGCGCGCGCGGCGCAATTTGGCGCGAACGCCTCGAAATTTCCGTAAAGCTGTCCTCGATTCACCCGCGTTACGACGCAGCGAGCTACGCGCAGGTCCGCGGCGAGTTGCTCGATCGCCTGAAACAGATCTCCGGCCGGGCCGCTGCAGCGGGTATCGGACTCACGATCGATGCCGAGGAGTCGGAAAGGTTGTCGCTTCAAGTCGATCTGTTCGAGGCCTTGTCGGCCGATCCGGCGTTGGACAGCTGGGGAGGCCTGGGGCTTGCGGTGCAGGCCTATCAGCCGCGCGCGCTGGAAACCGTGGACGCATTGTTGGAGATCGCCGGTCGCCGCCGCAAGCGCGGCGGCATGCCGATCGCCGTGCGGCTGGTGAAAGGCGCCTATTGGGACGCCGAGGTCAAGCGGGCGCAGGAGCTGGGGCTGGAGCGCTATCCGGTATTCCCGGACAAGCGGCTCACCGACCTGTCCTATCTCGCCTGTGCCCGGCGTCTCACAGGACTGGACAGCGTTCGTCCGCAGTTCGCCACGCATAACCCGGTGACGCTCGCTTGCGTGCTCGCGCTTGCCGATCGCCTCGGCGGCGCCTCCGCTGCGCCTGCGCGGTTCGAGTGCCAGCGCCTTCACGGAATGGGGCGGGGACTGTACCGCACGCTCGCCGCCATGCATCCGGATCTGCCGGTAGGCACGTATGCACCCGTCGGCGAGAAGCGCGAGCTGTTTGCCTATCTGGTGCGCCGGTTGCTCGAGAACTCGGCGAGCGCTTCTTATGTGCGCCAGGCGGCGCGCGCGAAACGACCCGACGATCTTCTGCGGACGGGTTTCGCATTTCTCGACGCGGGCCTGTCCCCGCGGGACCTTCCTTCACCAACGGAGCTGCACATGCCGCAACGGCGCATTGCAAAGGGCTATGACCTCGGGGATTCCGCCACGCTCGCTGCATGGGCGAAATCGGTGGACGAAGCGCGACGCGCATGGACGGCGGGATCTCTCGTGAGCGGCGTCCGCCGGCCGGGTCCGGCGCGGCCGGCCGTGTCGCCCGCCCGGCCCGACGTCACCATCGGCGAGGTGAGCGATGCGACGCTGGACACGGCGCGGTCCGCAATCGACGCCGCGTACGCGGCGCGGACCGCCTGGTCCGCAGTAAGCGTGCCCGAACGCGCAGCGGCCCTGGAGCGGCTCTCCGATCTGCTGGAAGCCGATATGGCCGGGCTGATGGCCTTATGCGTCTGGGAAGCGGGAAAAACCCTTGTCGACGCCATGGCCGACGTTCGCGAGGCGGTGGATTTCTGCCGCTATTACGCGCAGCAGGCGCGCGAGGGGCTCGGCAGGCCGATGGAGCTGCCTGGCCCGGCCGGCGAGCGCAACGTTCTGACGCTGCACGGCCGGGGCGTGTTCGCCTGCATCAGCCCGTGGAACTTTCCGGTCGCGATTTTCACCGGACAGGTAGCGGCCGCTCTGGTTGCCGGAAACACGGTGGTCGCGAAGCCGGCTGAGCAGGCGGCGCTCACCGCGTACCGCATCGCCGAGCTCATTCTGAAAGCGGGGGTCCCGCCCGGCGTCTTTCATCTGCTGTGCGGCAACGGCGGGATCGGACGAGCTCTCGTTGCCGATCCGAGGGTCGCTGGGATTGCCTTTACCGGATCCACCGATACCGCTCGCGCCATTCAGCGCACTCTCGCGGACCGGGAAGGCCCCATCGTGCCGCTGATCGCAGAGACCGGCGGCCTGAACGCCATGATCGTGGACTCCAGCGCGCTGCCCGAGCAAGTCGTCGACGCGGTGGTCGCCAGCGCTTTCCGTTCCGCAGGCCAGCGCTGCAGCTCGCTGCGCGTCCTGTACCTGCAGCATGAGATCGCGCCCGCGGTGCTCGACATGCTGCGGGGTGCGATGGCCGCTCTGCGCATCGGCGATCCCGCCGATCCTGCGACCGACGTCGGTCCGGTGATCGACGGGCAGGCGCGCGGGAAGCTGGCGGAATATATTTCCGATCTGCGCTCGCGGGCGGAGCTGATCGCCGAGTCCGGTCCTGTCCCGCCTGCAGGCACCTATATCGCCCCAGTGGCGTTCGAAATCGGCTCGATACGCGAGGTTCCCGGGGAGCGTTTCGGACCCATCCTTCACGTAGCGCGATTCGCCCTCGAAGACCTCGACCGGGTAGTCGACGACATCAGCGCTACGGGGTACGGGCTTACGATGGGTGTGCACACCCGCGTGGACTCCCGCGCCGAGCGCATTCGCGCGCGCTCGGCGGTCGGCAATCTCTATGTCAACCGCAGCATGATCGGCGCGGTGGTGGGCGAGCAGCCGTTCGGCGGCGAGGGCCTGTCCGGCACGGGACCGAAGGCCGGCGGCCCGAATTACCTCGTGCGATTCACGACCGAACGCGTTTTTACGGTGAATACCGCGGCGGCGGGCGGCGATATCGGCCTGCTGACCGGGCGGATGGCCGACGCCGGGACATGACTTCCTCTCATCACGCCTTGCGGCGCGTGCGGCGTGGCTATAATGCCGGCACTCTCCCGATGCGCCGCGAATTCTCGCTGTGACCGACCAGACAGGCTCCTCGCCGCATCCATGGCGGAAGACATCATTCTCGAAACGCGCGGCCTGACCAAGGAGTTCGAGGGCTTCGTCGCGGTCAACGACGTCAGCCTCAAGGTCAGGCGTGGACGCATCCACGCGCTCATCGGCCCCAACGGCGCGGGCAAGACCACCTGCTTCAATCTGCTCACGCACTTTCTTTCCCCGACCCGCGGCCAGATCTTCTACAACGGGCGCGAGATCACGGGTTCCAGCCCCGCCGCGATCGCGCGTCTGGGGCTGGCGCGGTCTTTCCAGATTTCGGCGGTGTTTCCGCATCTCACGGTCCTGGAAAATGTGCGCATCGCGCTTCAGCGCAAGCGGGGAAGCTCGTTCGATTTCTGGCGGACGGACCGGATATTGCGCGACCTGAATTCGCGCGCGCGGGAGCTGCTCGACGCCGTCGGCCTGTCGGAGCTGGAGGAGTCGATCGCCGTGGAGCTGCCTTATGGCCGCAAGCGCGCGCTCGAGATCGCTACCACGCTCGCGCTCGATCCGGAAATGATGCTCCTCGACGAACCTACCGCCGGCATGGCGCACGCGGACGTCGAGCGCATCGCGGGGCTCATCAAGCGCGTTGCCGTCGACCGCACGGTGCTCATGGTGGAGCACAACCTGAGCGTGGTGTCGAACCTCTCCGATCACATCACCGTGCTCTCGCGCGGCGAAATCATCGCCGAGGGCGACTATCGGTCGGTATCCGCCGATCCCGAAGTGATCAAAGCCTACCTGGGATCCGAGCATGCCTGACGCGCCCCTGCTCTCTGTCCGCGGCCTGAACGCCTGGTACGGCGAGTCGCACATTCTGCACGGCGTCGAATTCGAAGTTCCGCGCGGTGAAGTGGTGACGCTCCTTGGCCGCAACGGTGCCGGCAAAACCACCACACTCAAGTCGATCATGGGCATGGTGATGCGGCGCTCGGGCTCGGTCCGCTTCGACGGAGTCGAGACGACCGCGCTGCCCTCCGACCGCATCGCGCGGCTCGGCGTGGCGTTCTGCCCGGAGGAGCGCGGCATCTTCGCCAGCCTCAACGTCCACGAGAACCTGCTCCTCCCGCCCGAGGTCCGCCCCGGCGGCCTCACGGTGGAGCAGGTTTTCGAGCTGTTTCCCAACCTGAAAGAGCGGCTCTCGAGCCAGGGCACCAAGCTCTCGGGAGGCGAGCAGCAGATGCTCGCAATCGGCCGCATCCTGCGCACCGGGGCGCGGCTGCTCCTGCTCGATGAGCCGACCGAGGGCCTCGCCCCGGTCATAGTCCAGCAGATCGGCCGCACGATCGCGCGGCTGAAGGCGGAGGGTTTCACGATCCTGCTGGTCGAGCAGAATTTCCGCTTCGCGGCCGGGGTAGCCGACCGCCACTACGTGATGGAGAGCGGGCGGGTGGTGGACATGATCCCGAACGCCGAGCTAGAGTCCAACCTCAAGAAGGTGCACGAGTATCTGGGCGTGTAAGCCCGGTTCCAATCAACCCGAAGAGAAGAGGAGCCCCATGTTTTCCAAACGCAGCATATTCGCGGCGGTATCGCTCGCTGTCGCCGCATCGGGCGCGCAGGCGCAGATTTCCGACGGGGTCGTCAAGATCGGCGTGCTTTCCGACATGTCCAGCCTTTATTCGGACATCGGCGGAGGCGGGTCGGTGGTGGCCGCGCGCATGGCGATCGCGGATTTTCCGACGAAAGGCATGAAGGTCGAACTGGTTTCCGCCGACCACCTGAACAAACCCGACGTGGGCTCGAGCATCGCGCGCCAGTGGTACGACGTCGACAAGGTGGATGTCATCGTGGACGTGCCGACCTCTTCGGTCGCGCTCGCCATCAACCAGATCACGCGCGAGAAAGGCAAGGCCTTCCTCGTCTCGGGAGCGGCAAGCTCGGACCTGACCGGCAAGGCGTGCTCGCCCAACACCATCCACTGGACCTACGACACCTGGATGCTCGCCAACGGCACCGGCAACGCCATCGTGAAAACGGGCGGAGACAGCTGGTACTTCATCACCGCGGACTACGCCTTCGGGCTCGCGCTCGAGCGCGACACCGAAGCCGTGGTGCTCAAGAACGGCGGCAAGGTGCTGGGCAAGGTGCGGCATCCGCTGAACACGCAGGATTTCTCCTCGTTCCTGCTCCAGGCGCAGGCCTCCAAGGCCAAGATCATCGGCCTCGCCAACGCCGGCGGCGACACCACCAACGCGATCAAGCAGGCTGCGGAGTTCGGCATCGTCAAGGGCGGACAGAGCCTCGCCGGCATGCTGGTGTTCATCAGCGACATACACGGCCTGGGCCTCGATCGGGCGCAGGGCCTGATCTTCACCGAAACGTTTTACTGGGACATGAACGATCAGACGCGTGCCTTCGCCAGGCGTTTCGCCGCGGCGAACAGCGGCAAGTATCCGACCATGGTGCAGGCGGGCGTGTATTCGACGATCACGCATTATCTCAAGGCGGTCGAGGCCGGCAAAACCGACGACGGCACCAAGGTGATCGCCAAGATGAAGGAGCTGCCGACCGACGACCCGCTCTTCGGCAAGGGCACGGTGCGCGCCGACGGCCGGAAGGTTCATCCTGCTTACCTTGTCGAAGTGAAGAAGCCTTCGGAGTCCAAGGGCCCCTACGACTACTACAAGGTCCGCGCGACCATTCCGGCCGACCAGGCCTTCCGGCCGATGGATCAGGGCGATTGTCCGCTGGTAAAAAAATGACATTCGGGATTGCCCGAATGTCATCCTGAGCGCCGGCGAAGGATCCGCTTTTTACGTCGAAAAACAGATTCTTCGTCGCCGACGTCGACTCGGAATGACAATTCTCCCGGCATGACGCCGCAATGACCGAAATCTTCGGCGTACCGACCCAGGCGCTGTTCGGGCAGCTCTTGATCGGGCTGATCAACGGCTCGTTCTACGCGCTGCTCTCGCTCGGGCTCGCGGTCATCTTCGGGCTGCTCAACATCATCAACTTCACGCACGGCGCCCAGTACATGATGGGGGCGTTCTGCGCCTACTTCCTGTTCACCAGGCTCGGCATCGGTTACTGGTGGGCGCTCGCGATCGCGCCCCTCGCCGTGGGGATCATCGGTATGGTCATCGAGAGGCTGATGCTCGCGAGGCTCTACAAGCTCGATCACTTATACGGGTTGCTCCTCACGTTCGGTTTGGCGCTTATCATCCAGGGGCTGTTCCGCAACCAGTACGGCACTTCGGGAATTCCCTACGCGATGCCGCAGGAGCTTTCCGGCGGGCGCAACCTGGGTTTCATGTTCCTGCCGAACTACCGGGCCTGGGTCATCCTCACATCGATCGTGATGTGCCTCGCGACGTGGTTCGTGATCGAGAAGACCCGGCTCGGCTCGTACCTGCGCGCGGCGACGGAGAACCCCGCGTTGGTGCAGGCCTTCGGCATCAACGTGCCGAGGATGATCACGCTCACCTACGGTTTCGGCGTCGCGCTCGCCGCGTTCGCGGGCGTGATGGCGGCGCCGATCTACCAGGTCAATCCGCTCATGGGGGCGGACCTCATCATCGTCGTGTTCGCGGTGGTGGTGATCGGAGGCATGGGCTCGATCATGGGCTCGATCGTGACCGGCTTTGCGCTCGGGATGATCGAAGGCCTGACCAAGGTGTTCTATCCCGAGGCGTCGAACACGGTGATCTTCATCATCATGGCGGTCGTGCTGATGATCAAGCCGGCGGGCCTCTTCGGCGCGCAGAAATGAGAGCGCACTAGCTCATGGCCGCGGTTCCCGAGGAGCGGGCGGCCGGCACGGCCCGGGACGCAGCCGGGCTTGCGCATCAGCGCATCGCCACCGCCGTGATGATCGCGTTCTTCGCGCTTGCGCCGCTGGTCGCGTATCCCGTGTTCCTCATGAAGGTGATGTGCTTCGCGCTGTTCGCCTGCGCCTTCAACCTCCTGATCGGCTACGGGGGCCTGCTGTCTTTCGGGCACGCGATGTTTCTCGGCACCGCCGGCTATGCCTCGGCGCACGCGGCCAAGGCATGGGGCTTCGCGCCCGAGTTCGCGATCCTGTTCGGCACGGCATGTTCCGCGTTCCTCGGCCTCGTCACCGGGCTGCTCGCGATCCGGCGGCAGGGCATCTACTTCGCGATGATCACGCTCGCGCTCGCGCAGATGGTGTATTTCTTCTATTTGCAGGCGCCGTTTACCGGCGGCGAGGACGGCATCCAGGCCGTGCCGCGCGGCATGCTCTTCGGCGTGCTCGATCTCAACAACGTGTGGGCGATGTACTCGCTGGTGTTCGCGGTGTTCGTCGGCGGATTTCTTCTTATCCACCGCGCGGTACATTCACCCTTCGGGCAGGTGTTGAAGGCGATCCGGGAAAACGAGGCGAGGGCGCTCTCGCTCGGCTACGACGTCAATCGCTACAAGCTGCTCGCTTACGTGCTCTCAGCGACGCTCGCGGGACTCGCCGGGGCGACCAAGGTGCTGGTGTTCGAGCTCGCTTCGCTCACCGACGTGCACTGGACCATGTCGGGCGAGGTGGTGCTGATGGTGCTGCTGGGGGGGCTCGGTACCGTGTTCGGGCCGGTGGTCGGCGCCCTGATCATCATCTCGATGGAGAACTACCTCGCTCAGATGGGTTCCTGGGTGACGGTCGTTCAAGGCGTCATCTTCGTGATCTGCGTGCTCACCTTCCGCCGCGGCGTGATCGGGGAGCTGGGCAGATTGATCGGGAAGCCGCTGTAAGAATCACAACCCGCGTCGAGCTTCTCTCGACGCGGGTTTTCCAGCCGGCGGGTTAAAGCGAACGCAGGAAGTTGAGCAGATCCTGCTTGTCGCTTTCGCGGAGGTTGTTGAACCTCCAGATCACGCCATTCGCTTCGGAGCCGCTGCTCGAATGCTGCTGAATTGCGCGCAGCAAGTCCGCGGTGCGTCCGTCATGCAGGAAGAAGATCCGCTGCCCCAGACCCCAGAGCGGGGCGGTGCGGAACTCTCTCGGACCGGCCTCGCCTTGGCTGATGCCGTCTGCCAAGCCTACGCCCATGTCGTGGACGAGCAGGTCGGAGAACAGGTTCACAGGCTGCATGCTGAGCGCGGCGACCGTGGATTTGCTTGTAGTGAAGGAAGGCGTGTGGCACAGCGCGCACCCGGTGCTCGTGAACAGGCTCCTGCCGTTTGCAATCGAGGTAGCCCCTCCGGGTGTATCGGTAGAGGGCTGCGGCGCATCCAGGAAGCGCATGAAGAACGCGAACTTCTCGATTGCGTTGATCACCTCGGTAGGAGTGGTGGCATCGGTGTCGGTGACATCATTCGGAACCGCTGCAAACTGGCAGTTGGAGGTTTCTTCCCGCTCGGTCTGGAACAGCTCGTTGGTGATCCCCATTTCGACGTTGTACGCTTCGCCGGAAAACAGCAGCAGCGACTTGTTCTGCGCCTTCCAGCCGAAGCGCGCGATCGTGCCGTCGTTGCCGTTGTTGTTCGTCATGCCGGTGATGGTCCGGCCTGCGACATGGAAGTTCGGCTTGCCCGTGATTCCCAGCGCTTGCTTCTGAGAGGCGTTGCTGGACTGGTTCGCCGCGATCGCCGCATCGGGAATCTGTTCGATCAGGCCCGCCCCGAACGTCGGGGTCGGAATCCGGAAGATGACGTTGCGGTTCGCCTGCTGCGCTGCGAACTCCGGCTGCGCGAGGGTGCAGCCTGCTGCGCCCGTTCGGCCCGTGATGGTGAACAAGGCGTGGACGCCGCCATCTGCCGTTCCGTCGGGGTTCAGCACGAACCGCGCTTCACGCACCGGACCGTTCGCCGCGATGAACGACGGGACGGAATCTGTTCCGCCATCCTTCCTTGCGAATGCCACCTGAGGATTCACGAACGGACTGGTGCCGCCGAGTGCAGGCTGAATATGGCACCCGCCGCAGCTGTCGAGGTTCATCCTCGGCCCGAGGCCGTCGCCCACATTTTCCTCTTCGGCGAAATCTACAGCGCCTGCGGTGAAAAATGCAGCCTGGGTAGCGCTCAACCCTGCGAGTTGACCGCCGGCGCCCGCGGCACCGCCGCGCACCCCGGGATCACTGGCCCTGAAGGTCCAACCGCCGCCTCCACCCCATTGCGAAGAGGCCATTTCGACTTGAAAAAAGAACAAACAGACGACTGCCGCCGCCAACGAGAGCGGCAAAACGAGCTTGCCTTTCATAGTCGCTTCCCTTTCAACCAGCAATATGAGTTCCGGGAACGAACCCCGGCGCCCAGCGGTTGAAAAAATTTCTTGTTTGGGACGAGACTTCACCACTTGAGGAGGCAACTACCGTGCCACGACCGGCGATTTTTCGTGAGGCGAGTTACTTCAAGGAGTTCCTGCTGTTTCTTCAAGCTCTGCGCTGCGCGGGAATGTCGTCTCAAAACGACGCGAGGTCGCGCGGTATTGACTAACAGTATGATTTCGAGACGCTAGACGTGTCGCCGAAGAGCGACGCGAGAGTCGAATGAAAAAGGCCCATCCGATTTGGATGGGCCTTTTTCGTTTTGGGAGTCTGGCACTGACCTACTTTCGCGCGGTATACCTCGCACTATCATCGGCGCTGCCCCGTTTCACGGTCCTGTTCGGGATGGGAAGGCGTGGTTCCAGAGCGCTTTGGGCACCAGACATAGCTTGTCGCTTCGTTGCTTGCGCAGCGAAGCCAATTCGGGGAGAAGCAAGGGTTGCGACTGCACCTGCGTGATATTCCTGCCTGCGCGATGAACGGCCGCTAGGTCCGTTCCATCGCGCAGAGTTATCGCGGACCTCGCGGTCCGCGATCAAACAAGGTTATAGGATCAAGTCGCACGGGCAATTAGTATCGGTTAGCTTAACGTGTTACCACGCTTCCACACCCGACCTATCAACGCGGTGGTCTTCCGCGACCCTTTAGGTGACTTACATCACGGGACGTCTCATCTTGAGGCAAGTTTCGCGCTTAGATGCTTTCAGCGCTTATCTCTTCCGAATTTAGCTACCCGGCAATACGACTGGCGTCATAACCGGTACACCAGAGATTCGTCCACTCCGGTCCTCTCGTACTAGGAGCAGCCCCCCTCAAACGTCCAACGCCCACGGCAGATAGGGACCAAACTGTCTCACGACGTTTTAAACCCAGCTCACGTACCACTTTAAATGGCGAACAGCCATACCCTTGGGACCGGCTACAGCCCCAGGATGTGATGAGCCGACATCGAGGTGCCAAACTCCCCCGTCGATATGAACTCTTGGGAGGAATCAGCCTGTTATCCCCGGCGTACCTTTTATCCGTTGAGCGATGGCCCTTCCATTCAGAACCACCGGATCACTATGTCCTGCTTTCGCACCTGCTCGACTTGTCAGTCTCGCAGTCAAGCACGCTTGTGCCATTGCACTATCAGCACGATGTCCGACCGTACCTAGCGTACCTTCGAGCTCCTCCGTTACTCTTTGGGAGGAGACCGCCCCAGTCAAACTGCCTACCATGCACTGTCCCCAACCCCGCTATAGGGGCCAAGGTTAGAACCGCAATGACATCAGGGTGGTATTTCAACGTCGGCTCCATGAGAGCTAGCGCCCCCACTTCAAAGCCTCCCACCTATCCTACACAGATCCCATCACAGTCCAATGCAAAGCTACAGTAAAGGTGCACGGGGTCTTTCCGTCTAGCCGCGGGTAGATTGCATCATCACAAACATTTCAACTTCGCTGAGTCTCAGGAGGAGACAGTGTGGCCATCGTTATACCATTCGTGCAGGTCGGAACTTACCCGACAAGGAATTTCGCTACCTTAGGACCGTTATAGTTACGGCCGCCGTTTACCGGGGCTTCAATCAAGAGCTTGCACCCCATCATTTAACCTTCCGGCACCGGGCAGGCGTCACACCCTATACGTCCACTCATCGTGTTTGCAGAGTGCTGTGTTTTTATTAAACAGTCGCAGCCACCGATTTTTTGCAACCCCTTCGGCCTTCGTCTGTACGACGTCAACCTACCAGGGCACACCTTCTTCCGAAGTTACGGTGTCAATTTGCCGAGTTCCTTCTCCTGAGTTCTCTCAAGCGCCTTAGAATTTTCATCCTGCCCACGTGTGTCCGATTACGGTACGGTCCCGTGTAACTGAAGCTTAGAGGCTTTTCCTGGGAGCTTGGTATCAGCAGCTTCCGGCTCTTGCGAGCCTTCGTCCCGTGCCTTGAGGTTGACCCCCCGGATTTGCCTAAGGGATCCCTCTACACACTTCACCGGGACTTCCAACACCCGGCCTGCCTAACCTTCTCCGTCCCCCCATCGCATTACACGGCGGTTCTGGAATATTAACCAGATTCCCATCAGCTACGGCTTTCGCCCTCACCTTAGGGGCCGACTCACCCTGCGCCGATGAACGTTGCGCAGGAAACCTTGGGCTTTCGGCGAGCGGGCCTTTCACCCGCTTTATCGCTACTCATGTCAGCATTCGCACTTCCGATACCTCCAGCCAGGTTTACACCTAACCTTCACAGGCCTACGGAACGCTCTCCTACCATCTAGAGACTAGAAGCTAGAAACCGGAAACTAGAAGAATCCCTATCACTTAACCATCGTAGTGTTTGATCAATCCCTGCAGCATGCGACCCACTTCCTGGTAGCGCTCTTCGAGCGCCTTTTGCTGCGGAACATCCAAATAGCCAAGATCTCACGCAAACTCTAACCAGACTTTGGTTTCGTCGCACGATCCAATGGCTATCCGAACAAAGCGTTTAACCTCAGCAGGACTTTCCTGCTTGCCCATTCCCTCGGCAAGGTTCACCGGAATGGATTTGCTGGAAGCCCGCAACTGTTGCGCTAAACCGTATTGCTCAAGTTTGGGAAACCCGAGACTGATCCGGTGCACTTCCAGCGCAAGTTGATACGCTTTCTGATAAACATCCAGCCGATGGTATGGCATTCGGCTTTCCTTCTAGTTTCCAGTCTCTGGATTCTAGTCTCTAGATCCGCATCTTCGGTTATTAGCTTGAGCCCCGTTACATCTTCCGCGCAGGACGACTCGACCAGTGAGCTATTACGCTTTCTTTAAAGGATGGCTGCTTCTAAGCCAACCTCCTGG
>Ga0193712_1000070_pt1 | contig 15446 bp, 8 predicted proteins | sample H3a1metaG_FD_143053 | JGI IMG/M metagenome (GOLD analysis project Ga0193712, IMG submission 143053) | Soil microbial communities from a riparian zone of the East river system, Colorado, United States - H3a1 | ecosystem: Environmental > Terrestrial > Soil > Riparian zone | place: USA: East River... | reverse complement strand
CGACTCGACGCTCGACGGGTCGCTCCACACGATGGGCGGCGCCGTCACGATCGAAAACGTCGTCGGCGACGTGAAGGGCAGTTCCATGGGCGGGGACGTCCGCTACAAGAACGTCCGGCGCAAGGACGGAAACGTCGCCTCGCCCTCACGCGGCGACGGATCCGGCGCCGCGGCGGACATCTCGCCGGACACCGTGCAGATCTCGACGATGGGCGGTGCGATCCACACGGAAGACGCCCCGGAGGGCGCCGACGTCATGACGATGGGCGGCGACATCGAGATCAAGAACGCGCGGCGGTTCGTCCGCGCGAAGACGATGGGCGGCGACATCGCGGTCGATTCCGTGGACGGGTGGGTGAAGGCCACGACCATGGGAGGAAACATCGACGTCACGGTGACGGGGTCAGGCGGGGACGTCACGCTGACCTCGATGTCGGGAAACGTCGTGCTGCACGTCCCCCCGGGGTTCGGCATGACGCTCGACCTCGAGGTGGCGTTCACGAAGAACAGCCGCAAGGAATACTCGATCACCGCCCCCGGCCGCGATCCTTCAACCGTCAGCCCCGAATGGGACTACAGCCAGGGGAGCCCGCGGAAATACATTCGGAAGTCGGGCTCCGCCAACGGCGGAAGCCACGCCGTGACGGTCAAGACGGTCAACGGCGACATCACGGTGAGCGAGGGGCGCTAGCGCGGATTCGATTCCCGCGGCCTCCACCATGGAGGCGGCACGCTCACGGTGCTGATGGCAATACCGTGACCGACAGCGCGGTCACGGTCACATCGCCGAAGCGGCGCGTGACGCGGGAGCAGGCGGGGTCGGCGCAGACGTCGACACTGTAGGCGCCGGGCCGCAGCGGTCCCGCGCGCAGCAGCCCCGCCGACTTGTCGCGCACGATCCGCGCGATCGTGCCGTCCGCGAACGTCGCGCGTGCGGCGGGGGCGTCAACCAAGAGGTCCATGCTTCCGGCCAGAGCCGTAAACTGGAGCGGAACGATCTCCTCCCGGCCGCGCGCAAGATCGAGCACGAGCGGGTTACGCAGCGGCGAGAGGGGCTCCGGCAACAGGAACCGGTCGCGCACTTCAAGCGCCACGGTCACGGGCTCGTTCGGCACGCCGTAGAGGCGCATGGCGCGAAGCAACGGAAGCGTCTCGAGCGCGCGGTAGCCGCGTCGTTTTGCGGACTCGCGATCGACGCGAATCTGAGAGGCCGCGATGGTCGACGCGACCGTGGCGTGCGACACGTCCGTCGTCACGTCGCCGATCGGCCGAGGCACGAGCAGAATCGAAGACCGGCACGGGATCGTCCAGACGCCCAGGTCGAGTTCCTGCCCTTGCCGGAGCTGCAGCGTCATCGAGCGGGTGGGATCGTCGCCGCTGCCCGCGAACGCCCACCGGTCGAATCCGGCCGGGCGAATCGCAAGACAGTACTCGCCGGGCTTCAGCGGTCCGAGTCGGAGACGGTTCGCTCCCGGCCCGCCGACCGAGCGCGCATCGAGCTTGTAGAGTGGGTCGACGAGCTCCCCGACGGGAAGCGTCGTGCGCCATGCCGCATCGCGATCGGGCGCGAGCAATCGCGCGTCGAGCTTGAGCGGGAGCGCGCCACCGTCGTCGCAGACCAAGTCGGCGACAACGCTTGCGGCCGCGCGCAAGACGATCGTCACGCGGGTGCGCTCCGTGCCCTCGATCTGAAGGGACAGCGAGTCGGCAGGTTCGTGGGATCCTTCGCGAACCTGAACGATGTAGCTTGCGTCGCCCGATGCCACGAAAGCGCCGCGCGCCTCGTAGCGGCCCGGCTCGATGCCGGTGATGCGCGCGCGACCGGTCGCGTCGGTACGCGCCCCGAGATGGGCCTTCCGCTCGCGTAGGGCTTCGTCCCGCACGCACCGCGAGGCACGCGCCCGAGCCGGCGCTGCGGGCTCTTGCCGATCCAGACGCAGCGAGACGCCCTCGGCCGCCGTGCCGTCGGGCTTCATCGCATCGACCTCGACCGTCGCTCCCGCCCCCATGCGTACGCTCGCCGTGCGGAATCGGGGGTCCTGCTTCGCGTCTTCCGCCACCGGAACGACCGCGCTGGCATCGATCCACTTCGCGTGTCCGGCGACGACCACGAGCGGCTTGCGCGGCAGGCCGGTGAAGACGGCCTCGAAAGGCGCATGCGGATACTTCGCGCTGGTTCGGCCGCGAGCGATCGGATCTTCGTTGCCGTCGACGGCCTCCTGGAGGTAGACCTCAACGTAGGCGTCGTCCAATTCGTTGTCGTTGGGATCCAGGACCGTGACGGTCAGCCTGTCCTCGCGTGCGGCCCCGTCGCCGCCTCGCATGCGCGTCGTGAATTCGAGCGCGTGCGGCCCGCCGCTCGTGCAGTCGACGTCGATGAACGGCGGCTCCGAGGACTCCAACGCGTCGCCCCAGGGAGCGATCCGCCAAAGCCCGTCCGGCAGCCATCCGTGGAAATTGGGGGACACCGGAGTGTCGCGGGGAATCCCCACGGGCGAAAGCGGAGGAGCGCCGAAGGCGGTCGCCGCGCTGGTCAGCGGCCCAGGCTCCGTTTGGGTCGCGCCGATGTCCGGCGCCAACCCATCGCCTCCGCTGGTCGACACGTGCACGCGGACAAAACACGGGCCGGTGAACGTGATGGTGACGAACCGCTGGCGACCACCTTCGGTGATCTCGAGTGTGTCGCTCGCGAGCGGAGCCGTCACGCCGTCGAGTTCGAGGGAGCGGAAGACGAGGCCGGGCGGCGACCTAAATTCCACGCGCCAGCGCCCGACGGGGACCAAAACCTTGGCTCTCGTCGCCCTGTACAGCCTCTGGCCGACGCGCATGCCGGTGGCCAATTCGACGAAGGAGAACTCGAAGACGGGCTCGGTGGGGGTGTCGTACCTGAACTCGACGGTGATCTGATCGCCACGACTCAAGACGACCGGGACGGTGAGGCGCTCTTCCTCGCGCACCGTGAAACGCCCCTGCGCGGCGTCCGTCCCGGGGGACGTCGGCGAGATCAGGAATGGGTCGGTGAGACCCATGATCGACGTCGCGTACACCCCCGGCGCAAGCCGGGGGAACGTGGCTTGGCCGTCGAGGCCGGTCGTCCGGGACGGGATCACCATCCACGGAGGCCGGGGCGTGTCGCTCTCGACGAGCGTGAGCGCCACCGTCACGTCGGAGAGCGCTTGGCCCTGGCGGTCGGTGATCCGCACGGTCACATCGGTCGCCGCGTTCGCGACGATCCCCGATACGGCGAGCGCCACCGCCAGCGGGAATGCGCGCCGCTGGATCAATCGACCTCCATGCCCTGATCTTACGCTTGTCATGAAGGCGGCCTGGCGCCTGCGCCGCGTTCGCGGCATTCTTTTCTATGCCGATCTAAAGACGGCTCGCGATGAGGAAGGAGGACAACGATGGCCAAGGTGAGCGCGAAGATCTTCCCGTTTCTCTGGTACGCGAAAGAGGCGGAGGAGGCCGCGAAGTTCTACGCGTCGGTCTTTCCCGACTCCCGTGTGGACCGCGTGACGTCGATGCAGAGCGAATCGCCCTCCGGGCCGCCCGGCTCGGTGAAGGTCGTGGACTTCACGCTGTTCGGACAGCCGTTTCAGGCGATGACCGCGGGAACGCATCATGACTTCAACGACGCCATCTCGATGGTCGTGCTCTGCGATGACCAGGCGGAGCTGGACAGGTACTGGAATGCACTGCTTGCGGGCGGGGGGAAAGAGCAGGCGTGCGGCTGGCTCAACGACAAATACGGCCTCCGGTGGCAGATCGTGCCGGCCCGCATGGTCGAGATGATGGCCGACAAGGATTCGGCCCGCTCGAAGCGCGTCACCGATGCGATGCTCCAGATGGTCAAGCTCGACATCGCGACGCTCGAAGCCGCATATCGGTCCTAAATGGGCGGAAACGATGCGCCGCTGACCGGACCCGATCTGACACAGGGTGTTGCGTTTGCGGACGTGCCGGAAGGCGGGATGCTCCTCGGCTACGTCGGGGACGAGGCGGTGATCCTCGTGCGCCCCGCCGGTCGAGACGAGATCTTCGCGGTTGGCGCGACGTGCACGCATTACAGCGGGCCGCTCGCGGAGGGGTCGCTCGACGGCGATACGATCCGTTGCCCTTGGCACCACGCCTGCTTCGACGGACGCACCGGCGAGGCCCTCGCGGCGCCTGCGCTGACGCCACTTCCTTCTTATACCGTCGAGCGCCGCGGATCTCGCGTGGTGGTCGGCAGCAAGCGCGCGCACGCGCTTCCCGTGCGCCGGCCGGCCGAGGCGCCCGAGAGCGTCGTCATCGTCGGCACCGGTGCTGCGGGCAACGCGGCCGCCGAGATGCTGCGTCGCGAAGGCTATGCGGGCCCGATCACGATGATCGGCGCCGAGCGCACACGGCCGGTGGACCGGCCGAACCTGTCCAAGGACTACCTGGCGGGAAGCGCCCCCGAGGACTGGGTCTTTCTCAGGCCCGACGACTTCTACGCGTCGCAGAACATCGAGTTGGTGCTGGGAGTGCGCGCAACGGCGGTCGATACCGCGGCGCGCCGCATTCTGCTGTCGGACGGGTCGAGCAAGAGCTACGGTGCGTTGCTTCTCGCCACAGGCTCCGATCCCGTGAAGCTGACCTTGCCGGGCGCGGAGAGGCCGCACGTCTATACGCTGCGCTCGCTCGCGGACAGCCAGGCGATCATCGCGGCCGCGACGGCGAAGTCCGCGGCGCGCGCCGTCGTCATCGGCGCGAGCTTCATCGGCCTCGAGGCCGCGGCGTCGCTGCGCGCCCGCGGGCTTGCGGTGCACGTCGTAGCACCGGGCGCGCGTCCGCTCGAACGCGTGCTCGGTCCCGAGCTGGGAGATTTCATTCGCGGCCTGCATGAAGAGCACGGCGTGCGATTCCACCTCGGCCGCAAGCCCGCCGCCTTCGAAGACGACGCGGTCGTCCTGGACGACGGGTCGCGGCTGCCCGCGGACCTGACGGTCGTCGGAGTCGGCGTGCGGCCCTCAATCGAGCTCGCCGAGAAAGCCGGGCTCAAAGTGGACCGGGGCGTCCTCGTCGATGCGTACCTGGAAACGAGCGCGCCCGGCGTCTACGCGGCGGGCGATATCGCGCGTTGGCCCGATGCCCAAACCGGCGAGCGCCTGCGCATCGAGCACTGGGTCGTCGCCGAGCGCCAGGGCCAGACGGCCGCGCGCAACATCGTCGGCCGGGGCGAGCCGTTTCGCGCAGTGCCCTTTTTCTGGAGTCAGCACTACGACGTGCCGATCAACTACGTCGGCCATGCGGAATCCTGGGACCGCATCGAGGTCGCGGGAAACCTCGCGGCGAAAGATGCGCTGGTTGCGTACCGGCGAGCCGGGCGGATCGCGGCGATCGCGACCGTGTTTCGCGACAAGGAGAGCCTTGAGGCCGAGGCGCTGTTTGCGCGGGGAGACAACGACGGCCTCGATGCGCTCGTCGCGCGGTGAAACGGGGGAACCGTCGCGTCCTCCACGAGGTATTCCGTTGACTATGCCGGATACCGCGCGTAGCTTCCATCGAAAGGGACAAAACGGTCCCTCTCCTGATTTGTGCGTGCCTGCCGTTGAGCTTCGACCCTTCGTCCATCGTGGCCGGTGGGAAGACAAGAGGGGCGATGAAACTTCAAAATGGCGATCGCAGGTTCCGTTTCCGCGGGATCTGCTCCGTGGGGCTCGTCCTTGCGATGCTCGCGAGCACGTACGTCTTGGGCGCACCGGCGCAGTGCGTCCCCGGGTCGTGTGACGACAACGACCCCTGCACCGACGACACGTGCGACCCCAACGCGGGCTGCATCCACACGCCGACCAACTGCGACGACGGGAGCGTGTGCACGGTCGATTCGTGCTCGCCGGGCGGCGGGACCGGCATTGCGACGCTGCTCATCAGCCACGACATCTCGCAGCTCGAGCGCCAGTACCAGAAGAACGGGACCTTCGTTCAGACCTGGGGCGCGATCGGCCAGGCGACGGGAGCCGCCGTCGATGGGAGCGGCGTCGTCTACATCTGCAACCCGAATTTCGGCAACAACGTGATCGAAAAGCGCGGTCCGGGGAACGTCAGCTTGGGGACGATCACCGCCACGGTCGCCGGCCAGTGGATCGAAGACATGGGCAACTTCACAAGCGGCTACATCCTGGCCGGCACAGACGCGGGAAACGTCTTCAGGATCGACACCACCACAGGCGCCGGCGTCCTCCTGTTTTCGACCGGACACAGCATCATCGGGGTCACCTACGACGGCGCCAACATCTGGACAACGGGGGGGTCCTCCTCCACCCTCGTTTACAAGCGCGATCTTTCGGGGAGCGTGCTCGCGAGTTTCAACACGGGCCAGCTCAACTCCGGAATCGGGTACGACCCCGATGACGGCACCTTGTGGATCGGTCACGCAGGCGGGCAGGTGACGCACCACAGTCAGCTCGGCGCGCTCCTCGGCGGATTTGCAACCGCGGCAGGCGGCCAGCTCATCGACGGGCTCGAGCTGGGACATCTGCCGTTTCCGGAAGGTTGCCTGCACACCGCGTTCGACTGCAACGACAACGACCCCTGCACGGACGACCCGTGCGACCCGGTGGCCGGCTGCTCCCACCCGCCGCACATCTGCAACGACGGGAACCTGTGCACCGACGACATGTGCGTCCCGGAAACCGGCTGCGTGACCACGCCCAACAATGCCGCCTGCGAGGACGGCAACCTCTGTACCACCGGGGACACCTGCAGCGGCGGATTCTGCCAGCCGGGCACACCGTTCGTTTGCGACGACGGCAACGCGTGCACGACCGACAGCTGCGATCCACGCACCGGTTGCGCCTACGTCCCCAACGCCAACCCCTGTAGCGACGGCAACGCGTGCACGATCGAAGACGCGTGCGTCGAAGGGGCCTGCCATCCCGGCTTCCCCGTCGCTTGCAACGACAACAACGTCTGCACGACGGATTCCTGCATCCCGGCGGTGGGTTGCGTTTACTCGAACAACACCGGTGCGTGCAACGACGGCAACGCCTGCACGTCGGGGGAAGTGTGCGTCAACGGGACCTGCCAGCTCGGCGTGGGCGTCACCTGCTCTCCGAGCGATCAGTGCCACGCGGCCGGCCTCTGCGATCCCGCGACGGGAGTGTGCTCAAACCCGGCGAAGCCCAACGGCACCCCCTGCAACGACGGCAACCCGTGCACCGTGGGCGAGGTCTGCATCGGGGGCGCCTGCGGCGGCGTTACGGTGATCACGACCCCCGCGGAAACGCAGAATCTGGCGGCCGTCAACAGGTCCACGTACAGCTGGTCGGCGGCTTCCGACGCGACGGCCTACGACGCCGTGCGCGGCAACGTGGCCGCGCTCCCCGTGGGGTCGAGCGCCGGCGGCGAGGTCTGTTTCGAAAGCCTTTCGGGGCCGGAGCTCGTCGATACGGCGACTCCCGCGCCCGGCGCCGGCTTCTGGTACCTGTCGCGAGCACGAAACCCGTGCGGGCCCGGCCCATACGGGACGCAAAGCAACGGGACGGTGCGTGTCACGACGAGCTGCCCGTAGCGCCATCCTGGCCGCGAGCGGTCTCCGGGCCAATATTGAAATCCCGTGGAGACGGCAAACTCGATCCTTTGTCCGATCTGCGCCTTCGAGCAGGCGGAGGGCAGCGAGACGTGTGCCCGTTGCGGCGTGATCATCGCGAAGGCTCGCGTTGCGGCCCGGCCCCTCCCGAGTTTCGCGGCGGTGGACGTCGCACCTTCCGACGCCGGTGCGTGGAAACTCCTGGCGGGCGGCCTGATCGCGGCGCTCATCGCGCACGCCATTCCGTTCGTCGCGTTCATCCTCAGCCCGCTCGTGACGCTGTTCCACGAGTTCGGGCACGCGGCGGCCGCGTGGCTTCTCGGATGCCCTGCGATTCCGGCCTTCGACTTCGCGTACGGCGGAGGGATTACCCAACATCACGACTTTCAGCTTCCGCTCGGGCTCCTCATCGGTGCGGGATGGGCGTGGCTCCTCTGGACGTTCCGGCGCAACCCGAGAAGCCTTGCGGTGATCGGTCTGTGCGCAGGCGCGTGGCTCGTCGCGGTGTCGTCGGAGTGGCGGCGCGAGCTGGTGATCGCGTCGATGGGTCACCTCGGGGAGGTGATCCTCGCGGCCGTGCTTCTCGCCATGACGTTGACGGGCATCGGCTGGCGCATCCCGGAGATCGAGCGGCCGCTCGGCGCGTTCGCCGCCTGCTTCGTCCAGATGCAGACGCTACGGTTCGCGTGGAAGCTTCGCCACGACGCTGCGTTCCTCGCCGAATACGGCGAAGGCAAGGGCGGCGCCATGATGAACGACCTCGAGGTGATCGCGCTCGACGTCAAGATCTGGACCGGCGTGTCGATGGACGTCCGCGAAGTTGCGGGCTGGCTGATGCTCCTCGCGCTCGTCGTACCGGCGGCGGCCATCCTGCTTTACCTTCACCGGGAACGAGTCCGCGACTTCGCGCACTCGCTCATCGTCCTCGAACGGTCCTGATTCGACGCGCAAAGCCGCTGCGTCAGCCTCGATCGAGCAGCGAAAACCTAAAGAACCTATTGTGCTTGGCGCCGGCTGACGGTATTCAACCGGCCGGAAGAAGGGGATCCCCATGCGCGTCGCTCGAGGTCTGCTTGCCGCTGCCCTCCTGATCTGCTTTCTGCCGCCCGGCACCATGGACGCGATCGCGGTCGAGGGTAGAAAGCCGGAGGCCAAGACGGCGAAGAAGACGCGCCGCCAGGTCGTGCCGGCCCGGCCGATGGGGGTGGTGCCGAAGCCGGACCCGACCGACGCTTCTTACGGCGGATCCAGGAACGACACGATCACGGAATACCGCAACGAGCTAGGCCAGACCGTCTATGAGATCCGGGCGTCCCATTTCGACGTCTCCCCGCCATGGAGCGAGATGGCCTCCGCACCGAGCACGGCGCATGAGAAGGGAGGGGAGGCGGAAGACGCAAACGAGCCGTCGAGCAATCCACTCCTTCCCGAGGCTCGCATCCCGCGTTCGGACCTGCCCGATCCGGTCGTGCAGGTCGCGGTCCCGCCCCGCGAGTCGTTGGCTGCCGCGACGACGGGGTTCAATTTTCTCGGCGTCGGGATCAACGGCGGCTCACCGTCCGACAGCAACGGCTCGGTCGGCAATAATCAGTTCGTCGAAATCGTCAACACGCGTTACCAGGTCTGGTCGCTGAACCGGACCACCATGACCGCGACCTCGGTTCTCGGTCCCGTTGCGATCAACACGCTTTGGGCGGGGTTCGGCGGCCAGTGCGAGACGCAAAACGCCGGCGATCCGATCGTGCTGTACGACAAGACGGCGAAGCGCTGGCTGATCTCGCAGTTTTCGTCGAACTTCCAGTGCGTCGCGGTCTCGACGAGTTCGAATGCGACCGGCACCTACGCGCGCTACGCGTTCGCCATGCCCGGCGGCCTGTTCGGCGACTACCCGCACTTCGGGGTTTGGCCGCCCAGCGCGTACTACATGATGGCCCACGGCTTCGGGGGCCAGTTCAATGCGATCTTCACCGCGATGGATCGGACGAAGATGCTCGCCGGCAACGCGACCGCGACGCAGCTGACGATCCTGGACCCCAACGAGGGTGGTCACATGCCCGCCGATCTCGACGGGGACGCCCTGCCCCCTACCGTGGCTCCGGGCATTTTCGTTTCACTCCACGACGACGGCATGTACATCTATCGGATGAAGGTCAGCTTCGGCGGGGCAGGGAGCGCCTCGCGGACCCTCCAGGCGATCGTGCCGATCGCGCCCGCCACCGCGGCGTGCGGCGGAGGCACTTGCCTTCCGCAGCCGGGCACGAGTCAGCTCCTCGACGCGCTCAGCGACCGGTTGATGTTCCGCGCCGCGTACCGCAACTTTATCGATCACGAATCACTCGTGGTCAGCCATGCCGTCGACCCGTCCGTTCCGGGCGTCGTGTCGGGTGTCCGTTGGTACGACATCCGCCTCTCGGGCGCTCCCGATGCGACCTGCCCCACGTACCCGTGCATGTATCAGCAGGGCACGATCGCGGACGTCCCCGGCGGGCGCAGCCGGTGGATGTCCTCGCTCGCGATGGACAGCGCCGAGAACATCCTCGTCGGCTACACGACGACCGGCACGGCGAACGGAATCGACAACCACAGCCTGCGTTACACCGGCCGCGCCAAGTCCGACCCGCCCGGCACGATGACCGCCCCCGAAACGACCATCGTCACCGGCACCGCCAACAACACGGCACACAGCCGTTGGGGCGACTACTCCAGCATGAGCATCGACCCCTTCGACGACTGCACGTTCTGGTACGTCGGCCAGTTCTACTCCCTGCAGAACTCGTGGTCGACCCGCGTCGCCTCGGCCAGATATCCGGCGGGGAGCGGGGCCGGTGAATGCGCGGCGAGCTCGTGCGCCACGCGCCCCTTCTTGATGCCGGCGGCGGGGAGTGCGACGGCTTCGGCGGACAACCAAGTGACGTTGACCTGGACCGGAACGAACCCGGCCTCGGGCGGGTACGCGATCGAGCGCGCAGAGGGCCCGTGCGCCACCGCGGGGCTCGCTCGCCCGCTCGCCGCGGTGCCCGGCAACGTGTTCAACTTCGTCGATACCGACATCGCCGGCGGAATCGCGTATTCCTACCGCGTGCGCAGCGCCACCGATTCCACCGGACGGTGCCAAGCCCAGCTTGCGAATGCGTGCGTCAGCGTGACCGCAACCGGAACTTGCGATCGCAAGCCGTCGTTCGCAGGCGCGATCTCCGCGTCCGACAACGGAACGAGCAATTGCGGCGTGACGCTCCACTGGAGCGCCGTCGCATCGAGCTGCCCGCTCACGCCCACCGTGCGCTACAACGTTTATCGGGGGACGGAGACCGAGCTTTTGCCCTCTCCGGCGAACCGGATCGCCACCTGTGTCGTCGGTCCGAGCTCTTACGTCGACACCGACAACCTCCAAGCTGGAACGACGTACCACTACGTCGTGCGCGCAGAAGACAGCAGCACCGGAAACGGCGGCCCGTGCGGGGGCGGCAATGAAGACGAAAACTCGGTGACCGTCTCGGCAACCCCCGATGCGTGCACACCGAACACATGCCCCGGCCGGCCGGACGGAGCCCTGTGCGATGACGGGGTCGTCTGCACGGGAGACGACGCGTGCGCCGGCGGAGCGTGCAGCGGCACCACGCTCGCAGCACCCCCCGAGACGCAACATCTGCAGGCGCTCGCCGACAAGACGTCGTACGCGTGGGACGCGATGTCGGGGTCTCCGATGTACGCCGTCGCGCGGGGGGAGCTCAGCGCGCTTCCGATCGGGCCCGGCGGAGCCGACGAGATCTGCTTGGGCGGCCTCACGTCGGCGGTTGTGGTCGATGCCGAGCAGCCCGCTCCGGAAACCGGTTTCTGGTACCTCTCGCGAGCGGACAGCACCTGCGGCACAGGCCCGTTCGGCCAGCAGAGCGACGGGACACCGCGAGCCACGACGACCTGTCCGTAACACGACGCGATCGATGGTCTACTGACCTATGGCCACCGGCGCAACCATCTACAACTTCGACATCGACCTGGCGGACGCCGACCGGAGCGTCTACGAAACGCTCGCGCTTCGCTTGGCGCGTCACCCGTCGGAATCCGAGGAGTACTTGGTGACGCGGGTGCTCGCCTATGCGATGGAGCACGCGGAGGGCATCGCTCTTTCCGGCGGCGGTCTTTCCGACCCGGACGAACCGGCGCTTACCGTCCGCGATCTCTCCGGCACTCTTCGTGCGTGGATCGAGGTCGGCAGCCCGGAGGCCGCCCGCCTGCACAAGGCCTCGAAGGCCTCGCCGCGCGTCGCGATCTACACCCACAAGGACGCAGAGCGTCTGGCCGGACGCCTGTCGGGCGAGCGCATCCATCGCGCCGAGGCGCTCGAGCTCTATGCGATCGATCCCGCCCTGATCGGCGCGCTCGTATCACGACTCGATCGACGGATGACGTTCGCGCTGTCCATCGTCGACCGCGAGTTGTTCGTGTCGATCGGCGCCGACACGCTCCAGGGCCAGGTCGTCCGCCATGCGATCGCCCGGAGGCGTCAAGGCGCGTAGACGGGAGATACTCAGCTCAGTAGCTCTGCAGGTCCGGGCCGGCCGAACAGATAGCCCTGGAATGCGCGGCAGCCTTGGCCGGCGAGAAAGTTCCGCTGCTCCACGGTTTCCACCCCTTCGGCAACGACCGCCAGGCCCAGGCTCTGACCGAGCGCCATGATCGTCCGAGCGATGGCGGCGTCCGTGGGATCGAAAACGACATCGCGCACGAAGGACTGGTCGATCTTGAGCTGGTCGAGGGGTAGGCGCTTCAAGTAGGACAGCGACGAGTACCCGGTGCCGAAGTCGTCGAGGGAGAACCTTTCGCCGTGGGACCTTATGGCGGTCATCTTGGCGATCGTTTCGTCCAAGTCATCCGGAAGTGGACTCTCCGTGAATTCGAACACGAGCCGACGCGGATCGACTCCGGAGCGATCGATGACCGCCAACGCCCGCGCTACGAACTCCGGGCGGAGAAACTCGCGGGCGCTGACGTTTATCGACAACGTGAGGTGGGCCGTTTCCGGTCGCGCGCTCCACGCCAAAAGCTGCGCGCACGCGGCAGCGAGCACCCACCGGCCGATGGGCTCGATCAGCCCGGTCTCCTCGGCCAGCGGAATGAACTCGGCCGGCAAGACCAAGCCGCGGACCGGATGTTGCCAGCGCGCCAGCGCCTCCGCGCCCGTGACCCTCCCCTCGGCATCGACCTGCGCTTGGTAGTGAAGCACGAACCGGCCGTCCCGCACGCTTCGGCGGAGCTCGGCCTCGAGGACGGCACGGGCGCTGACCGCGACCTGCATCGTCGGATCGAAAAAGCGCAAAGTGTTGCGGCCCGCGGCCTTGGCCCGATACATCGCAAGGTCGGCCCGCTTCAGCAGATCATCGATGGTCTCGCTCTGATCGCCGAACAGCATCGCCCCGACGCTCCCGGTGCTGTGATGTTCTTGGCCTCCGAGAAGGTAGGGCGGCGCGAGCGCGGCGAGGATCTTTTCGCCGACGGCCCCGGCTTGGGCTTCGGACTCCTTCGCGCTTCCGTTCAGGTTCTGGAGCATCACGACGAACTCGTCGCCGCCCAACCGGGCGACCGTGTCACCCGCGCGCACGCACGTCAGTAGGCGCTGAGACACCTGCCGCAAGAGCTGATCGCCGACGTCATGGCCCTGAGAGTCGTTCAGGGTCTTGAAGTCGTCCAAATCTACGAAGAGGATCGCCCCGCGCTGCTGGGTCCGAGCGCAGGCTACCAACGCTTGCTGCAACCGGTCCGCGAGGAGTCTTCGGTTGGCTAGTTGGGTCAGCGGGTCGTAAAAGGCCAGATTCTCGATCTCGGCCTCGTCGGCCTTCCGCTGGGTGATGTCCACGAGGGTGCCCACGTAATGGGTAGTGCGTCCCTCGGCTCCCCGCACGGCGGTCACCGTGAGCCAACGGGGAGACACCTCGCCGCTCTTCTTCCGAGTCCAAATCTCTCCACGCCACGCGCCGGTGCGGCCGACGGTCTCCCACAGCTTCGCGGAAAAGGTGTCGTCGTGGCGGTCGGATTTCAGCAGCCGCGTCGTCTGTCCCACCGCTTCTTGCGGGGTGAAGCCGGTGATCGCGCAGAACGCCCGATTGACCCGCAGAATCAGTCTCTTGTCGTCTGCGACGAACATCCCTTCCTGGGACTCGAACGCCGCGGCGGCGATGCGAAGCTCGGATTCGACCCGCTTGCGTTCGGTGACGTCGGTGAGCGTGACCCGCGCGATACGTGGCGCATCCCCCGCCGCCACCCCCACGCAATCGAGCTGGGCGTGAAACGTCGTACCGTCGCCGCGCCGCATGGCCAGCTCGGAGTTCTGCCGGCCGTCGTGCGACATCACGCCCACGAACAGATGGTGGAACCGGTCGCCGTCCTCGGGGTCGACGAATCGATCGAATCGGCGCCCGAGGATCCTCTTGCGCTCCTCTCCCAAGAGAACGCTTCCCGTCAGGTTGACGTCCGAGATGACGCCGTCGGCGGTCAGGGTCACGTACCCGACGGGGGCGAATTCGTAAAGGTCGACGTAGCGGTCGCGGGACACCTCCAACGCGAGCTGGGTACGCCGAAGCTCGTCGTTCTGCATCTCCAGCTCGATCTGATGCACCTCGAGCTCGTGCAACAATTCCTGGCGCGGTCTCGCGTTGGCACGCGCTTTCGGGACCCGGGCGAGATGCGCCTCAGCCGCCGTCCGAAGGCGCGATGCGCCCGTGTTTCGCCCGCCCCGCTTCGGGGTCACGCTCAGGTCCTCACAGAGCCGGCGACATCTCGATCGCCAGCAGGATCGATTGCGTCTGCCCTGCTGCGCCGATGATCCGGCGTGCGCTGATCAGCATGGTGCGCCGGCCGATGGCGGGGAAGTTGTGGTCAACCACGAACCGATCGAAGCTCCGGTGGAGCGGGAGGACCGTCTCGAGGAGATCGCGCAGGGCCGGGATGTCCCACTGGCGGTTTCCCAGTTCGTAGAGCAAGCGACCGACCGTTTCGTCCGGCGAAACGTGGAACTGTTCGTAAAACGAACGACTGGCGGAAACGACCCTCAAGGCGGCGTCGATCACGACCAGGGGATCGCGCACGGTATCGATGATGCTCTCCGCCAGCCCCCGCGCGACGAGGAGCTCTTCGTGCACTTGCTTGTATTCCGTGAGGGGGACGAAAGTCAGCACCACACCGGCGATCACGTTGTCCCGGGTTCGATACGGCTGGATGCGCGCGAGGTAGGAGGCGTCGGCGGCGGTACGCACCTCGCGCTCCAGCGGCACGAGACTGTCGAGTACCGCCTGGGCCTCGGCGAGGAGATCCGGGCCGTCCAACTCGGACTTGATGTCGGACAGCGGCCGGCCTACGTCGCCCGGGACCAGGTGATAAAGCCGCGCCGCCTCCGGCGTGAAGCTCCGGATCACGAGGTGCTCGTCGAGGAACACGGTTCCGATCTTGATGTTGTCGAGCAAGTTCTTCATGTCGTCTTGCATGCCGGCGAGCTGCTCAACTTTGCTTTCCAGCTCGGCATTGACCGTCACCAGCTCTTCGTTGACGGATTGCAGCTCCTCTTTGGACGTTTCCAGCTCTTCGTTGGTGGATTGCAGCTCTTCGTTGGTGGATTGCATCTCTTCGTTGGTGGACTTCAGTTCTTCGTTGGAGGCCTGCTGCTCCTCGATCGTGGCGTGGAGCGTTTCTTTCGTATAGGCCAGTTCGCGCTCCAGCTCGTCGGTGCGCGGGTTGGCGATGGCGTTCGCGGCGCGCTTGCCGGCGGGGGGCTTTCCGCTCGAGGGCTTGGCGTGCCCGGGGGGCGGCAGGTCCTCGAAGCTCAAGAGGAGCAACTCCTCGCCGATGCCCTGGTCGGGGAGCGGGCGGACGCTGAGGCTCACGGCCCGCCGGGCGCGCTTCG
>Ga0193712_1000069_pt1 | contig 15473 bp, 14 predicted proteins | sample H3a1metaG_FD_143053 | JGI IMG/M metagenome (GOLD analysis project Ga0193712, IMG submission 143053) | Soil microbial communities from a riparian zone of the East river system, Colorado, United States - H3a1 | ecosystem: Environmental > Terrestrial > Soil > Riparian zone | place: USA: East River... | reverse complement strand
TCAAGGAGGTTTCATGGCAAAGTGGGTGCGCGTCGCCTATCAGGGGCGGGAATACTTCGGCAAGCTCGACGGCGACAACGTCCGGGTGCACTCGGGCAGCATGTTCGCGGGCCCGGAGGCGACGTCGCAGGCGATTCCTCTCAGCGCCGCGAAGCTGCTCACGCCGAGCGTGCCGGGCAAGATCGTCGCCCTGATCGACAACTATCACGAGCTCCTCGCGAAGCTCGACCACGCGGTCCCATCCGAGCCTCTGTATTTTCTAAAGGGCAACAACTCGTTGCTCGCGCACGGCGAGGCCATCCGCGCGCCGAAATCCTATGGAGGAAAGGTGGTGTACGAAGGCGAGCTCGGCATCGTCATCGGCAGGCGCACGAGCGGCGTGCCCGAGGGCGACGCAGCGAGGCACATTTTCGGCTACACCTGTGTCAACGACGTCACTGCGATCGAGATCATCGCAAAGGACCCGGTCTTTGCGCAATGGACGCGCGCGAAGAGCTTCGACACCTTCGGGGTGTTCGGCCCCTGCATCGAGACAGAGGTCGATCCGGGCAAGCTCGCCGTGAAGACCATCCTCAACGATCAGGAGCGCCAGAACTATCCGCTTTCGGACATCGTCTTTTCCCCGGAGAAGCTGGTGAGCCTGATTTCCCAGGACATGACGCTCGAGGCGGGCGACGTGATCGCCTGCGGCAGCTCGGTGGGCGTGGGTGCGATGACGCCCGGCAGCACGGTGAGCGTCGTGATCGAGGGCGTGGGCACCCTCACCAACAAGTTCGAATAGCTCAGCGGCCTTTCCGCCCTTTGCGCCGGTTCGCGGCGATGCGCATGCGCAGCGCGCTCAGGCGGATGAATCCGGAGGCGTCCGCCTGGTCGTAGGCGCCGCGGTCGTCCTCGAAGGTCGCGATCCCCGGATCGAAGAGCGAATCGCTTTTCGAGTCGCGGCCCACCACGAGCATATTGCCTTTGTAGAGCTTGAGCCGCACCGAGCCGTTGACGTTCGCCTGAGATGAGTCGATCAGGGTCTGCATCAGCTTGCGCTCCGGGCTCCACCAGTAGCCGTTGTAGATGAGCGAGGCGTAGCGCGGCATCAGGTCGTCCTTGAGGTGAGCGACCTCGCGGTCCAGGCAGATCGACTCGATCGCGCGGTGCGCTTTCAGCATGATGGCGCCGCCCGGCGTTTCGTAACAGCCGCGCGACTTCATGCCGACATAGCGGTTCTCGACCAGGTCGAGCCGCCCGATGCCGTGCTTGCCGCCGAGCTTGTTCAGCGCGGCGAGCACGGAGGCCGGGCTCATTTTCCTGCCGTTGACGGCCGCAACATCACCTTTTTTGTATTCGAGCTCGATGTATTCGGCGCGGCCGGGCGCTTTCTCGGGCGACACGGTCCAGCGCCACATGTCCTCCTCGGGCTCGCGCGAGGGGTCCTCGAGGATGCGGCCCTCGTAGGAAATGTGGAGCAGATTCGCGTCCATCGAGTAGGGAGACCCGCCCTTTTTCCTGCCCTCGATCGGGATGCCGTGTTTCTCCGCGTATTCGAGCAAGGTTTCGCGCGAAGTCAGGTTCCACTCGCGCCAGGGAGCGATCACGCGGATATTCGGCTCGAGCGCGTAGTAGCCGAGCTCGAAACGCACCTGGTCGTTGCCCTTGCCGGTCGCGCCATGCGCGACGGCGTCCGCGCCGGTCTTGCGGGCGATCTCGATCTGTCGCTTGGCAATGAGCGGGCGGGCGATCGAAGTTCCAAGAAGATACTCGCCCTCGTAGATCGCGTTCGCCCGGAACATGGGAAACACGAAGTCGCGCACGAACTCTTCGCGCAGGTCGTCCACGAAGATCTCCTTCACGCCCAGCTTCTGCGCCTTTTTCCGTGCGGGCTCCAGCTCTTCGCCCTGGCCGATGTCGGCGGTGAATGTGACGACCTCGCAGCCGTAGGTGTCCTGCAGCCACTTGAGGATGACCGAGGTGTCGAGCCCGCCGGAGTAGGCGAGGACGACCTTCTTCACCTTGTTTTTCACCTCTTCACCTTTTTGCCCTTGCCTTTCATTACCTTGCCGAGGAGGAGAAATTCCATCAACGCCTTCTGGGTGTGCAATCTGTTCTCAGCCTCGTCCCAGACGGCGCTGTTCGGGCCGTCGATGACCTCGGCCGCGACTTCCTCGCCGCGGTGCGCCGGCAGACAGTGCATGAACAGCGCGTTTTTCCTGGCCACACGCATCATCTCTGCGTCGACTTGCCAGTTCTCGAAATCGCGCCTGCGTTCTTCCTTTTCCGCCTCGAATCCCATGCTCGTCCACACGTCGGTGGTGACGAGATCGGCGCCGCGCGCGGCGTCCATCGGGTCGGCGAAGCTCTCGTAGTTCGCGTCGTCGTAGATCCCGGCGCGTTCGGCCTCGACTTCATAGCCGGGTGGGGTCGAAACGTGCACGTTGAAATCGAACACGGTCGCCGCCTGCAGCCAGGTGTTGCAGACGTTGTTCGAGTCGCCGATCCAGGCCACCGTCTTCCCCTTGATCTGGCCGCGCCGCTCGGTGTAGGTGTAGATGTCGGCGAGCACCTGGCAGGGGTGGTACTCGTTGGTGAGTCCATTGATGACCGGGACGCGCGAATGCGCGGCGAAGCGCTCGATTATCTCCTGATCGAACGTGCGAATCATCACGATGTCGCACATGCGCGAGATCACCTTTCCCGCATCCTCGACCGGCTCGCCGCGCCCGAGCTGCGTGTCGCGGGTATAGAGATAGATCGCCGCGCCGCCGAGCTGATGCATGCCCGCCTCGAACGACAGGCGCGTGCGCGTCGACGGCTTCTCGAAGATCATGGCGAGCGTGCGGTCTTCGAGCGGCCAGTAACGCTCGTAGCGCTTGAACTTTTCCTTGATCCAGCGCGTGCGTGCGAACAGATGCTCGTACTCCTCGCGCGAGAAGTCCTTGAACTGCAGGTAGTGCCGCAGCCGGGCCTGCGCTTTTTTCATGCGCGCGCGGCTGCCGCCGCGGGGGCTTGAGCGAGGAATGCGCGCACCAGCGGCACCAGGATGGAAAGCACCTCGCGCGCTTCGCCTTCGTTCATGATGAGCGGCGGCAGCAGCCGAATGATGTTATCCATCGTGACGTTGATCAGGAGGCCCTTTTCAAGCGCGCGCTTGACGAGATCTCCGCAGGGCAGGTCGAGTTCGACGCCGATCATGAGGCCGTGGCCGCGAACCTCTTTCACCCCGGGACGTCCCGCGAGCGCTTCGCGAAGCCCGGCGAGCAGAATCCCGCCGACGCGCTCGGCGTTCTTCATGAGATCTTCTTCCTCGATGGCGGCGAGCGTCGCGAGCGCCGCCGCGCAGGCAAGCGGATTACCGCCGAATGTGGAGCCGTGAGTTCCCGGTTTGAACACCTCGGCCGCCGCTCCGCGGGCAAGGCACGCTCCGATCGGCACGCCCGAGGCAAGGCCCTTGGCGAGCAACACCACGTCGGGCTGGATTTCAGCGTGCTGATAGACGAACCACTTTCCGGTGCGGCCCAGGCCGCACTGGACTTCGTCGGCCATGAGAAACCAGCCCTGGCGGTCGCAGAGCTCGCGCAGATCGCGCAGGTACTGCATCGTGGAAATATTGATTCCGCCTTCGCCCTGGATCGGCTCGACCAGTACCGCGACGACGCTCTTGTCGTGCGAAGCGACCTGGCGCACCGATTCGATGTCGTTGAACGGCACGCGCACGAAGCCGGGCACCAGAGGCTCGAATCCCTGCTGCACTTTGCGATTGCCCGTGGCCGAGAGCGTCGCGAGCGTCCTGCCGTGGAAGGCCCTGTCCATGACGACGATGGCGGGACTCTCCACTCCCTTGCCGTGGCCGTACAGACGGGCGAGCTTGATCGCCGCCTCGTTGGCTTCGCAACCCGAGTTGCAGAAGAACACGCTATCCGTGCCGCTTATCGCCGCGAGCTTGTCGGCGAGTTTTTCCTGTTCGGCGATACGGTAGAGGTTGGAGACGTGGATCAGACGCGAGCTCTGCTCCGCGATCGCCTGCGTAAGTTTCGGGTGGCCGTGGCCGAGCGTGTTGACCGCGATTCCCGCGAGCGCATCGAGGTACTTCTTGCCGGATTCGTCCCACACCCACACGCGCTCGCCGCGGGTAAAGGCGACCGGAATCCGGCTGTATGTGTTCATCGAATGAGACATGAAATCACCCGTTTGTTTTTACGGCGAACGTGACACGCACGCCAAAGCCTATGGAACGCGCCGTACGGCGCGCGCGATTGCGCTTTATTGCCGCGCTCGGCGTCGTCGGGTGTCGGGCCGAATGGGCGAAGCCGCGGCGCCTGCATGACGCGCTGGCCGGATAAAAGTCATCTCTTCGCCCCGTGCGATAATTGAATTTCTCTGAAGAGCCAATAGCTTAGCACAATGAATTCGGCATGGGAACGCGCTTGACGGTGTTCAACCAGAAAGGCGGGGTCGGCAAGACCACGACCGTGCTCAATTTGGGCGCGGCGCTCGCGCGGCGAGGAGCCGTGCCGCTGCTCGTCGACCTCGACGCGCAGTCGCATCTCAGCTCGATCCTCAACCCGGGAGCCTCGAGCGGGGAAAGCCTGTTCGCGTACTTCAATGCAGGCAAGCCGCTCAAGGAGATTGCCCGGCCGATTCGCTTCGGCGGCGAGCTCATCCCGGCGCACATGGAGCTGATCAAGGTGGATTCACTGTTCGGCAGGGGGCCGGACATCCTGAACAAGCTCAAGCAGGGGCTGGATGCGGGCTGGGACGGCAAGCGCCCGGTGCTGATCGATTGCTGCCCGATGCTCGGGGTGCTGTCTCTCTCGGGGATCTTCGCCTCCGAACGGGTTCTGATCCCGATCTCGACCGACTACCTCGCTCTGAGAGCGGCGCTCGCGCTCGAAAATACTTTGCGCGCGCTCGAACATGTGCTGAAGCGGCGCGTCGAGCGTCGCTACCTTTTGACGCGGTTCGACTCGCGTCGGCGCATGTCGCACGACATTGCCGGACAGCTCGCCTCCCGGTTCGGGGCGGAGTTGTGCCGGACACGCGTCACCGAAACCGTGAGCATCGCGGAGAGTCCGTCGCTCGGCAAGGATATTTTCAGCCACGCGCCCAACAGCCGCGGGGCGCAGGATTACGCAGGCCTGCTGGAGGAATTGCTGTCTTCGGGATTTCTCGAAGCGTCGTGAGCGCCCGGCGCTACTTGCTGATCAGGGAAACGATCTCTTCGAAGCTCGTTCCGACCGGGTTCGTCGACGCGGGCGTCGGCTGCATCACCGCGGGCTGCAGGACGCTGCGTTCCAAGACTTCGCAGTGCAGGTACATCTGCCGGAGCTTTCTCTCGGCGTCGGCTTCGTCGCGTCCGTGGATCATGAGATGTTCGACGATCAGCCCTTGCCGCGTGCGGATGCGGAAGCCGAATTTCGTCGTGTTCGATGACGGCAGCATAATTTTCCCGGAACTGCCTGTATAACATACCGTTTTTCGGGTTGCAAGGCGAAGAACGCCGGGGAGCGGCCTTTGTTGCCCTAGCCAATCCGTCGCAGCCCCCTCTCCTCGGCCGGCTTCAATACCCTCAGGCAGGGTAGATAACCGTCATAAACGATCCCGTGGAGCTCCACCCGCTTCTGGGACCTCAGCAAACTGACCAGATAGTGGACGATTTCCCGTGTGATGACCTGTCCGGGGACGAGCACGGGGATGCCCGGGGGATAGGGGACGATCTGGTCGGCGCACGCCCGATCGAGCAGGTCCCGCCGGATGCCGTCCTTTTCGTCGACCAGGGGCACCAGCTCCCCGCCGCAATAGAAGGCGTCGCGCGGAAGGTAGCGCAGCCGGGTGAAGCCCGGGATTTCCGGGAAACGGTACAGGCGGCGCGGCGCCCGGCCCTCGCGCGCGATGCGCATAAGCGCGTCATACAGCCGTGAAACCTTGCTCCGTGTTGTGCCGATCGTGAGCAGCAGGGTCAGTGTGTTGAAGGTGGATTTCTCGACTTGGATGTTGTAGCGGTCGAAGAGCTCCCGCTGCAAATCCTCCACCGTATAGCCGCAGCTCGAGATGTCCACGGTCACCTTGGTCGGATCGAGAAGGATATTGTCCCGCCTGACCTCCTCCGGAAGAAGCTGGTCGAGATCGAGCACCCGGAAGACGCCGGTGGAATTGATCTGTGCGCGCAATACCTGCGAGAGCGCGAGCGTGCGCGAAAGCAGCTTGTAGCCTTCCATCATCGCTTGTTTCCGCGCCACGTCCAGGCTCGCGATCATGCTGTACTGAGGGCTGGTCGAAGTGTGCATGTTGAAGTTCTCCCGGAACAGGTGCTCGTTGAAGCCGGGATCGTTCACGTGGATCATCGAGGCCTGCGAGAAAGCCGAGAGCACCTTGTGCGTGCTTTGCGTGGCGTAATCCGCGCCGGCCTCGAGCGCGGTAGGCCGGAAGGCGGGATGAAAGCGCGCGAAACCGTACCAGGCTTCGTCCACGATCACCTTGATGCCTTTCGCGTGCGCCGCCTCGACGATGGGGGCGAGGTCGTAGCGCAGCCCGTCGTAGGTGCAGGAGGTGAGGATGATCGCCTGCGCGTCCGGATGCCTGCGGATCGCGGAAAGGATGGTCTTCTTCGGCACCGGACCGTAAAGGCTGTACTTGGCGTTGATCGAGGAATCGAGATAAATCGGGTGGCCGCCGGAGAGGACCACGCCGTGGTGCACCGACTTGTGGCAATTGCGGTCGAGCAGGAGCTTCTCCCCCGGCGCGAGGAGCGTCTGAAAGATCACTTTGTTGGCAGTGGAGGTGCCGTTGGTCGCGAAGAAAGTGCGGCGCGCGCCGAACGCCTTTGCCGCGATGGTCTGCGCCTCGGCGATCACGCCGGTCGGCTCCATCAGCGAGTCGAGCATCTTCACCGATACCGAGAGGTCGGCATCGAAGATGTGCTCACCCATGAAGTCGTAAAAGTCGTTGACCCAGGGGCTGCCGCGCAGCGACTCGCCCGACGAATGGCCCGGCGTGTGCCAGGAGTCCTTCGCCATCCAGACGTAGTTCTTGAGCTGGTCGTAGAAAGGCGTTCGCGAACGCTCCTGGACCTGCGCATTGAGAATCCGGTACATGCCGCGGTAATCGCGCTCCTCGCGGTAGAAGTATCCGTCGACGGCCTCCGCGAACAGCGCATCGACGATCTCATCCTCGTGCTCCTGCGCAATCAGAATGTAGACGTCGAGCTCGGGTCTGAAGCGCGTGACGCGCTGCACGAGCTCGAGCGCCGACATCTCCTTCTTGGCGCTCTTCTGATTGAGGGTGTAGAGCTTGTCGTCGACCACGACGGCCTGGAGATCGCCGTCTTCCTCGATCGCGGCGAGCGCTTCGCGCGCGGTGGTGACGCCGGAGAACGTGATGCCCAGCGGATTGTCGAGGGAGCGTGCGGCCGCGTTCAGGCCCTTGACGAATTCCTTGAGCACGAGCGGCTCGTCGTTGATGATGAGGACCCGGCTGACCGGTTTCTTCATGAGGCGGCGCGAAAACGAAAGTCGGATTGTTGCGGGAAACGGGAGTGGAGCGCAAGAAGGGGGTGCTATACTTTTTTCCCTCGCGGCAATGACATGGGCGAACAGACCGACGAGTTCATAATCAGGGGCGTGACGCTCGGAGGCAGGCCGTTCCGCCCGAGCGACTGGGCCGAGCGGCTGTGCGGCGTGATGTCGGCTTTCGGCGGGGACGGCCGCATGCAATACTCCCCTTACGTGCACCCCATCACTTCGGCCGGCGTGAAATGCGTGGTCGTCGACAGCCGGCTGAGGGACGTCGAACCGATGGCCTACAATTTTCTAATGAACTTCGCGAAGGACAACGAGTTGGAAGTTCGTCCCGGACGCGGTGTGAAACGGCCTGAAGGGCCTGAGGCTATCCCGCCATTGCCTTGAGTCGCGCGGCAAGCCGGCTCTTGTGCCGCGCTGCTTCGTTCTTGTGGATGACGTTCTTGTCGGCGATGCGATCCATGATTCCCGAGGCCTCGCTGAAAATCTTCCGCGCGGCGGCCTTGTCGCCGGCTGCGATCGCCTTGCCGACGCTTTTGATCGCGCTGGTCAGCGCGGAGCGCAGGCTCGCGTTGTGCTTGCGCCGCTTCTCGGCCTGGCGGGCCGCCTTGCGCGCGCCCTTTGTATTTGCCATGTCAATTCCCGAACGAAAGGGCGCAATTGTAATCGGTGCAGCAATGCGGCGCAAGGTTTCCCGCGGTTGAAAGCTATAATTCCCGCATGAATCTGCTGAGGGCGCTCGCGACCGTGAGCAGCATGACGCTCGTATCGCGCATCCTCGGATTCGTCCGGGACGTCCTGATCGCGAGGCTGTTCGGCGCGGGCGTCGCGACCGACGCCTTTTTCGTCGCCTTTCGCATCCCCAACCTGCTGCGGCGCCTGTTCGCAGAGGGCGCCTTCTCGCAGGCCTTCGTCCCGGTTCTCTCGGAATACAGGACCCGCCGCGGCGACTCGGAAACGAAACTGCTCGTCGATCGCACCGCGACCCTGTTGACACTTGCGCTCCTTGCCGCGACGGCGCTCGGCGTCGTTGCTGCGCCTATCATCATCTACGTGAGCGCGCCGGGGTTCGCGGCGGCACCCGCCAAGTTCGAACTCACGGTGGCGATGCTGCGGATCACCTTTCCTTATATTCTGTTCATTTCGCTCGTCTCGCTCGCCGGCGGCATCCTCAACACCTGGAGCCGCTTCGCCATACCTGCGCTCACCCCGGCGCTGCTCAATCTCTCCTTTATTTTCGGGGCGCTGTTTTTCGCGCCCTATTTCGATCCGCCGGTAATTGTCCTCGCCTGGGCGGTATTTGTCGGCGGGGTGTTTCAGCTCGGGTTCCAGATCCCGGCGCTGGCAAGAATCGGCATGCTGCCGCGGCCGCGCCTTGGCTTCACCGACCCCGGAGTGCGGCGAATTCTCCTGTTGATGGGGCCGGCGGTGCTCGGCGTGTCCGTCGGGCAGATCAGCCTCCTTATCAACACCATATTCGCTTCGTATCTCGAGGACGGCAGCGTCTCCTGGCTGTACTATGCCGACCGCCTCATGGAGTTCCCCACCGGGCTCCTGGGGGTCGCGCTCGGAACGGTGCTGTTGCCGAGCCTCTCCAAGTATCACTCGGAGTCCTCCGACGACGAGTATTCGAAGCTTCTCGATTGGGGCCTGCGCCTGACGGTCATTCTCGCTGCGCCGGCCGCCGTTGCCCTGGCATTGCTTTCCGCGCCCCTCGTCACGACGTTGTTTCACTATGGGCAATTCGGCGAGCGGGACGTATGGATGACCCGCCAGGCGCTGATCGCCTACAGCGCAGGGCTGCTCGGGCTCATTCTCGTCAAGATACTGGCGCCGGGCTTTTATGCGCGGCAGAATATCGCCACACCCGTGCGGATCGCCGTGTTGACCCTGATCGCCACCCAGCTGATGAACGCGGTGTTCGTCCTTTCCCTGAAGCAGGGAGGACTCGAGGCTGCGACCGGCATCGGCCCGCACGCGGGTCTCGCGCTCGCCATCGCGCTGGGCGCCTGTCTGAACGCCGGTCTGCTCTACCGCAAGCTGCGGCAGCACAGGATTTATCGACCCCAGCCGGGTTGGGGAACATTTGCCCTCAAGGTGGCGGCGGCCCTGGTGGCCATGACGCTGGCCTTGTGGCTCGCGATGGGCCCGGCGCCCTGGTGGCTGGTCGCATCCGGGGCGGCGCGAGCCGCCGCGGTCACGGGACTGGTGCTCCTCGGGGGAGCGGCGTACTTCGCGAGCCTGTGGCTGCTTGGTTTCCGCCTCGGCGATTTCTCGAGACGCGCCGCGTGACCGCGTGAACACCCGGCTCGAGCATTTCGCGGAAATTGTTTCGCGAGACCAGTTCAATCTCGCCGAGGCGAGCCTCATGCTCGCCCAGGACATTTACCCGGACCTGGACATTCCCGAGTACCTGAGCAAGCTCGACGGTATCGCAGTCGCCATCAAGAGACGCATTGCAGGCGACGCCTTCTCCGAGCAGAGGGTGCTCGCCCTGAACTACTACCTGTTCAACGAAATGCGCTTCTCGGGCAACCTCGTGGATTACTACGACCCGCGCAACAGCTACCTGAACGAGGTCATGGAGCGCCGCACCGGGATTCCCATCACCTTGTCCATTCTCTATCTGGAAATCGGCAAACGCCTCGGCCTCAACCTGAAAGGTGTTTCTTTTCCCGGGCATTTCCTCGTCAAGCTCGCGGTCAAGCGTGGCCAACTCGTGCTCGACCCCTTCACGGGAGGGGAGGCGCAATCCGAGTCCGATCTGCGCCAGCGCCTGGCGCAGGTCCTGCCCACCGGGAAGGCGGAACAGGCGCAGCTCGACCAGTATCTGGAGCCGGCCACCCCGCGCCAGATCATCGCGAGGGTCCTGCGTAATCTGAAGAACATCTATACGCAGACCGGAAAGCTCGAACAGGCGCTCGCAGTCATGCACAGGATGCTGCTGGTGATGCCGGAGTCGGCCGAGGAACTTCGAGATCGGGGGCTGGTGTACCAGCAGCTCGAATGCTTCCGGCCGGCGCTGTCGGACCTGCAGAATTACCTGCGGCGGCGGCCGCAGGCGCCGGACGCAGCGGAAATCCACGAAAAGATCCTGGAGCTCAAGCAGGCGGCTACGCGCCTGAACTAGCCGGCCAGCTTCTCTTCGATTTTTTTCAACACGTCGCGTTTCAAGCCGAGAGCGAAGAAGAGCTCTGCCACGAGAAAGATCGGCGCGATGAATATCTGGAACAGGTTGTCCGTGAGCGCGGGCTTGCGGCCTTCGAACACGTGGCCGGCGAGCTGAAAGATCCACCCTCCGACGAAAAATACGCCGAACCAGATCCACCCCGATGCGATCCCCGTTCCGGCGGCGGCTTTCGCTGCGAACAGGAGCGCGGTGACCGCGACCGTGGTGGCGAGCGCAAGAGGTGCGTCCAGCAGAAAGTAGTAGGCAAGGACGACGCCGACGAAGACGTGCGCGAGGGTCACGCCTTCGCCGAAAGAGAGCCAGCTCATCGGGATCAGGATAGCGAAAATGATCGCGGGGATACCGATGAAGTGGGTGAGCCTGTTCCAGCGATTGCGATGGTAGGCGGCGTAGACCGCCATCTGTTCCTCGAGAGTTTTCACGCTGCCCCCGGTTCTGCAATGAGCACATCTTAATCCCTGTGGGGCTTGCGCTCGGGCCGGATTCAAACGTTCAAGCGGCGTTTCCAGGATTCTGGAGCCGTCAAAAGCCGCTATAATTCAAAACCTTGTGTTTATTCTTGGCGCTTCATGCTGCTTACCCACGGCAGTTCCGATGCGGTCCTGCCTGCGGTCGCGCTGACCGTCGGCAATTTCGACGGCATCCATCGCGGACACCAAGCAATGCTGCAGCGCCTCCTCGCCGGGGCGCACGAGCGCGGGCTGGCGGGCTGCGTGCTCACGTTCGAGCCTCATCCGCGCGAATTTTTCGCGCCGCAGGCGGCGCCCACGCGCCTGACCTCGCTGCGCGAAAAACTCGAGTTGCTCGCCGCGCACGGAGTGGAACGCGTGCACGTTCAGCGTTTCAGCCGTTCGTTCGCGGCGCTTGCGCCGGAAGCTTTCGTCGAGCAGGTGCTCGTGAAACGGCTCAGGGCTCGCTGGCTCCTGATCGGCGAGGACTTTCGTTTCGGAGCGAAGCGCGCCGGCGACCTCGCTTTGCTGAAGAAGCTGGGCGAGCGCCACGCATACGAGGTCGAAACCATGCCGACGGTGATGCGCGCCGGCTCGCGGGTATCCAGTTCGGCCGTGCGCGCCGCCCTTGCCGCGGGCGATCTGTCGCTGCCGAGACTCTGCTCGCACGGACCTACAGCATCAGCGGGCGCGTGATCCATGGACGAAAGCTCGGGCGCGAGCTGGGATTCGCCACGGCCAACGTGCAACTCAAACACAATCGCCCTCCGCTCACCGGCATCTACGCGGTGAAGGTGCGCGGCATCGGGGCCGGCGCCCGCCCCGCCGTCGCGAGTCTCGGCGTTCGCCCCACCATCACGGCGAGCGGGCGCGCAGTGCTCGAGGTGCACTTGTTCGATTTTTCGGGGGATCTCTACGATGCGCACGTGCGGGTCGAGTTCCTACACAAGATCCGCGACGAGGAAAAATATCCCGATCTCGAGACCTTGAAGACCCAGATCGCGCGCGACTGCGAAGCCGCCAAGAGCTTCCTCATGGATCACCGCAATGCCTGAAAACAAGACCGACTACAAGAAAACGCTGAATCTTCCGGATACGTCCTTTCCCATGCGCGGCGACCTGGCCAAGCGGGAGCCGCACTGGGTCGAGGAATGGCAGGAGAAGAAAACCTACGAAAAGATCCGCGAGGCGAGCCGCGGAAGGCCGAAATTCGTGCTGCACGACGGGCCGCCGTACGCGAACGGCGACATCCACATCGGCCAAGCGGTCAACAAGATCCTCAAGGACGTCGTCGTGAAGTCGCGCAACATGGCGGGCTTCGACGCGGTATACGTCCCCGGGTGGGACTGCCACGGGATGCCGATCGAGGTGCAGATCGAGAAGACCTACGGCAAGAGCATTCCCGTGGAGAAGACCCAGAGCCTCGCCCGCGCGTATGCGGCCGAGCAGATCGAGCGGCAGAAAAAGGACTTCCGGCGCCTAGGCGTGCTGGGCGACTGGGACAACGCCTACACGACAATGGCGTTCAAGAGCGAAGCGGACGAGATCCGCACCCTCGGCAAGCTGCTGGAGAAAGGCTACATCTATCGCGGCCTGAAACCGGTGAACTGGTGTTTCGACTGCGGCTCCGCGCTAGCCGAGGCCGAAGTCGAGTACATGGACCGCGTCGATCCTGCCGTCGATGTCGGGTTTCCTTTCGCCGAGCCGGGGAAAATAGCGAATGCCTTCGGGTTGAAAAAGCTCCCGACGGAGAAAGGCTGGATCGTCATCTGGACGACGACTCCCTGGACGATTCCCGCGAACCAGGCGCTCAACGTCCATCCGGATTTCACCTACAACCTCGTTGAGACCGAGCGCGGCCTGCTGATCCTCGCGGCCGACCTGGAGGAGGCCTGCCTCGCGCGCTACCAGCTGAAAGGCAGGACGCTCGCCTCCTGCAAGGGCGCGAAGCTCAAGCTGATCGCCTTCCGCCATCCCTTCTACGATCGGCTGGCGCCGGTCTATCTCGGCGAGTACGTGACGCTGGAGCAGGGCACGGGCATCGTCCACAGCTCTCCGGCTTACGGCGTCGATGACTTCATTTCCTGCCGCCGCTACGGCATGAAGGACGAGCAGATTCTCGTCCCGGTGATGGGCGACGGAAAATACGCTTCTTCGCTGCCGTTTTTCGGCGGACTGGATATCTGGACGGCGAATCCCAGGATCGTCGAGAAAATCCGCGAAGCGGGCGCGCTGTTTCATTCGGAAAAGCACCCGCACAGCTACATGCACTGCTGGCGCCACAGGACCCCGATCATCTACCGCGCCACGACCCAGTGGTTCGCGGGCATGGACGAGGTGCCGGGATACAACGGCAGGAAACCCGCTGAAAACCTGCGCGCCACCGCGCTGCGAGGCGTGGAGGCGACCCGCTTCTATCCTTCCTGGGGCCAGGCGCGCCTGCACGGCATGATCGCCAATCGTCCCGACTGGACGCTGTCGCGCCAGCGCCAGTGGGGTGTGCCGATGCCGTTCTTCATCCACAAGGACACCGGCGCCCTGCACCCGCGGACCCTGGAACTGCTGGAAGCCGTTGCGAAAAAAGTGGAACTGGGCGGCATCGAAGCCTGGCAGCGCATCGAGGCAGGGGAATTGCTTGGTGGAGGGGCGGAGCAGTACGCAAAGGTGAAGGACACGCTCGACGTCTGGTTCGATTCGGGCTCGACGCACCAGACCGTGCTGAAAGGCTCGCATGCGAAGGAACTGAAGTTTCCCGCGGACCTCTACCTGGAGGGGTCGGATCAGCACCGCGGCTGGAAACTTCAGTTCCTTCGCATGTTGAACGGCCGGGCGCCTTACGAAGCCTTGCTCACCCACGGCTTCGTGGTCGACGGCGAAGGCCGCAAGATGTCGAAGTCGCTCGGCAACGTCATCGCCCCGCGGAAAATCTTCGAGACGCTGGGCGCCGAGATCCTGCGCCTCTGGGTGGCGGCGACCGACTACTCGGGCGAGCTTTTCATCTCCGACGAGATCCTGAAGGGAGTGGTCGAGTCCTATCGCCGCATCCGCAACACGCTTAGGTTTCTGCTCGCGAACATCTCCGATTTCGATCCCGACCGGGACGCGATGCCGGTGGAAAAGTGGCTCGAGATCGACCGCTACGCGCTCGCCCTCACGACGGAGCTGCAGACCGCGGTCCTCGTCCACTACGAAAAATACGAGTTTCATCCTGCGGTCACGAGGCTTCAGACGTTTTGCTCGGAGGATCTCTCGGCGTTCTACTTCGATGTTCTCAAGGACCGCCTCTACACCTGCGGCGCGAATTCGCCCGCGCGCCGCGCCGCGCAGAACGCGCTCTACCACATCAGCCAGAGTCTTCTCAGGCTGATGGCGCCGATCCTCAGCTTCACAGCGGAGGAAGCTTGGAAGGTGTTCCGGCCCGGCGACGACACCATCTTCGCGCATCCGTACTATCGCCTCCCCGAGGTTCCCGGAGCGCAGGCCCTGCTCGAGAAATGGCAGGCTCTGCGCCAGATCCGCTCCGAGGTGCAGAAACTCCTCGAGAATCACCGCGCCGCGGGCAGAATCGGCTCGTCGCTGCAAGCCGAAGTCGAGATCGCCGCGACCGGCGAGAAGCTGAAGATCCTGCGAAGCCTGGGCGACGACCTGCGCTTCGTGCTCATCACTTCGCGCGCCGAGGTGACTGCGGCCGGAGGCGATGCCGAGTCGGCGATCCGCACGTTGCCGAGCCCGCACCCGAAATGCGAGCGCTGCTGGCATTGGCGCGCGGACGTGGGGGCCGATCCGAACCATCCGGGGATCTGCGGGCGCTGCGTGCAAAACCTTTACGGTTCCGGCGAGCCCCGGAAATTCGCATGATCCCGGCGAGCCTGAAACGCATCGCGCCGTGGCTCGCGCTTGCCGCGCTGCTCGCGCTGGCGGACCAGGCGAGCAAGGTCGCGATCAGCTCGAGCCTGCGCTACGGCGAGGTGCGCGAGATCGCTCCGTTCTTCAATCTGGTTCTCGCGCACAACCGCGGCGCGGCGTTCAGCTTTCTCGCCGACGCGGGTGGCTGGCAGAGGGCGCTTTTCATCGGGATCGCCGTCGCTGCGACCGCCGCCATCGTGTTCCTCCTCGCCAGGCATTCGAGCGAGCGCCTGTTCTCCGCGGGACTTGCTTTGATACTCGGCGGAGCGCTCGGCAATCTCTGGGACCGGGTCGCCCTCGGCCACGTGGTGGATTTTCTCGACTTCCACGCCTTCGGCTGGCATTTCTGGGCTTTCAATCTCGCCGATTCGGCGATCACCGTGGGGGCGGGACTGCTGATCCTGGACGGGCTGCGTTCGTCCGGCG
>Ga0193712_1000068_pt1 | contig 15493 bp, 14 predicted proteins | sample H3a1metaG_FD_143053 | JGI IMG/M metagenome (GOLD analysis project Ga0193712, IMG submission 143053) | Soil microbial communities from a riparian zone of the East river system, Colorado, United States - H3a1 | ecosystem: Environmental > Terrestrial > Soil > Riparian zone | place: USA: East River... | reverse complement strand
CACGGCAGGTTGGGGCGCTCCGACGTGGACGTTCCGCGTCGTGGACGACCCGGCCGTGAACGCGTTCGCCGTCCCGGGCGGCTTCGTCTATGTGACCCGCGGTCTGCTCGCCCATCTCACCTCCGAGGCGGAGCTCGCGTCCGTCGTCGGCCACGAGATCGGCCACGTCACGGCGCGGCACACGGCCGCCGCGATGAGCAAGCAGCAGGTCATCGGACTCGGTCTCGCGATCGGGAGCATGGCCAACAAACAGGTCGCGAAGTACGCGGGCACGGCGAACCAGGCGCTCGGGATCCTGTATCTCAAGTTCTCCCGCGACGATGAGAGTCAGGCCGACCAGCTGGGCCTGCGCTACATGCGCCGCGCCGATTTCGATCCCCGTCAGATGCCCGAAGTGTTCCGCATGCTCGATCGGCTGAGCGCGACGGAGGGCGGCTCCCGGCTCCCCGCGTGGCTCGAGACGCACCCCAGTCCGGCGAACCGCGTCGCGGCCATCGAGCGGCAGATTGCGGCGTTGCCGCAGGACTTCTCCGGGACCAGCGTCAACCGCGACTCGTACGAACGCCTGCTGGACGGTCTCGTGTTCGGCTTGAATCCGCGCCAGGGCTTCTTCACGGGCAGCCAGTTCTCTCATCCCGACCTGCGCTTTCGCGTGACGTTCCCCGATGGCTGGACCACGAACAATGGGGCCCAGGCGGTCGTCGCCGTCAGCCCGCAGGGGGACGCGGTGGTCGAGCTGGCGCAGGCGTCGGAGCCGAGCGCTGACGCGGCGACCCGGGCGTTTCTGTCGCAGCAGGGGATCACGAGCAGCGCATCATCGCGCGTGAACCTCGCCGGCGGCCTCCCGGGAATCAGCACGCCGTTCGCGGCCGCCACCGATGGCGGCACGCTGCGCGGCACGGTGCTGTTCGTGGAATACGACGGCGCGGTGTACGGCCTCGTCGGATACGCCCCGGAGGCACGCTGGTCGAGCTACCAGGCGGTGGCCGAGCGCGCGCAACGCAGTTTCCAGCGCCTGACCGATCCCGCGGCCCTGAACGTCCAACCGCGCCACGTGGACATCGTGACGATGGTGCGGAGTTCCACGATCGCGCAGCTGGCGCAGGAGCGGTCTTCTCCCGTCGGCGCGGCGACGCTGGCGCTCATCAATCAGGTCGAGCTGCAGACGCCATTCGCGTCGGGCCGGCTCGTGAAGTGGGTTATCGGACTGTGAGTTCTCTGAAGTCTCTCAACGGAGGTGTGCCTTGAAGCGTTCTTATTGGATCAATGTGGCCGCGGTGCTGAGCATCGTGGCGCTCGGTGCCTGCCGCGACAAGTCGGCGCAGGCAGCGGAAGCAAGCAAGTCGACGGTGCCGTCGGCCCCGGCGAGCTGGACGCTCGACGCGGGACGGCAGTTCACCGTGGTCACGCGCGACACGATCAGCTCACGCACGGCGAAGGCGGGCGATTCCTTCAGCGCCAACGTGCTGAGCGACGTCCTGGACAGCCGCGGCCGCATCGCCATTCCGGCGGGTGCGTTGGTGAACGGATCGATCACGGATGTCAAAGCCGCGCGTGGGCCGAGCAGCTCGGGCACGCTGACGCTCGCCGTATCGAGCGTGACGGTGCGTGGTCGGAGCTATCCGCTCGACGCGAACATCGAGGCCCTCGCCACGGAACGTCAGGGGCGCGGGATCACCACCGGTGATGCCGCGAAGGTCGGTGCCGGCGCGGCCGCTGGCGCGATCGTTGGGCAGGTCATCGGCAAGAACACCAAGGGAACGGTCATCGGCGCCGTCGTGGGCGCGGCGGCCGGCGCAGGGTACGCGGCGGCGACCAAGGACAGCGACATCCGCCTCCCCGAAGGGACGCACATCGTCCTGACCCTCAACCAGCGCGTCACCTTCGGCGGGAACTAGCCATGAAGCCGCAGGTGATTCTGGGCCTCGTGCTCGCGGGCGTCGGCGTCTTCATCGTGCTGCGAGGACTTAATTACGGCTCCGACCGCAGCGTCATGCGGGTCGGTGACTTCCAAGCCTCCGTCGAAACGCGGCGCGCCGTTCCCATCTGGGTCGGTGGGGTGGCGATCGTCGGGGGGCTGTTGCTCGTGGGCGCCGGTGCGGCGCGACGGGGTCGGGCCGCCTGATGAGAGCCGTTCGCCGCACAGCCAACGCTGGCGGCTAGTGGGGAGGAGGGGGACGGCAGAGTCCGCCCTCTTTCTTCTCCGCGTCACGGAGGAACATGTCGGGGACGGTGCGCACGGCAATGCTGATGGTTGGCCTCGTGGCGTGCTCCAGTGTCGCCGCGCGGGAACCCGAGCGGGATGGCGGAGTCGGGACCCTCGTCGCGGGCACGCTGATCGAAGCGACAATCGATGGCTCGCGCTCGTGGCGCCGCAATCCGCTGGGGGAGACCCTGACGGCGATCGAACGACGACGTGCGGAATGGGAGCAACTGGGTGGTGATTCCGGCAGGAGCTAGGGTGGCGCTCAGCATCGCGCAATGGAAGCGGCCCACCATCACCTTCGCCGTGCTCTCCGTCACGGTCGCTGGTCGGCGCTATCCGATGCGCGAGACGGTTGACGTGACACCCGCGGCGGTGCGTCAGCCCAGCGGCGCGCTCGTCGCAGTCGCGTCGGGGACGCGGATTCGGTTCGTACTATCTAAGGGGTTCACCGCCGCGAGGCGATCAGGAGGCATTCCATGAAAGTCACACGGATCATGTGGTACGCGGGCACGGCATTCACGACCCTGGCCATGCTGGCGGGGTCGGCGAGCCTCGCGGCGCAACAGCTCGCCCGCTCGGCGAACGCGCAAACGGCGGTCGCCCATGGGGATACCGTGCGGGCCGATCGGCGCAGAGACGCGAACCTCAAGGCCTTCCGGGGCATCGCGGCGAAACTGAACACGACGCCCGCGGCGCTGCAGAGTGCGTTCGAGCGCGCCCGCCAGACGAACCCGAAGCTCAGCCGCGGGAACTTCATCGCCGCCAACGTGCTGGCGGACAACCTCGGCGCGCGGCGTCCCAATGTCACGACCGCGGCGATCCTCAGCGGATTGCAAAACGGCAACAGCATCGGCGAGACGCTGCAGAGCCTTGGCCTCTCCAAGGACGAGGCGAAAGCCGCGCGGAAGGCCGCCGACCGCCGGATCAAGGACGGAGACCAACGCGTCAAAGATGAGGACCGACGCACCCGGGCGCGCGAGGCGGAGAAAAAGCAACGCGAACGCGAGGGACTCGGGGCATAGCGGATTGGGGCGGGCGCTCACTCGAGCGCCCGCCTTGCTGTGTGCCGCGAGTGTACCCAAGTAGCTAGCTAGTTCGGGAAGACACCCCCCTCGCCTTTCATCCCATGAAGCGATGTCAGGGCGCGGTACGCGCGACCAGCTTACAGGCTGCGGGTGAGGGAGTTCCAACAACGAGCAATGGATCCCGAGCCGCCTGCAGGTTTCAGCGAAGTGAAGGAGTCCCACATGAACAGACTGACGAACAATTTCAAACGGGGAACGTGGTTGACGGCGCTCCTCATGGTCGCCGTTGCGGTCGCTTGTAGCGACTCACCCGTCGCCCCGGTGGTATCGCCTGTTGACCCAGGCGCCGGCCCAGGCAACGGTGAGCCCAGCGCTCATGGTCCCGCGCCGGTGGCGCTTGGGGGATCGGGCAGCTTTGTGATTTTGGCGAAGTCCGCCACCTCGAACGTTCCGACATCCGCGATCACCGGGGATATGGGCTTGAGCCCCGCGGCCGCGAGCTTCATCACAGGATTTGCGCTCGTTCATACCGCAGGCACGGCAGTGGGGACGTCGGCCCAGGTGACGGGGAACGTCTACGCAGCCGACTACGCGGTTCCGACTCCGGCGAACTTGACCGCGGCGATTGGCAGCATGCAAACCGCCTACACCGATGCCGCCGGACGCCCGACGCCTGATCACACCGCACTCGGCGCCGGTAACATTGGTGGGCTGACGCTGCCCCCCGGCCTCTACAAGTGGTCGAACAGCGTTACCATCCCGGTCAACGTCACGCTCGCCGGCAGCGCCAACGACACCTGGATCTTCCAGATTGCCGGCGGCCTGTCGATCGCCTCGGCGAAGCGGGTTGTGCTGAGCGGCGGCGCGTTGCCGCAGAACGTTGTCTGGCAGGTCGCGGGCATCGTGAGCCTTGGCACCACCTCGCACATCGAAGGCATCGTGCTGGGCAAGACGCAGATCACGCTGGGCACCGGCGCATCGGTGAACGGCAGGCTGTTCGCGCAGACGCAGGTCACTCTGGCGGGCAACGCGATCGTGCAGCCGTAGTCGTAGGATGGATAGTAGCGGTTTCGTAGGGTCAGAGGCCGCCGCAAGGCGGCCTCTACTCCATGGGAGATCCGATGCCAGCGCCTGTGCAGGATAAGACGGTTGTCCGTTTCGAGATCACGCCACGATCGATCGTGTGGGTCCTGGCGACGATCGCGGTCGTGTGGCTGTTCCTTCAGCTCCACGCAATCGTGCTGTTGCTGGTGGTCGCCCTCGTTTTCGCCGGCACCTTCAATCCGCTCGTCGAATGGCTGGAGGGGCGCGGCATGAGACGCATCTACGCGCTCACCGTGCTCTTTGTCGCCTTGCTGCTGGTTACCTCGGTCCTGATCATCTTCACCGTTCCTCCGCTGCTCGAGCAGCTTGCCCAGATCGTGCGCGACGCCCCCAGCCATCGCGACCAACTGATCGTTGTGCTTCAGCAGCGTGAGTTCACGGCCCCGCTCGCCCGTGCGGTGCAGAACGCGGGACTGGAGCAGGGCCTCGCCCACCTCGAGGCGGGACTCATGGGCTACATGCCCCGCGTGGTCACCGGGCTGGGCTGGGCCGTGACCACGTTGTTCCTGACGTTCTATCTTCTCGCCGACGGCAAGCGCACGCAGGGGGCCCTCTATGCCGTCGTCCCGCGCGACTACCACATGCGTCTGGCGCGCATCCTCCAGAACCTCGAGGCGATCGTCGGCGGCTACATGCGTGGCCAGCTCATTACGTCCGTGGCGATCGGGGTCTTCACATTTGTGCTCTTGGCCCTGTTCCACGTGCCCAACGCGCTGTCATTGGCGTTGTTGGCGGCGCTCGTGGACGTGATCCCCCTCATCGGCGGGCTGCTGGCCACCACCCCTGCCGTACTCTCCGCTCTGTCCGTGGGCGTGCCCGCCGGCATCGTGGTGTTGGTCGCCCTGTGCATCTATCAGGAGTTCGAGAATCGCGTGCTGATCCCGAGGGTCTACGAGCACACGCTGCGGCTTTCCCCGTCCACCATCGTGCTGGCGCTGCTCGCCGGGGGCATCCTGCAGGGCGTGATCGGGGCGTTGCTGGCCCTGCCGATTGCGGCAGGTCTCCAGATGACGCTGCAGGAGCTGCGGGTGGAGATGCCCGGGGATGACAGCGACGATCGGCCCGCGCTCGCCAAGGACGCGAAGACCGAGGCCACGTACGAGCGCATGAGTGCCGGCGCGACGCCGCCGGAGGCGGGGCAGATCGCGCGGAACCTCGCGCACGACATCCGCGAGGAAGAAACAGCGGAGGTCGCGCCATGACGACCGCGCCCGTCGCCCCGCGGCCCGCCAAGCTGAAGACCAGCGCCCTCCAGGACGCGATCTTCAACAGCGCCAACTTCTCGAGCATCGCCACCGACGCGAAGGGCGTGATTCAGATCTTCAACGTCGGCGCCGAGCGCATGCTCGGCTATACGGCCGCGGAGGTGATGAACAAGATCACGCCGGCCGACATTTCCGATCCGCAGGAAGTCATCGCCCGCGCCAAGGCGCTCAGCCTCGAGCTGGGCACGCCGATCACGCCGGGGTTCGAGGCGTTGGTCTTCAAGGCCTCGCGCGGCATCGAGGACATCTACGAGCTGAGCTACATCCGCAAGGACGGCAGTCGCTTCCCGGCGGTCGTGTCGGTGACGGCCCTGCGCGATGCGCAGGATGACATCATCGGCTATCTGCTGATCGGCACCGACAACACTGCGCGGAAGGCGGCGGAAGAAGCGCTGCTCAAGGCCGGGGCGTTGCAGCGCGCCATCTTCAACAGCGCCAACTTCTCGAGCATCGCGACCGATGCGAAGGGCGTGATCCAGATCTTCAACGTCGGTGCCGAGCGGATGCTCGGCTACACGGCGGCGGAGGTGATGAACAAGATCACACCGGCCGACATCTCCGATCCGGAGGAAGTGATCGCGCGCGCCAAATCGCTCAGTGCGGAGCTGCGCACCGCGATTACGCCGGGGTTCGAGGCGCTGGTGTTCAAGGCCTCGCGCGGCATCGAGGACATCTACGAGCTGAGTTACATCCGCAAAGATGGCAGCCGCTTCCCGGCGGTGGTCTCGGTCACCGCATTGCGCGACGCGCAGGACGCCATCATCGGGTATCTGCTGATCGGTACCGATAACACCGCCCGCAAGCAAGTCGAAGAGAAGCTGCGCTGGACCGAGGAAGGGTTCCGCTTGATGGTGGAAAGCGTCACCGACGCCGCCATTGTGATGCTCGACTCCGAGGGCCGCGTGGTGAGCTGGAATACCGGCGCGGAGCGGATCAAGGGCTACTCCGCGGAAGAGATCGTGGGCCAACACTTCTCTCGGTTCTATCCCGCGGCCGACATCAAAAACGGCGTACCGCAGCACGATCTGGACTCGGCGGCGGCGCAGGGACGATTCGAGGTCGAAGGGTGGCGGACGCGCAAGGATGGATCCACGTTCTGGGCGAACGTCGTGTTCACGGCGATTCGCGATCCGGCGGGCAATGCGCGCGGGTTCGCCAAATTGACCCGCGACCTGACCGAGCGTCGGCTGGTCGAGCAGACCCTGACCTTGGCCAAGGGCACCGCGGAGAAAGCCAACCTCGCCAAGTCGGAATTCCTGTCCAGCATGAGCCACGAGCTGCGCTCGCCGCTCAATGCGATCCTCGGCTTCGCCCAGCTCATGGAGTCCGACGCCACGCCGCCGACGCCCTCCCAGAAGACGAGCATCGACGAGATCTTGCGCGCGGGCTGGTACCTCCTCCAGCTGATCAACGAAATCCTCGATCTGGCGCAGATCGAGTCCGGGAAACTGTCGTTGTCGCCGGAGCCGACGTCGCTGGCCGAAGTCATCCTCGAATGCCAGGCCATGGTCGAACCGCAGGCGCAAGCCCGCGGCATCACCATGACGTTCCCGCCGTTCGAGGTCCCCTGCTGGGTCGCCGCGGATCGCACTCGGTTGAAGCAGGTCTTGATCAATCTCCTGTCCAACGCCGTCAAGTACAACAAGGCGGGGGGCACCGTGGTCATCGACTGCGAGGGCAGTACGGCCGAACGAGTGCGGCTCAATGTGCGCGATACCGGGGCCGGATTGACGCCGGAGCAACTGACGCAGCTGTTCCAGCCGTTCAATCGGCTGGGCCAGGAGCGGGGCGCCGAGCAGGGCACCGGCATCGGTCTCGTGATGAGCAAGCGCCTCGTCGAGCTGATGGGTGGCGTCCTCGGTGTGGATAGTAGCGTCGGCGTGGGAAGCGTCTTCTGGTGGGAGCTGGCGGCCGCGGCCCCCCCCAAACTCGACCTGAAACCGGCCCAGCCCGAGGCCGCGGGCCGCGCGGCGGCACAGGCGGGGGCACCCGTCCGCACGCTGCTCTACGTCGAGGACAACCCCGCGAACCTGAAGCTGATCGAGCAGCTGATGACGCGCCGTCCCACCATTCGCCTGCTGACCGCGGTGGATGGCAACCAGGGCATCCAATTGGCCCTCGCGCACCAGCCGGACGTGATCCTGATGGACATCAACCTGCCCGGCATCAGCGGCATCGAGGCCCTGAAGATCCTGCGCGACGATCCGGCAACGGCCCGGATCCCGATCGTAGCGCTGAGCGCGAATGCCATGCCGCGCGACATCGAGCGGGGCATCGCGGCGGGATTCTTCTCGTATCTCACCAAGCCGATCAAGGTGAACGAGTTCATGGCGGCCCTGGATGCCGCGCTGAACGCCGCGGGCGCCAATGCTTGAGCCCACCGCCATCCTCCAGGCCAAGATCCTGATCGTCGACGATCTGGCCGCCAACGTCTTGCTGCTCGAGCGCATGTTGAGCGGCGCCGGCTATGTATCGGTCGCCTCGACGCTCGATCCCCACGCGGTGCGCGACCTGCACGCGAAGAACGACTACGACCTGATCGTGCTCGATCTCCAGATGCCTGGCATGGACGGATTCGAAGTGATGGAGGCCTTGAAGAGCGTCGAAAAGAACGGGTACCTGCCGGTCCTGGTGATCACGGCCCAGCCGGATCACAAGCTGCGGGCGCTCAAGGCCGGTGCGAAGGACTTCATCAGCAAGCCGTTCGACGTCGCCGAAGTGTTGACGCGCGTCCACAACATGCTCGAGGTCCGTCTGCTGCACGTCGAGGTCCACCGCCAGAACGACGAGCTGAAGAAGCTGTTCGATCAGGTCGTGGCCGAGCGCAAGGTGTCGGAGCGGCTGGCGCTCCAGGTGCCGCCCGATTCGATCGCCGCGCGGTTGCAGGCGCGTCCGGACGTCACCGCGGACAGCTTCGCGGACGTGACCGTCGTGATCGCGGACATCGTGGGGTTCAGCGACCTGACGCCCGCCGTAGGCCCCGAGCGCCTGACGCTCCTGCTCGAGGAGATCTTTACCGTGTTCGACGCCCTCGTGAAGGAGCGCGGTCTCAAGAAGATCAAGACGCTCGGGAATTCATACATGGCGGTGGCCGGTGTGCCCGTCATGACGGGCGATCACGCGACGCGGGCGGCGCACCTCGCGCTCGATATGCTCGAGGCGCTGGCCCACTTCAATGAGAGCGGCGGCCACGCGCTGCAGGTGCGCATCGGGATCGCGAGCGGCCCGGTAGTGGCCGGCGTCATCGGCAAACGCATGTACGTCTACGACGTGTGGGGCGACGCCGTGAACACGGCCAGCCGGATGGAGTCGCACGGCGTGGCCGGACGCGTGCAGGTAGCGGAGAGCACCCGGCGCTTCTTGGGCGAACCGTTCCAGCTCGAGGAGCGCGGTGCGCTCGCGGTGGAGGGCCAGGGCGCCATCCAGACGTGGTTCGTAGGTGGACGAAACAACAGCGAGGGAGGGCAACAGTCATGGCAACGAGAACAGACCGTTTCATGAACGCGGCGGTCGGGGCCGCGCGTCGCGCCAAACAGTGGGCCGTGGCCGCCGCGCGCGAGGCCGATCGCCTGATCGAGGAGGCTCGGAAAGAAGCGAAATCGGAGGACCGGCGCCGCCGCCTGAAGCAGACGCTCTCGAAGACGGGGCGGGTACTGAAGGCGGCCGGTCGGGCTGCGCTGATTGCGGCGGTGGCCACCGGGATCGCGGCAGCGCGATCCGAAATCATCCGTGGAAAACTGCCGCGGGGGCGGTAGGTCGGCGTGATCCATCGAGCACTGCTCGTTGGTGCCGCGCTCGCCGTCCTCGCGGGGTGCGCGTCGCCGCCGAGCACGGAGGCACGGCTCGTCGCGGAGCAGATCCGGACGCGCATCGAAGCCGCCGGCGTGGTCGCGGAGCTGCGGGCCGCCGGCGAGCCGGTCTACGCCAGCTCGGTCCTCCCGAAGTTCTACGAGCGACGCCTCTACCGGCCGGCGTGGAGCGACGCGGGCGGGCCGACTCGGCTGGCCGACGACCTGGTGGCCGCGCTGCAACGCGCGGACCTCGAAGGGTTACGGTCCGAGGACTACCATCTCGCTGGGATTAAAGCCGTCCTTGCGGCCGTCCGCGCCGACGACAAGCACGGTCCGGCGCTCGCCCCCGACCGCTGGGCCGAGCTCGATCTCCTGCTCACGGACGCATTCCTCGTCTACGGCGCGCACCTGGCCGCGGGACGGGTGGATCCCGAGACGCTGAGTCCGGAGTGGGTGTCGAACCGGCGCACCGCCGATGTCGTCCCGGTTCTGGAGGAAGGGTTGGCGTCGGGGGACATCGCGGGCGCGATCGAGTCGCTGGTCCCGACGCAGAACGGGTACCGCCGCTTGCGCGAGGCACTGGCGAAGGACCGCGAAGTGGCGGCAGCGGGTGGCTGGCCCGCGATCCCGGACGGCGTGACGCTCCAGTTGGGCGACAGCGGCGAGCCGGTGGCGGCGCTGCGCCGGCGACTCCGGCTCGAGGACGACTTGGGCGGTGCGGAGGATCCAGAGCTGCCAGTGGGCGCCGACCTGTTCGACCAGACGGTGGAGCGCGCCGTGAAGATGTTCCAGGAGCGTCATGGACTCGAGCCGGACGGCGTCGTGAGCGCCACGACCCGAGCCGAGCTCAATGTGCCGGTGGAACGCCGAGTGGAGCAGCTGGAGCTGAACCTCGAGCGCTGGCGCTGGCTGCCGAAGGATCTGGGACGCCGCCACATCATCGTGAACATCGCCGCGTACGAGCTGGAAGTCGTGGAAGGGGATTCGGTGGTCTTGTCCATGCGGGTCGTGGTGGGACGTCCGTTCGATCGTACTCCGGTGCTCAGCGACACGATGCGCTACCTCGTGCTCAATCCCTACTGGCATGTGCCCCGCGACCTCGCGGTGGGCGAGCTCGTCCCGAAAGTCAGGCGGAACCGCTCGTATCTGGCGCAGAATGGGATGCGCATCTTCCCGGCGGGCAGCGACGCGCGGGAGGTCGACCCCGCGACCGTCGATTGGTCGGCGATCCCGCCCAACCGCTTCCCCTATGAGATGCGCCAGGATCCGGGGCCGCGGAACGCGCTGGGGCGCATCAAGTTCATGTTCCTCAACAAGTACCACGTCTATCTGCACGACACGCCCGCGGGCTCGTTGTTCGCGGAGGCGCAGCGGGACTTCAGTCATGGCTGCATCCGGCTCCAGCGCCCGATCGACCTCGCCGTGTACCTGCTCCAAGATCCCCTGTGGGATCGCGACGCGGTCCTGTTGGCGCTGGACGACGCGGTGGATCGCTCCATACCGCTGCCGCAGCCGATCCCGATCCACCTGCTGTACTGGACCGCGTGGGCCGCCGCGGACGGGACGATCCAGTTCCGTCGCGACATCCACGGTCGAGATGCACCCCTCTTGAAAGCCCTGCGAGCGCCTCCTCCGAGCACGAATTAGAGGTTACGGGGAACTTTGGTGCGTCAAAGGAGCTATACTTGTTCGTAGGTCGTAAGGATTAGCAGCCCTCCCGTATCACGTAGCACTGACCCACTACAAACCGACCACCCACTTGGGAAGCGACCCGTGATTATTCGCCTTGCCTCGACCGCGCTGGCCCTTGGTGGCCTGACGGCCGTCACCGCCGCTCGACCGCCGGAGTCGCCCGCGCCGACCACGAAACCTGTGTTCGCCGTGCGGTACCGCAACGTGGTCTCGCCCGACCGGGTGAGAGTGTTGACGGTGGCGCCGGGCGAGAGCGTCACGCTCGAGGTGGCGGGCATCGCCTCGGGATCCGGTTTTGTGGCGCGGCCCTCGGCGGGCCGGATGGCCTCGGTGGGCACGGCGGGAGGGCGCTGGGTATGGAGCGCGCCGCTCACGCCAGGCCTCTATCCGATCCAGGTGGTCTCTCCTGACGGGGGCGACTCGGTCACGCTCCAGGCGTTCGTCGTAGTTCCCTTGAATGGGCTTCAGGGGGAAGTACTGAATGGCTATCGCATCGGCCGGTATCCGGAGAAGCCACGCGGCGTTTCGAGCTATACGCTCCCGGTCGGCTTCGTCGAAGTGACGGCGCAGAACGAAGACGTGTTTGTCTCTCCGCACTTCAGACTCAAGCAGTTCCTGTGCAAACAGCCGGCGGGGTCGCGGAGATACGTGGTGCTGAATGAGCGGTTGCTCGTCACCCTCGAATACGTCCTCGAACGCGTACGGGCGGCGGGCTACCGGGCGACGACGTTCCACATCATGAGTGGGTACCGCACGCCGGCCTACAACAAGGCGATCGGCAACGTCAAGTTCAGCCAGCACCAGCTGGGTTCGGCCGCGGACATCTTCATCGACGAAAACGGGGACGGCCGGATGGACGACTTGAACGGCGACGGACGCAGCGACATTCGCGATGCGGAAGTGCTGTATCGGATCATCGATGCCGCCTCGGCGCGACCGGAGGGGCAGGGCCTGATCGGGGGGATCGGCAAGTACGCGCCGACGGTCGCACACGGTCCGTTCGTGCACGTCGACGTTCGCCCAGGGCACGCGCGCTGGTAGGGAACTAAGTCTCTTTCCGTCCCTTGGAACGATAGCGGTCGGGGCGCCCGCGGAATCATCCTCCAGGGATGACGCAGCCCGTCGCGCGCCGTCGTTGGAAGCCCGCCCGTTTGGTCCGGCAGCCCGTGGTCATCGCCCCTACCATCCTCATGGTGCTGGTCGTCGGTGCCCTGTGGTGGCGCGCCGCCTGGATCATCAACCAGCTGTTGGGGTCGTGGGCCACCATGACCGTCGCGGCCAAATCGGGCGACGTGTATCGGCTCGACGTCGGGCACGTCCGCTTCAACTTCGCCCTGCGCCGCGTCATTGTGGATTCCATCCAGGTCACGACGAATCGCGCGATCAACACGCTGCGGTCGCGACCGCTGGCGACAATGCGCCTGGCGTTCCACCAATGCAAAATCACCGGCGTGCACCTCATCACGCTCGTCCGGAGCGGCGGTCTCGTCGCGGAGTCGTTCGGCTGCCGCGCGGTGAGCGTGTCGGTCGCGGTGCCCCGCGCCAGCCCTGATTCCACGGCGCCGTCCCACCCGCATGCCGCGCGGCGCGCGTTCCTCGTCCTCCAGCAGGGTCTGCGGCTCCCCGCGTTCGCTCCCCGTGTGCGGATAGCACGGATCGACCTTGCGCACGTGGAGCTCGACTTCCGCCTGCAGCGCGGCGGCGGACTCGGCGATTCGCGACTCGAGCTGGAGCACCTGCAATGGCGCATGACCGACCTCGCGATCGATCCCGCCGATACGACGGCGGCGACGCGACCGCTGTTCAGCCGTACGGTCGAGCTCGCGGCGGACAACTTCGTGGCCCACCCCGACAGCGGCACGGCCGTGCGGGTCGGCGCCCTCGTCGCGAGCCTCACCGACTCGACGCTGGAGATGCAGGGTGTCGCCTTTGCGCCGACGCTCAGCGACCGGGCCTTCGCGCGGTCGCAGCGGTACCGCCGCGGCTTGATGAAGACCAGAATCGGGCGCGTCGCTGTGCAGGGCCTCGACGTCGGCGCGTTCGCGCTGGGCCAGGGTCTGCGCGCCAGGCGCATTCAGCTGGATTCCTTGCGGCTGGAGATCACGAGCGACCGACGCCGACCCGCGAATCCCAGGCGGGAGCGCTACCGCACGCCCCAGGGCTGGATGGCCGACTTCGACCGCATCATCAGCGTGGACTCGGTGCTGTTACGCGATGGGGAGATCGTCTACCGCGAGCGACGCGGGGACCATGCTCAGCCGGGGGTGATCACGTTCGCGCGCCTCGCCGCGGTCGCGGCCAACGTGCGCCATTTTGTGGGACGGCGGACGAACGGCGACGCATTGACGCTCCGCGCCAACGCGCACCTGCAGAACGTGGGGCGGCTCGACGTGCAGTTCGTGATACCGCTGGACGCGCCGCGGTTCGACATGACGTTCCGCGGGACGCTGGGCGCCATGCCCGCGGCCAGCCTCAACGTCTTCGTCCGCGAGACGTTCCCGCTGCGGATCTCGAAGGGCCAGATTGTGGGGATGAGCTTCAGGGCGACGGTCACGAACGGCGTCGCGCTCGGCACGATCACGCCGCGCTACAACGACCTGAGGGTGGCGGTGACGCGCCGAGGCTCGGGGGGGATCCTGGGCAACGGCGGGGTGCTGGGCGGCGCCGCCCGTGGCATCGCGTCGCTGGTGGGGAACTGGACGCAGGTGCGCTCCAACAATCCCGACGATGCTGAGGCAGTGCCTCGCAGCGGGACGATCCAGCACACGCTCGCCCCGGACGAGACGCTGCCGGCGTTTCTGTGGGCGAGCATTCGCGACGGGCTGATGTCCGTCGTGCGGAAATAGATCACTTCCCACCTATCCTCGAGAGGGTCCATCATGACAAGGCTTTCGAAACCGGCTCTCATGGCGCTCACGGCGCTGCTCTTCCTGAGCTGTAAGACCGACACCACACCCATCAAGACGTTGCTCGACGATCCCAGTCGCTTCGACGGGAAGACCGTGCGGATCGCCGGTGACGTGCGAAACTCGGTGGGCGTCCTGGGCTACGGGGCATACCAGGTGAATGACGGAACGGGCACGCTGTCCATCGTGACTCAGGGGGGTGGGGCGCCGCGCGACGGGGCCAAGGTGGGCGTGGAGGGGACATTCCGATCCGCCTACAACGTCGGCACACAGAGCGTGTCGGTCCTGGTGGAGCAGAAACGCTACACCCCCTGAGACTCGGCGCCGCACTCGTGCTCGTTCTAGCTGCCTGCACGAAGGTGGATGCGGTGCGTCCGCCGAGCATCCAGTCCGTGCGAGGTTCCCCGCCCAACGCCGACACGGCCCTGGGTCTCGTCAGGCGCTTCATCGAGGCAGAGTCGCTGGGCAACTGGTGGGGGGCTGAATCGCTGGTGGCGTGGCGCATGTGCGCTGGGGAGCGGCAGTCCGATTCTCTCAAGGTCACGACGGCGTTTTACGTACAGTCCGCCGGTCCCATCGGTGATTCAGCGCGCGTGCAAGTCATCTATGACATGGCGGGTCGTGTTTGGCTGGCTGATTCGCGCATCGCCGGGCCGCAGCGCACGCGCTTCGCCGGTAGTAGCTCAAGCGATACGGTGATCTACCGGGTCTTCGGCGATTCGATGGTAGGGGGGCGCCTGCGGATGGCCTGTGGGAGTTTTCGGCAGAACCACGTCGCGGTGTCGCAGTTGCGGGAATTCGTCAGGCGTTTTGATGACAGCGCGCAGGCGGCGTGGCAGGCGGTATTCCCGAACCAGCGACGGCCACGCCGGCGTCGCGCCGGGCGTGGCCGACCAACCTTAGTTCCCTGATCCGCTGCTCGAGCCGCCCGAATTCGCGAAGATCGCGATCTCGATGCGCCGGTTCAGCCGTCGTCCCTCGTCTGAGGAATTCGTGGCGATCGGTTCAGACTCGCCGCGGCCTGCCGTGGTGACGCGGGCGCGATTTACGCCCTCCCCACAGATGAACGTCGATGCTGAGTAGGAGCGCCGGTCCGACAGATCCATATTGTACGCGGCGGTCCCATCCGAGTCGGTGTGCCCGACGATCAACGTGCGCGTGTTGGGATACTTCTGCAGACTCGCCGCAAACTTGCGCAGATTGTCGCGCGCCTCGGCCGTCAGTTGGTCGGAGTCGTACCCAAACAGCAAGCCATCGGGGAACGTCACCGTAATGCCCTCGCCGACGCGCTGCACCACAGCTCCGGGCATGTCGTATGCGAGCTCCGCCGCCTGCTTGTCCATCTCATGCCCGATCAGTCCGCCCGCGATGCCACCGACGGCCGCGCCGATGATCGCCCCGCGCACGGTGTTACCGGTGGCCTTGCCGATGGCCGCGCCCACCGCGGCGCCGCCCACCACGCCGATCGTCGCGCCCTTTTCCGCCTTGTTCATCGCGCAGCCGG
>Ga0193712_1000067_pt1 | contig 15618 bp, 15 predicted proteins | sample H3a1metaG_FD_143053 | JGI IMG/M metagenome (GOLD analysis project Ga0193712, IMG submission 143053) | Soil microbial communities from a riparian zone of the East river system, Colorado, United States - H3a1 | ecosystem: Environmental > Terrestrial > Soil > Riparian zone | place: USA: East River... | reverse complement strand
CCCGGCGGCTGGGTTTTCGATCCACGCACGGATCACACCCGATTCAGTGCTGAGTTATGCGTTTGGCTTCAGCTGGCAGGGGTCCGGCGGGAGGTTTCCGGTCGGCGTGCTGGCGCGGCTCGATACGGACGGGGGCACCCGGCGCACGGCGTTCACCATCGGGATCGGCATCGGCGGGGCCGACCGCGTGGGCCTCGTGGTCTCGACGCCAGGGGACGTTTCCGGCGTGGATGCTGCCAGTTTGTACGGGGTCTCGTCGCGGGTCCCGAGCGGGCGGCGGCGCTAGGATCCACGCCGCACGCGAACCCCGGTGCGACGCGGCCCCACACGGATCCCGTCGCGGTTGTCTTCCGGGAGGAGGTCGTCGATCCGCCGCCCGAGCGTGAGAAAGTCTCGAAAGGACAGCGTGCGGTACACGGTGTCGGGTAGCGCGCCGCGCCGCACCACCAACCGGAAGAAGAATCCGCCGCGGAAATCCATGTTGAGCCCCACCCGCACGCTGTCACGCGCATAGGACCGCACCTGGTGCGGCGTGACCACCACCGCGCGCCGCCGCGTCACGAGGAACATGGTCGTATCCTCCTGGCCGGCGGGCTGGAACGCGTACAGGGCGATATCCCCGGTCGACAAGGCCCTTCGCTCGCGCAGCACCCGCGTGAGGCTGTCGGGGATCGGTGCGGTCGCCGCGACCTTCGGCGGTTTGCTGAACACCGTATAGGCGACCACGGCGGCGCCCGCCACGAATGCGATGAACGCGAGGCAGCCGGCCACCCCCAGGCCGATCAACGACTTGAACGCCATGGAGGCGAGGCGGCGGCGCAGCGGTATGCGGACGCGGTCGCGCGCGGCGGTCGGGAGTGCGTCGATCAGCGCGTGGCTCAGCTCCGTGGCGGTTTGCAGGCGGCGCGCCGGGTTCTTCTGCAGCATCCGCTCGAGGACAAAGGCCAGCTCCTCCGCCACGTCGGAGCGGAAGCGGCGGATGGGGGCTGGCGCCTGCGTGAGTTGTTTGGCCAGGATTGAGGCCGAGGAGTCGCCGTCGAAGGGCGGTTCCCCCGACAGCATCTGGTACAGGACGATGCCGAGCGAGTAGATGTCGGAACGGCCGTCCACCTTGTCGCCGGCGGCCTGCTCCGGGCTCATGTACTGCGGCGTGCCGATAATCATTCCCTCGGTCGTGAGCTGCGCGGCGGTCGCGGCCTGCGCCGCCTTCGCGATGCCGAAGTCGGTGACCAGCACGTGACCGCTGCGGTCGAGGAGAATGTTGTCGGGCTTGATGTCGCGGTGGACGATCTCTTTGCTGTGCGCGTAGGCGAGCGCATCCGACACCTGGCGCGCGATGCGGGCCGCATCGCCCACCGAGAGGCGCTTGTGCGTGCCGAGCAGCTGCCGCAGCGATGGGCCATCGATGCAACGCATGATGATGTAGAGCACTTCTTCGTGCCGGCCCACCTTGTAGATCGGCACGATGTGCGGGTGCTCGAGGCGGGCGATCGTCTGGGCCTCGCGCAGGAACCGCTCGGCGAGTGTCGGGGAGGGCGCCAGATCGAGATCGAGGACCTTCACCGCGACGTCGCGGTTGAGCGTGGTATCGCGCACCCGGAACACAGCCGCGAACCCGCCCTGCCCGAGGAGCGGTCCGACGGTAAACTCCTGACCCAGGGCCTGTTGCAGGCGCTGCTGGAGAGCTGCGAGATCCATGGCGGTCGCGAAAGCTAGGATTGCCCGACGGGTTGTGCTAGGGACCGCGGCGTTTGCCGCGGTCTGGCTGTTCGGCGTGTGGCCGCCGCCCGTCTGGTGGCGCGATCACGCGCCGCGTTGCACGGCGATGATGCGGCGCCGCGCCGCGACGTGCCCACGTCTCACGTGGTCCCCGCTCGGGTCGATCGCGCCGGTGCTGCCGCGCGTGGTGATCGTCGGCGAAGACTGGCGCTTCCACACGCATCACGGCATCGATTTCACCGAGATCGGCGACGCCCTCGGCGTGGGTGAAGGCCGCGGCGCGTGGGCGACGATCCGCTCCGCCTGGCAGCACCGCGACCGGCTCCGCGGCGCCAGCACCATCACGCAACAGCTCGCGAAGAACCTCTACCTCTCACCGTCTCGCAATCCGTTGCGGAAGGTCAAAGAGGCGGTGACGGCGTGGCGACTCGAGCTCGCCTTGTCGAAGGACCGCATTCTCGAGCTGTACTTGAACGTCGCGGAATGGGGGCCGGGTGTGTGGGGGGTGACGGCGGCGAGCGAAGCCTACTTCGGGGAACGACCCTCGCAGCTGACGGAGCAACAAGCCGCGGCACTCGCCGCCACGCTCCCGTTCCCGCTCAGCTCCAACCCCGTGCTGCGGCCCGCACGCATGCTCGCGCGGCGCGACCTGATCCTGGCCCGCTACCACGGAGCCGACGTCTACATTCCGCCTGTCGAGGAGGTCGAGATTCCGCTGCCGGTGATACCGCCGATCGACGTGCCGTTGATCCCGCCGGTGATCGACTCGCTGATGGACTCGATCAGGGTGAAGCCGGAGAGCGGCTCAGTCCACCAGCCGTAGCGGCATGACGAGCGCCATGTACGACGCGGGGTCGTTCCACCCCACCGGCTCCACCGTCGAGGCGCGCTCGGGAGCCTTGAACGTGAGGCGCACTTCGTCGGTCGGCATGTACTTGAGGATCTCGAGCAGATACATCGCGTTGAAGCCGATCTCGAGCGGCTCGCCCTCGTACGTCACGGCGAGCTCGTCCTGCGCCTCGCCCAGGTCGGGCGTCTGGACCGAGAACTTCACGGCGCCGCCCGAGAAGGCCAAGCGAATGCGGTGGGTCTGGTCGCTCGCCACCACGCTCATGCGCCGCAACGCGGCGGCCAGCGCCGCCTTGTCGACCGTCGCCGCCTTGTCGTTTTCCCTCGGGATGACCTGCTCGTAGTTCGGATACGGACCTTCGATCAAGCGCGAGAACACGTGCGTGCCGCCCGCGCGAAAGCCAATGTGGTTGTCGCTCTTGGCGATCTCGATTTCGGCATCGGCCGCGTAGAGCCTGCGGATCTGCTCCAACGCCTTCGGGGGCACGATGAGATCTGCCGCTAGGCCACCAGTCGCGGGGACGTCCATCTTGGCCAGCCGGTGGCCGTTCGTCGCCACCATCCGCATGCGATCGGGGCGCAGCTCCCACAGCACCCCGTTCAGGATCGGCCGGCTCTCTTCGGTGGACGCCGCAAACGCGACGTGACCCACCAGCTTGTGCACGACGCCCGCCGCGGCCCGCCACGCCTTGTCGAACTTCACGGTCGGGAAGGAGGGGAACTCCTCCCGCGGCAGGCCGAGCAGCTTGAACTTGGAGCGACCCGACTCGATCGAGACGCGGGCCTCACCGGCCGCCGTCACGCGCACCGGTCCCGCGGGCAGCTCGCGAGCGATGTCCACCAGCTTCTTGGCCGGCAGCGTCACCGCGCCCTCGGCGTCCACCTCGGCCGGGACCGTCGTGCTGACGGCGATGTCCAGATCGGTACCGGACAGCCGCAGCCCCTGTTTGGTCGCTTCGACGAGCACGTTGGCGAGGACAGGTAGGGTCGTCTTGGCAGGAATGGCTGCCGCCACTGCCGCCAAACCTTCCTGGAGCTGTTCCCGCGTGATCGTGAACTTCATGCGGCCTAAATCGTCTCCCAAGTGGGGGAAAGTCTTACTGCTTCTACTCTATATCTAATACTAGTAGTAGTAGTAGAGACCGGGGATATGTGTTGGGTTGGTGTTAACTCGCGCCACCCACGCGGTCTCTGATCTCTCACCTCATGTTGGCGCGCTGTATGGAGTGTTGGCTCGTTGCGGATAAGCCACGCTGTTTCCCCATCACCCACACGCTGCGCCGTTATCCCCAAACCACAAATGTGTGTTACAGCGCGGACAATTCCTGGCGCGCCATTTCGACCCGCTCCTTGAACGTACGGTCGCGCATCATCTGCCGTTCGACCTTGTCCACACTGTGGATCACCGTGGAATGGTCCCGACCGCCGAACGCCTGTCCGATCTCGACCAGCTGCATGCCCAGCATGTCCCGCGCGAGGTACATCGCCACCTGGCGGGGGATCGTGAGGGTTTTGGTGCGGGCCTTGGAGCGCAGCCCCTCCGGCGTGACGCCCCAGCGGCGCGCCACCACCTCCTGGACGCGGTCGATGCTGGGGGTGGACTGGTTGCCGTACCCGGCACCCTCTTCACCCTGGCGGATCTTGTCCGACAACGCCTCGCGAGCCAGCTCGATCGTCACTTCCCGGTTCTTCAGGGAGGCGAAGAGCAGCAGCTTGATGATGCAGCCCTCGAGCTCGCGCACGCTCGACCGGATGTGCTCGGCGATGAACCGCAACACATCGTCCGGAATCGTGAGCTCGAGATGGTCCTGCTCCGCCTTCTTGCGCAGGATCGCGATGCGATGCTCGAGGTCCGGGTGCCCGATGTCGGCCACCATCCCCCACTCGAACCGTGAAATCAGCCGGTCTTCGAGGCCCGGGATTTCCTTGGGGGGCCGGTCCGAGGTCAGCACGATCTGTTTGTGCGCCTCGAACAGCGCGTTGAACGTGTGGAAGAACTCCTCCTGCGTCATTTCCTTGCCCTCGAGGAAATGCACGTCGTCCACCAGCAGGAGGTCTACGTCGTTGCGGTAGCGCCGCCGGAACTCCGGCATCGTCCGCGCGTGGATCGATTCGATCACGTCGTTGATGAACTGCTCGGCGCCAAAATACTGCAGCCGCGTGCCCGGGTTTTTCTGGAGCACCGCGTGCGCGATCGCCTGCATCAGGTGCGTCTTGCCGAGCCCCGTCGCGCCGTAGATGAAGAGCGGGTTGTAGGTCTTGCCGGGCGCCTCAGCGATGGCGTGCGCCGCCGCGGCCGCGAGCTCGTTGGACTTGCCGATGACGAAGCTCTGGAAGGTGTAGCGGTCGTTGAGCGGCGTCGTCCCGACCACCGCTGCCGTGGCGGTCGCCGCGCTCTCGCGCGGTGCGACGAAGAAATCCATCTGCGGGCGTCGCTGGCGATCTTCGGTCACGCGAAACACCACCGTCGTCGGTCGTCCCAGCACGCGCTCCGCGACGCGGGCCAGGAGGCCCGCATGCTTCGACTCGTTCCACTCCGCGGCGAATTGATCGGGCGCGCCGAGAATCAGACGCCCGTCGTCCAGCGCGATCGGTTCGGCTGGCTCGAGCCAGGTCCGCACCGTCGCTTCCGGAAGTTCACGCCGCGCCTCATCGAGGAGGCGCTTCCAGGCTTCTTTGGCTGACTGCTCCATTACGATTCGAAATTAGGAAGGACGTGTTGCAAGGGCGGCCCGAAAGTACGGGCCCTATGTGGAAAAGTCAACCTTGACCGCTCCTCGGGCGCCGGGGTAAGTTTCCCGGCCTCACACTGAGGAATGTATGGGTCCGACGTATCGGCCACGCAATCGCCGGCGCATCAATAAGCACGGATTCCGCGCGCGGATGAAAACCGTGTGGGGGCGTGCCACGCTGTCTCGTCGTCGCAAAAAGGGGCGCAAGCGCCTCACCGTGCGCCTGCCCTCTAAGAACCGGGGCCGGTAACGCGCGAGCGGTTTCCGCGCCGCGCCCGTCTGACGCGCGGTTCGGAGCTTACATCCTGCTGGGAGGCGGGTCGCCGTCGGCGCACCCCGCATCTCGACGTAGCGTGGCGGCCCAATTCAGCGGGTCATGTGCGGATGGGGATCATCGTTCCCCGGTTTCAATCGTCCGCCGTGGCCCGCAATCGTTTGCGCCGCCGCCTGAGAGAGATTCTCAGACGTGACGTGCTCCCCCTCCCACAGCTGCCGTCGATCGACTTGGTCATCCGGGCGAAGCGCGCGACCTATGCCGCCCCGTTTGCAGTCCTGCGCGCCGAATTGACGGACGTGGTGAGCACGCTCACATGACACTCGGTCAGGTGCCGCGTCGTATCGTTATGGCGCTCATCCGCGGCTACCAGCTTACGCTGTCGCATTTGGTGTTCACGCAGTGCCGCTTCGAGCCGTCATGCTCTCGCTACACGCACGGCGCCGTCGAGCGCTACGGCGCATTGAAGGGGAGCTGGCTCGGCCTGCGGCGCATTCTGAGATGTCACCCGTTTCACCCGGGCGGCTACGACCCGGTCCCATGAATAACAAAGACGCCAAGGCGCCTAGACGCCGAGGGGATCGATAGTGGAACGACGCGTAATTCTCGCGATTGTCCTGATGCTCATCGTGGCCATCGCCCCAAGTCTTATCTGGCCACCGAAAAAGGCGGTCGGGCCGACGGGCGGACGGGCGGATAGCGGCGCCGTCGTTCGCGAGAGTGTCACGCCGCCCCCGACGGCCGCCGTCCCGGCCGCCGAACCGCCCAACCGCGCAGCCGCCGAGCCCGCCGAGACGGTGTGGGTCACCTCGCCTCTCTATCGGCTCGGCTTCAGCACCCGTGGCGGCGCCCTCGTAGCAGCTCAACTGTTGCAATACCAGTCGTTTGCGCCGGGAGACTCGGTGCAGCGCGTGCAGCTTGTACCCACCGGGCACCCGCTCCTCGTGCACAAGCTCGTGCCGACGGGCGGCGGCGACACCGTCGCCCTCACCGACTGGACGTTCCGGCCCAGCGCCCCGGCCGTCGAGGTGCGTGGCCCCGCGACGCTGCGCTTCGAGGCCGAGCAGCGCGGCGCCCGTGTGACGTTGGAGTACAGTTTCGTGCCCGAGGAGTACCAGTTCGCGATCCACGGCAAGGTGGAAGGCCTGGGCGGCGGCGGCGCCGGCCTCGTGATCGGGTTGTCGGACGGACTGCGGTCCGTCGAGGCGGACTCGCTCGATGACTACCGCCACTACGCGCTGGTCACGAAAGCGTCGAAGGCGAACCGCACCGACTTCTCGTCGCTCGACCCCGGCGAGCGCGCCGTGCTGGACGGGCCCTTCGAGTGGGCCGGCGTCAAGACGAAGTACTTCTTCGCCGCCGCGCTTGCGTTCGAGGAGAACCACCCGAAGTTCGGCGGCGCGATCGCCGTCGGACTTCCCCGGAGCGGGAAGAAAACCGCGCGCGCCACCGTGGAGCTCACCCTCCCGGTCCCCCCGACCGGAGACTTCCGCTACAGCCTGTATGTCGGACCGCTCGACCATCGCCGGCTCGCGGCCCTGGACCACGGTCTCGACGACGCCAACCCCTACGGGGGCTTCCTCCGGCCGGTGATCCACCCGGTATCGATCTTCGTTGTGAACGTCCTCGTGTGGATCCACGGACACCTGTCGCTCGCGTACGGCTGGGTACTGATTCTGTTCGGCGTCGTGGTGCGCGTCCTCCTCTGGCCCCTCAACCAGAAAGCGATGGAGTCCGGCATTCGGATGCAGGCGGTGGCGCCGCTGATCAAGGAAATCCAGGACAAGTACAAGAGCGACCCGGAGCGGCTGCAGCGGGAGATGTTGCGCATCTACAAGGAGCACAAGGTCAATCCGTTCGGCGGCTGTCTCCCGATGCTGCTCCCGATGCCGATCCTGCTCGCGCTGTTCTTCGTGTTCGCGAACACGATCGAGTTCCGCGGCGTGCCGTTCCTCTGGCTCCCCGACCTGTCACGCCACGACCCGCTCTTCATCATCCCTGTCATGATGGGCCTGTCGATGTTCGGGCTGTCGAAGGTGGGCCAGATCGGCGTGCCGCCGAATCCGCAGACCAAGATGATGGTGTACTTCATGCCCGTCATGATGACGGTGCTGTTCCTGAACTTTGCGTCGGGGCTGAACCTCTACTATGCGGCGCAGAATCTCTTCAGCATTCCGCAGCAGTACATGATCGCGAAGCGCCGCCTGCGGGAGGCCTCGGCACGCTCTCCGACCCGATAGTTGCGCTCGCGACTCCGCCGGGACGCGCGGCGCTCGCGCTGATCCGCGTATCCGGCGCGGGAGCCTTCGCCCTCGCCGCCCGCTGCCTGCATCCGTTCCACGCCGAGCCCCCGCGCACGGCATTCCGCGCTACACTCGTGCACCCCGCCACCGGCGAGCCCGTGGACGAGGTCCTGGCCGCCTGTTTCCCGGGGCCGCGCTCCTACACCGGCGACGACCTGGTGGAGATCTCGACGCACGGCGGCCTCCTCGTGCCCGCGGCAGCGGTCGCCGCCCTCGCGGCCGCGGGCGCTCGACTCGCCGAGCCGGGCGAGTTCACCCGCCGCGCGGTGCTGAACGGCAAGATGGACCTGCTGCAGGCCGAGGCCACCGCCGATCTCATCGACGCAGGCTCGCCGGCGCAGCGGCGGCGCGCGCTGCATCAACTGGAGCGGGGCCTCTCGGGCCGCCTGACCGCGCTGCGCCAGGAAGTGCTCGACCTGGAAGGGTTGATCGCGTACGACATCGACTTCCCCGAAGAAGACGAGGGACCGGTGAGCCCCGCGCGGGTCGAGCGCGCCTGGCGGGTGGCGCGCGACCGCGTCGCCCGGCTCCTGGCCACCGCCCCCGAAGGCGAGCGCCTGCGGGAGGGTGCGCTACTCGTGATCGCCGGCCCGCCCAACGCCGGGAAGTCGTCCCTGTTCAATGCGCTGCTCGGCGCGGAGCGGGCGATCGTGACCGAGATCCCCGGCACGACGCGCGATGCCATCGAGGCGCACGCGGTGATCGAAGGCTTCCCGTTCCGACTCATCGATACCGCGGGCCTGCGGGAGAGCGAAGAGCGGGTCGAGCGGCTCGGGATCGAAGTGAGCCGCAAGTACCTTGCGGCGGCGGACCTCGTGCTGTTCTGCGAGGAAACGGACGACCCGGGGCGTGCCAGGTTTCTCGCGCAGGTACACGCGCCCGTGGTCGTGGTCCGCACCAAAACAGACTTGTCCGGTGGAGACGGCGTCTCGGTCGTCACGGGCGCTGGGCTCGACACGCTGCGGAAGCGACTCGCCGAAGTCGCCTTCGGTCAGCTCCTGGCGCTGGGAGATGTGGAGCCGGTCGTCACGCGGGCGCGACACCGCGCGGCGCTCCAGCGGGCCCTCGACGAGCTGGACGCGTTTTCAGAAGCACGCGCGGCCGGCGTGGATGCAGCGGCGGCCGCGACACACCTCCGGGCCACACTCCTCGCGCTCGACGATCTCATCGGAGTCGTGACGCCGGACGACGTGCTGGACCGCGTGTTTTCGACTTTCTGTGTGGGGAAGTGAATCCGGGGGGAGTTATGTCTCCCCCCGGACCGGTGCAGCCGATCTATGCGCTACTCCCGGCGGATGGCGAGCGTCTTATCCTGACCATCGCCGCCGCGGTGCTGGATGTCCACGAACAACGTACCGTTGCTCTTGTCGAAGTAGAGGCCGGTGGGCTCAGCGGCGCAATCCGTGAGCGACGCGAACCGACTCACGCTCGCTGCGTGCTGCTGATCGGCGCCGGGCGTCGCGACCCAGATGTCGTCGCCCTGACCGGTGGAGCCGGCTGAGCCGGGGTCCTCGGTGATGAACAGGCGACCGGTGTGATCGAGCGCCACGTTGTCCGGCATCAGGAAGTCGTTTGAGACGTTCTCCCCCACCTTCACGTAGTTCGATACGAACGCGGTCCCATTGTTAGGCAGCTCGATGGCCAAGACACGGCCGCGCACGGTGGTGCTGTTACCGGTCACGGCGACGTACAACACGTGGCCGCGGCTGTTGCCGGTGCTCGTCGACAGCTCGAGGTCCTCGGGACGGAAGTAGCCGGTCGCGCCGACGCGCGCGGCCTCGGCATCCGAGTTGATCTGCGAGGCCGCGCGGTCGAGAGCCACCCACGCCGCCGGGCCCGTCCCGTCGCCGGCGTCGTTCACGACCGATCTGTCGTAGAGCCGGCCCGACGACAGATCGCCCCGCCGGTCGGGAACGAACTTGAAGAGCGCGCCAGGATTCGTCTCCGAGATCCCGTACAGGTTGCCCTGCGGGTCGAACCGCATCCCCTCGTGCGACCGCGAGCCGATGGCCGGACGCGGGGTGACCTGCAACGTGGCTGGGTCGAGCTCATACACGAGCCCGGCCGTCGCCGCGGGGAAGTCAGGATCGCGAATCGTGTTGCCCCCACGCTCTTCCGCGAACAGAACTGTGCCCCATGGTGTCCATACGATGCCGTCGAGGCCCTCCCAGTCGGCGCGGCGCACGACCACGTGCGTCTCCCCGGTCCACAGATCGGTCACTGACACGCCGCCGTTCGAACCGAGTTCGTGCGTGCGGTAGAGATACCGCCCCGCCTGCGGGCCGGTCTCGTTCAGCGTCTGCATGTCGGGAACGTCGAGGTAGTCGGGCTCGCTCGCGATCGCGCTTTCCGAGTAGCCGTCAGGGAGATTCAGCAGGGCGGCGACATTGCCGCCGTTGGTGCACTGTGCGGACGAAGTGAGCGGTGTGAACTCGGCGCCGGCCGAGAGGGTTTGAGCCGACAGCGGAGCGACTGGTGCGGCGGGCGGGTTATCGCAAGCGGCCGCGAGCAGCAGCAGCGAGACGGCGCCCAGGTGACGAAGCAGCATCTGATGCCTCCTGGCTACGTGGTGTGGCGCACGGAGTGGAGGCGATAGGTTCGCCCGCGGCTGTCACCCCAGTGCCAGCGAGGGCGTAACAGCCCGGTCACGTTCTGGCTGATACATCAGCGCATCGATCAGCGCCCGCGCCTTGGCGAGCGTTTCATCGTACTCAGCCGCCGGGTCCGAGTCCCACACGATCCCGGCACCGGCGTGGAACGACGCGATGCCAGCCTGCAGCACCACCGTGCGGATGGGGATGTTCAAATCCATGTCGCCGGTCGCCGACACGTAGCCGATCGCGCCGCAGTACACCCCGCGCGGTGCACGCTCCAGCTTGGCGATGATCTCCATGGCGCTGATCCTCGGCGCTCCGGCAACGCGGGTTCCGGCGTCGAGCCCCACGAACCGCTCGGGGGAGATGCTTGCGATGGTCAGAGACCCGAGTGTGAGGTACGCGCCGAACGGCGCCGCACCCGCTCCTGCTCGGCTCGACCGCCAGCGTCACGAGACGAACTTCTTCGGCGTGCCGCGGAACGAGCTGCCCGCCGGAGGCCGCCACAGGGCGGTCTGCTCGATCAGGCGCGCCAGCTCGACGTCGCTCGCCGTCACGCCCCCCGCGCTGTGCGTCCACAGCTTCACGCCCACCTTGCCCCAGCTCACCGCGAGATCCGGATGGTGATCGGCCGCCTCGGCGAAAAAGCCGATGGCGTTCACCAGCATCAGTGTCGTCGGCCACCCGTCGGTCTGGTACTCGCGCAGCAACGCCCCACCCTCGAGCCGCCACGCGGGCAGGGTCTTGAGACGGTCGGCGATTTCGGCGGGGGAAAGGGGCGTCGGCTTCGTCATGGAAAGGGAGTCCTAGTCGAGAGTTTCGCGGTAACTCGCCGCCTGCCCGAAGTTCTCCTCCACCTCGATTTCGATCGCGGTCAGGTGGACGGCGCCGCCCCCGTTGGCAGCCGCCAGCTCGGTGCGGACGCGCCCAACCAGGTACTGCGACAGCATCTCAACGGTGGTGTTGGGGATCGGGAGGATCACACAGTCGCGTGTCGGGAAGACGTAGCGGGGCCGGCCGTCGAACGCGACGCGCACCGCCTCGCCGTCCGCTGTGATCGTCAGCTTGGGGTTGTCGCGGGGTAGGAGCACCCGGTGATCGAGCTCGTCGGTGAGTCGCTTCATCACGCGCTTCAGGGCCGCGAAGTCGAGCACGAACCAGGTCTCCGGCTCGAGCCCCCCCTCGACCACGGCGCCGACCCGGTAGTTGTGCCCGTGCAGGGTCTCACACCGGTGACCGGCGAACGTGATGAAGTGGGCGGAGGCGAAGACCAAGTCTTCCTTCGTGACCGTCACTTTGAAGGCGCCGCGAGTGCTCATACGCGGAGTAATCTACTCGGGCGGCGCCGTCTCGCCCGTCGCGACGCGCCACACCTCGTCGGCCAGCCATTCCAGTCTCTGCTGGGCGTAGTCCAGCTCCGCCGGCGTCATCGCCTTGGCGCGGCGGGTGATGTCGCGCGCATGCGAGAGCAGGTCGTCCAGGACCTCCCGCAGCGGGCGATTGCGGCGGCGTTCCGGCGGTTTCTTCTCGCGCGGGCTCATGCCGTCTGGATCCCCAGGGCCCGGTCGTCGGCCTGCTTGAGCTCCTCGGTGGCCGCTCGCACGGTCGAGGCCACACCGTGCTCGCCGAGGTAGTTCTCGACCAGGCGCAGGCCGAAGTAGTAGCCGGCCCGCTCCGGAAGAACCTTGCCGCTCACGAGACGCGCGGCGGGGCTCATGCCGCCCGAGAGATACTTGAGCCGCAGGCCCAGCCCTCTGGCGTCGAGATCACTCGTGGCCGCCCGCCGCAGGAAGGCGTCCAGCTCGCGCAGGCGCCGATACTGGCGGCGGTTGTACCCCAAGTACTCCCACGGCTCGAAGCCGGGCGCCACCACCTGCGCGGCTGCGACGGCGGCGCCCTCGTTCGCCAGCAGCTCGCGCAACGTGGCGCGCGAACCGGTCTCCCAGTAGTCGTAGTATCCGCCCAGCTCTCCTACGAGGCGCCGCAGATCGGCGCGACTCGTGGGCGACGTGTAGCGGATCACGTGCGCGACCTCGTGCGCGATCCACAGCGGTAAGAGGTCAGGCGCGAGGCCCATCCCGTAGGTCTGCGCGTTGGCGCGCCCGGTGAAATGCTCGAGGCACACGAAGGCGATGCCCCGGCCGCCGACCACCAGCTCTCCCGCGTTCGCGGCGCCGACGCCCACCGTGAGATAGAGATCCACCGGGCAATCGGCTTCGAGCAGCTCCGTCGCGCGTCGCAGCGCGTCCTCGGCGATCGCCACGACGTCCACGTCCTCGAGCAGCCGCGTCAGATCGGTGCGATCGGCTCGCATCGCTGCCGCCACGATCTGCTCCGCGTGCGGCGACTCGGGGTCGAGGACGTAGTTATGCCAGTACGCGGCGAGAACGGGACGATGGCGATCGAGGTACTCGTGGTATGCCGCGGCGCGATCGGTCGCGGCCAGTACAGAGAGGAATTCCGGAATGAGATTGACGAGCACCGTTGGCCGTCCCAATCTGGGAAGGCGCGCGCTCCGTGACAAGCGTGCGTCAGCGAATCGTTACCTCGAGCGCTGCGGACTTCGACTTGACATTTCGCTGCAGGTCGGTCACCACCACCGTCACGCGGTAGCGTCCCGCGGGCACCTTGCCCGGTTCGAGGATGAGCCGCTCTCGGACGAGCGTGAGGGCAGCGCTCCGGTCGAACTCGAACACGACCGGCCGCCCACCGCGCAAGAGGCGCGCGGGGAGCGCGCGCACCGGCTCGAACTCATAACGCACGCGGTACTGTGACCGGCCGCTCTGGTCGGCCGTCAATCCATACACCTCGACGTATGCCGCGAGCGGCGTGTCGACCGGATACACGAGATCGGCGGGCATGTCGCGCAAGGCAGCGTCGCGGTCGAGCAGCGAGGCCGCCGGCGCAAGCGCCAGGCTCGACAACCCGAGGTCCACCTGCGAGAAGCGAGGGATGCTCGTCTCACGGCGCGCCCGCCCCAGCACGCCCGCGGAGACGACGTCCAGGCCCAGCGCGTAGCGCCCGGGCGGGACGGCGAGCTGCAGCAATCCCACGCCGCTGGCGCGCACCGGCTGGTCATTCGCGTCCCACAGCACGACGGCGGCCGAATCGCCTTTCGCCTTGTAATAGGCGTCGGTGAGGCCAAGGTCCGGACTCTTGAAAAACGCGCTCCACGCACGCGCCTCGAGCGGCGCGAGGACAGCGGTCTGGTCGATGCCGAGCGCGACCTTCGTGCTCCACGCCTGGCGGCGGTTGGACGGCAGGAAAATGAAGTCGCCCGCCGCCATCGCCGCATCGGTGCTGCCGCTGCCGCGCCGGAACCCGATCGTCAGCGTGCCTTCGGGCGTGTGGTAGAGCCATCCCTCGAGGTCCAACGCGTTGCCCGGCACATCCTGATGGAGTGGATCGAGGAACCCGCGCACCCGCTGTGCTGGTGGCCCGAGCCGCACGTACACGAGACCCCGCGCGTCGATCCCCGCCAGCGCCGAACTCGTAGCCGCCCCGGGCGCCACGTCCGGGAGTTGGCGGCTTCCTGCGAGCATCCTGTCTGCCTCGAAGCCGGGATACGGCTCGCCGGATTGCTGCGCCTGTTGCTGCAAGTAATCCCGCTGCGCCTGCGTGATGAGTGCGCGGTACAGCGGCGAGGTGTTGTACAGGTTCAAGGGGTGGAGCATCCGGAAATAGCGCCGTGCGTACGCGATGCGCCGGAAATGCTCGGCGATACGCTCGTTCCCCGCCGTCACCAGGTTCGCGTCGCGCTTCGACCAGAATCGCTCGAAGAACTGGCGCCGCTCCCCCGGCGGCGTGGAGTCCTGCGCGCGTATCTCGCCCGGCGTAGCGATCATCCAGACCGCGTCCCACATGGCGCCCGTCGAGTCCACGTCGGCGTACGCCAGGGCGGAGTCGTACCAGGCGTATCCGGACGAGTCACGCCCGGCCTGAAAGTTGGCCTCGGCGCGAGCCAGGTAGACGGTCACGCCCGCCTTCACCGCGGCCAACAGGGAATCGGCGCGCAGCGGCTCCTCCAACGCGATCGCCAGCTCGGCCCGCCGCTCGATCGCCACGGGGTCGTTGGGGTGTTGGGCCAGGGCACGATCCGCGCGGCGCCAGATCTTGGGGTTGCGGTACACCGTCGCGAAGCGATCCCACACGTCCTGATAGTCAGGGGTGAGCGCGAGGATCTTGAGGATCGCTTCCCGCGCCAGCACATCGCCCTCGTCGCTCCCCAGATAGAAACCGACCTTCATCTGCCAGTAGAGCGGCTCGGGATTGGTGGGGTCGAGACGGGCGGCGGCGCGAAAGGCTTCGAGGGCGGCGTAGCGGCCGATCACGGGATGAGCGAACTGGACGCGACCGACGGCGAGCAGCGACTCGGCGCGCGCGGCCGACGTATCCTGCAGGGCTCCGCTCGCCGCCGACACCACCAGGAGCAAGGCGAGCACGGCTGCCTACTTCTTCCGCAGGTGGCGGCTCATCTCGAACAGGAACTTCCGCTCGGCGGGCGTGAGGCTCCCGATGCCGCTCGCGGAGATCTTGTCGAGCACGCGATCGATCTCGGCGTGCGCCCGGTCGTCGGGCGCGGCGCGCGGCTTCGGTTGTGGCGCACTGCCGCCCCGCTCTCGGCCGACCCGCCCCCGCGGCACCGGCGTCACCAACACGCTCGGCTCCGAGACCCGCCGCAGATGGCGCTCCGCCCGTCCCAGGCGCAGGTCCTGCGCCTTCAGATACAGGAGTCCGGCCACCATGCCGCCCAGGTGGGCGAGGTGCGCCACGCCGTCCCCACCGCCGCTAAAGGTCGGCAGGGCAAGCAGCAGCGAGACCGCGAACGCGAACGTCACGAGCCACTTCGCCGGGATCGGCACCGGGAAGGGGAACAGGTAGATGGGCGCATCGGGCCAATGCCAGGCAAACGCGACCAACACGCCGTAGATCGCGCCTGAAGCGCCCACGATCGGAACGCGGATCGGGATGCCCTGGATGAGCAGCAGCGACAACAGCGCTCCCCCCATCCCGCACAGCAGGTAGAACCAAATGAACGCCCGGCTGCCGAACCGGTCCTCGACGGGCCCGCCGAACATGAAGAGCGCCAGGAGGTTGAAGAGGAGGTGCAGCGCGCTCCCGTGCAGGAACATGTACGTGAGGAGCGT
>Ga0193712_1000066_pt1 | contig 15657 bp, 7 predicted proteins | sample H3a1metaG_FD_143053 | JGI IMG/M metagenome (GOLD analysis project Ga0193712, IMG submission 143053) | Soil microbial communities from a riparian zone of the East river system, Colorado, United States - H3a1 | ecosystem: Environmental > Terrestrial > Soil > Riparian zone | place: USA: East River... | reverse complement strand
GTCCAGCGTGCGCAGGAGCACTTCCGCAAAGCGTTGTCGCTGCGGCCCGACGATCCCGTCGCAACGGTCGGACTCGCCCTGGCCCTCGTTCGCCTCGCGGATTTCGCGGGGGCCCGTGCCGAGCTGACGCGTCAGATCGCGCGAGGCGGGAGCGAGCCCGGCGTCCTGCTGTGCCTCGGCAACACCGAGTACCTCGCCGGAGATCACCGCCGCGCGATCGAGCGGTACTCCCAGGCACTCGGCATCAAGCCGGGCTGGCCCGCGGCCACCAAGAATCTGGCGCTGGCGTGGGAAGCGCTCGGGGAACGCGCCAAGGCAAGACCGCTTTGGGAGTCACTCACCGGCGATGAGAGGCTCGGTCCGGAGGCGCGCCGCCGGCTGGTGTTGCCGGCTACTTCACCGGCCCCAGGTACCGGTCCAGCCAGTCCAGTGACTCCTTGATCATCTCCGTGCGCGGCACCGAGTGCCCCCCGGGAAATACGAGCCGCTTCTTGTCGGCCGCGGGCGTGCCTAAGAGCTCGAACATCGGGCGCTGTGAGGCCTCGGCCGGAAAGAAGAAGTCGAGCTCCCCGTTCAAGATCAGCGTGGGTTGGCGGACGCGGCCGATGTAGTTGATCTGATCGACTTCGGGGAGCGCGCGCTGGAACTCGAGGCCGGCGACGTAAAGGATGTTGGCTTTGATGCGGTGCTCCACCGCCGGCATGATCGCGCCCATCGTGCCGCCCCAGCTCAAGCCGTAGTAGGCGATGCGCGTTGCGTCCAAGTCCTTCCGCGATTCGACGTAGTCGATCGACCGGCCGAGGTCCTTGGCCCACATGATCACAACGCGCATCGCGTAGTCCGAGTGATATTCGGTGCCGCGCTCGTAGGTCGCCTTGTAGATCGGATGGATCACCGCGCGGCCGCTCTTGGTCAGAAAGTCGATGCGGCCGAGGTCGAGCGTCTCGGATGAGCGCGTCGTCAGCGCGCCGGAGCCGGGGAACTCCACCACCACCTGGTAGGGCGGCTTCCCGGCCGTCGGCATGAAGAGATAAGCCGTCATCCGCTCGCCGCCGTACGCGGCGTTGAACGTGATCCTCTGGCGGACGCCGCCCGACGGCATCGGTTTTTCTTCTTCGATCTTCGCGTCCAGCGGGCCCTTGTCGTAGTCGAACTGCCGCAGGTACTGCGCGAAGACCGCGTCGGGCACCGGCTTTTCCGCGAAGAAGTCGCGGTGGGGGCGTTCGATATCCCGCTCGAGCTTGGCCGCGTTCGGCTCCGGCTCCAAGGGGCGGATGCAGCGGAAGCCGTTGGTGGGGGAGCGATCAAACGGCGGCTGCGCGTAGGCGTCCACGAAGCCGTAGTCGGGATCGCTCCATCCGCCGCCGAGGATGAAGCGGCCGTCCCCCTTGTCGCTTGCGTTCCAGGTCCATTCGCGCACGTTCCCGGCGAGGTCGTGCACGCCGAAGCGGTTCACGCTCTTGGTGGTGCCTTCGGCCACCGGGCCGGTGCCTGCCAGGTTCGCGAGCGGGACGATGCGGGAGCTTCCGACGGTGAACGCCACGCGGTTCCAATGGAAGATCGTGGGAAGGGTTTTCCCCGCCCACTTGGCGTAAGCGGCGGCCTCGTACCAGCTGACGCCCGACACCGGGAAGTCGTCCTTGCTTTCGGGGTAGGCGCCGACCTCCCACGCCGCGGGGCCGGGGCGTCCGGTCTTGTCGACGAAGCGGGTCATGGCGTCCTTGAAGGTCAGCTCGCTGCCGTGATCGAGAAAGGGCGGGACCCAGTACTTGGGATCGGTGTAGCCGCCGGCGTCGAGGAACTTCTTGAAGTCGCGATTGGTGACTTCGTGAACGTCCACCGCGAACGCGGCGGTCGGCTCGGGCTTTAACTGATCCAGGCCGGGGAGGAACATGCTGAAAACTCCGGCGGGCACGTAAGACATTCCGTCCGGTGTTTCTCCTATCGCGCGGAGCGGGTACTTCCAGGTGTCGCCCACGAGGCCGAAGTTCCAGATGACGTCGTCGACGTCGGCCTTCCCAGGAAGCGTGAGGCGAAGACGGGTGAATCCCAACGGATAGCGCACCTTCGTCAGCGGCGTCGTTCCGATCGGAACGGCGGGGGCGTCCGGCTCGTCGTAGTACCAGGCTTCGACCGTGGCTCCCGGCGGGTCGGACGTGATCGTGATCTCGCGCGTGAACTTCGGCCGGAGGCGTTCGACGAACGGATCCTTGGGCGAGGCCGCCTCGATCTTCCGGGCGAGGATGTAGGCGTCCCAGCTCTCGCGCCCCTCTTGCAGACCTTGGATGCGATCGACGATCCCTTCCAGTTGCGGCAACGCCTCATTCCGCAGCCAATTCTGCCGGGCGCTGTTCCGCGACCACATGACCCCGCCGATGACCAGCACGACGAGCACCGACGCCGCCAGCGCGATCCATGCTCCGGGCCCGCGGCGAGGACGCACACCGGCCCCGCCCGGATTCGAGACGAGCTGTCCGTGCAGCGTTCGCAGGTCGGCGGCCAGCTCCGACGCGTCGGCATAGCGCGCATCCGGATTCTTTTCGAGGCAGCGGCGGACGATCTTGTCGAGGGGCGGGGGAGCCGCCGGCTGGATCGAGACGATCGGCGCCGGTGCGTCGCGCAAGATGGCTGTCAAAGTCGAGACGCTGTTGTCGCCGCCGAACGGGCGGCGTCCGGTCGCCATCTCGTACAACACGATGCCGAACGAGAAGACGTCGGAGCGCGGGTCCACCGGTTTGCCTTGGGCCTGTTCGGGGGACATGTAGGCGACGGTGCCCATCAGGCTTCCCGCCTGCGTCGTCGTGGCCTCGCGGATCAACGTCGGCGCATCGGGGGACGCGGCGCCGCCGCCCAGCTTTGCGAGGCCGAAGTCCAGGATCTTCGGCCGGCCGTCCTCGCCGATCATGATGTTGTCGGGTTTCAAGTCGCGATGCGTGACGTGCTGACGATGCGCCGCCGCGAGGCCGTCGGCGATCGCCGCCGCCAGCTCGATCACGCGCGTCGGGGGGATCCCGCGCGCGATCTCTTCGGTGAGCGTTCGTCCCTTGACCAGCTCCATCGCCAGGAAGCGGACACCGCCGGCCTCGTGCAGGCCGTAGACCGCGGCGAGGTTCGGGTGATTGATCGAAGCGAGCAGCTTCGCCTCGCGCTCGAACCGCTGGAGCCTTTCGGGGTCGGCGGCGAACGCCTCCGGGAGGAGCTTGATCGCGACCTCCCGGTCGAGCGACGTGTCGACCGCGCGCCACACGACGCCCATGCCCCCCTCGCCGAGGCGGGCGAGAAGGCGATAGTGCAAGAGCATCCGTCCGGATTCGAGGCTCAACGACGACCCCCCACGCGACGGGCGATCATAGCGGCTATCGGGGGACGCAGGTAAACGACGCGGAGGCCAGCACGCGCCCGTTCCTGTCGCGGACTTCGACGGTCCACGGGCCGGTTTTTAGAATCGTCTTCTTGCTGTGCGTTCGCCAGTCGGCGGCGCCGATGCGGAGCGTGATGCCCTGCTGGGCCCGGCCGTCGTAGATCCACACGTGCCGCACGACGTCTCCGCGGATTCCGTGAAGGACGCGCGTCTGGAAGACGACGACCTCGCCTTCGGTGAACTGCGTGCCTTCGCCGGCCAACCGCGATTCGACGACGCGACGTCCGAGGCCCGACTCGGCCACGGTCAAGACACCTGGATCGCTCGCAGGCGCCGCCACCGGTGGTTTCGCCTTCGGCGGCGGCTTGGGCTCGGTGCGAACGGGCGGCGGAGGGTCCGGCGGCGCGGACTGCTGTTGCGGCAGCGATTCGGCCGGGTGCGTTGCCGAAACGGGCACGACCTTCGGCTGTCCGCCCAGGTAGATCCAAGACGCGATCGCGACGATGACCAGGACGAACGCCGCCACGGTGGCCGCGAGCTTGTTGATGCGGGGTCCGGAAACCTTGTCTTGAGATTTGTTTACCACGAATTCTGATGGCCGCGATTCTGGGACGGGGTCCGGCAGCCGCTCGAAGGGGCTAAGCGGCGTCTCCTCAACGTGTGGGATCGGCGTCTCACGCTCGGGATCAACAAGCTCGCGGCCACCGTGCTCGGGCTCGGCTTCCACGATCTCAGGTGGGGTCTCGGCGACGGGCTCGGCGCTTTCCGCGGTGAGCGTCTCCTGCCAACGTGCGAGCGCCGCGGCGACGGGTCGCGCGCTCGCGGGACCGTGCGGTGCCGGCTCCGTCGCAGGGCCCGCCAGAAGGCGCCGCTCGCGATCGTACGCTTCGATCCACGGCTGGGGGTCGAACCCCAAGACCTCGGCGTACGCCCGGATGTACAGCTTGCCGAAGGCCGGCCCGGGGAGGGCGTCGATCTCGCCCCTTTCGAGGGCCTCCAGGTAGCTCTGTCCGATCCCCGAAGCCACGGAGATCTCTTCGATGGTGGTGTTGCGGGATTCCCGCTCGTGCTTCAACCGCTCGTAGACGCGAGCCATCGCGGGAAGTGTATCGTGCGACGGCCGTGACCGGATCATCGACAACGCTCTTGAACGAGTGCGTGAGCCCCACGCGGACCCACTACTCCATCTTGACGCTGTCGTGGGCCGGGTGGCTCTTCGACTTCTACGACCTGGTCCTTTTCTCGTTCCTGCTCGTCCCGATGCGCCAGGACCTGGGGCTGACCGAAACCGCGCTGTCGGTCTTGCTCGGTGCCAGCTTGGGGGCGACCGCCGTGGGGGGCGTCGTCTTCGGGTGGCTGGCCGACCGGATCGGGCGCAAGCCGGTCCTGTCGATCACCATCCTCACCTTTTCGCTCGGGACGCTGCTGTGCGGCTTTTCGACGGGGTTCCGCTCGCTGCTGGCGTTCCGGATCGTCACGGGGCTGGGCGTGGGTGGGGAGTGGGCCGCGGGTCAGACGCTCGTGGCCGAGACGTGCCCCGCCAGGCTCCGCGGCCGCTTCGCCGCCCTGATGCAGACCGGCGCGCCGGTGGGGGTGGGCCTTGCCGCGCTCGTCGGCGGATTCGTCGAGCCGTTTCTGGCCGGGCGGTTCGACGCGCACCTCGCGTGGCGGCTCTGCTTCATCGGCTCCGCCGCTCCCGCACTGCTGGTCGTTGGCATTCGCCGGTTGATGCCCGAATCCGACGTGTGGCTTGCGTCCCGCAGGAAGCCCGGCGGCGCCGCGCCGCACGGCGCGTTCGTTGCGACCCTCGTGAAAGACCCTGCGATCAGGCGCCTTTTCGTGCTCGGCCTGATCTTGGCCGTCACCGACATGTCGGCCTACTGGTTCACCTATCTCTGGATGCCGAAGTACCTCTACGACCAGCTCGGCTTTTCGATCGCCCGCTCGGGCGCGTGGATCCTGGTGGCGCAGGCCGGCGGTCTCGTCGGGTACCTGTCGTTTGGCGTCATCGCCGACTGGAAGGGGAGACGGCTGGCCTACACGCTGTACTCGTTCGTCTGGGCCGCGGGACTTCTATCCGTCACCTGGTTCTGGACGTCTCTGGCCGCGACGCCCGCCGCGGCACTTTTTTGCATGTTCCTGATCGGCGTGGGCACCGGAAACTTCTCCGGCTACGGTCCGATCTTCTCGGAGCTGTTCCCGACCTCGATCCGGAACACGGCGATGGGCACCGCGTACAACCTGGCCCGCGGCGTCCAGTTCTTCACGCCGCTCGTGATCACGTGGGTCGCCGCGTCGACCGCGAGCGGAGCCGAGCGAGGACTCGGGCGCGGGATCTCGATCGGAGCCTTCTTCGCCGTCGCGACGGGCCTGTGGGTTTGGACCCTCCCGGAAACGCGGGGCACCAAGATCGGATAGGGGACACTCCCCTTTTTCTTACAAAGCTCCCCGGATACCGCTTTGATAAGAAAAAGGGGAGTGTCCCCTATGCTTACGACATGAAAGCAAGAACGCTGGTGGGTGGACTGTGCGTGATCGCGGCGATGTCGACGGTCGCGGCGGAGGCTCTCGACGCAAGCATGTTCTCCGACATGCGCTGGCGGCTCGTCGGCCCATTCCGCGGTGGGCGCACGGTCACGGCGACGGGGGTGCCGGGCCATCCCGACCGGTTCTACTTCGGAGCTGTCGGCGGGGGAGTCTGGCGCAGCGACAACGCCGAACGGACCTGGGAGCCGATCTTCGACGGGCAGCCGATCGCCTCGATCGGCGCGGTCGCCGTCGCGCCGTCGAATCCCGACATTCTTTACGTGGGCTCGGGGGAGGCCGACATGCGCTCGGACATCTCCCACGGCAACGGCATGTACAAGTCGGAGGACGGCGGGACGAGCTGGAAGCACATCGGCCTGACCGACTCGCGGCAGATCGGCCGGATCCTGATCGATCCCCACGACCCCAACCTCGTGTTCGTCGCCGCGCTCGGGCACGGGTACGGTCCCAACGAGGAGCGCGGCGTCTTTCGCTCGAAGGACGGTGGCCTGAGCTGGAAGCGGGTCCTGTTCAAGGATGCCGACACCGGCGCCGTCGATCTCGCGTTCGATCCCAAAGAGAGCAAGACCATCCTGGCGGCGTTGTGGCAGACACGGCGTCCGCCGTGGAACGTCTACCCGCCGTCGAACGGGCCGGGGAGCGGCCTCTACCGGTCGGAGGACGGAGGGGACACGTGGCGTCCCGTGACGAAGGGACTCCCCGAGGAGAAACTCGGGCGTATCCGCATCGCGTTTGCTCCTTCCGATCCGCGCCGCGTCTACACGATCGTCGATGCCAAGGAGGGCGGCCTCTACGTCAGTAACGACGGCGGCGTCAGCTTTGCGAAGACGTGCGCGGACAGACGCATCTGGGAGCGCGGGTGGTACTTCGCGGGCGTGACGGTCGATCCGAAAGACGCGGACGTCGTCTACGCATGCGACACCGCGCTCTACCGCTCGACCGACGGCGGCAAGACCTTCGTTCCCGTGAAGGGCGCGCCGGGGGGTGATGACTACCACCGCCTCTGGATCGACCCCGGCGATTCGCGCCGGATGATCGTCGCCGCCGATCAGGGCGCCGTGGTCACCGTCGACGGCGGGAAGACCTGGAGCTCCTGGTACAACCAGCCGACGGCGCAGTTCTACCACGTGGCCACGGACGACCGGTTCCCTTACTGGATCTACGGCGCCCAGCAGGACACGGGGGCCGCGGCGACGCCGTCGCGTACGGACTACCGGACGATCACCGAGCGCGACTGGCGGGAGATCGCGGCGGGCGGCGAGAGCGACTACATCGTGCCCGATCCCGCAGACACCAACGTCATTTGGGGCGGGCGCGTCGGGCGCTTCGACTGGCGCACGCTCTCTTATGCCGACGTCGACCCCACGCTCGCCTATCCCGGGCGGTACAGCGGCGAGTGGACGCTGCCGCTTACGATTTCGCCCCGCGACCCGAAGGCGATGTACTTCGGAAGGCAGGTGCTGTTCAAGTCGATCGACGGCGGCGGCCACTGGGAGATCGTCAGTCCGGATCTCACGCGCGAGAACCCGGGCGTGCCGGGCACCCTCGACGCCGTCACCGCCGAGGATTCCGACGTGCGCGGACCGCGTCGCGGCGTCATCTACGCGATCGCCTTGTCGCCCCGCGCTTCCGGACGGATCTGGTGCGGCACGGACGACGGTTCGATCTGGCTGACGAAAGACGACGGCAAGACGTGGAGCAACGTCACGCCGCCCCTCCTTTCACCCTGGTCGAAGGTGGGGATCATCGAAGCCTCGCACTTCGACGCCGAAACCGCGTACGCCGCCATCGACCGGCACCGTCTGGACGACCTACGCCCCGAGATCCTGCGAACGAAAGACGGTGGCAAGACCTGGACCTCGATCGTTCGCGGGATCGGCGAGGGGAGCTTCGTCAACGTGGTGCGGGAGGATCCGGTGCGTCCCGGCCTGCTTTACGCTGGGACGGAGACCGGCGTGTACGTTTCGTTCAACGACGGCGAGCGCTGGCAGCCGCTGCAGATGAACCTCCCGCACTGTTCGATCCGCGACATCGACGTGCGCCACGGCGATCTCGTCGTCGGCACGCACGGCCGCTCCTTCTGGGTCTTGGACGACCTCTCACCGCTGCGGCAGATCGACACCATCGCGGCGGCGAGGGATCTTGCGATCCTCGCGCCGCGCACCGCCGCCCGGCTTCACGCGGCGCGGTTCCAAGGAAGCCCCGAGCCCAAAGACGAGCCGCAAGCTGAAAACCCGCCGGACGGCGCGATCCTCGATTACGCGCTCAAGTCCGAGGCCGCGGGACCCGTCGCCCTCGAGATCCTGAACGACAAGGGCGTGCTCGTGCGCCGCTACGCAAGCAACGACGAGGCGGAGCCGGTCGACCTTCAACGCATCCACGTGGCACCCGACTGGGTGGCCGGGCCCGAACGGCCGACCGCGGCGCTGGGCCTGCATCGCTTCGTGTGGGATCTGCACGACGCGCTTCCCGGCGAGTTGGCTCGCCCGGATGCCCACTTCGGCGAGAACGCCGGTCCCTTCGCTCCCCCCGGCCGCTACAGCGTGCGCTTGTCGCGAGCCGGCCGCTCCGTCACGCAGACCTTTCTCGTCACGAGGGATCCGCGGTTGCCGTCGTCGGTCACCGACACCGACCTCGTGAGACAGTACGAGCTGGTGCGAGACATCCAGGCCGAGCGCGTGCGCGTGGCGGCGGCTCTCCGCGAAGCGGAGGCGCTTCGCAAGAAGCCCGGCGCCTCCCACGAGACGATCGACCGTCTCGCCGGCCCCCCCAAGGACGACCCCGAGCCCGAGGATGCGTCGCCCACGAGCCTCCGCCGTCTGGCGGCCTCGCTCGCGGAGCTTCAGGGCGCCGTCGACAGCGCGGACTCCGCTCCGACTCCCGACGCTCTCACCGGATTCGCGGCGCGCAAGAAGCTCGTCGCCGAAGGCTTGGCTCGTTGGCAAGAATTCGTCGCGACAGAGAAACGGGGTCAGGTCGCCCATTGATTCATTTGCGATCGCAAATGAATCAATGGGCGACCTGACCCCACTCAGCGTTGGAACGCGTAGGAGAGCTTCAAGAAGAACTGCTGGCCGGAGCGTTCGAGGTCGCCGGTGTCGGGAGACCATTCCTGGTCGTTGCCGTAGCCGAAGAACAGGACCGACTGCCAGTTGAGCTTGTAGGCGAACAGCGCCGAGAGCGCCGTGTTCTCGACCTTGGTCGGGATGGGAGGAACGAAGCCGTAAAGCGCGGGGTCCTGGCGCCGCGCTTCGCGCTGTGCGATCAGCCGCGTGAAACACTTGCTGTTGAACGTGTAGGTGGCCTTGATCCGCTCGACCTTCGCGGTGAAAAGGCGCGATTCGTTGCCTGTGCCATCGTCCACGTCGAGCCATCGCCGGTCGGCGAGCAGCTCGAAGGCCAGGTGGTTGGACGGCCTCAACGTCGACGTGAACGTGAGCTGCCCGCCGTGCCCGCTGCGCGCGCGGACGAAGTCCGCATCCTTGCCGTACGTGGCGTCGAGCTGGATGCGGGTCATCCAGGCCCACGGGCTCGCCGACAGAGTCGTACGGAAGCGCCGCCGGGGGAGGATGTGCTTCTCGCCCGTCAACGCGTCGAAGGCGCGGACCTTCTCTTCGACGAGCCAGAAGCGAAGAAAGGAGTTCGCCCGGCCGTCGATCCCCGTGCCCGGTGAAATGAACGACTGGATGAGCGAGCCGGGACGGTCTTCGACGTAGTCCCCCTGCAGGAAGAACCGCTGCCGCGAGATGAATCCCGTCGTCGGATGGCGCGTGTACCCGCCTTCGACGAACATCTCGCGGAAGCCCACCTGCGGCACGAAGCCGTTGTCGGCGCGGAAGTCGTCGCCGTAGTCGCGGTAGTTGGCGAACGCGTCCCACTTGGCGTCGTTGTGCTGGTACCAAAGCTCGGCGGCGTGCGACTGCAGGCGCCGCCCGTCCCACTCTTCGGGAAAGCAAGTGCCGGGCGGGCACCCCTGGTCGGGCGTCTTCGTGTCGCTGTAGAGGACTTGACCCGTCAACACGTCGCCCGCCTTGGGGCGCCACTGGAAGTCGGGCCCGATGACGCGGTTGAACCCGCCGCCGGCGATCTCACGATCGGTCACGAGTCCGCTGAGAAACGATTGACCGAAGTCGTGGCGGACGCGCCCGATCGCGATGGTGGAGTGGGCGTCCTGGAAGGCGAAATCCGAGCCGTCCGGCCCTGGAATGATCACCGTGCGCTCGCCGTCGTCTTGCGTCAGAAGCGCGGTGTAGGAGGTGTCGCCGACTTTGCCGGTCGCGCGCGCCCCCCAGGCGGGGTCCGTGATCGTCCTCGTGTAGACCGCGTTGACCGGCGTCGACAGCAAGTCGACACCCTCGAGAAAGAACGGGCGCTTCTCGGGGAAGAACAGCGCGAACCGCTCGTTCGCGGTGATCTGCGCAACGTCGGATTCGACTTGGGAGAAATCGGGATTGACCGTCATGTCCACGACGGTTCCGGCGTTGGGGGTCCACTTCGCGTCGACCCCCGCGTCGTAGTTGGGAGCGGGATTGACCAGCTCGGTCCCGAGCTCGCCGCGGGGGGTGCTTTCCTGATGCGCGACACCGTAGGGCGCGACGACCCAGTTGCCCCCCTTGGGGAGGTCGGTCAACCCTTCGAGCGACTGCTCGTTGCAGATGAAGCAGCTCGACTCGCGGGGGAGGCGCGTCGTGAACATCTGATAGCGCCGGTCGCGCGGCCAGTTGCGGTAGAGCATCACGCCCCACGTCTGGGGGCTTCCCTTCGGGTAGTGCAGGGACGAAAACGGGATGCGGATCTCGAGGGTCCAGCCGTGGTCGTTGATCTTCCCGGCGGAATCCCAGAACCAGTCGGGAGCGTTGTCTTCGTTACCGTTCGTGTCGGAGTTCAGCGAGTCGTATTGGATCCCGCGCGGGTTGGCCAGAAACAGGATGGCCGTCTTCCGGTCGTTGTCGGGGTCCAGGATGATCCCGCCGTAGTCGGTCGTGCTGTCGACGTTGTCCCGGTCGGCGTACGGCGCACGGATCTTCTTGGGGTCCGGGTCCTCGAACTCGAAGGCGGCGTAGAGGTACTTGTCGTCGTAGAGCAGCCGCCCGACGTTGCGCATCTTGGGCTGGATGTTGTCCCCGGGGTTGGTCTCCCACCACTGTTCGACCGGAACGGCGTCTTTCCACGCCGGCTCCGACGGATCGCCGTCGACGACGATCGGCCCCGTCGCGCGTGTGATCCGGATCGGGGCAACGACGACGGGCGCCGGGGGAGCGTCCGCGGCCGTGGCCCGTCCAGCGACCACCGATGCCAAAAGAATCCCCAGCGCTAGACGGGAGTTGCCGAGCATGACCGTACTACGACCACCATCCGAAGAAGTTGCCGGTTTACAACAGAATTACAACACGCCGGCCTCGCGGTACATTCAATCCCATGGGTCGAATCGGGGCGGTGTCGTTCTCGTGTGCGCTCCCGCTCGCCGCCGCGCTCGCGATCGCGTGGCCCGCGGGGGCGGCCGATCGCTCGGCGGAGACGCTCTTGATCCGCGTGACGGTCGCCGACCGCGGCCGCGACATCCCACGGTTGCAGCGACTGGCTTTAGACGTCGCCGGGTCCGATGCGAAGTCGCAGACGGTCGACGTGATCGGCGACCGGGCGACCCTCGCCGCGCTTCGCGCCGCGGGGCTGTCGGCCGTGATTCAGCGCGACCTGTCACCCCAACCCGACTCCAATCCGGTCGCGGACTACCTGGATCCGGCGGAGGTCAATGAGCAAATCGATGCGCTCGTCGCCGCCTACCCGGCCCTCGCCCGAAAGATGTCCTACGGCACGACCGCGGAGGGACGCCCGCTCAACGCGCTGAAGATCTCCGACAACGTCGCCGTCGACGAGGACGAGCCGTCGATCTTCTTCATCGCCCAGCACCACGCGCGCGAGGTGATGACCCCCGAACTCGCCCTCGACATTGCAGGCCAGCTCCTCGGAGGGTACGGGACCGACCCGGAAATCACGGCATGGGTGAACTCCCGGGAGATCTTCGTGCTCCCCAATCACAACCCCGATGGATCGAACTGGGTCTTCGACCGGGACCGGAGCTGGCGGAAGAACCGTCGGGACAACGGCGACCACACCTTCGGCGTCGATCTCAATCGGAACTACCCGTTCGGCTGGGGAAGCTGCAACGGATCCTCGCCCGATACGGGAAGCGACGGCTATCGAGGTCCCTCTCCCGCCAGCGAGCCGGAAACGAGCGGGATCAACGCGTTGGCGCGACTGCACCGCCCCGTCATCAGCCTGTCGTACCACACGTACGGCGAGCAGGTGTTGATGCCCTACGGCTGCGGCGGCGTCCACGCGGCGGAAAAGGCGGTCTTCCGCCGCCTCGCCTCCGACATCGCAACGCGGATCGTCAGCGACGACGGGGCGCACCGGTATCAGCCCGGCGCGCCCTGGGAGATCCTGTATTCCGAAGACGGGGAGACCAACGCCTGGTTCTACGGCGACAACGGGACCTACGCGTTCGAGATCGAGGCCAACGATTCCACCCAGGGCTTTCAGCCGCACTTCACGCCGTGGCGGGATTCGACGGTCCAACGCAACCGGCCCGCGTGGAAGTACCTGCTCGGGAGGATCGACGGTCCAGGGATCTCGGGGCACGTCACCGACGCGTGCACCGGCGCACCCCTTTCCGCGGTGACCTCGCTCGACGAAATCGTCTTCGGAAACGGCGAGACGCCTCGCACGTCCGCGCCGCCCTACGGGCGGTTCCAATCGCTGACCAACTCCGGAACGTTTCACCTAAGGACCAGCCTCGCCGGTTACACGACGCAGGTGGGACCCGTCACGGTGGGTGTGTCGCGCGTCGACCGGCCGGTTCGGTTGGTGCCGGCGGGGGCGAACGCGCTCGCCGCGCGGGAGACCGTCGTCGACGACCGCTCCGGTGATTACGACGGCCAGGCCGACGCCGCCGAGTCTATGACCCTGAGGGTCGTCGCGGTCAACGCGGGATCGGCCGCGGTGTCGGGGGTGAGCGCGCAACTTTCAACCTCCGACCCCTTCGTGACGATCACCAAGAGCACCTCGGCGTACGGAACGATCCCCGCCGGTCTCACGGCCGCGGGCGACGGGTTCACGATCTCGCTGGCCGCCGGCGCGCCGGACCAGCACACCGCCGTCCTCCACGTGACCTTTCTGGCGCAGCAGCCGCTGTGTGGTTCGTCCGACGACGTGCCGCTGACGATCACGACGGGACGTCCCGGTTGCGTCGTCCTCGAGCCGTTCGACGCGAACCCCGGCTGGACGATCACGAACTCGACGAGCTCGGGCTGGGCGTTTGGTGCGCCGTCGGGGGACGGCGCGGCCGCGGGCCCGGCGGCCGCGTACAGCGGCGCCAACGTCTACGGAACGAACCTGTCCGGCGCCTACGGAAACAGCGCCGACTACCGGTTGGTCACGGTGCCTTACGATCTTTCCAAACTGCGTCACGGCGTGCTGACGTACCGGCGCTGGCTGGACAACGAGCCCGGCTTCGATCTCGCTTCGGTCGATGTGTCGAACGACGCGGGAGGGACCTGGCTGCCCCTGTGGTCCGGGTTCGGATACGGTGACGGATGGGAATCGGAGTCGATCGACATCTCCGGAGCCGCGGACCTCAAGCCCGACGTTCGCTTCCGCTTCCGGCTCCAATCCGATGCGGCGACCGCGCGATCCGGCTTCTATCTCGACGACTTCGCCCTCTGCGGCGAGGGGCTCGCGAAACCGCCCAACGGGGTGGGCTCGACCCTGCGCGTCACCAAGGCCGGCCCGGACCTCCAGTTCGACTGGAGCGCAGCTGCGGTCGACTCCGGCCACGACGCCGCGAGCGGCTACGACCTCTACCGGTCCGGGACGTCCCAAACGGGGTACGCGGCCGCCGGTACGTCGGCCGGAACGTCGATCGTGCTGGCCGGCGAGGCGAGCGCCCCTTCCGATTCGTTCTACCTCGTTTCCGCCGAGAACTTCGGCGGATCGTCACGGGACGTGCCGGCGCCCTGAGCCGTCGCCCGCGCGATTGACATTCGCGCGGCGGGCGTCGAGTATCCCGCGAGCATGAGCGCGCGAGCCCGCATCGTCGTACTGGGCGTCGTCGCACTGGTCCTGCTTTTCGCGCGGTTGGGCCACGGGCCGCTCGCCAACTACGACGACTGCTACTACGCCCAGAAGGCGAAGGAGATGCTGCAAGGGGGCGACTGGCTGACACCGCATTTCGCGGGTCATGTCCGCCTGGACAATCCGCCGCTGTTCTTGTGGCTGATCGCGCTCGGATTCCAGGTCTTCGGGGTCGGAGGATTCGGCGCCGCATTTTTCTCCGCGGCCGCCGGCGTCGCTTCCGTCTTGCTCACCGTCAGGCTCGCGCGGCGCTTGGGGCTCGACGAGTTCGAAGCGTGGAGCGCCGGCGCGATCCTGCTCACCACCCAGTACTTCGTGAAGTACGCCGGACACGCGATGATGGACGTCGTCCTGACGATGCTGTTCCTGATCGCGATCGACGGGTATCTCTCCGGGGCCGAAGGGCGCCGCCGAGGTTGGCTCCAACTCGGGCTCGCCACGGGCGCGGGCGTCTTCATGAAGAGCGTGCTCGGGCTGTTCCCGCTGGTCGTGGCCGGACTCCACCGGCTGACCGTTCGCCGCAAGGCCGCGGCGCTCGACCCGGGCTTGTGGATCGCGGCCGGCGCGACGATTCTCGTCGGGGCGCCGTGGTTCCTCTATCAGTACCAGGTCCACCCCGACGTGCTCCTTGGTGAACACTTTCGCTGGCTGATCTGGGACCGCGGCTTCGTCGAGCGCGTGGCCCAAGAGGGCAGCGGCCCGCTCGGATACTTCGCGCGGATCGCCAAGGTGTATTGGCCGTGGCTTCCTCTAGCAGTTGCGGGCGTCTGGCTCGAATCGAAGCGGGCGTTCGATCGATCGATCGCTCCCGAGTCGCGGTCGGCCTCGCGCTTGATTCTCATCTGGCTCGTCGTCGTGTTGGGCACGATGTCGTTCGGGCACGTCAAGAAGCTCTGGTACGTGATGAGCGTTTTCCCGTGTCTCGCCCTGCTGTCGGCACGCGCCGTGGGGGCGCTCCTTCACTCGGAGCCCGCGAGGCGCAAGGCGATGGGGTGGGCTTCCGGCGTGCTCGCCGTGGGCGCCGCGGTTTTCGCCGCGACCTCCATCGGGGAGTCCCACCGGCGGCAGCCCGATTTGTACGCCATGGCGTTGGTCGCGCGCGCGGACGCGCCGCCGGGTTTGAGGGTGATCAACCTCGACGCGCCGTACTGGGACGTCGCCAATGCCTTCTTGTTCTACTCCGATCACGACCTGACCGATCCCCTCGGCGATCCGGCTCGCGTTTCTGAGCTGGTTCGCGGCGGCGCATGGGCGTTGATCGCGGCGGCCCGCGTCGAAGAAATCGCGGGGGCGCCGGGGTCGGGCTGTCGCATCGCCGCCCGCGCGGGGGACTGGGCGCTCGTCGCCCCCGCGCGTTAGGGACAGGTCCCGGTCAAGTCCTGCGGCTTGTCACAAGCGCCGATCCCGACCGCTTCGGGCCGCTCGCCGGCGCTCCCGGCGCCATAGCTTCCTTCGTCGGCCGCGTTTTGCCCGACGATGACGAAGTAGAGAAGAGTATCCGGCGGCAAACCCCCGGGATCGAAGACGGCGTGCCCGGTGTTTCCAAGCGCACAGGCCGCGTTGGTCCACACGGGAGATCCCGCGATCGGCCCCACGCCCCAGTACACGGCGTTGTC
>Ga0193712_1000065_pt1 | contig 15690 bp, 12 predicted proteins | sample H3a1metaG_FD_143053 | JGI IMG/M metagenome (GOLD analysis project Ga0193712, IMG submission 143053) | Soil microbial communities from a riparian zone of the East river system, Colorado, United States - H3a1 | ecosystem: Environmental > Terrestrial > Soil > Riparian zone | place: USA: East River... | reverse complement strand
GCGTTGGTCCAGTACACGCCGTCTCCCGCGCCACCGTCGTCGAGACGTACGCCACGCTCGGCGCTGGAGACGGCGTGTACTGGACCAACGCCGTGACCGAAGTGGTTGCCGCGGACGGCGCGCGCGCCGATTGCTACCGCGTGCAGCGTGAGAGCGATCGGGCCTATCATGTGGCGGTGACCGATGTGCACCAGGGCCGCGACACCACCGTCAACGTGCACGTCGTCTCCTTCGGCGCCGCCCTCGCGCGGCACGACTTGCGCGGCACGCTCGCCGGACCCGGCGGATACCTGATCCTGAACGGCTTGTACCTGCTGGCGGGGGAGCAGCACGCGGACCACCACACGGCGATCGACCACGCCGCTCCCCACTGCGAGAGTCACGAGTATTTCAACGGCGTGCTCGACGGCCGGTCGCGCGGCATCTTCAACGGCCGGATCATCGTGCGGCCCGGCGCCCAAAAGACCGACTCCAAACAGACGAACAACAACCTGCTGCTGTCGCGTGACGCGCACGCCGACAGCCAGCCCCAGCTCGAGATTTACGCTGACGACGTGAAGTGCACGCACGGCTCGACTGTCGGTCCGCTCGACCCCAAGGCGATGTTTTACCTAGAGAGCCGCGGGATCGATGAAGCGGCGGCCCGTCGCCTCATGACCTACGGATTCGCGGCGGAGATCCTGAACCGCATGGACGTCGCGCCGCTGCGCGAGCAGCTCGACGGGATCGTGCGGGCTCGCCTGGCGGAGTAATGAGCGACCTCGGCGACCTCTACCAGCAGACGATCCTCGATCACAACCGGAACCCGCGCAACTTCCGGCGGCTCGAGCCGGCGAATCGCAGCGCCGAAGGCCACAACCCCCTGTGCGGCGACCGGATCAAGGTGTACGTGCAGGTGGACGGCGATACGATCAGCGACATCGGCTTTCAGATGCCCGACGGCGCGGGGTGCGCGATTTCCAAAGCATCGGCGTCGCTGATGACGGCGGCCGTGAAAGGGAAGCCGGTCGCCGAAGCCGAGGCGCTGTTCCAGGCGTTCCGCGACATGCTGGCCGGCGGTCCGATCGCTCCCGGGAAACTCGCAGCCTTCGGCGGTGTCCGCGCCTTCCCTGCCCGCGTGAAGTGCGCCAACCTCGCGTGGCACGCCCTGCACGCCGCGCTCCAAAACCAGTCGGACCCGGTGTCGACCGAATCAGCGGGGGACTTCTAGTGCTCGGCGCCGCGATCCGCGGGGACTTCCCGATCCTGGGACGCAAAGAGCACGGTCACCGGCTCGTGTATCTCGACAATGCCGCGACGACACAGAAGCCGCGGCAGGTCCTCGAGGCGATCCTCGGCTATTACAGCACCAGCAACGCCAACGTCCACCGCGGCGCCTACGGGCTCGCGGTGGCCGCCACCGAGGCGTATGAGGCGGCGCGGAGCGCCGTGGCGCGCTTCGTCAACGCTTGGGCGGTAGAAGGTGTCGTCTTCACGCGCGGCACCACCGAGGCGATCAACCTCGTGGCGGGGTCGTGGGGCCGGGCCAATGTGAAGGCCGGGGACACCGTCGTGGTGACCGCGATGGATCACCACTCGAACCTCGTTCCCTGGCAGATCCTCTGCCGGGAAAAGGGGGCGACCCTGCGGATGGTCGAAATCACCGCGGACGGGCGGATCGACCTGCTGGACTTCGGACGAGCGCTCGAGGCGCGCCCCCGGCTGGTGGCGTTCCCTTATGTCTCGAACTCGCTCGGCACCGTCAACCCGGCCGCCGAGCTCACGCGGCTGGCGCACGCCGCCGGAGCGGTCGTCGTGGTCGACGGAGCGCAGGCCACTCCTCATCTCCGCGTCGACGTCCAGGCGCTGGGCTGTGACTTCTACGCCCTATCGGGCCACAAGATGCTCGGGCCGATGGGCAGCGGGGCGTTGATTGCGAAGCCGTCGCTGCTCGAGGAAATGCCGCCCTACCACGGTGGCGGCGAGATGATCGAGCGCGTGTGGGACGACCATTCAAGCTGGAACCAGATCCCTCACAAGTTCGAGGCGGGGACCCCGAACGTGGAGGGCGCCGTCGGCCTTGCGGCGGCGATCGCGTATCTCGAGCGCCTCGGAATGGAACGGATCGCCGAGCACGAGCAGGCGCTGGCGCGCGTCGCGATCGAGCGGCTGCAAGAGATCGAGGGGGTCACCGTGTACGGCCCCAAGGACCATCGCGCCGGCGTCGTGCCCTTCACGTATGGCGACATCCATCCGCACGACCTCGCGACCATCCTCGATCGGGACGGCGTCTGCGTCCGCGCCGGGCATCACTGCACGCAGCCGCTGATGCGGCGGCTGGGCGTGCCCGCCACTGCGCGCGCGTCGTTCTATGTCTACAACGACGTGGACGACATCGACGCGCTCGTCAGCGCGGTGCGCAAAGCCGGAGAGCTGTTCGGAGTTGTAACGGCCTAGCCCTTCCCCCTTCCCTCGTCCCCCGTAGTTTGGGGGCCATGCCACAATCCATTGTCGCGGCCGACCGCATCACCAAGCGGTTCGCCGGCCATACGGCGGTAGACGCGCTCTCGCTCACCGTGCCGCCCGGCGTGATCTACGGCCTGCTCGGGCCGAACGGTGCCGGGAAGAGCACAACCATCCGCATGATCTTGAACATCTACGCGCCCGATAGCGGGACGGTCCGGCTGTTCGGCGAGGCCGGCACCGGTCGCGACCACTCGGGGCGGATCGGCTACCTCCCGGAGGAACGGGGCCTGTACCCGAAAATGCGGGTGCTGGACGTCCTGTTGTTCCTCGCGGAGCTGAAAGGCGTGGACCGGCGATCGGCGCGGCCCAAGGCGCTGGACTGGCTGGCCCGGATGGGACTCTCGGATTGGCGCATGCGCAAGGTGAACGAGTTGTCGAAGGGCATGCAGCAGAAGGTGCAGTTCATCTCCACGATTCTGCACGAGCCCGATCTCCTCGTGATGGACGAGGCGTTTTCCGGTCTCGATCCGGTCAACTCGCAGGTTCTCAAGGACACCGTCCTCGAGCTGCGCGCACGCGGCAAGACGATCTTGTTCTCCACGCACATCATGGAGCAGGCCGAGAAAGTCTGTGACCACGTCTGCATCATCGCGCGCGGGAAGAAGCTGGTGGACGGCACGCTCGCCGACATCAAGCGCACACACGGCGGAAAGCACGTCCTGGTCAACTTTGACGGGGCGCGTGGCGACGCCGACCGCATCTTCGCCGATCGGCGGCACGTGGCGAAGGCCGACGTGTCGGGGCAGTTCGCCGAGCTCGAGCTTGCCGCTCAGGGCGACGCGCAGGAGGTCCTCAAGGCGCTCGTGACCTCGGGTGCCCGGCTGTCGCGCTTCGAGCTCGCCGAGCCATCCCTCAACAAGATCTTCATTGACCTTGTCGGCCCCGATGCAGCGACCGCCTCAGCGCGCCCCGACGCGGAGGTGGCCCGTGCGTAAGGTCCTGGCGGTGATTCGCCGCGAGTTTGTGGAGCGGGTGCGGCAGCGCTGGTTTTGGGTGATGGCGGCGCTTGGCCCGGTGTTCTTCGGAGCGCTCTTCATCCTCCCCACCCTGATGATGGGTAAGACCAGCGTGAAGCGGATCGTGGTGGTGGACGGTACGACTTCGTCGTTCGGGGCTCGCCTCGCCGTGCGACTGGACTCGGAGCCGTTGTTTGTCGCGGCGCGGATTGCCGCTGGGCCCGGAACGATCGACTCCTTGAGGGGCGCCGTCGACCGGAAGGAGATCGACGGCTTCCTCATCGTCAGCGATGTTGCGGTCGATTCCGGTAAGGTGATGTACCGCGCGTCGAACGTTTCCTCGCCCGTGACCATTGGATCGCTCGAGCACGTCATCAGCGAGATGGTCAATGCGACACGACTGGAGCGAGAGGGCGTGAACCCCACGCTCGTGGAGAGAGCCCGCATCAAGGTTGACTTGGACAGCAAGAAGGTCTCCGGGGGCAAAGAGACCGGAGAGAACGCGGCGCAATCATTCTCGCTCGCCTACTTCATGGGCATCATCCTCTACATGGCGATCCTGCTGTATGGGATCAACGTGATGAGCTCCGTGTTGGAGGAGAAGACCACAAAGATCGTGGAGGTACTGGTCTCGTCGTTGCGGCCATTCCAGTTGTTGCTGGGAAAAGTGATTGGCGTGGGCGCGGTCTCGATCTTCCAGTTCCTGATCTGGGGCGTGTCCACGCGGCTCATCATCTCCCAGCGTCGGCACCTGCCCGGCGGAGGGGGCATGGGTGACGCCGGCGGGTTCTTCCAGGTTCCTCACGTGAGCGCAAGCACGGCTATCGTGTTCCTGGCGTACTTCCTCGGCGGCTTCCTGCTGTACTCGGCCATGTTCGCGGCGGTGGGCTCCATGTCGTCCAACGAGCAGGAAGCGCGTCAAGCGCAGCAGCCGGTCGTGATGCTGCTCGTCGCTTCGTTCATCAGCATGTTCGCGATGCTCAATGATCCTGGGTCGACACTGTCCGTGTCCCTATCGATGATTCCCTTCAGTGCGCCGATCGCGATGCCAGTCCGTTGGGCCGCCGGCAATCTGCCCCTCTACGAGGTCGCGATCTCGCTGGGGATTCTGACGGTATCGATCCTGGGAGTGACGTGGGTGGCTTCCAGGATCTATCGGGTGGGCATCCTGATGACAGGGAAGCGACCAAACATCAAGGAGCTCGTTCGATGGGTGCGAGCGTCCTGAGAGACCTAGGCCAGGCAAGTACTAGACGCACCGACGCTCAGGCAGACGCCTAGACGCCGAGACGCCTAGCGGATACGAGGCGATAGCTGACTGCATAGGAAAGGCACGACACGCGCGATTTTGGTGTCGTGCCTTTCGACTTGTTGGCTATGGTTCCTCCATGGCCCCCTATCGAACCCTCAAGGCTTGGCAGCACGCTCAGAGGCTTGCGATCGAGTGTGCGAAGGCGTGTCGAGGCTTTCCAGACTTCGAGCAAGCACGCCTGGCAGATCAGTTACGGCGAGCGTCGTACAGCGTCGTTCTGAACATTGCCGAGGGGAGCGCACGTCGAGGATCGCGGGAATACAGGCGATTCTTGGACACGGCGAACGGCTCGTTAGCGGAGGTGGAGACGGCGCTGGGGCTCGCACGCGAGCTCGAGTACCTGGCGCCGGCGGACTTTGGACGACTCGAAGCCTTAGCGACCGAAACCGGCAAGACTCTCTTCGGCTTGCTGCGAAAAATCAGTGCGCACGCATCCAGACCACCTGCCCCCTCCTGACTAGAACCCGCTAGGCGTCTCGGCCCCTAGGCGTCTGCCTAGCCGGCTGCAGTCCCCCTATTATTAGCCGATGGGATTCGACTACGACGTAATCATCGTCGGCGGTGGCCACGCCGGCACCGAGGCCGCCGCCATGGCTGCCCGCCTCGGCGCCCGCGCCCTCCTGCTTACTAGCAACCTCGAAACCATCGGCCAGATGTCCTGCAATCCCGCCATCGGCGGCATCGCCAAGGGCACGGTCGTCCGCGAAGTGGACGCGCTCGGGGGTGTGATGGGCCGCGCCGCCGACCGTGCCACCATCCAGTTCCGCATGCTGAACCGCTCCAAGGGTCCAGCGGTTTGGGCTCCCCGCGCGCAGTGCGACCGCACTCTCTACAAGAGAGCAGTGCGCCACCTGCTCGAGGGCTTCCATACTCTCGAGCTGACGCAGGGCATGGTCACAAATCTGCTCCTCGACGGTGCGCGGGTCGGCGGCGTGGAGACGGCAGACGGGCGTCGGTTCCGCGCTCGCGCCGTCATCATCACGGCCGGGACGTTCCTACGGGGCCGCATCCACCTCGGCACGGACACGCAGATTCCCGCGGGCCGAGCGGGCGACCAGCCATCCGTAGAGCTTGCACAAGTCATTGCGAACAATGGAGTTACAGTATCGCGCTTCAAGACCGGGACCCCTCCGCGAGTGGATGGGCGGACCGTCGATTGGAGCAAGGTCACCCGCCAGGATGGGGACGAAGGCGAGTACCGCTTCTCGTTCCACGATCGGGTCGAGCGCCCGCGCCAGGTGCCCTGTTGGATCACTTGGGCTGGCCCAGCAGTGAAGGAGATCATTCAGCGCCACCTGAAGGAGTCGGCGCTGTACGGTGGGGCGATCAGCGGACGCGGTCCGCGCTACTGTCCGTCGGTCGAGGACAAGATCGTGAAGTTCCCCGACGCAAGCCGACATCAAGTGTTCCTGGAGCCCGAGGGGTTGGACACCGCCGAGCTGTACGTGAACGGCCTGTCCACTTCCCTGCCTGTCGCCGTCCAGCTGGAATTCCTGCGTGCCGTGCCGGGACTCGAGCGCGTACACATGACTCGGCCCGGGTACGCGATCGAGTACGACTACTACCCACCCACACAGCTCAGTCCCTGGCTCGAGGTGAAGGTCCTCGAGCACCTGTTCTTCGCGGGACAGATCAACGGCACCACCGGCTATGAAGAAGCGGCCGGCCAGGGCGTGGTGGCTGGCATCAACGCCGTGCGGCGGATCCGTGGACAGGAGCCGGTGGTGTTCGGGCGCGATGACGCCTACATAGGCGTGCTGGTGGACGACCTGGTGACGCGGGGCGTGGACGAGCCGTACCGGCTGTTCACGTCGCGCTCGGAATTCCGGCTGCTGCTTCGTCAGGACAATGCGCTGCGCAGGTTGTTGCCTCTCGCGGAGCGGCTGGGCCTGTTGTCCACCCTCGAGCTCCGCAACGCGAACCAGCGCCTCGAGAGCGAAGAGGCGGTACTGAGCCTCGCGCGGGAGACGGCCATCACGCCGGCTCTGGCAGCAGGTCCGTTGGCGGCGAGTGGGACGACGCTCGCCGCGGGCGAGCGGATCGACGTGGTGGCGAAGCGCCCTGGAGTCTCGCTCGCTGCGTTGCTCGACGCCGCGGGAGTGGGCGCGGGGTTCGCGCCCCATGCGGTGACTGCGGCGGAGATCGAAATCAAGTACGACGGATACCTGGCGCGCGAACGGGAGGCCGCGGCGCGGCTCGCGGAGCTGGCGTCATTCACCCTGCCGCCCGACCTGCCCTACCTCGAACTGCGCAGCCTCGCGACGGAGGCGCGCCAAAAGCTGGATCGAGTACGGCCAACGTCGCTCGCCCAGGCTGCGCGCGTGCCGGGCGTCTCCCCCAGTGACCTCCACAACCTCGTCGTCGAGGCAACCCGCTGGCGGCGGCGGGTGGCCTAGGTTGCTGTTTCACGTGAAACTTGGCTCTTTCGTTTCACGTGAAACTGCGGTATATTAATCGCTCGCGTCGTTGCGATTACATAACATATTGTCATTAAATAACTTACGAGATGTCACGCGTCATCGCTATCGCCAATCAAAAAGGCGGCGTCGGAAAAACGACGACCGCCGTGAACCTTGCCGCCTCGCTCGCGACCGCGGAGCGGAAGACGTTGCTCATCGACGCCGATCCTCAGGGCAACTCGACGAGCGGCGTCGGGATCGAGCGCGACCGCATCCGCTACTCGCTGTATGACGCCGAGCTCGAGTTCTGCGCCCTCAGCGACGCCCGCTTTCCCCACGTGCACTTCCCTTACCTCGACGTCATCCCCGCGACCCAGGACCTGGTGGGCGCAGAACTCGAGCTCGTCAACCAGTCCTCGCGCGAGACCATGATGCGGCGCGCGCTGCGCGACGTGCGCGAGGAGTACCAGTACATCATCATCGATTGCCCGCCGTCCCTCGGTCTCATCACGCTCAATATGTTGACCGCCGCCGACAGCCTGATCATTCCGATCCAGTGCGAATACTACGCTCTGGAGGGGCTGTCCCAGCTCCTCAACACCGTCAAGCTGGTGCAGCGCAATTTCAACCCGGCGCTCGCCATCGAGGGCGGCCTCCTCACGATGTACGACGCGCGCCTGAACCTCTGCAAACAGGTGGCCGAAGAGGCCAAGGAATACTTCGGCGCCCGGATGTTCGCCGTCACGATTCCCCGCAACGTCCGGCTCGCGGAAGCGCCGAGTTTTGGAAAGCCGATCGTGCTGTACGACGTGCAATCGGTGGGAGCGAAGAGCTACCTGGCGGTGGCGCAGGAGCTGATCCGCCGCGTCGAGCGCGCATCCTCCCCCGCCCTGCCCGCCGCTGAACCGCAGCCGGAGGTATCCGCATGACGGAGACCGCTGCCGGACGCCGCCGCCTCGGCCGAGGGCTCGAGGCGCTGCTTGGTCCGACCCGCGAAGAAGCGGAACGCGAGGGCAACCTCGTCGAGCTGCCGATCAAGGACATTCGTCCCAATCCGTTCCAGCCGCGTCAGGATGTGGATCCCGCCGCCCTCGAGGAGTTGGTCTCCTCCATCAAGCAGGTGGGATTGCTGCAACCCATCGTCGTGCGTCGGGCGAACGGCGACGGCGTGGCGGGCTACGAGCTGATCGCCGGGGAGCGTCGTCTCCGCGCTTGTCAGCAGCTCGGCTGGGAGCGCATTCCGGCGGTGCAGCGCGACGCCGACGACCGCACCCTGCTGACGCTCGCGTTGATCGAGAACCTGCAGCGGGACGATCTCTCTCCAGTCGATGAAGCGCGCGGCTACGATCGGCTGATCGCGGAGTTCAGCCTCGCCCAGCAGGACGTCGCGGACGCGGTTGGGCGCGACCGCTCGACGGTCGCCAACGCGCTACGCCTCTTGAAACTCCCGGCGGCTGTCCTGCAGATGCTGCACGAGGGTCAGCTGTCGGTCGGCCACGCGCGCGCGCTGCTGGCCTTGGAGGATCCCAAGATCGTGACGAACCTGGCGCGCGAAGCCGTGGCCCAAGGGCTCTCGGTGCGCGAAGTGGAAGACCGTGTGCGCGGCGGCCGCGCACCCGAGCGGCGGCCCCGGATGAAACGCGGCGTGGGTCCCGCGCCGGAGGTGCGGCGCGTCGAAGACGCCTTGCGGCGCCGCCTCGGCACCGACGTGCGCGTCTCGCTCCGGGCCAAGGGGAAGGGGCAGATCCACGTTGCGTTCTACTCCAACGACGACCTCGCGCGAGTGCTCGAGCTGATGCTGGGCGTTCCGTTCGACGGATGAGCGAGCGGCACGTGACGATCGTCGTCCACACGGACGGCGATCTCAACTCGCGGCAGTACCGACTCCCGCTCCGCGCCGTCCAGGTGGGGAAGTGGGCCGCGATCGCCGTAGCGATTCTCGCGGTCGGCTTCTTTGCGTTTGCGGGGCCGATTATGAGCAACGCCGCGCGAGTGCCGGGGCTCAAGCGCGAAGTCGCGCGTCTGCGCTCTGAGAACAGCCGAGTGCAGGAGCTGGCCGTCGCGCTGAATCACGCGGAGGCGAATTACCAGGAGCTGCGCCAGATCCTCGGCGCCAAGGCGCCACCCGCGCCGCGCAGCGGCGGCACCTCGACCGCGGCGCTCTCGAGCGGGATGCGGGCTGTGACGATCCGCGCCACGCCGCCCGCGGCGCCGCCCCGTTATGAGACGGGACCCTCCGCTCCGTCCCACTGGCCGCTCGATGTCCCCGGCTTCGTCACGCGAGGGCAGGTGCGTCCCGGGGACGTCGCCGAGTCCCATCCCGGCGTCGACATCGCCGTGCCTGCCGGAACGCCAGTCCGCGCCTCGGGCGGGGGCACGGTGGCCGCTGCGGGCTATGATCCAGACTACGGCCTGTTCGTCCTCTTGCGCCATCCGTCGGGGTATGAGACGATGTATGGGCACGCCTCCCGGCTGATCGTGGCGGAAGGCGACGATATTCAGGCTGGGCAGGTGATCGCCCTGTCGGGCAACTCGGGGCGGTCGACAGCACCTCACTTGCACTTCGAAATTCGGCGCGACAACAAGTCGCTCGATCCGCTTACGCTTGTGAAGGAGGGCACCTGAGATGGCGATGTTCACCGAAAAGGGCGGGGCTGGCGGCGATGGGATTTCGGGACTGTCCATCATCGGCACCGGCATGCGGGTGGTGGGAGACATCTCCGCCGAAGGCGTCGTGAAAATCGAGGGCACCGTCGTCGGCACCGTCCAGGCCGCGAAGCAGGTTCTGGTCGCGAAGGGCGGGGAAGTGGAGGGCGACGTCGTCAGCCGCGAGGCGATCATCGGCGGGGAAGTGCGGGGCGGGATCTACGCCGAGGAACGCGTCGAGCTGCAGGCGACGAGCGTCGTCCACGGCGACGTGTCGACCAAGCGCTTGTTCGTGCAAGAGGGCGGCGAAATCAACGGCGTGCTCCGAATGGGCGAGGATGCGGGCCAACCGCCGCAGCGCGGCCAGCGCCCAGCCCGCCAAGCTGCGTCCAGCGCGTTCTAGAGTCACCAAGGGTTATCCACACGGCAGCGTTTCACGCGTGTGGATTCTCTATTTCCTGTAAGCACAATAGCTTACAGGACACTGTCGTGTGGAAGAACGAACGGTGGCTTAATAGTGTCGTCACGGTGTCCTGATGCGTCTGGATGAACTGGTCGGCTATCTGGACGACTACCTCCGCATCCGCGACGAGGTCGCCGATCCCCCCGAAGCGCTAAACGGGTTGCAGGTGGCGAACGCCGGCGAGGTGACCCGGCTCGCGGCGGCGGTCGATCTCTGCGAAGCGACCATTCGGATGGCCGCCGAGGCCGGGGCTGATGGCTTGTTGGTGCATCACGGTCTGTTCTGGGGCGGACTCCAGCCCCTCGTCGGTCCCGCCTACCGCCGCGTTGCCGAGCTGATCAAGAGAAACATCGCCCTCTACGCCGCACACCTTCCGCTCGATCGCCATCCCGACGTCGGCAACAATGCCGGGTTGGCCCGGCTGCTCGGTGTCACTCTGCGCGGCGAGTTCGGTTCGTATCGCGGGGCACCGATCGGCGTGTGGGGCGAGCTGAGTGCGTCGCGTGACGACTTGTCCCGTGCGCTCGCGACGACACTGGGCGCCGTGCCCCGCCTCCTTCCTTTCGGTCCCGCCCAAGTACGGCGAGTCGGGATCGTCACCGGGGCAGGGGGCTCGCTCATTCCCCAGGCCGCGGCTGCCGGACTCGACACGTTCATCACGGGTGAGGGATCGCACTGGACCTTCTTCGACGCTGAGGAGCTGGGCGTCAACGTCTGCTACGCCGGCCACTACGCCACCGAGACCGTAGGCGTGAAGGCGCTCGCCGAGCATGTGAGCCGGAAGTACTCGATCCCTTGGGTGTTTTTGGACCACCCGACGGGCCTGTGACCCCGCGGCGGGTCCTCGCCGCTCTGGCCGCCGCCGAGCTGCTGGCGATGGCACCGTGGTTCAGCGCATCGGCCGTCGCGCCGACGCTCACTCGCGTCTGGCACCTCTCACCCGCCGGTACCGCGTGGCTCACGATCTCGGTGCAGCTGGGTTTTGTGGCGGGCGCACTCGTAAGCGCGGTCCTCACGCTCGCCGACCGATGGTCGGCGCGGCGACTCGTCGTCGGATCGGCGGCGCTCGCCGCGGCCGCCACGGTAGGCGTCGCGCTCGCCCCCGCTCCCAGTGTCGGCATCGCGTGCCGTATGTTGACGGGCGCCGCGTTGGCGGGCGTCTATCCGCCCGGGATGAAGATCGCCGCGGGATGGTTTCGCGAAGGGCGCGGTTGGGCGATTGGCATCCTCGTTGGGGCTCTCACCCTCGGCTCGGCGACACCGCACCTCGTGCGCTGGGCCGCGCCGCCGGAGGCGTGGCGCCTGGTGCTCGTCATCGCCGCCGCGAGCGCGTTGGTCGGTGGCCTCCTGGTTCTCGCCGTGCCCAACGACGGCCCGTTCGCGGCGACCTCACCACCCTTCTCCTGGTCCGCCGCGCCGCGCATCCTGCGCGACCGCGCCGTTCTGCTCGCGAACCTTGGGTACTTGGGGCACATGTGGGAGTTGTACGCGATGTGGACCTGGATGGCGGTGTTCGTCGCGGCGAGTGAGCGACTGCGTCGCGGTGCGAGCACGGACACCACCACGCTCGCTGCGCTCATCACGTTCGCCGTCGTCGGCTGCGGCGCGATCGGGTGCTGGCTCGGGGGGAAGTACGCCGATCGCTGGGGTCGAACACTGATCACGAGCGCCGCGATGGTCGTCTCGGGCTGCTGCGCGCTTCTGGTGGGACTCTTCTTCGGCGGCCCGCTGACCGCGCTCGTGCCGCTGCTACTCCTCTGGGGCGTCACGGTGGTTGCCGACTCGGCGCAATTCTCGACTGCCGTGAGCGAGCTCGCCCCGCCAGACTACGTGGGGACGGCCCTCACCCTGCAAACGAGCATGGGGTTTCTGCTCACCTGCGTGACGATCTATCTCTTGCCGGCGGTCGCCACGGCGATCGGGTGGCGTTGGAGCATGAGTGTCCTGGCCCTCGGCCCAGCGCTCGGAGTGTGGGCGATGCTCGCGCTGAGACAGCGACCGGAAGCGGCGCGGCTCGCGGGCGGGCGGCGGTGACGCTATAGTTTTCGCCGTGCGTAACGCAGCAACACTCGTTCTCTGCTTCGTCGTCGCCGGCTGCGCCGGGCGTGCCGCTCCACCGCTCGCGGGCCCATCCTCGGCCCCCGTCATGGAGACGCCGGCGCGCGTCGCGCTCGTCTCCGCGCCTCAGGGCGACGCCGAGTGGAACGCCCTCGGCGACGAGGCGGGCGCGTTGCTGTCGCGGTACCTGCGCATCAACACGACCAACCCGCCGGGCAACGAGATCGTGGCGGCGCGCTGGCTCGCCGCGGTGCTGCGCCGCGACGGGATCGAGTCCCAGATGTTCGAGCCGACCCCGGGCAAGGCGAACCTGTACGCGCGCCTCCGGGGCGACGGCAGCGCACGGCCGCTGATCCTCCTCAATCACATGGACGTGGTCTTGGCATCGCCCGACTACTGGCAGGTCGATCCGTTCAGCGGCACCGTCCAGGGCGGCTACATCTGGGGCCGCGGGGCGCTCGACATGAAGGGAGAGGGGATCGCGCAGCTTATGACGCTGCTGATCCTCAAGCGAGCCGGTGTCCCGCTCAAGCGCGACGTCATCTTCCTCGCCACGTCCGACGAGGAAATTGGGGCGGGCGTGGGGGCTGGGTGGTTCGCCGAGCGGCACGCCGACCTGATTCGGGACGCGGAGTTTCTGATTACGGAAGGCGGGACGACCCGCGCCAACGAGCGGGGCGGCATCGACTACTTTGGCGTCGGCACCACGGAGAAGTCCCCCTTCTGGCTCGACGTGACCGCGCGCGGGACGCCGGGCCACGGCTCGCGTCCGACGCCCGACAACCCGGTACATCGGTTGATCCGGGCGTTGGATCGCATCGCCGACTGGCGCACGCCTCTCGTGGTGACGCCAGGCGTGGAGCGCTACTTCCGCGACCTCTCAGGGCTCGAGACCGATTCGACCCGGCGGCGCTGGTTCACGGACATCCGCGCCGCGCTCCGCGACTCCGTGGCGGTACGCGCGATCACAGGCGACCTGACGTACAACGCGCTGCTCCGCAACACCATCTCGGTCACTGGCCTCAAGGGGAGCGACAAGACCAACGTGATCCCGCCGCTCGCCACCGCAGCGCTCGACGTGCGGCTCCTCCCGGGCCAGGAGCCCGCGGCATTCCTGGCGGAGCTACAGCGCGTCGTCGGGGATACGGCGGTGACGTTCCGCCCGCAGGGGCCGAGCTGGCCAGCGACCGAGAGTCCGACGGACACCGAGTTGTTTCGCGCCATCGAGGCGGCGGCGCGCGCCCGCTACCCCGGCGCGCTCGTGACGACACCCATGCTCGCCGGGTTCACCGACAGTCACTTCTTCCGGCGGATGGGGATCGCCAGCTACGGGCTGGGGCCGTTCCCGCTCACCGTGTCCGAGTCGCGCGGTGTCCACGGCAACGATGAGCGCGTGAGCCTCGAGGCGCTCCGCTTCGGCGTGCGCTTTGTGTACGACATCGTACGGCGGGTGGCCGGCCGCTAGTTGCTGCTGACCCGGGACGCCCTCGGTTTGGCGTTCTTCACGTACCGATCGAACCAGTCGATCATCTCCGCCAGGGTGTGCAGCACGGACTCGCGCGCGAGATAGCCGTGCGCTTCGTTGGGGAGCATGACCAGGCGGGCCGTCCCTCCGAGACCCTTGATGGCGGCGAATAGCCGTTCCGAGTTGATCGGGAACGTTCCCGAGTTGTTGTCGGCCTCGCCGTGCGTCATCAGGATCGGCTCGTTGATGCTGTCCGCGTACACGAACGGCGACATCCGCAGGTAGACATCCCGGGCTTGCCAGAATGTGCGGTCCTCGTTCTGAAACCCGAACGGCGTCAGCGTGCGGTTGTAGGCGCCGCTGCGCGCGATGCCGGCGCGGAACAGGTCGGAGTGCGCCAGCAGGTTCGCCGTCATGAACGCGCCGTAGCTGTGACCGCCCACGCCGATCCGGTCGGGATCGGCGACTCCCGCGTCGACGACCGCCTTCACGGCGGCCCTGGCGTTCATCACCAACTGATCGACGTAGTGGTCATTCGCGGTATCGCCGCCGATGATCGGCATCTTGGGGTCGTCGAACACCGCGTAGCCTTGCGTCAGGAAAAAGAGATGCGAGGGCCCGCGGATGATGTTGAAGCGGTTCGGCGCGGCGGTCACCTGGCCGGCGGCGGTGGCCGAGGCGAACTCGGTCGGGTAGGCCCACATGACTACAGGAAGTCGTGAACCAGGGACGTAACCGGGAGGCAAGTACAACGTACCTGACAGGGGGACACCGTCTTCACGCGTGTACGTGATGAGGCGTTTTTGGATGCCCGTCAGCTGCGGGGCAGGGTCCTTGAACGCGGTCAAGGCGCGCAGCGCCATGCGGGCTTGGTGCACGAAGTAGTTTGGCGGCTCGGTGCGCGATTCGCGGCGCGTGACGAAACTCCGGCCCGCGTCGTCCAGCAGGGCGACGACGGCTTCGTAATGAACGGTATCGGCCCGCCAGAGGCGCTCGGTCTTCTTGGTCACGAGGTTCAGTCGATCGAGGAACGGCCGCTCGCCCTGGGCTGAGGCGCCCGCGCCGACGAGATAGATCCAATCACCGTTGCGCACCACCGCGGGAGCCCCGGTGGGTGTCGGTCGCATGAGGGCAGAGCCGGGATCGGCGTAACGATCTTCGCCGCTGCGGTCGAACAGCAGCACCGGCGCCTTCGTTCCGTCCACGATCCACGTCTTGACCCAGCGGCGCTCGCGATCGTACTCCTCGAGCAGGCCAGTGCCTTGCGCGTCCCAGCGGATGCCGGCGTAGCGCTTGGCGAGCCGGACGATCTCGACCGGCTCTCCCACGAACGGTGCGGCCAGCGTCACAACCCGGTCCTGCTGATCGACTCTCTTGCGCGGGTCGCCGCCGTCGAGCGCTTCAGCCCACACGAGCGTCGCGGAGACGCCAGGACGCCACGTGATGGCGCGGGGTCCCGGGCGCACGCCCCGGATCGGGATGCCTTCCCCCGTGGGGAGCGAGGCCACGCGGTGCGCGAGTTGCCCGCGCAGGTCCCAGACTTCGACCTCCTTGGGGAAGAGAGCGTCGGGGACGAGGTACGAGTAGGGGCGTACGGTGCGTGCAACGAGCACGAGCTCGCCGCCGGGCGCGACGTCGACACGATCGAAGATCGCGGGAGCGCCAACCGACGTCCGCGTGCCCGTCCCGGCGTCAACCAGCGAGAGCTGGGCCGTGAAGTAGTAATCGAACAGCCGCTCGTCGTTCGCGTTCTTGAGCAGGTCCTCGTAGGTCGGCGCCGGCGCCGCGCGACCCCTGGTCTCCTGCGTGGTGGGCCCGATGGGCGTTTGCGGAGCCACGGGGGCAGGGCCGCGGCCGTCGGGGATGAACTCGCACAACAGTGTGGT
>Ga0193712_1000063_pt1 | contig 15700 bp, 15 predicted proteins | sample H3a1metaG_FD_143053 | JGI IMG/M metagenome (GOLD analysis project Ga0193712, IMG submission 143053) | Soil microbial communities from a riparian zone of the East river system, Colorado, United States - H3a1 | ecosystem: Environmental > Terrestrial > Soil > Riparian zone | place: USA: East River... | reverse complement strand
CTAATTATAAACATTCTCTTAAATTATTAGAAAATTTTAAATACAATCACTATAATATACCGACAAAATCTGGGTTAATGTTAGGATTAGGAGAACATGAAAAAGAAATATTATCAGTAATGTATGATCTTCGTTGTCATGGAGTCACAATGCTAACATTAGGACAATATTTACAACCAAGTATTAAACATCTTCCCGTTAAACGTTATATCACTCCTTTAGAATTTGAACAATTAAAACAAGAAGCTGTATCAATGGGATTTACGCATGCATTTTGTGGACCTTTAGTTCGTTCATCTTATCATGCTAATTTACAATATACTTTATAAAGTAATTATATATAATCTTTTATCTTTATAAAATATTACTTCATTATAATAATAAAAATATTATATCAAGGATGTGTTATGTTATCTATTTGTTCTAAAAAAATACCAAAAATTATTATTGCATTAGATTATTCAGATATAAATAAAGCTTTACAGTTAGTATTACAATTAGATCCTAAAATATATCGATTAAAAATCGGGAAAAAAATGTTTTTATACTTCGGAAAAAAATGGATTGTACAATTACATAATCTTGGTTTTGACGTTTTTCTTGATTTAAAATTTCATGATATTCCTAATACAGTTTTTGGAGCAGTTAAAGCAGCTGCAGACTTAGGAGTATGGATGATTAGTGTACATACTTGTGGAGGGAGTAAAATGTTACAAGCTGCAAAAAAAGCTTTGCAAGATTTTAAACAACATCCTCCATTATTAATCGGTATTACAATTTTAACAAGTTTTACTAAAAATGATTTACAAGAAATAGGTATTAATCATTCTATGACCGATCATATATTATTATTATCTCATTTAGCAAAAAAATGTGGATTAAATGGAGTAGTATGTTCTGGAAAACAAGCTAACCATGTAAAAAATTTATTAGGTGTTAATTTTCAAGTTATCACTCCTGCTATTAGATTAATTAATGATTTATCTAATGATCAAAATCAAACTATTACGCCACAACTAATAAAAAAATATAAAATAGATTATATTGTTGTTGGGAGGTCGATTACTGAATCAAAAAATCCTATAAAAAAATTAAAAAATATTGTTTCCTGTTTATAAAACGTATGATATATAATAAAAATTTTGTATTAATTATTTTTTTTTACAACATTAATATTTTCTTTTTTAATTATATTAAACATTAACCATAAGTTTATATAAAAAAAACCTACTGTTAGTATTCCAACTAAAAAACCAATAATAAATACTATCATAATTAAAATAGATAATGGACATTGAAAGTTTGATATTAAATAATGGACAGTAATAATTTGATTATTGTATGTACTGAAAATTATAGAAAAAAAAAGAATAGTAATAAAAAATAAAGAGATAAGTATATATTTCATATTTATGATATTCTCTAATAAAAAATTCAACTAATGGTAAATATTTAAAATATTTTTAATCAATAGTTTTTATTTTTAAAAAAATATTATTTAATATAATATTTTATATAGTATATAAAGTTATTGAAAATAATATCACTATATTTTTCAATAAAGCAATATTTAAATTTATTATATTATGTGCATATAAATAATAACTATGGAGCATTTATGCAACTTAAAAGAATGGCAGAAGCAAAATTACCTACTCCTTGGGGAGATTTTACAATTATAGGTTTTGAAGAAAAAAATAAAATTAATAATCATGTCGCATTAATTTATGGTGACATTTATAATACTCATGCAGTATTAACTAGAATTCATTCAGAATGTTTAACCGGAGATGCTTTTTTTAGTCTACGTTGTGATTGTGGATCTCAACTAGAATCTGCTTTAATGATTATTGCTCAATCTGGTAGTGGTATTTTAATTTATCATCGACAAGAAGGTCGTAATATTGGATTATTAAATAAAATTCATGCATATCATTTTCAAGATATAGGATTAGATACAGTAGAAGCTAATAATAAATTGGGATTTTCTGCAGATGAAAGAGATTTTACACCCTGTGTAGATATTTTAAATTTATTAAAAATAAAAACTATAAGATTGATTACTAATAATCCTCTTAAATTAACATCGTTAAGTCATGCAGGTATTGATATCATAGAAAGAATAGATTTGATTGTGGGAAGAAACTCTAAAAATTATAAATATCTTAACACTAAAGCTAATAAAATGGGACATTTTTTACCAAATAAATATTAATAATTAATCATACTATGTATTATTTATATACGCGGTGATACAGTTTTAATGCTTATAAAATAAAAATGATATTTGTTATTTTAACGTTTAAACCTTCTACTATTTTGATAGAAGGTATTAAACAGTTTTATAAAAATTAACATTATCAATTTATATCAATATCACTTATTCCATTATTTATATATTTTAATTTAAATATTTGTAGATTTATACTTAAAATATATTTATCTAAAAGAATAGTGTATACTATGTTAAAATATTGTTAAGATATCGATTTTTTTAAATTTATATATATTACATTCATCAACTCTGGATGTTCATTTATATTCTGTTTTTTATAAGAAATTATAATATTGATTAGTATATTTATATTTATTAAATATAATATTCGATTTTTTTGTCTTATTTTAATAATATATTTTAATTATTAAAATTTTACAGCATGTAATAAATATGATTTTTATTACACTGCAACATATATTCTTTTAAAAATTTTGTATTTCTGATATCAAATTATAAAAAATGTAATATAAGCATCAACAATTTTAATGTTATCAATACATATGTAAAAATAATTTAATATAAATATATGATATCTTTTAAAATCAACATAAATATTATACTGTATTATAATTTTATGTTATATATTATTAAAAATCATAACAATCATTAATTTTATAATAAAGGACTAAAAAAATAAAAAAAATTTTCTACAATTTTTTTCCAATATGAACGAATAGACCATAATTTTTTATCTAGTAAAATAGAATGAGTAATATATTCATATTGTATAGAGTTTAACTTTTTACCAAATTTACTATCATCTACTACAAGAGTGATTTCAAAATTCAACCATAAACTTCTCATATCAAAGTTTGCTGTACCAATTAAACTTAATTGTTTATCTACTAAAATACTTTTACTATGTAATAATCCTTTTTTAAATAAATAAATTTTTACTCCTGCTTCTAATAATTCACTAAAAAAAGAACGACTTGCCCATTTTACTAAAATTGAATCATTATATTTTGGAATAATAATACTGACTTCTACACCTCTTTGCGCAGCAGTACATATTGCATATAATAAATCATTACTTGGCACTAAATAAGGAGTAGTAATAATTAATTCTGTGCGTGCTGCATAAATAGTAGTGAGTAAAGCTTGATGCATCATATTTTTAGGAAAACCAGGTCCTGACGCAATAACTTGTATCGTACTATATTTAGAATTTGATATGATTTTGATATTATTTTTTTTAGGATTTTTAGGTAAAATTTTTTTTCCAGTTTCAATCTCCCAATCACAGGAATAAATAATACCTATAGTACTTGCTATCGGGCCTTCTATGCGAGTCATAATATCTATCCATTGACCAACTTTAGACGACTGTTTAAATAAAATAGGGTCTACTAAATTCATACTACCTATATATGTAATATTATCATCAATTAAAATTACCTTTCTATGTTGTCTTAAATCTATACGACGAAAAAACATACGAAATGCGTTTATTTTTAATGCTTCTACCACTTGTATACCTGCATTTCTCATAATAGTTACCCATCTACTACGAAAAAAATCAATACTGCCAGCAGAATCCAGCATTAATCTACAATGTATGCCACGTTGTGCTGATATAATTAATGCTTTAGCAACTTCGTCAGCCAAACCACCTGGTTCCCATATATAAAAAACCATCTCTATATTATGTTTAGCTAAGTAAATATCACGAATGAGCATGTTTATTACTTCTTTAGCATTAGTTAATAATTTAATATGATCACATTTAATACCTGATATACCCTGTCGATGTTTGCACAATTGAAATAAAGCCGTGGCTACATCGCTATTTCTTTTTGTAAATATCCATGTGCAAGATTTAAAATCAGTTAACCATGGATTTTTTGACCATATTGTATTAGCTAATTGGAATCTTCTTTTACCTAAATATAATTCTTTAAAAAATAGCCACATAATAATTCCCATAAATGGGAATATATAAATAATTAAAAACCATGTTATTGCATAAGGTATAGAATTACGCTTATTTAATATTCGAAGAGTTATAGCGGTAATAATAATCCAATATCCAAAAAAAAATAACCAAGCAAACATAGCAATGCATAGAGTAATCATATAGTTAAAATCCTCTGAATGCTGCTATAATAATACTACTTTATATAAAATATATTTTTCAAAAGATAAATGTATATAAAGAATAATTATATGAGTTGTTTCAATACTTATATATTTGCTGAAATAATACTCATAGGTAATAGTGCTCGAGACTTTCCTTTTTTATCAACAGCAACATAAATAAAAACAGCTTCAGCAGTGCAATAAAATTGTCCTGGTGTTTTAAAACATAATTTTTTAATCCAAATTTCTATATTAATTACAATAGAACTGGTGCCAATTTTTATGCATTTAGCATAACAACTTACTATATCACCAACAGATACTGATTTTAAAAATATCATATCGTATACTCGTACAGTAACTACTCTACCGCCAGAAATTTCTTTAGCTAATATTGCACCTCCTATATCCATTTGAGACATTAGCCATCCTCCAAAAATATCTCCATTAGGATTAGTGTTAGATGGCATAGCTAATGTTTGAAGAACTAAATGCCCACTAGGTAAATATTTTTTTTTTTCTATTACTTTATTAATCATTATATAATGTTACAACCTAATAAAATTATTTTCCTATAATATAAGATATATGATATATATACTCGTTACTATTATAAAAATTAGAATAAAAACAATCCAATCAAATATTGTAAAGTAAAAATAAATTAAATAATATTTAATTGTTTATAATATTGTATATATTCATTTTTTAAAATATATAATAAATTGGTTACATCTAAAAAAATCAAACATTCTAATATAATCAATATATTTTATAAAAAACAAAATATTTCATAATTTAGCATATTTATCATAATAAATATATTAATACTGTTATATATAATTACAGTATATATTTACATATATTATATGATATTAATTTACATGATATACAGTTGCTGATTTTAGATGTTTTACCATATTAGTAATTTTTAAAAACATATTATCTAAATTATCGCATTCTTGTTCAATAATTTTTACAATAACTGAACCACAAATAACACCTGATACCCCAGATAATATAGATTGTTTTATTTGCGTAATATTTGAAATGCCAAATCCTTGTATAATAGGAGGAGCATGAAATATTTTTAATTTTGTTATTAATGTATTTAATGGAAAAATCATATTTTTTTTCATACCTGTTACGCCTGCTCTAGAAACTAAATAAGTATAACCTGAACTATATAAAGATATTTTCTGTATTAAAGTATCGTTAGCATTAGGAGGACATATAAATACTGAATGTATTTTATTATCTTTAGCAGCAGTTCTAAATAATAAAGATTCTTCAATAGGTAGATCAGCGATTAAAACTGAATCTACACCTGAAAAAAAACAATTAGAATAAAATTGATTAATACCTTTATTAAATACAATATTTGCATAAGTTAACAATCCAATAGGTATATTTGGGTTGTTATTACGTATCATAGATAACATTTGAAAACATTTTTTTAATGTCATTTTAGCCGATAAAGATCGTAAATTAGCATTTTGTATAATATTACCATCTGCTATAGGATCAGAAAAAGGAATACCTAATTCTAGTGCATCAGCCCCATTATTGATTAACAGAGTAATAATTTTTAATGATATTTCTAAAGATGGATCTCCTAATGTTACAAAAGGAATAAATCCAATTTCTTTTTTAGCATGTAATTTATGAAAAAGCTCTTGATAACGCGTCATTATTGATATTCTCCTTGTTTTTTAAAAAATCACGCACAGTAGAGATATCTTTATCACCACGACCTGAAATATTAACTACTAATATTTGGATATCTATTAATTATTTTTAATGCATAAGCTAATGCATGAGATGATTCTAATGCAGGGATAATGCCTTCTTTTTCACATAATAATTGAAAAGCATATACAGCTTCACGATCTGTAACAGATACGTATTTTACACGACCTGTACTGTTCAACCATGCGTGTTCAGGACCAACGGAAGGGAAATCTAATCCAGCAGAAATAGATGATGACTGTTTTATTTGTCCTTCATTTGTTTGTATTAATTGCGATTTCATACCAAAATAAATACCAACTCGCCCTTGAGTTACAGCAGATCCATGCTGCCCTGTTGCAATACCTTTTCCAGCTGCTTCTACCCCTACTAAATTAACTGTATCATCATCTATAAAACTAGAAAACATACCAATAGCATTAGAACCGCCACCTATACAAGCTATTATTAAATCAGGTAATTTTCCTTCTTTTTGTAAAATTTGAGCTTTAGTTTCTTTTCCAATAATACTTTGAAACTCCTTTACTATTTTAGGATAAGGATGAGGCCCTGCTGCAGTACCTATCATATAATGCGATTTTTGATAATTATAAGACCAATCACGTAAGGCTTCGTTACAAGCATCTTTTAAAGTAGCTGATCCGTTATTTACAGATATTACATGTGCGCCCATAAGTTTCATACGAAATACGTTATCAGATTGTCTTTCAATATCTTTTGCACCCATATATATACGACATTTTAATCCCAATAATGCACATGCCATTGCTGTAGCCACACCATGTTGTCCTGCTCCTGTTTCTGCAATAATTTCATATTTTTGCATTTCTACAGCAAGTAATACTTGTGCTAATACTTGATTAGTTTTATGAGCGCCTCCATGTAATAAATCTTCTCTTTTCAAATATAAATGAGTCTTTGTACCTTTGGTTAAATTTTTACATAATGTTAATGCAGTAGGACGCCCTGCATAATTTTTTAATAAATTTTGTAAATTAGAGTGAAAAGTACGATTTTGACAAGCATTTACAAATGCTGTTTCCAATTGATATAAAGCAGGAACTAATATTTGAGGAACATACATTCCCCCAAATTGACCAAAATAAGGATCTAGTAATAAATTATTCAAAATTTTTCCTTTATTTTTTATATATGATGTTTAAAAAAATTTCTCAAAACATCAAAAATAGAAATTATTTTATTATGATTTTTAATACCATATTGATCTTCTATGCCAGAGTTAAAATCCAATCCTGAAAAACCTAATTGCGAAGCTAATAGACAATTGTCATAATTCAGTCCACCAGATAAAATCACATTGTCAAAATTATTTTTTGGTAAAATAGACCAATTAAATTGTTTTCCACTACCTCCTGATAAATTATCAAATAAATAATAATCAACATTTAACCAATTACAATTTGGTATTGTATTTTTAATACTAAATGCTTTCCATATATTGATTTCTATTGGCAATTTTTCACGTAATAAATTTATATAATCTTGGTTTTCATTACCGTGTAATTGCACTGCATGTAAAGATAATGTTTTTGCTATAAAAACAACAGTATTTATTTTTTCATTTTGAAATACTCCAATATATTTTAAATTTGTTGTATATATTATTTTCGATGCATCATTTAAATCAATATAACGTTTAGAATTTTTTATAAAGATTAATCCTCCATAAATGACTCCTACTGTTTTTGATATTTTCGCATCTTCTGATCTAGTTAATCCACAAATTTTGTTGTTACCCATAATCATCTTACAAACAGCGACATCTAAATCATTTTCCATCATTAATGCAGAACCAATTAAAAAACCATGTACTAATTTACTTAACATTCGAATTTGAGAATATGATTGAATGCCTGATTCACTAATAATTAAAGCGTTATTAGAAATTAATGGAGCTAAAGTTTTTGTACGATTAATATCAATTGATAAATCATGTAGATTACGATTGTTAATACCAATTACTGTAGCTTTTAAAGACAATGCTCTATGAAGCTCTTTTATATTATTTACTTCTGTTAAAATACCCATATTCATGCTTTTTGCAATAGTAGATAAAAATAAATATTCACTATCACTTAAAATAGATAACATAAGTAGTATAGCATCAGCTTGATAATAACGTGCTAAATATATTTGATATGGATCAATAAAAAAATCTTTACATAAAACCGGTTGATTCACTATAGAACTCACCAATGACAAAAATTCAAATTTTCCTTGAAAATATTTTTCATCAGTTAATACTGATATTACTGCAGCATATTTTTTATATGTATTAGCGATTTTAATAATATCAAAGTCATCTTTAATAATACCTAAAGAAGGAGAAGATTTTTTACATTCTAAAATAAAAGCAGGACGCATGTTTTTTATTGCTTGATCAAAATATCGATCAGTTTTTTTTATTTTATTTTTAAATTTTATTAAAGGTATTTTTTTTTTATGATTTTCTATCCAAATTTTTTTATTTTTAACAATTTTTTCTAATATAGTATTACACATGCTTATTCCTATTAATTAATGCTTGTAAAATAGTATATGTTTTTCCACTATGTATAATGTCTAATGCATATTTTGCGTTGTCTTTTATATTTTCATTACCAAATATTTTTAACAAAATAGCAACATTTGCAGCAATCGTTTCATTTTGTGCTATGGATCCATAACCTTGAAAAATTTTTTTTATAATATCACAGTTTTCTTCTGCTGAACCTCCTTTGACTGCATCTCGATGATGAACATTCATACCAAAATCTTTTGATTCTAGTTCATATGAAATAATTTTTTTATTTTTTAATTCAGCAATATAAGTTTTACCACATAGTGTGATCTCATCACTATCATTACTATGTACTACAATAGCTCTTTGATAATTTAACTTATATAATGTTTTTATCATAACTGGTATAATACATTTGTTATAAACACCTACCACGATATATGATGGTTGTGATGGATTAATTAACGGTCCAACTATATTAAATAATGTTTTCGTTTTTAAAGATTTTCGAACTATTGCAGCATTATGAAATCCAGTATGATACTGAGGAGCAGACAAAAAACAAATATTAAAATCATCTAAATTTTTTTTTGATTCTTCAGGAGATGCATGAATATTGATCCCTAAACAATCTAATACATCTAATGATCCTGTTTGACTGGAAATACTATGATTGCAATGTTTAGCAACTTTAACACCACATACTGCTGCAACGCATGCACTGGCAGTAGATATATTTATGGTATTTCTGCTATCACCTCCTGTGCCTACAATATCACAATACTGATATGACAATAATGGAAATGCACTAGTTTTTTCTAAACAAGCTTGTACTGCACCAAGAATTTCTTCAGATGACTCACCTCGAATTTTCATTGCTATTAATGCAGCTGTTAATTGAATATCACTTATCTTTCCATTAATAATAGATTGAAATAATTTATATGTTTCTGATATAGTTAAAGTTTTTGATGCATATATCTTTTGTAAAATATTTTTCATATGTACATCTCAGTAATAGTATTTAACATAAATAAAATAAAAAAATTATACCGTGTATTTATTACATGATATTTATCAAATGTATAATATATAAAATATTCACACACTATAATATTTAATTTTTTTAAAATAGAGTATAATTAAAATAAAGAATCAATATATATTTATACGATTAAAAATTATCATTAAAAAGCATTATAAATATTTTCGTCAGAATAATATTATTAATTGAGTATATTGAATACATCATAATTTAATTTAGATAAAAATATTGTAATATACTGTAAAATTATATAATTTATAATGTATGATATTATCACTATTTTTATTTTATTATTGCATGTTTATATTTTAGATTTAAAATATAGCATATGAATTTATAAAATATTTTTTATAAATTATATTATTGTTTTAATATTGGAGTAATTGCAATGCATAGGATTATGATAATAATATTATTTATTATAGTTACTGGTACATGGGGTACTACTTGGCTTGCAATGAAAATAGCTTTAAGTAGTATTCCTCCACTATGTGCTACAGGTATGAGGTTTTTATTAGCGTCTCCATTATTAATTAGTTTAGCATATTATACTAAATCGCCATTATTATTTCCTAGTGGCAATAGATTGTTTCAATTAATAATTACTATATTTTATTTCTCATTACCATTTTCATTAATGTTATATGGTGGCTTATATGTCAATTCTTATATTTCTTCTATCATTTTTGCAAATATGCCAATTATTGTTATAATTATATCATTATTTTTATTGAAAAAAAAACTATATATATCTCAATTTATAGGATTAATGATAACATTATTGTTTCTTTTAATTATTTTAATATATTCAACATGTGTCATTCATGACTGTCAATGGAAAGGCGTATTTGCAATAATAATATCGATGATCAGTCATGCAATTATGTATATACAATGTAAAAAAAATTTTTATAATATTTCTGTTTTAACATTTAATGCGTTACCATCATTATTATCGGGTATTATTTTACTGATAATCGCATATTTTTTTGAAAATCCGATTATTTATAATTTTTCTATAAAATCAATATTAGCTACTTTTTATCTAGGTAATGTTTCAGGTGTATTTGGTATATTATCATATTTTTATTTACAAAAAAAAGTAAGTGTTTACTATGCTTCTACTGTATTTTTAGTGTTTCCATTTATTGCTACAAGTTTAGATTATTACATATTCGAATATAATATATCTATATATCAATTACTATTAACCATTCCATTTATTTTTGGTTTATTATTAACTTTATATCCTAAAAGTAAAAATTAATTATTTTTTAAATAAGATATATAATGTCTAATTATATTTGATGATATACTTATTGAAATTAATATTATGAATGAAAAAATACAAAAAATATTATCTAGAACTGGTTATGGATCTCGTCGATGGATTGAAAAAATGATTATCGCTAATCGTCTGATTATAAATAATAAACCTGTTAAAATAGGACAACGATTCAATATATATGATATAGATACAGTTATATTAGATAACAAAAAATGTGTATTTAAACATCCCATTCAACCCGTAAGAATTTTAATGTATCATAAATCTAATGGTGAAATATGCACTCGTAAAGATCCTAAAAATCGTAAAACTGTATTTCAAAACTTACCTAATTTATATAATGCTCAATGGATTATTGTTGGAAGATTAGATATTAATACTTCTGGATTATTACTATTTACTACTAATGGTAATCTAGCCAATAGGCTTATGCATCCAAAATTTAATATAATACGAGAATATATAGTACGTGTGTTTGGTAATGTTAATAATCATATCTTAAAAAAATTAGTCACAGGTGTAAAATTGCAAGATGGTTATGCTGCATTTAAAAAAATCACTGTCATACCATCTAATCAATCTAGAAATAAATGGTTTATAGTATCTTTATTAGAAGGTAGAAATCATGAAGTAAGACGTATATGGAAAAGTGTTGGAATAATAGTCAATCGATTAATTAGAATTCGATATGGAAATATTATACTACCAAAAAACTTATCTCCTGGTACATGGACTGATATTGATTTACATAAAATAAAAAATTTATATTCATCAGTAAAATTAATATTCTAAATAGACAATTAAATAAAAAGTATATTTATCGTGATATTTTGAAAAATATAAAATTAAAATAGGATAATAGTATGAATATCATTTTAAATTATGGATTATTTTTAATAAAAACCCTAACTATATTAATATCTATAATACTATCAATATTTGTTATAAACAATATAGCAAAAAGAAAAAATAAAAATAATAGTAACTTTCAAATAACTATATTAAATAAACAATATAATAATATAAAAAATAGTATAATATTATCAACAATGCAATCTCATGAAAAAAAAATATGGAAAAAAATAAATAATAAAAAACAAAAAACAGATTTTATAAATTTAAAAAATAAAAAACCTAACTTATATGTGTTAGATTTTAAAGGTACATACAAGCCAATGAAGGTGATTATTTAAGAGAAGAAATTTCTGCTATACTATCAGTAGCTAAAAAGAATGATGAAGTATTATTACGCTTGGAAAGCGCAGGAGGGGTAGTGCATGGATATGGTTTTTGTGCTTACCAATTATATAGATTGCGAAAAAAATCAATTTATTTAACGATTTCAGTGGACAAAATAGCTGCTAGTGGAGGTTATATGATGGCTAGTGTGGCCAATTTTATTATAGCTACTCCTTTTGCTATTATTGGTTCTATTGGTGTTGTAGCACAAATGCCTAATGTAAATAAATTTCTTAAAAAACATAATATTGATATTGAATTACATACGGCAGGTGATTATAAAAGAACATTAACAATGTTTGGAAAAAATACAGAAGAAAAACGTAAAAAATTTTGTGAGGATTTAAATATTACACATAATCTTTTTAAAAAATTTATATATAAAATGAGACCTTGTTTAGATATCGATGATATCTCTACTGGTGAACATTGGTTTGGTAGTTTAGCATTAGATAAAAAACTCATAGATAATATTAATACAAGTGATGATTTTTTAATGTCTAAAAGAAAAAAATTTATTTTGATTCAAATTAAATTTGTTCCTAAAAAAAATATTATAAATCATTTTATTAATAATTGTTTGAATAAAATTTTTTGTATGATACTAACAGCAATTAATAAAAAAACATTTGTTAACATTAAATAAAACATTAATTTTTATCAAAAATATTTTTGTTTAAATATATTAATATTAAAATATAAAGAAGCATTTTAAGACAAATACAGTATTTAGTTATCAAGAATATTACTGGAAAAAGATATTTCCTAATTAAAATTAAATTATATCTATTGCACAATTGATTTATGTCAATCAAAAGACTCTATAGCTGTTTCTTAGTATTTTCGTGATATTTTTAAGAAAAACCATGTTATATTATACAAAATAATATTTAATAAAATTAAAAAGATGTTATTTTTCAATCATATAAAAATAACAATTATACTAACTATAAAATGAGTATATGCATAACATAGTAAAAATCGATTGATATTTCATGTTATTACTTATATGGTATTGTTTTTCTTTAGATATATTAAGTATATTCAGACTGATTTTAATCTCAATATTGAATGTGATAACTAAATAATATTTTTATGATAGTTATTATCAATTAAAAGTATTCATAAAAATAAGTTATGCAAATATAAAATTTAATTATGTGATTATAAAAACCATCAATTATCCTATATGTAAAAATAAGTATAGGAATAAATATAATTAAAGTGATTAAATATTTTAAAAAATTGCTTATATATATAAAACATGTTAAAGTATTTGCAAAGCTTATAAAAAATAATAATATATTTTCATTATATTGAAATCTCATATTTCTTATCTAATTATTATTGTAAAATATTACCAGCATATTTTATATTAGAAGAAAATACTGATAATATTTTTAGTAGTTCATATATATCTCAAGTAGACTAAAAATATCGATATTCATTAATAAAATATATAGTTTTTTACATCCTATACCATAGACTACTAAGATAGTATATTAATTTTAAAAATAAGGTAACAGTCAAGATATCAATTGAATTAAAATCTATATTATTTTAATTTTTACTGTAATTGACGTGTTATAGAAATCAGCAATCTTAATAATTTTGAATTACTACTAAAAATTGTATTAGAATTTAAATAATCATAACAATCTCCAGTTAATTCACTTATTATACCTCCAGATTCTCTAATTTGTAACGCTCCAGCAAAAACATTATATTTTTGAAAAGTATAATGTAATATTCCATCTAATCTTCCAGTTGATAAATAAGCTAAATCTAAAACAGTAGAACCTGAACAAATTATATTAATACCTTGAGAAATTAATAATTGTATAATTTTAAAATCATATTTTACATGATGTTCAATATTATTAGGTAAATTAATTCCTATGGTACTATTATCTATAGAGTTTACTTCTGAACATCGCATACGATAACCGTTTAATTGAGCACCTTGACCTTTAACGGCTGTAAATAATTCATTTCTTAAAGGATCATATATCACAGACAATTCAGTTTTATTTTTAATTAACACGACAATGGAAATACAAAAATGTGGAAATTTTTTTTTAAAATTATTAATGCCATCTAGTATATTAATAATCCATATCATTCTAGTATCTTGTAAAATATTATCTTGTGCATTGATAGTATAAATATAATGATCAGGATATGCTTTATGAATGATCTCTATCATTGATTTATGTACATTTTTCATCATATTACTGATAATATTATTTCTACTATTGTGTTGATTTTCCATCGTTTTATTTTGTATATCATAACTATGGGTTATAATGCTACCCCCTTTTCTGGCAGCACGTACTGCAATATTAAGCATAGGATGCATATTGTTTATACTTTTATTGAATTGTAAAATTATGAATATCTCATTATAACAAGGTTCTTTAATAAAGTCTGTGTATTATTGTATTTATAAAAATATATCATATATTTTATTATTTAAAAAAATCAATAATATTATTACATGTTTAACATAAAATAAAAATATATAAAATATTTATATATTAATTCACAATTATATTATTAGAATTGCTATTTTATCGATTTATTATTAATCAATAGATATATCTAAGGTTATTTAAAATATTTATTATTAAGGATACTGATGAAAACATCTTTACCATTATATATAACATGTAATAAAAAAATTAATTTATTAAATTTCACTTATGAACAAATGCGAGATTTTTTTATTTCTATTAAAGAACAAGCATTTTGTGCAGATCAAATTATGAAATGGATATATCATAGTTATTGTGATGATTTTGATCAAATGACTAACATTAGTAAAAGTTTAAGAGAAAAATTAAAAAATATATGTATTATTTCAGCTCCTGTATTTATTAAAGAAAATAAATCATGTGATGGTACTATTAAATGGGGGGGTCGTGTTAATAAAAATATTATCGAAACTGTTTATATACCCGAAAAAAAAAGATCGACTATTTGTATTTCTTCACAAATTGGCTGTCCTTTAAAATGTACATTCTGTGCGACTGGAGAAAAAAAATTTAAAGGCAATTTACAAGTATCAGAAATAATAGGGCAAATATGGCGTGCATCTAAAATCATTAACTCTAACAACTCTAATAGCATGAATCATATTACTAATATAGTGCTAATGGGTATGGGTGAACCATTATTAAATTTTAAAAATGTTGTCAATGCAATAAAAATTATGTTGCATAAATTTGGATTTAATATATCAAAAAATAAGATAACATTATCTACAGTAGGAATAGTACCTGCTCTAGATCAATTAAAAGATTTTGTTGATATTAATTTAGCTATTTCATTACATGCTCCCAATAATATAATGAGAAGTAAAATTATGCGTATTAACAAACAATATAACATTCAAAAAATACTCCATTCAGTACGTCGTTATTTACAAACATCTAAAGCTAATAAAGGAGGTGTAACAATAGAATATGTAATGTTAGATGGTATTAATGATAGTCATACTGA
>Ga0193712_1000061_pt1 | contig 15756 bp, 20 predicted proteins | sample H3a1metaG_FD_143053 | JGI IMG/M metagenome (GOLD analysis project Ga0193712, IMG submission 143053) | Soil microbial communities from a riparian zone of the East river system, Colorado, United States - H3a1 | ecosystem: Environmental > Terrestrial > Soil > Riparian zone | place: USA: East River... | reverse complement strand
CGATGCGGTCGGCAGCGCTTTCGCCGATCACCCGGAAGTGGCCATGACCGCCTTTCAGGCAGTGGAGGCCTATTACGTGGGCAAGGCCGCCAAGCTCGGTCGGCTCGCGGCTGATAAATCCGACATCGATACCAGCATCGTCAAGGAAGCGATCAAGCAGGCACTTGGCACCGTGGTCGATTACAACGGTAACGGAGAAGTGATTGCCCCCTGGGGCATGGATGCGAGCACCTTCAATGACCGGGTAGCTAGCGCCTACCAGGCCGAGATCAAGCGCCTCGGCATGCCCGCGATCGCCAGCGGCCAGCTTAGCGCGCTGGGCTTACGCAATGCCGGCGATGGGACGTACAACGTGATGGCCGGAGGCCTGCCGCTCTATGACACGAAGGGCAATCCGGTCGTGCTCAGCGTGCAGGCCGAGCACGGCGTCAGCGGCAGCTTCGCGCCTCATGGTGTGACCGGACGCTACTGATGAGCGATCTGTTCGCTCTTTCTCCACGCGAGAACCAAGAGGTCGCTGATCAGATGGCCTCCGGGGGCATATACCCCGAGCAAGTCTCTGCAGGCCTCTTTCACGGCATCCCCACCGGCATCGGGCTCACTATCGGTCGCACCGCCGCGCATGCTGGGCGCGCCCTGGAGCTGGCCGGTTCGGTCCCGGTGGGCTTTGCCAGCGCACTCGCCTACGGCGATGAGCAGCAGCTCCTCGACAAGTATTTTCAGACCTTCGATCCCTCGATCAGCAAGGCAGTTGATTACTTCACGCCCAGTCCCGGGCAGGTGGGCACCGTCGGCAACGTGCTCGGTGGGCTGACCGAGACGCTGGGACTGCTGGCCGCGGGTGGCGGTAATCCAACGCTGATGCTCACGACGGAGGGCCTCTCGGGGGCCGCAGAACTGAGCCGCCAGGGCGTCAGCCCAGATGTAGCGGCGGCGGCCGGCACGCTCGAGGCGGGCGCCAATGCGCTGGGGTTTCGGCTCCCGATCCTCGGCAAGAGCCTCTCCTCGCGCCTGGCCACTGGTGCGGTCGGCAATCTTGCTCTCGGCCGCGCATCGAGCCTTGCCGAGCAACAACTCCTCTCGCGCACCGGGAATGAAAAGCAGGCCGAAGGGATCAATCCGTGGGATCTGACCGGCGCTAGTATCGACCTGTTGACCGGCCTCGCCTTTGGCGGCATTACCCATTTCGGCAATCGGCCCGTAAAGCCCAGCGAACGGGATGCCGCGCTCGCCGCACTCAACGCTCGCCACTTCCAGTCCGATACGGCACCCGGTGAGCCGGTGGACCTGGAAGCCTTTGTGGCTCACCAGCAGGCCATAGACCAGGGGACCAGCCAACACCTACGGGGAGAGCCCGTTACGGCCCCGGAGGCGGTGCAAAACGCGTTATTTGCCCAAAGGCAGGAACCAGCGGCGCCTGAGATCCCCAAAGACCTGCAGCAGCTCGATGCCGAGCGCACGCTTACCTCGCCCATCCCGGCTGGCGATGCACACGTCGCTCGCTTGCCGCCAGAGCAGCAGCAGGCGTTCCGTGACACTTATGCACGCGCCGCAGAGGCGAAGCCCGGCTTCGACAGCACGATCAGCCAGATTGCCTCCGAGGTGGGCGGCAAGGGCATCACGGCCGCGCTGAAGGGGACCAAGCGTGCGGTCGAGAAGATCCTGGGCGACTACGCTGGCGTCGCCTCGCGCATCAAGGACGTGCTACGCGCCACGATAGAGGTGAAGACTCTCGCCGATGCGCGAGGCGCCATTACGCAGCTGCAGGGGCATTCAGGTCTTGAGGTTCTCGATACTGGCGCGCGCGATCTGCTATCGCCTGAGGCCGGATCGCTCAACGGCTATCGGGACGCGAAATTCAACGTCCGCACCGCAAACGGATCTATCGCTGAGGTGCAGATCAACCTGAAGCCAATGCTTGAGGCGAAAGGCATCGGCCATTCGCTCTACAGTGAGTGGGATACGATTACCCGCAAGGCGCGCGAGCAAAATCGGCCGTTGACTGAAGCGGAAGCCAGCCGAAGAGATGATCTCGGCGGTTTGATGGAAGCGCTTTACGAGCCGGTCTGGAAGCGGCTGATGAGCGATGCGAAGGCTTCGGGAGAAACCGGACCGCCATTGCGATCCGCGGAGTCCATCGGGAATCGGCGCGGCGGGCCATCGAATGCGATGGAATCGAGGCCTCCGTCTGGAGTGGGCACGAACGCCACCGGGATGCCTTCAACATCAAGCAGCCGCGAACCCTTGGGGAGCGAGGCTGGGTCAAGCGCTGGAACTGGTGCTGACACGGGGAAACCTCCTACAGCAGGAATTGTACCAGAATCAGGCGCTCCCAAAGCCGCATCTGCACATAATGCCACCTTCGCAGTGGAATCCGCGCGCAAGGCCGCTCTCACGATGGACATAGCCGTCCCAACGGGCGAGTTCAATCGCGACGGGACGCCAGTCACCATGACAGCCCGAGAATTGCTCGCCAGAGGCGATGCGGAGATAGCCGAGGCGCAAAAGCAGGCTAAGGCCATCGAAGCCGTGGGTGCCTGCTTCCTCGCTACAGGAGCTTCCTAATGCGCGCCGAATGTCTCAAAGCAGCGGCCGTCGCTCTCGGTCGAACGCTCACCAAGGGCGAGGCCGACGAGATGGAGCAGCGCGTCATAACCGCCATGCGTCGCCTGGCTGCCAAGGATCCCAAGGCCTGGAGCGCCATGCCGCTGCCCGAGCGGGTGATGGAAGGGGCCAAGCAGGCTGCGGTGGATATCGTGGCCGAGAAGCAGCTTAAGCAGCAGCGCGAGTCCCTTGGCATTCTGGCTCAAGCCCGTATCGGCAAGTTCATCAGCGATGCGGCAACGCGCGACATGGACGGACTTGATGCCCTCGATCGCACGATCGCCTTCCACGCCGATGGGAAGGCCAACACGCTTTCGATTGAGACGCAAGCCAAGGCAGTGAGCCGTGATGCGCTGCGGCAGATGATCACCACGTTGGAGGCCTCAGATCCCAAGTGGTTCGGGCTGTTCGAGAACCAGCAGGGCGTGCGCGCAATCATTCAGGAGCTTTTCGGCGAGGACTCCGGAAGCATCGAGGCCCGTCACGGAGCGGCTGAGTTTCACAAAGTCGCCGAGCAGCTGCGTCAGCGCTTCAACCGCAGCGGTGGGGATGTGGGGAGCCTGGAGGACTGGGGCCTGCCGCACCACCACTCGCAGCCCAAGGTGGCCAGAGCGGGGCGCGATGCCTGGATGGCCGATGTACTGCCGCGTCTGAACCGCGACGCCTACATCAACCCAGACGGCACCAGGATGAACGAGACTCAGCTCGGGGAGTTCCTCTCGCATGCCTGGACGACCATTGCCACGGGTGGGGCGAACAAGGTCGAGCCTGGGCAGTTCACCGGGAGCGGGGCTCGGGCGAATCGAGGGAACGAAAGCCGCCAGATCCACTTCAAGAATTCGCGCAGCTATATCGAATACCAGGCCAAGTACGGAGATCGATCGCTCTACGAGGTGCTGGTCAATCACCTGGTCGGTGTCTCCAAGGACATCGCGCTCGTGGAGACCTACGGGCCCAACCCTGACCAGACTTTTAGGCTCCTTCGCGACACGCTGGTGCAGAAGGCCAAACTCGCTGATCCCACCAAGATTGGCAAAATAGATCGGCGCGCGATCCGGCTGGAGAATCTTTACAACGAAGTCGCCGGCAAACGTGCCCCCATCGCCTCGGAGTGGATCGCCAAGAGCTTCGATACGCTCCGCTCCTGGCTGATCGCCGCACGGCTGGGGTCGTCCGTCATCACTTCGTTTTCAGACGATGCCACGTTGCATCTTACCGGCCACGTCAACAACCTCCCCGAAATGCAGCTGCTCAGAAATGAACTCGCGGCACTCAACCCAACGAACAAGATGGAAGAGCGCATGGCGCTGCGCGCCGGCTTAGGGCTCAACACCCTGATAAGCTCGCTCAATCGCTTTGGTCAGGACGGCCTGGGCGCGAGTTTCTCTTCCAAACTCGCCAACGCCGTGATGCGCGCTTCGGGCTTGAACGCCATGACCGAAGCTCGAAAACGGGCGTTCGGCGTGACCATGATGAGCTCTATCGGGCAGATCAGCCGGGATGCGAAGAGCCTTGCCGCGCTCGATATGCATGACAACCGGATCCTGCTGTCCAAGGGCATCACCGACGCCGATTTTGCCGTCTGGAAGGCCGCACAGCTCGAGGACTGGGGTGGTGGGAATAACACCATGCTCACCCCTGAGTCGATCTACCGCATCCCGGACGCCGCGCTCAAGGCCGTTGATCGCAACGCGCTACCACAGCAGCTTCGCGAACAGGCGGCCATGCGGCTGCTGGGCGCGATCCTTGAGGAGACCGATGTCGCGGTGGTTGAACCTGGCGCGCGCGAGCGCTCGCAGATGCAAAGCCACCTGCAGCGCGGCACCTTGAAGGGCGAGCTCACGCGCTCATTTTTCCTCTTCAAGAGCTTTCCGATGGCGATGATCGAGCGCCATGTGGTGCGCGGCTGGACGCTGCCTACGGGCACGGGGCGCGCCGCATATCTGGCCACGCTCCTTGCGGCCACGACTGTCCTGGGAGCCGCTTCTCTGGAAGTGAACGAGGTCGTGAGCGGCCGAGATCCGAGGAACCTGTTCGGGGGCAAAGGCACGACGCGCAACTGGTTCGCGGCCCTGCTCAAGGGCGGGTCGCTGGGGATCTACGGGGACTTCCTGTTCTCAGGCTCCACGCAGTACGGCAGTTCACCGCTCGCCACGCTGACCGGGCCGGTGCTCGGTCTGGGCGAGGACTTCCTGAATCTCACGCAAGGGAATCTTGTGGAGTGGGCGCAAGGCAAGAAGACGCACGCAGGAGCGGAGTTCGTGCGCTTCGTGAAGGGCAATCTGCCCGGCGCTTCACTCTGGTATGCCAAGGCGGCCTTTGATCACTTAATTTTCCATCAACTTCAGGAATACTTTTCTCCTGGTTATCTGTCTAGAATGAGGGCTCGATCGCAGAAGGAATTCGATCAGCACTGGTGGTGGACGCCGGGGCAAATGCTGCCCGAGCGGCCGCCCGATCTCACGAAGGTGGCAGGACACTGATGCGCGGCTGGTTGTTGGCGAACCTCTTTATCGTGGTGCTGGTGCTCATCGGTGCCGGCTTTACTTTTCTGGCGGCCTGGATTTATCAATCGATTGATCCGAACGGGTTCATGGTTTTGCCCGCCCTCACACTTGTCGCGCTCGCACTGCTCGGCACCTATTACGTCGGTCTCTTGCTCTACAAATGGGTGGGGCGCTTCGTCAATCGCGGGGTTCGCCGCCGGTAGATAGTGCCGCTCGATTCATGTTGAGTGCGCCTCAGTGGCAACCGGGGCGCACGCATGACTGTATCGAGCGAAACCTCCTCAATCGAATACGCTGGCGACAGCGTTTCGGTCGACTTTCCCATCCCTTTCAACTTCCTGGCCAACTCCGACATTCAGGTCGCAACCCGCGATGCAAGCGGGGACGCCACGATCATTTCGGTCGGCTTTACCATCACGGGCGCCGGGACCGGGCTGGGCAACGCGAACTTCACAGTCGCACCGGCCACGGGCACTTCAGTCGTGTTGTCCCGAGTGCCGGCACTCCTGCAGCCCGTGGATCTGGTCTCTAACGATCGCTTCCCAGCCGAGACGATCGAGACCGCCTACGACCGGCAGACCTTCATCTCGCAGGCGCTGAAAGAAATCACGCAGCGCTCGATCCGCGTTCCCTACGGCGATCATTCCGCCGGCGCCTTATCAGAGCTTCCGGCCGCCTCTTCCCGCAAGGGCAAGGTGCTGGCCTTCGATTCGGGCACGGGGCAACCTCAGATGCTCGCGATCGGCAGCATCAGCGGCCTGGCAGTAGCGCTCACCGCGAGCATTCTGGGCACGCTGCTGTACCCGCGCACGGCCAATGAAATTGCCGCCAGCGTCACACCGAGCCTGTACTTCTATGCGCCAGGCGATGTGCGCCGCTACAACTCAGATCCCACCGGCATTGCCGATTCCACAACCCCTTTCCAGCAGGCCTCCAGCAGCAACTTAAAGGTCGACATTCCCGAGGGCACCTACAAGATCACCGGCCAGGTGCTCAACGCTTCTCGCGCCGTCACTTACATCGGCGCGGCGCGCGGCGCGGTAACGCTTAATTTAAACAACAACGCGGACGCCTTGAAGTGGACCGGCACATCCTCTGGCGGTGGCATCAAGCGTCTGGTCATCAACGTAACAGGCATGACCTCTGGCTACGCGATCAGCAGCACCCAGAGCCGCTTCTTCATCGACGATCTGAACTTCACTGGCAGCAGTACGGGCGCGAATCTGGGCGGGATCTTCCTGCAGGATTTCAACAGCGCACAGATCACCAACCTCTGGATGAATGGGAGCTACGGCACCAATGGCATAGCGATCAAGCTATACGGATCAGGCATCAATTCCGCCAATGTGTGCGACATCAATAACGTCGTATACGGCGGGGCAGGTGGGGCCTCTTCGACATCCTCCATCTTCCTTGTGGTGGACGGTGGCGTAGCAACGGTGGATATACGTCACGCCTCCGCGGTGGCCTGCTATGCGGCTCTTGTTACTACCAACTCTCCTGGTCTTGCCAACTTCGCCCAATTTATCGAAGGTGATGATTTCCAGGCCGATGGCATTTACAGCGATGCGCTTGTTTTCGGTACCAGCGGTACCGGCAATACCACCGGGCACAACTTCAACAAGCTCTATGTCCACCATGCGGGGCAGAACAATTCGGGTGCTGGCATCGGCAAAGGAACGGGCGTCTACATCTACGCCAATTGTCGCGCTTCCAGATTCCAGGGCGGGGACATCCTCACCTGCAACTTGGGCGCCATGTTCATCGACGGGAACAACATCAACGTCGCTGACATGGATATGCGCAAGAACAGCCAGGATTCTGTTGGCACGTATCCAGCAGTTCAGCTAGGCGCCAACTCCTTCGGCTGCAACATCCACCACAACACGCTCGGACAGAACACGGGAGCAGCGACTTCAGACCAGTCATACGGCGTGCAACTGGATGTGGGCGCCAAGAATCATATCGTGGTTCACAATTACCTGCTACTCAACACGCTCAATGCGATCAACGATCTGGCCCAAGATCCAAACACCCTTATCAAGGACAACCTCTACGCCGGCAATACGACCTTCCACGCCGCGCTTGCCCCAGCGGCAATGGGCGCGACGGTCAACAATTACAACCCGGTCAACTGGAGCGTGAATGTCGCGAACCTACGCCTCACGCCGAACGTCGGGAACACCACGATCAATGGGCTTTTTACCGGAGCCGGGGCGAGTACTTGGATACACGGAACGACTGTCCTGTTGCAAAACTTGAGTGCGGCGGACAGCGTGATCCTCGCGCATCTGAACGGTGGCTCTAATGCGTGGAATCAGTTTTCCATGCCCAGCGCTGGGCCTTTGACCATTCCGCCACTTGGCACCCAGCAGATCATGTACGACGGCTTCCTGTCCAAGTGGATCAAGGCATGAGCGAGCCGGACCTCAACGACCCGGTGTTCCTGCGTGATCAGCTCGACAAGGCTGTGGCGATGCTGCGCGCGCGCGATGAAACGACCAATCAGATCGTGCAACGCCTGGAAGCTCAATACGCCTCGCAGTACGAAGAGATTAGGCGTGATCGCAATCGCTCGCAGAAATTGTACGAGGACATGAAAGGCGAGCTGCGCATCGTTGCTCTGCGCTATTCAATGCTGCGCCAGCACCAGGTCCGCATCCGCTCGCTCGGGATCCTGGCCAGGGGCAAAGGGCTGGACGCGGCGCTCGATGCGGTGTTGACACAGATGGGCGTGCCTGCTCTGGAGAAAATGAGCATCGAGGCGGGCGTGGCGAACGCGATCCGAGGCACGCTGCAGTGACGCCAGACGATCAAGCCAAACTTCGCGCTCAGCTCAAAGTCGATGAGGGCTGCAAACTCTACGCCTATCAGGACTCGCTCGGCTTCCTGACCATCGGCTACGGCCGGCTGATCGATCGACGCAAGGGCGGACAGATCACACCTGACGAAGCGGAGTACCTGCTCGGCAACGACATCGCGCGCGTGGAGAAAGAGCTTGCCGCATACGCCTGGTTCAACAATCAGGATTCAGTGCGCCAGGCCGCGCTTACCGACATGGCGTTCAATCTCGGCACGGTGGGCCTGCTGCACTTCCCCCACTTCCTCGGCTACATGATCGCGAAGGATTACCCCAAGGCGGTGAAGGAGCTCATCGACACGCCTTGGCACTCGCAGGTCGGTGTTCGCGCCGATCGCCTCATCGCAATGATTTCAACAGGAGCATGGGCATGACACATTGGAGACTGATTCTGGAGATCGTCGGAGCCGTGTTTGTCTCTTGGGCAAGCCTGCTGGTTGGCCGCAAGAATCCCAAGGTCGCGGATGCCGCCAAGGAGTTTGCCGATTCCGTTGCGGCGGCGACTGAGAAGGCCAAGAAGTGAAGGCACTCAACGCATTGCTCAAGCTCTGGCGCTCGCACGGCACCAAGATCCTCGGTGGCTTGCAAGGAACGATTGCCGCCGTAGCAGGCGTGACCGGCATCATTCCTGACAAAAGCCTCAAGTACTGGCTCGGGGCCTCAGCATTGCTGACCTTCTGGCGGGGCTTCTCGAACAGCAAAGCCAATGGACCCTAAGTACCAGCACGATGAAACCTTCGCCTCCACCGTCACGGGGATCGAGGAGCTCCGAAAAGCCCACCGGGACGACTGGCCCGAGTGGCGTCGCACGCTTGTTAATGCTGCTCGGGCCGGCGCCCGCATGGAGCAAGAGCTTCGAGACGTGGAGGCGTCGGTTGAACAGTGCGCCAGACGAAGCGCCGTCAGCGCCCTCGCCAATAAAGTCGCCGCCCTTGAAGATGCCGCCCGAAAGCGCCGCGGGCTCTGGAGGTGGGTCATCAACCACTTCTGGACCCTCATGACGATTGTGCTCGCCGCCATGCTGGCGCATCGCTGGAAATGAATTACGACCTGCTGCAAGCCGAGATCGTCGGCGGCACAATCGTGGTGCTGGCGAGCATCTGGGGGCTCGCCCGTCTGATCCGCCGCCACCACTGGCACATCAGAGGCAAGCTCGATGAGCACCACCTGGCCACCCATGCCAAGCTCGATGCGATAAGCGAGCAGGAAGTCATCGAGCAGCGCACAGCCGATATGCAGCATCTAGATGAGCGTGTGGAAGCCGGGTACTTGCGCGCCGCGGTGGATGGGATGCGCGCCGCATTGCATGCCAGCGATGAAGCTGCTGCACTGCGCGGGGATAAGTCTAAGGATGCACTTAAAGGCTTTCAACTGAGCATCTGGCGGCAGTTCACTGAGCGCCTGCGGGCAACCTTCGACAAGAATCACGACCCGTCTGACGGCAATGGCAAATGAGCAGCGATCCAGAACTCAAGACGGCGGTGGTCGATCTGACGCTGCGGTATAACCGGCTCCGGACCGCGCTGCGCAAGATCTACAACACCGTCACTGCGCGTGGCCCGATCAATCTTGTGGCACGATTAACCGACGTTGAACACATCTCAGGCACTGTCCTGGGGAGACGCAAATGAGAACGCTAGTTATTTTCCTGATCGCCCTCGGCGCTGCCGTTGCCGCTCGCGCCGATACGGTGGATCTATATACCGCCCTGGGCTTCGGGGCTCTCCATCAATATCACAACGTGGATACGAGCCTGTGCACGAGCGTGCCCTGCGATCCATCCGATCAGGTCACGATCTACATCAGCACCCAGGCGTGGTACACCAGTCCGCCCCCGCAGCGCATCCAACTGTGGTTCGGGAGCGATTTAGCGAACTCCTACTCCGGCCCGTACTATGGCTCCGGCATTCCCACCACGCTCAGCGGCGCTTACTCGCCCCTCGCACAGATTACCGTCACGTTGAATGAAACGTCCCGTAGGGTGTGTACCAGTTCGGGTCGAGGGCAGAATTGCCATCAAGTGTGGACGCTTCAGGATGGGACACTCATCCGGTGAGCGCCTACCTCTACGGTGCCCTAGGAGCGCTGGGACTGGCCTTGGGGGTGGCACTGTGGGTGCAACGAGCCGAGGTGAGGCACCTCCAAGGGGTCAATGCGGAGCTTCGTGCCTCTCTATCTGTCGCCACCGCCGCAAATGTCTCACAGAAGCAGGCTATCGATCAGCTGACTTCGGCCAATCAATCGTGGGCCGATAAGGCGCGCGCACAGGCCACCGAATACAAGGCTGCCCTTGGGGACTTGGTGAGATCGAACCTCGCTAGAAACTCCGCACAGGACGCTCTGAGGGCCAAGGAAGCGACAGATCGGCAAAGCGTGGCGTGTCAGGCGTTACTCGGGATGGACATCGCCAAAGTGTGCCCGCAGATCGCTGAAGATATGCAAAGTAGGGCCAAGTAATGAGGGCAGTCGGTATAGTCGGCCTGCTAACGCTGCTCGCAGGCTGTTCACAGGCCCCAGTTGTCATCGATCATCCGCACACCGTCACCGTATCCGTACCCGTGGTGCAGAAGCTCGATCCCGCCTTCCTCGCTGACTGCGCGCCTGAGTCGTTGACTGATAGCACTGTTGGAGCTGCATTAACGCGTCTAGCGTCAACTGAAGCATGTTTACAAGCAGTGCGTGGTCAGCTTGCGAAGCTGCGCGCGTTGCAGAACGAACCAGCGGCTTCGCCTTAGTCACTTCTCCAGCCCCTCTATAAACGCCTTGACCTCGGCTGTAGCTGCGCCGTCCCTAGGCACCCCCTGCCGGTAGGCGGCGAGTACACGCATGCACCGGTCTCCCAGTTGCATATCGTCCGTAGTGTTGATTGCCAAGCTCACAACGTTCGCCAAATCATCCGCCAACTGCTTAAGAGCGTCGAAATCCACGGCAGCCACGTATTCGTAAGGCCAGCCTTCTGGAGGTTCATCAGGGAAAGGGCTGTACCGTTTTGCCTTGTGAGGCAGCGATGCGTTAGTCATGCGGCTGGCTCCTACTGGTCGCTGCGCCGTCCTTGGGCTCTGCGGCTAGGGCGGCGTCGATGGTGGCGTCTACTGTGCTTGGCCGTAAATCCATAGAGCTATAATCCGTAGCCAAATAGACGGCAGAATCGACACTTAAGCCTGATTTGTCTCGCAGCCACCTGTACCGCCTGGCATCCACCAGCGCGGCGTCACGTTCGGCGCGCAACCGCTCGATAGCGTCGGCGGCTTGGGGGCATGGATTGAAGTCTGTCACCCAGCGGTAATTGCGCAGCCGCGCGATCAGCCCGTCCAACGAGTCGGGGGAAGTCATGGTGCGGGTCTACCCAACGTAACGTTACCGTGCGCACGTCTCGATACGTCAGCACTTATTTCAACCCGCAGGTGTGTCATCACTTCCCAACCTCCTTCTCTGCGCTGGTCGCGGCGTGGTAGGCGGCGATGGCTTCCTTGGCTGTGCGCTGCCCCCACACCCACATTCGTTCGTGAAAATCTGAAGGATCAAGCGAGAAGTCGCCGGGAATAAACCCGCCACCGATAATTCGCAATGCCTCCGTCATTCCATACGCCGCCCTCTGCACCGCCTCCAGCCGGGAGCGCAGGGTGTCGATGGCGTCTAGCAGATCGGTAATGCGGTGCTGGTCGTTCACGCAAATAGCCGTGAATTGGGACGTGCACACCGGGCAGATAACCAGATCGTTGTCTGGTGCTTCTGGCCCTATGCGTCTCACCTTCGGCTCGTCAGGGGCGCTCACTTCCGTTTCTCCCTCACTGCTCTGTAGGTCTGCACCACGCCGCACTTGCATCGGCGTTTCCATATGGGCAATGGCTTGCAGGACACGTCAACGTACAGCCACGTGTGGCGGTGGCTCATGGCTGCTTCCTCGGTTTGGCGTTGAAGGCGCGGATGGCGGTTAATATGCAGCGTCGTGCGTGGCGCTCGCGGTCGTATATATCTGGATCAACCTTGCTCCAATAGTTCGCCGCCTTCACGACAGCGCGCATGAGGCGGTAGTCAGTGGTTGACATGCATGTAACGGTACGACCGTCTCTGATGCCACACCGGCAGTGCTTTACCTCAATGCGCCTCATCACTTCCTCCCCCTACGTGCCAGCCGCGCCCTTGCCTGCCGCTCGCGCTCAGTGAGGCACTTCATGGCGCTCTCCATCCAGCCTGAATCCCCGCCTTGAGCAGCGCGGCTTGCGTGCGGAAGACGCCGAGAGCGTGAGCTAACCGTGTCGCGTCATCGTGGTGTGAGTCACACCAGGAATGACACGAGCTGCACCCCCACGCCGCAAAGATTGCCGGAGGAATGAAGCCGACGCCACTCAATCCGGCCATGCGAAAATGACAGGCCACAGTGGTTTCCGGGTTCCAGTTACACACGCCGGAAATTCTGATCTGGCATTCCTGCCCCTTCGCCAGCTCCGTGATCGAGCGCTGTTCTAAACGACGTGCGCCCATGATTTCCCGCTCTTGATGTAGCAGACCATTGTGGGCGTGATGCCGTATTTCAGAGCCAATGCACTTGTCGATCCACCTGAGCGCAGTTCGGATTTGATGGCTTGCACGGTGGAGACGTTCAGTTTCCTTCCGTTCGTCAGCTTCACACCCCTTCTTGCCGCCACAGATTCTTTCGAGTGTTCTTTGGCGTGCTCAGATCGACTCATCAATTCGAGGTTTTCAATCCGGTTGTCAGTGCGATCACGGTTGATGTGATGAACGATCTCGACCTCTACCAATGGCCTGTCAAGTTTCCGCTCCATGATAAGGCGGTGCTCTTGAACGTAGCCCCGCTCCTTGTTCCAGATCCAAACGTAACCGCCACAAATCTTGCGACCATAGAACTGTGGATGATCTGGCCCGCGCTTTCTGTTCTTGTCGTGTCCATTAGCTCGATAGGTAGCAATGGCTTTTGCTTTAGCCTCTGGACCATTACGCGCGCCAATACGCGCTGTGGTAGAGCATTTCAGAGAACAGTAACGCCCTCCGCCGTGCGATATTTGATAAATGCGCGGGATGAATGAAACGCCGCAATAGGCGCAATTGAGACTGCGTTCCTCTCGCTTCCTTGCCGCTGCCAAGTTGCGGCAAGCGAGACAGCAGAAATCAGGGGTACGTACCCTGTCGGCGCGTTTTCTGTATCGCGTGTGGCAAAGATCGCAGCACACAGAGATTTTGCTACATTCCTTGCCGCGGGCGAGCTTGCGGAGGTTCACGCTGCCCCCGCATTGGCAAGCCGCAGTAACACGTCCGCGTGGCACGGCTGGTTCAGCGCGCACCAGCAGGCGAGATTCTTGCCCCCTAGCAAGTTGCGAATCGCCGCGAGTCTCCGTTCGTTGCGCGGCATGGCCGCATAGGCTTGCACGGCCTCAGTAGCGCTCTGCGTGCGAAAAACATTGTGCATGCACTCGCCGGCCGACCGGCAGCCGCATGAGACCAGGCCGACGCGGTAAGGATTTCCCCATGTACTTGGGCGGGCGACATTCACCGTGTTGGGCGGCATTCGCCAGCCCTTCTTTCGGCGCAGTTGAACGCGCTGCGGTGTCACGCCGCTTTCTCCTCTGCCAACAATTCCTCGTCTGGTTCCGGGATATAAATACCTTTACCAGCGGCGAATCGCTGCACGAACGCGATGTAATCAACCATCGCCATCTTGTCGAGCACCGAGCGCTTGCCGTTCTCGTCGATGGTTGTCGTGCGGATCGGTACGCTTTCAATGCCAGCAGGATTGCTCGGCTTCTTCGGTACTTTCTTTTCCTTCCAGCCGAAGTATGTGCCGCACAGAAACTCGCTCACTTCGTCCCGCTCGTATCCGATGGCGTCACCGATCAGCTTGTAGCAGACACCGTTAAGGTAATTATTTTGGGCGCTGCTCCTAGTCGGCTTGTGCTCTACCACCTCCACCCTCCACGCGCACTCCTGGCTCAAGGTGCCCAGCACGCGCGCAATGCGGGAAATTGCACCTTCTCTTGATAGAGATTTTGGGAGGACGAATTGCATCAGGACAGTCCGATGCGCTGCGCTCTGCGTTTATCACGAAAACGTTGGCATGCTTCGCGTAGGCATATTCGGCAGATCTTCCTATTGGCCCATGGAACGCTAATCAACTCATGCCCGTTCTTGCAGCGGGCTTTGTATGGCTTCGCGGCTCGCCCCTTACGGTGCATATCGCGCATGTTGTCTGCTTGAGAGCCCAAAAATAAATGGTTTGGGTTAATACACAAAGGCACATCGCATCGATGGCACACACACTGGCCATTTGGGATAGACCCGTAGAACAGGTGATAGGAAACTCTAGATGCTCTTCTGCTAACACCGGGACGGCGTCCAACCCTCCCATAACCCCTGGAATCTATTCCACCTTCGAAAATCCAGCAGCCAGCTTCAGGCACAGGAATTGCGTAATACTCAAGCCACGCTTGCGGGCTAGCGAATACCTTGGCTTGAAACGGCTTTCCTCTTACGTAGCTCACACGCTCTCGCCTGATTGCGCCACGCGCCTCGCCCGCTTCGGCCTATGCTTAGCCTCAAAGCGGCGCAGGCCCGCAGCCCAGCGGTCTAGACGGCGGGCCAGCGTCAAAATTCGGTTGCGCGTGGACTTCCTCATCGCTCGTCCCGCGGCGCGAAATGCTTAAGCGTCTTCTTCCAGTCCCCCTTCGTGATGATCTTCTCCGCCGCGAGCCGGTCGAACACGGTCACGTATAAATCAGGGAATTTCTGCAACTCGGCTTCGATCTCGCGAATCGCATCGGCGATCTCGTACTCGTCCAGATCCGTGTTGTTGAGCGTGTCGGTGATCTGCCCGACCCACTTGTCGCGCGTCGTGTAATCGACCTCGCTCGTATCGGGCCGGCCGCTCCCATCACCCTTGGCCGATGGCATATCGAGCACCTGGCCGACCAGCTCCTCCTCGGTATGAGTGCCGCCCAACTCATCGGGGAACGCTTCGCGCAACCCGGCGGCCTCCGTGACTTTGGTCAACATCTGGATCGGCGCGCGGCTCCAGCGGGCATTGACGTACAGATTGCCCGTCTTCTTGTCATTCGATGTGCCAACGCACTCGCTGAAATACACGCGCACCGGAAATTCTATTCGCTGCTTCGCCGCATCGCTCCAGCGGTAGATCGTCAGCTCGCACCACTCTGGAGCCGGTACGCCAAGGAACTCCACTGGCGCGCCGTACTCGGGCTTGCTGTGCCCCATGTAAAGGCCCGTGCGCGTGGCGGTGGTGCGGTATTCGTAGATGCCTGGCATCACCACATCGCGCCAGAAGTACTCGCCGCTCTTGGCGTCCTTCACTCGCATAGGTACGATGTGGCAGGGCTTCTTGAGCGGGTCGAGCTGGCGCGCGATGCAGTAATCCCACACCATCAGGACGCTGTTCACATCGGCGCCGGGGTAGAGGTTATTGGCGAGCGTGCGCCACTGCGCCTCACTGATGCCACGGCGCGCGACCGGCGTCGGCAGGGCAATCACTTCGGCAACGGCTTTAGACTCGGCGTTCATTATCGGTCTCCAAACATGCGATTGATTTCGGTCTCATCCACGGCGTGCCCAATCTCGCCACAGTGAGGTGAGCGCTTGTCGGCCAGCTCTTGCCCGCAGTACGGGCAGAACCACTTACCTCTGTCGGTCACGACGGCAGGTTTCCCTGCGGCGATCCAGTCGCGGCGTGCTTCGGTCTCTTCCTCGCTCGCGTGCAATGCCCGAAAGCAATCACCGCAATAGGTGTACTGCCCGACGGTGCGCATGCGCGGGTCG
>Ga0193712_1000060_pt1 | contig 15959 bp, 11 predicted proteins | sample H3a1metaG_FD_143053 | JGI IMG/M metagenome (GOLD analysis project Ga0193712, IMG submission 143053) | Soil microbial communities from a riparian zone of the East river system, Colorado, United States - H3a1 | ecosystem: Environmental > Terrestrial > Soil > Riparian zone | place: USA: East River... | reverse complement strand
CGGCGATCGCCGTGCCCGCGCTCGATACGGTCTCGCCCGTCGGCAGCGCTTCCCATCCCAGCGTCCGCGCACTGGTACCGCGCCGCGCCGGCACGGCGATCGCCGTGAACGCGCGCACCGTTTCGGCCTTGATGAGGCGTGGGCCGCGCGGGGGCGCGCCTTCGCGCAGCATGAACTGGGCGAAGCGGGCCAGGTCGGCTGCCGTACTGAATAGCCCCGCGTGGCCCGCCACACCGCCGAGCCGTGCGGCATTCTGATCGTTGACGACGCCCGCGACGGGGTGGCCGCGCCACACACCGGTGGGCGCGATGCGCGGCATGAGGCGCCGCGGCGGCCGGAACATCGTCTGCTCGAGGCCCAGCGGCGTGAAGATCTCGCGCGCGGCGAAGACGTCGAGCGGTACGCCCGTGGTGCGCCGCACGATCTCCCCCAGCAAGATGGCGTTGAAGTCGGAGTACTCCATCCGCGTTCCCGGCGGCACCCGCGGCATCTGCGCGAACACGATCCGCATCGCGGCGGCGGAATCGCGCGCCAGGCGATTGAGCGGCAGCCACGCGCGCAGTCCTGATGTATGCGTCAGGAGGTGGCGCACCGTCACCGCGCCGGTCCCGCGCCCATGGAACTCGGGCACGTAGTGCACAACCGGGGAGTCGAGGCTCACGCGCCCGCGCTCGACGAGGAGCATCAGCGACGTGGTGGTGGCGATGACCTTGGTGAGCGACGCGACGTCCCACAGCGTGCTATCGACGTTCGGCGCCGCGGCGCGGGCCGACCACGTGAGCCGCCCGTATCCCTGCGCGAACAGAATCGTGTCGCGCCGGCCCACGACGAGTACGGCCCCAGGGTAGGCACCGCGCTGGATACCATCGAGCACGAGGGGATCAAACGTCGCTGCGTCGAACGACGCAGCCTGCAGCCACAACAGCGCCGCTACGACCATACGCCCGGGATGCGCCGGTGGCAGGAAGGGCAGCGTCCATCGGCGCCGATCCGCTGCTGCTTGATCACGTAGCCGAAGCGCTCGATGAGGAGGTCGCCGCAGTCGGGGCACCAGGTGTGCTCCCACCGCCCCACCCGGCCGGGAAGGTTGCCCGCGTAGATGAACTTCAAGCCCGCGGCCGCTCCGATCTCGCACGCGCGCATCAGCGTGGCCGCCGGCGTGTCGTCGGGATCGGTCATCTTGTAATCCTTATGAAACGCCGTGACGTGCCACGGGATTTCCGGCGACACGGCCGCGATGTACGCAGCGGCACGGGCCAGCTGCGTATCGTCGTCGTTGAAGCCCGGCACGATCAGCGTGACGATTTCGAGCCAGAAGCCACGCTCATAGACCATCCGCACCGCGTCGAGCACGTGTTGCAGCACGCCGCCCAGCTCGCGGTAGCGCTTATCCTCCATCGCCTTGAGATCGATCTTGTAGCAATCGGTCCAGGTGCGGATGTAGTCGAGCACCTCGGGCGTGGCATTGCCGTTCGAGATGAACGCGGTCTTCAAGCCTTCCGCCCTCGCGAGCTTGAACACGTCCATCGCCCATTCCGCGGTAATGAGGGGCTCATTGTATGACGATCCGACCATGCGGGCTCCCTGGCGCTGAGCCAGCCGCACGAGATCGCCGGCGGTAACGTCACTCGGCATGACCCCGGCGCTGTCGTCGCGCAGCGCCTGGGACGTCAGCCAGTTCTGGCAATACCCGCAGTGGAAGTCGCACCCCAACATTCCGAAGGTGAGCGTGTCGCTCCCCGGGAGGCAGTGGAAGAAGGGCTTCTTTTCGGTGGGATCGCATTGCAGCGCCGCGACGTAGCCGGCCGGGACGAGCAGGGTCCCTTCCTTATTGAAACGGACCTTGCAGATGCCGCGGCGTCCCGGCTTCACCAGACAGCGGTGCCCGCACGCGAAGCAGCGCACGGCGCCCCCGTCCAACCGCTCGATCAGCTCCCCTTCACGGACCCGTGCATCGAGCGCCTGCTCCAGCGTCGCCGACCCCCCGTCTGCAGGGGGGGCCGAATGCGTCAGGAACGAAACGATGGCGCGCCGAGCCATGCCGGTCCCCCGCTCAGCGGATGCTCCCGGGCGTCAATTGGTAGAGCAGCAGCACGGTGCGCACGTCGCGGTCGGACAAGTCACGGACCTTGGCGGTCGGGAACATGAGGTCCGTCGAATCGGGGGAGTGGTCGAGCCCCAACACGTGGCCGAATTCGTGCTCGGCGACCACGCGGACATCGTCCACGTCCATGGCGCGGCCTTTCGGATCGAAGGTGGCGAGGGTCACCACCGCCGACTGAATGTGGCCGTCCTGATCCCACTGCAGGTCGGTCTGGCCGCTGCGCTCGATCTCGAACTGGGGTTTCCAGCGGACCACCACGTCGGCGCTGCTCGAGTCAGCGTTCAGATCGAACGCGACGGGCACGCCCGCGGCGCCCCAGAGTCCGATCGCCCGGCGAACCGCGTCGATGAACGTCGGCTGGAAATTCGCGGCAAAGGTCGGCGCGAACCACACCCGCACGGGCGACGACTGCCGGTTGTCCCAGCGGCGTATCATCGAGTCTCCGCTCGCCGCGAGCATGTCGTTCAGGTACGTGCTCCCGGCGTTGGCGCGGATCCGGCGTCGCATCTCATACCGCGCCAGCGCCTCCATGTAGTTCGGCTGGTTCGGCGACGGCGCAGGACTGGGATTCGGCGGCGCCGTCCCTTGCGAGCTGGTGTTGGCCGGCGGCGGGTCGGTGTGCGTGACGACAAGCTCGGGCTCCGGAGGCGGGGCCGGGTGGGGAGCGGGGGTGAACAGATCCCACAAAACGAACAGGACGATCAGTACACCCGCCGCCGCGAGCATCGCGGTGAGCCGACGTTCCACCATGGGCGCAATATGCTCGGACGCGTGCCCCAGCCGCTAGCTTTGGCGCGATGGCGTCTCTATGATTGTGACCTGCTTATGCTTGGACAGTAGGTGATCGCGTTACCCGCGAGGCCGCTCATCCGCTGGCGCGGTTGGGTCATTGCGGCGTGGGCGGCGCTCGCGCTGCTGTTCGCGCCGCGGGCGTGTCACGTACAACGCGTGCTGGCGGTGCGTGGGTCGAACGTCGAAGCCACCGAGTCGGCGCGCGCGAATCAGCTCATCCGGGCCGCCTTCCCCAATCCCATCGCCGACTACGTCGCGATCGTCGTGCACGGACCGGTCCGCTGGACCGATCCTCGCTTCGACGCCGTGCTCGATTCCCTCTCCACCGCGATTGCCCGCCGTCCCTACATCAGCCAGGTCGTGTCGGTCCGCACCATCGGAGAGTCGAGTTTCGTCAGCAAAGACCGCCGCACCACGTTCCTGATCGCCGCCCTCACCCCCAGCAGCACCAGCGACTTGAACCGCACGGTCGTGCCCGATCTGCGGGCGTTGGTCGCCGAGACGATGGACCGCATGCCCCGGGGCGCCGAGTTCGAGGTGATGGTCACCGGCAATCCCGCGCTCGATTACGACGTGCGCAGCATCAGCGCCGAAGACACTCAGCGCAGCGAAGAGCGGGTCCTCCCCGTGACGTTGGTCGTGTTGGTCATTGCGTTCGGGGCGCTGGTGGCCGCCACCCTGCCCATCATCGTGGGCGTCGTCGCCATCACGATCGCCCTCGGGCTCGTCACGGTCGCGGCCCAATACCAGACCATGTCGGTGTTCGTCCTCAACATCACCACGATGGTGGGGCTGGGCGTGGGCATCGACTACTCGTTGCTCATCGTGACCCGCTTCCGCGAGGAGCTGAACCGGGGCCTCTCCCCGGCCGACGCGGCGGTGCGGACCATCGAGACGGCCGGGTCGGCCGTGGTGACCTCGGGCCTCACGGTGGTGGTCGGGTTCGCGGCGCTGATCGGCACCCCGCTCACCGAGACGCGCTCGGTGGGGATCGGGGGCCTGATCGTCGTGGCGGTGGCGGTGTTGCTCGCGACCACGCTGCTCCCGGCGGTGCTCGCGGTGCTGGGCCGCAACATCGATCGGCCCAAATGGCTGGCCAAGTTCCTGGTGCGGATCCACACGCCGAGCGGTTGGGAGCGGTGGGCGCGCTGGCTGGGACATCGCCCGTGGCGCGCGATCGCCGGCGGCGGCATCGCGCTCGTGATCCTCACGTTGCCGCTCACGCAGATCCGCATCGGCCTCCCGGCGCGCAATTGGTTCCCGCCCGAGTCCGAGTCGGGCCGGGGGCTGGCGGTGCTCCGGGATATGGGCGCGAGCGGCGTCATCATGCCGATCCGCATCGTGGTGCAGCTGCCCGAGGGTGAGTCGGTGCTGGCAGCGCGGCGCCTGCCGGGCCTCAAGGCGCTGAGCGACTCAATGCGGAAGGACCCGCGGGTGCGGGAAGTGCGCGGCGTCGCGACCCTGCGACCCGGGATGTCCACCCTGCAGTTAGCGATATTCTATAGCGACGCCCAGGCGGTGCGGGATCGATACCCCGAGTTCTTCAACGCCTACTTGAGCGCGGACCGGCGCACGACGCTGATCGACGTCATCGCGGCGGATACCGTGTCGCTCATGGGCATGACGGACCTGGTGCGGCACGCGCGGCGCATCGTTGCGGGCGGCGTGCGCGGCATGCAGGGAGCCGACGTGGTCGTGGGCGGCTTCGCCGCGTCGAGCGTCGACCTCCAGCACGAACTGTTGCAGCGGTTTCCCGGGATCGTGGGGATGATCCTCGGCGTCACCGCCATCATGCTGTTCATCGCCTTCCGTTCCCTGCTCGTGCCGCTCAAGGCGGTGGTACTGAACTGCCTCTCGGTCAGTGCCGCCTTCGGCGTCACGGTGCTCGTCTTCCAGCACGGATATGGCGGCAGTGTGTTCGGCCTGGAGGGCCCGACTGAAGCGATCTTCGTCGTCGTGCCGGTGCTCGTGTTCGCGACGGTATTCGGGCTATCCATGGACTACGAAGTCTTCCTGCTGACGAGGATCAAGGAAGTGTTCGACAAGACGGGGCGCAACGATCACGCGACCATGGAAGGGCTCTCGGCGACGGCGTCCACCATCACGTTCGCCGCGTTGATCATGATCGCGGTCTTCGGTGTCTTCGCGTTCTCTCGCGTGCTGGCCGTGCAGTTCATTGGGTTCGGGCTGGCGCTCGCCGTCTTGCTCGACGCCACGCTGATTCGCATGGTGCTCGTGCCGGCGATCATGCACATCGCTGGGCGGTGGAACTGGTGGCCGGGCGTCCGAACCCCGCGGCTCGACGCCGTAGATCCGGAATAGCGGCCGAGACGCCTAGGCGCCTAGGGCGTCTCGGCCTCTAGGCGTCTGAGCCTTTCCCCCCACAGGTCCCAGTGCCACGCGGGCACGCGAACCCCCGTCCGCGGATCCTTCAACGGTTTGTACTGCAGCCACGCGGGATGTAGCTCAAGGGCGCGCCCCAGCTCGAGCAGGCGCTCCTTGTCCGCGCTCACCAGGTGCGCCATCGGCTCGTCGTGGATCTTGTGGTGATGAAGCCACACGCCGCCGTCGAGGGCGAAGCACATCCCCTCGCGGCGGCGTGTGAATTCCTGGTACGGTGGCGGGGGGGGCGTTACGTGCAGGTGATCTTGCCGGCGACCGTCGCGGTGCCCACCGCCGCGGCGTTGCCGTTGAAGAGATAGCAGGCGCGCGACGTCTGGCTATGCAGCGCCTGCGCCGACCAGCCCATCGGGGTCCCCTCGAGAACGGTGAGGGTCACACCCGTCGAGGAGCGGAAGTTGTTCAAGGCCACGAGGCTCGTCGTGTACGACGTCGAGTCGTAGAAATACGCCTCTTCCGCCGTCGCCAGGTTCTTCAGATCGGACTTCATCTGGGCGACGTACGCTTTCTGTTTCGTGTTGGCGAACTTCGGGATGGCGATCGCCGCCAAAATCCCGATGATCACCACCACGATTAACAGCTCGATCAGGGTGAAACCACGCGACTTCACAGCGTTAGCCTCCGGGCGCCAAAGGGCGCCGACCCCGGGAGACCCCTAGGATCGACGCCCCAATGTTGGGCACCGCCCCAGTTGATGCAAGAGGCGTGCTTATTCCTTAGCATCGACCCAATTCTTTCCGGCACCGATAGTTACGACCAGCGGCACCCCCAGCTGGGTCACTCCCTCCATCTCGCGTTTTACCAGAGCTGCGGCACCCGCCCGCTCCCCCTCGGGCACCTCGAAAACCAGCTCGTCGTGCACTTGGAGCAGCATTCGCGTCTTCAGCCCGGCTGCCGGGAGCGCGGCGTGGATACGGATCATGGCGATCTTGATCAAGTCCGCCGCCGAGCCCTGCAGCGGCGAGTTGGTCGCCGTGCGCTCGCCGAACGCCCGGATGTTGAAGTTTTTGTCCTTCAGCTCGGTGATATAGCGCCGCCGGCCGAACAGCGTTTCGACGTAGCCCCGTTGCCGAGCCTCCTCCACGGTCGCGTCGAGCCAGCGGCGCACGCCCGCGAAGCGCTCGAAGTACTGCTGGATGAACGCCTTCGCTTCGTCCTGGGTGATGCCGAGCATCCGCGACAGGGCGAAGGACCCTTGCCCGTAGATCGTGCCGAAATTGATCGTCTTGGCCCGCGCGCGCATCTCCGACGTCACCTCGTCCTCGGCGACCGCGAAGATCACGGCGGCGGTCTGGCGGTGAATGTCGCCGCCGCGCTCGAACGCCTCCACGAAGGCCGGGTCGCCCGACAAGTGCGCGAGCAGGCGCAGCTCGATCTGCGAGTAGTCGGCCGTCAGGAGCACGTGCCCGGGGGGCGCAATGAACGCGCGCCGGATCGCTTCGCCGCGCGCCGTGCGCACAGGGATGTTCTGCAGGTTCGGATCGGAGGAGGAGAGCCGCCCCGTCGCCGCGCCGGTCTGGTTGTAGCTGGTGTGGACGCGGCCGGTCTCGGGGTGGATGAAACCCGGCAACGCGTCGACGTACGTGGACTTGAGTTTCGATAGCTCGCGGTACTCGATCATGAGTCGGGGCACTTCGTGGCCCATCGCGGCCAGCTGCTCAAGCACCTCGAAGTCGGTGGAGGCGCCCGTCTTGGTCCGCTTCAGCACCGGGAGCTGCAACTTTTCGAAGAGGATCGTGCGCAGCTGTGGGGTCGAATTGATGTTGAAGTCGCCACCGGCCGCCCGGTAGATCTCCAGCTCGAGAGCTGCCAGCTCCTTCGCAAAGCCGCGTCCGATCTCGCCGAGCAGGGCCCGATCGATCAGCACGCCCGTTGCTTCCATCTCCACGAGCACCGGCACGAGGGGCATCTCGATCGTCTCGAGGAGCGGGAGCAAGCGGTGGTCCTCGAGCTCGGGACGGAATGCGGCCTCGAGCCGCAGCACCATCTCGCTGTCGGCGCAGCAATAGCGCGCGGCGTCCGCGAGCGGCACCTCGGCGAACGGCCGTTCGCCTCGACCCTTCCCCGCCACCCCGTGGTACGTCTGCATTTCCATCGCGAGCCGCTCGCGCGCCAACTCGTCCAGCGCGTGCGACCGGCGTCCCGGATCGAGGACGAAGCTCGCGAGCATCGAGTCGTACGTCACGCCCGCGAGGTCGGCGCCCGCGCGGCGGAGGACCAGCCAGTCGAACTTGATGTTGTGGCCTGCTTTGGCGACGGTCCCGTCGGCGAGCAGGGCGCGGAGCGGCCCCATCGCATCGCTCGAGAGGGGCGGCAGGTTGGGCGGCGCCTCCCCGCCCGCAAGCGGGCCGTCGGGCGGGAGGTGCGCGAACGGCAGATACCACGACCGCCCCGGCGCGATGGCGAAGGAGAGTCCCACGAGTTGGGCGCGCATCGGATCGAGACCCGTCGTCTCAGTGTCGATGGCTACGAGGGGCGCCAACCGAACTTCCTGGAGCACCGCGGCCAACTGCGCTGCATCGACCACGACTTGAGCGGGCACGGCCGCGGGCGAGGAGACGCTCAGGGCCGCGGGTGCCCGCTGGGCTGCCGCAGCGGTCGTTTCTTGGCTTGCGGCCGCGAAATCGTCGAGCTTCGGGATGAGCGACCGAAACTCGAGCTCCGTGAACAGCTCCGTGAGGCGGGGAACGTCGGGCGGCCGCACGCGGAGCTGCTCGAGATCGAGATCGACGGGGGCGTCACGCCGGATCGTGACGAGCTCGCGAGAGAGGCGCGCGAGGTCGGCGTGCTGAAGCAGGGCCTCGCGTGCCCGCTTCCCGGGCAATTCGGCGGCGCGCGCGAGAATCGTGTCGAGATCGCCGTGGGCCTGGAGCAGCTCCAGCGCGGTCTTCTCGCCTACACCCTTCACGCCCGGGATGTTGTCGGAGCTATCGCCGACGAGTGCCAGGTAATCGACGACCCGCTCAGGCGGCACGCCGAGCCGCTCGCTGGCATTGCTCGGGTCCACCCATTGTTCCTCGACCGCCGCGGGACCCCCCCGGCCGGGATTGAGGAGCGCGACGCGGGGGCCGATAAGCTGGTAGAAGTCTTTGTCCCCCGACACGATCACGGTTTGGAGGTCGCGTTGCGCGGCGCGCTCGGCGAGGGTGCCGATCACGTCGTCCGCTTCGTAGCCCTCGACGCCCAGCACGGGGACGCGGAACGCCGCCAGGATCTCCTTGATGCGCTCGACGGAACGGTCGAAATCCTGCTGCAGCTGCTCGTCGAGCTTCTCGCGCGTGGCCTTGTACGCGGGATACTGCTGGTGGCGGAACGACTCGCCGACGTCGTGGACCCATCCCAGGTAGGTGGGACGATGCTTGGCGCGCAGCCGCAGCAGGAAGTTGGTGACGCCCCACGCCGCGGAGGTGTTCTCGCCGCGCCGGGTCGTGAGCGGCCGCGCGATCATCGCGAAGAACGCCCGGTAGATCAGCGCGTAACCGTCGACGAGGAAGAGCCGCTCAGACATTGGCGAAAGAATAACCCCGCCCGGAACGACACGGGCGGGGTGGATCAACGGCAGACGGGTTGCGGCGCGTCAGGCGCGCATGACGTTCGACGCGTGGAGCCCTTTGTCTCCCTGCTTCACTTCGAACTCCACGACTTGGCCTTCGGCGAGCGTCTTGAAGCCGTCCATCTGGATGGCCGAGAAGTGGACGAACACGTCCTCGCCACCCTCCTGCTCAATGAAGCCATACCCCTTGGCGTCATTGAACCACTTCACCTTTCCCTTGATCATGCGCTGCGCCCTCCTGCAAGGTCCGTGACGTTGAGCCTTCGTGCCCAAGCGCGGATAGAAATGAGGGGCGTTGGGAAAGCTGTCAAGCAGCGCTACGGAGCGCCGTATAAGACGCGATACAGCTCGCGGTTGCGGATGACACTGCGCACGTAGCCGCGCGTTTCCAGGTAGGGAATGAGCTCGATGAACTGGTCGGGATCGTCCGCGCCGTCACGCTCGAGCCAGCGACGCACCGGAGACGCGCCCGCGTTGTAGGCGGCGATCGCGGTCTCGATGCGCCCGAAGCGCCGCAGCAGCTCGGCCAAGTGCGCCGCGCCCAGGTGCAGATTCAAATCGGGGACCGTGATCCATTCTGGGTAAAACGTGACGTCCAGGCCACGCGCCGTGAGGGCGGCGGTGCCCGGGGTGAGCTGCGCCAACCCGCGCGCGCCGGCCGGCGAGAGCGCTTCGACGTCGAACACGCTCTCCTGCCGGACGATCGCCACGAGGAGCAAGGGGTCGACGCCGAACTCCTGCGCCTCCGCTTCGACGGCGCTCCGCACCGGCCAAGGATAAATGGCGCGCAGGACTCTGGGCTCGCCGGGCGACTTGACGAAGGCCTGCCAACCGAGGCGCACCGCCGCGGAACCGAAGCCGCGCGCGCCCAGCCCCTCGCTCCACGCGAGCAACCCGTCGACGTCCTGGGGAGGACGGCCGAGCACGGCGCGCACCTCGACCTGCGCCTCGGTGTCGAGCCCGGCGAGCATCAACGTGTCCAGCCGCGCCAAGCCGGCCGCGACGCCCGCCGGGACGCTGGTCGCGCGGACCGCGACCGGAACGGCAACCGGGGGCAGGTCGGTCTCGCGACGGGCGCGGAGGCCGTAATAGCCGAGCGAGTCGTCGCGCGCCAAGGCGCGCCACGTCGCGCGCGCGCCCGTCGTGTCGCCCCGGGCGAGGGCCACCTTGCCGAGCCAGAAGCGCGCGGCGGTCCGCTGTGGGCCGCCGGCGGTCACCTCTCCTTGATAGAGGGCCGCGGCGCTGTCGAGCTGCCCGTCGCGGTATGCGCGGGCCGCGAGACGGAAGCGCGCGAGCGACGAGCGGGTGTCCGACGGATAGCGCGCGATCAACTCACCGAACCAACGCGCCGTGCCGCTCCAGTCGCCGCGATCGAACAGCGCGTCGCCAAGCACGTACAGGGCGGTGGGGGCAGCCGTGTCCGACGGATAGGTTTGCGCGAACCCGGAAAGCGCCGTCGTCGCTCCCGGGTCGCCGAGGCGTACCAGGACCCGGGCCCGGCGATAGATGGCGAGGGAGCCCAACACGGAATCACGCGCGGCGGCGCGGTAGGCGCGGGCCGCGTCGTCGTAGCGGCCGGTCGCGACGAGCAGCTCGCCGTAGAACACCAGCGTCGCCGCGCTCGAGTCGCCGCGGCGGATGGCGTGCTCCACGTGGATGCGGGCGTCGGCAGCGGTGCCGCGGCGGTTCAACGCGCGCCCCAAGGCGACGTGCTCCTCGGGCGCGCGCGGCGGGAGTGGGCCCAACGCGAGGGCCACCGCGGCTGCCGCGTCGTCGCTCTGCGGCGCGCGGGCCATCAGCTCGTACAGCGCCGACCGAGCCCGCGCCGAGTCTCCGGCGGCGAGGGCCAGCCGCGCGACGTCGAGCCCCTTCCCCGCCTGCGCGAACCCATCGAGTGCCCGCAGGGTGTCGCCCGCCAGGAGGAGCGCGCGCGCGCGCGCCAGCGGCGCCTCGCGCGCCGCGGGGGGCGGTACGTCCACGAGCAGACGGACTGCGGCGGCGGTATCACGCGTGACCCGCGCCTGCCGCACGCGGAGCCAGCCGTCAATCCCGGCCAATCCTCCCGCCCGCGCCGCCGCGAACTCGCGCGCCGCGCTGTCCGGCTGCCCGGCCGCCTCATGCGCCAGCGCGGCCCGCACGGCGAGGAGGGCAGCCCGCGCGCCCGACGCTCGCTCGCGGGCGGCGCCGAAGTGCGCCGCGGCGTCGCTGTACTGGCCCAGTCCGTTCTCCGCCTGCCCCAACACCGCCAGCGCTTCGCCTTCGGCGTAGTCGTCGAGCCATGGCTGGCCCGCGAGCAGCCCGCGGGCGCGATCGAAGCGGCGCGCGTGCACCTCGGCCTTGGCGCCTTCGACGACGAGGAAAGCGTTGGGGTGGGAGTCGAGCGCGGCCGCCGCGAGCAAGACCTCGGCCGCGTGCCAGGGGCGTCCGGCGAGGCGCAGAGATTCCGCCTTGAACGTCGCCGTCCGGTCCAGCCCGCCCTGCGCAAGCGCAGCCGGCGGCGCTACCAGCGCCGCCACCCAAAGGACGGCGGCCCGCCTCACCGCGAGCGCCGCACCCGCGCCAGCACGCGCTGGTACTCCGCGCGCGACGTCGGCGTCAATTTGAAGTGGTTGAATCCGGTCTGGTCCTGGAAGAACAGCACCAGCCGGTCATTTGTGTACGTCCACCGGATGGCGCGCAGCCCACTGCGGTCCAGACCGCTCGACAGATCGAGAACCTCGTCCGGCTCGCCCAGTGTGATCAAGACTTCGCCGCGGTCCGTGAGCCACCCGGGCTCACCCTCGTCGGGGAACCGGACGTTCGCCTGCTGCACGCGGCGGAAGTAGTCGTCCAACGCTTCGTTCTCGGGCGTGATCGCGACGGGATCGGTGGCCTTCCAAAAGGCCCGCCACACGGTGGGACGCTGCTCGGGCGACGCCTTGCGCAGCGAGTCCACCCATTCCCCGCGATCGAAATACCGCAGCAGACTCAGCATCTCCTCGAAGTTCGTGATCACCCACTGATTCGAAAAGCTGACGAGAAAGCGGGCGCGCGTCGTGTCGCCGCCACCCGCCGGCGTCGTCACGAGCTCCGCCTGGCCCACGGGGAGCCGGTCGGGCGCCACGGCGATGGACGCCACCGCGAGACTCGCATCGCCGCGCAGGGCGACGGTGTCGCGCCACAGCTCGCGGTCGCTGCCGTCGATTACCCGTGCCACGAGCCGCGTACGCTCCGGCAGCCCGTACCCTTCGACGTAGAAGCGCAGGGTGTCGGTCCCATACGGCAGAGTAGCGCGCGGATTGGCGATCAGCGCCGGCAGGGCGGCGGTCTGCGTCCGGCCCGTGCCTTCGTAGATCGGGATCGGCCGCGCCAGCCCCGGGCGGGTCCAGAGGTTCGGCGCCGTGTCCACGCGCTCGGTGCGCGCGAACGCCGGCCCGTTTCCGTCGCGCACCATCACGCTGACCGTGTAGGGGCCCGGCGGCAGGGTCACGAACTGCTGAAAGATGACGCTCTCGTCGCCGCGCAACGTCTCCTGGAAGGAGCGGACCCTCACCTGCTCGTCGCGCGCGATGCGCCGTATCGGCACGAGGTTGCTGTCGCCGCGGAAGGTCGCCTCCAAGCGGTACTCGGCCACGAATTCGGCGCCGCTGCGCTGGAACGTGATCGCCGAGTTGGCCAGGGAAAGCGAAAACAGGGCGAGCGCGGAGTCGGGCGCCGAACCGCGCAGATACCGCACCGACGCGACGAAGGGCAACGGACCCCCCGTCGCCAGGAAGCCCATCGAGCGGTACATCGTGGTCGCGTCGAACAGGTGCGGCAGGGTCGTGCCGGGAGCGGGGGCGTCGGAGCTGCCGACCCGCTGCCAGGCACCGCATCCGCTCCCTACCAACACCAGGGCCGCCACTGCTGCCGCGCGTCGTATCACTTGCCGAGCCTCAAATCCGCACGTTAGTTTCGCGCCAACCCCAATGTCCAACGAGAACCTTGCCGGCCGGACTATCGCCGGCTACCGCCTCCTCGAGCGCGTAGGCGAGGGCGGCACGGCCGAGGTCTACCGCGCCGAGCACCCGGAGCGCGGGGCCTGTGCGTTCAAAGTATTGCGCCAGCGGCTCAGGGGCGACCCCACGGCGGTGAAGCGGTTCCTGCGGGAAGCGGGGTACGGCTCCCGCGTCGTACATCCTGGTGTGGTGCGTACTTACGATTTCGGCGAGGCGGATGGCCTCCACTACCTCGCCCTCGAGTGGGCCGACGGGGAATCTCTCGCCAGCTTCCTACACCGAAACGGCCCCCTCGCTCCGGCGGACGCTGTGAAGATCGTGCACCAGCTGGCCGATGCGCTGGCCGCCGCCCACAAGGCCGGCATCGTCCACCGCGACCTGAAGCCCGAGAACATCATGTACGACCCACGCACCGGCACGGCGCGGCTGCTCGACTTCGGGATCGCGCGGGATGCCGAGCTGCCGCCCGAAGAGCGCCTCACGCGCACGGGGTTCTTCGTCGGGACCTTGCAGTACGTCGCGCCGGAAGCGCTGTCCGGCGAGCTCGTCGACGGGCGGGCCGACATCTACAGCCTGGCGACGATCACGTACTACCTCTTGACGGGGCGCCACCCCTACGTGGGGCGCAGTCCCCGCGAGCTGTTCCAGCAGCTGTTGAGCCAGCCGCCCATCCCCCTGTCGCAGGCGGTGAAAGGGATCAAGATCCCGTCCGGCGTCGAGGCCGCCGTGATGAAGGCGCTGGCCCGCCACCCCGCTGACCGGCAGCCGACGGTGACGGAGTTTGCGACCGACCTCGAGGCGGGAGTCGCCGGTGCCGGACCGGGAGGAGTCGAGCCGAAGAGCGGCCTCTTCAGGGCCATCAAGAGATTTGTGGGCAAGCGAAAGTGACTAGTAGTAGCGATTACTACTACCTCAAACAGAAACTCAAGGATCTGCTGACGGAGCGGTCGGTCCAGCGCGGCGATTTCGTCCTCGCCTCAGGCAAGCGCTCCTCGTTCTACATCGACGCCCGCCTCACGACCATGTCTGGTGAGGGCCTCACCGTGATTGGGGCCCTCGGCCTGGAGCGCCTTGCCGCACGGGGTTGGGCCCCGAAGGCCGTCGGCGGCCTCACCCTGGGCGCGGATCCCGTCGCGTACGCCATCGCTGCGGCCGCCCGCGGCCGGGGCGTGGCGCTCGACGCGTTCACCGTCCGCAAGCAGGCCAAGACCCACGGCACCAGGAAGCGCATCGAGGGGTGCTTCGCGGCCGGGGCGCCCGTCGTCGTGGTGGAGGACGTCATCACCACCGGGGGCTCCGCCCAAGAGGCGATCGTCGCCGTCGAGAGCGAGGGAGGGCAGGTCCTGGGTGTGTTGGCGGTGGTCGACCGCGAGGAAGGGGGCCGGGCTGTACTGGAACGGGCCGGGTACGCCGTTGAGACTCTGATGACGGCGTCCGAGCTCTTGGGTAAGATGCAACCGTGAGCCCTGCCCTGCCCCGGCGTTCTTTCGCCGCGCGGATGCGCGGGTGGCATGACGATGCCACCAGTCTGGAGCAGCGCCTCAAAGACCTCGACACATTCGACCGCAGTCACCGGCGCCGCTGGGCGATCACCGCGGCGCTCGCTGCGATCGGCATCGTCGGCCGGCTCGCCGGTGCGGTCGAGACTCCACTCGGCACAATCGTCTTGGCAGCGGGGGCGGGCGCAGTCCTGAACGCGCTGGTCGGCATGATCAACGAGCGGGGTTGGTACCGCTGGTGGTTCATCTATATGCTGGCCGTCCTGGACGTCGCCCTGGTCACGTTGCTCGTCGTGTGGTTCGGGCACGGCGGCGTGGTGGCCGCGCTATTCATCGCGGTGTTGCCGTACGCCTTCGACCAGGGCCAGGCCGTGGGCGACTTCCTCGTGCTCATCACGTCGGTCGCTTACCTGGGAGCATCGTGGCTGCACGGGTGGCTCTACGAGGGCGCGACGGGACTCGATTCGACGGCCTACTTCGAGACGGTGCTATTCATCGTGGTGGCGATGGCGTTGAAGCGCATCCCGGCGACGCTCATCTCCCGCATCCGGCTGGCGCGCAGCGTGATGGGAGAGGCGGAGCAGGGGTTCCTCGCGGTGCGCGCGTCGGCCGCCGAATCGGATGAGCTGGGGTTCCTCGAGAAGAGCCTCAACCGCATGCTCGAGGAGATCGGGACGACGATCTCCGGCGTGCAGCGCGAGGCCGATGAAGTCGCGGCGTTCGCGGAGCAGCTCGCGGCGGCGGCGCAGCAACTCCACGCCACCACCGAGGCCCTAACCGGGACTTCGCAGCAGCTCGCCTCCGACCTGGGGGAGCAGCGCGGGTTGGCGGACGGGGCGCGGGGCGAGAGCGCCAAGGCGTCGGACCAGGCGGAATCGCTGCGGGTGCGCGCGGAGCTGATGCAGGTGGACTCGTCGCGCCTCGTCGCCACCGCCGAGCGCGGCCGCGAGCGGGTGGCGCGCGCGAGCGCGACGCTGCGCGCGGTGGGCGAGGAGGTACGCACCACCGCGACGACGGTCGCGGGACTCTCGGGAATGTCGGAGCGGATCGGCGTCTTCGCGCAGACCATTGCGCGGATCGCACGCCAGACGCACCTGCTCGCCCTCAACGCCGCGATCGAGGCCGCCCGTGCGGAGGAGCATGGTGAGGGCTTCGCCGTCGTCGCGGATGAGGTTCGCACGCTCGCCGCGGAAGCGGGGAAGTCCGCGCGCGAAGTCGCGGAGCTGGTGAGCGACCTGCGGGCGGGCATCGAGGCGGCGGCGCGGGCGATGCAATCAGGCGAAGTGAAGGTGCGGGACATCGGGGCGGTGGCCGCCGAGGCTGACGCGGCACTGCAGGAGCTGCACCACGGCGTGCAGCTGATGGGGGATCTGGTCAACGCGACTGCCGAAGTGTCGCGCAGCCAGGCGGGGCGGCTCGCCGAGCTGGCGAAATCGCTCCAGAGCGTGGCGACCATCTCCGGCCGGTCGTCCGAGAGCGCGAACAGCACCGCGGCCGCGACCGAAGCGCAGATCACGTCGATGGGCGAGCTGACGGCAACGTCACAGCAGCTCGCTCAGCTTGCCGAGCGGCTGCGCTCCGGGATGGCGCGGTTCTCCATGCTGCGGCGCGATCAGGCGACCACCGAGCATCGC
>Ga0193712_1000058_pt1 | contig 16028 bp, 12 predicted proteins | sample H3a1metaG_FD_143053 | JGI IMG/M metagenome (GOLD analysis project Ga0193712, IMG submission 143053) | Soil microbial communities from a riparian zone of the East river system, Colorado, United States - H3a1 | ecosystem: Environmental > Terrestrial > Soil > Riparian zone | place: USA: East River... | reverse complement strand
CCGTTTCCCGCTCCACGAGAGGCGCGATTGAAACGGCTGAGGGATCGAAGGCGTAAGCGGGCCCATGTAGCTCAGTCGGTAGAGCACTTCCTTGGTAAGGAAGAGGTCACCGGTTCGAATCCGGTCATGGGCTCCAGCAAGTGTCTTACGAGGAAGGAGTAGCGATGGCCAAGGAGAAGTTTGATCGTTCGAAGCCGCACGTGAACGTGGGGACGATCGGTCACGTGGACCACGGTAAGACGTCGTTGACGGCCGCGATCACGATGACGTTGGGTAAGCGGAATCCGAAGGTGGCGGCTCGATCGTTCGAGTCGATCGACAACGCTCCTGAGGAGAAGGCGCGTGGAATTACGATCAACGCGTCGCACGTGGAGTACGAGACGGGAAACCGTCACTACGCGCACGTGGATTGCCCGGGCCACGCGGACTACATCAAGAACATGATCACGGGAGCGGCGCAGATGGACGGCGCGATTCTCGTGGTGTCGGCGGCTGATGGCCCGATGCCTCAAACGCGGGAGCACATTTTGTTGGCCCGTCAGGTGGGCGTGCCGGCGATCGTCGTGGCGTTGAACAAGTGCGACGCGGTGGACGATCCGGAGTTGCTCGACCTGGTGGAGCTGGAAGTGCGCGAGCTGCTTTCTTCGTACGACTTTCCCGGGGACAAGATTCCTGTGGTTCGGGTGTCGGCGCTGAAGGCGATCCAGGGGGACGCTTCGGGCGAGGAGCAGATCCTGAAGTTGATGGAGGCTGTGGACTCGTACATCCCGATGCCGCAGCGGGCGATCGACAAAGAGTTCTTGATGCCGATCGAGGACATCTTTTCGATTTCGGGCCGCGGGACGGTGGTGACGGGGCGCGTCGAGCAGGGTGTCGTGAAGGTCGGCGAGGAAGTGGAGATCGTCGGGATTCGGCCGACGCAAAAGACGGTGGTGACCGGGGTTGAGATGTTCAAGAAGCTTCTCGACCAGGGCCAGGCGGGGGACAACGTCGGGTTGTTGCTGCGCGGGACTGGCAAGGACGACGTGGAGCGCGGTCAGGTTTTGGCGAAGCCGAAGTCGATCACGCCGCACACGAAGTTCAAGGGGGAAGTTTACGTCTTGACGAAGGAGGAAGGCGGTCGGCACACGCCGTTTTTCTCCGGATACCGTCCGCAATTTTATTTCCGGACGACGGACGTGACGGGCTCGGCGACTTTGCCGTCGGGCGTTGAGATGGTGATGCCGGGGGACAACGTGGCCCTCGAGGTGACGCTGCACACGCCGATTGCGATGGTGTTGGGTTTGCGCTTCGCGATTCGCGAGGGCGGCCGGACCGTCGGCGCAGGCACCGTCACCGAGATTCTGGAGTAACCGATGCGCGAAAACGTTGCCCTTCAGTGTCACGATTGCAAGCGGCGGAACTACGTGACGACCAAGAACAAGAAGACGACGACCGGCAAGCTGGAGTTCAGCAAGTTCTGCCGGTTCTGCAGGAAGCACACGGCCCACAAGGAAGCCCGCTAACCGTAAGCGATTGGTAGGGGAAGAACGTGGATTGGCTCACTCAGCGGTGGAAGCGCCTGACGACCTTCTTCCAGGACGTCAAGGCGGAGCTGCAAAAAACCACCTGGCCGACCCAGAAAGAGGTCCGCAACACGACGATCGTCGTGATCGTCTTCGTGATCGTGTGCGCGGCTTACCTCTTCGTCGTCGACCGCGTGCTCCAGACCGGGATGGAACGTCTCTTCACGGGGTTCGGCCGATGACCGCTTCGGAGCTCACGATGGTGAAGCGCTGGTACATCGTCCACACGTACTCGGGCTTCGAGGGCAAGGTGAGGGAAAGCCTTCGCCAGCGCGCCGATGCCATGGGCATGGGCGACGTCATCGAGGACATCCTGATCCCGACCGAAGAGGTGGTCGAGATCAAAGACGGCAAGAAGACGCGCTCCACGCGGAAGTTCTTCCCGGGCTACGTGCTCGTCAAGATGGAGATGTCCGACACGGCCTGGCACGTCGTGAAGAACACGCCGAAGGTGACGGGGTTCGTCGGGACTGGCAACAAGCCCGTTCCGCTGACCGAGGCCGAGGTGGATCGGATCGTGAACCAGGTGGCCGTCGCGGTCGACAAGCCGAAGCCGAAGCTCGACTTCAACACCGGCGAAGCGGTGCGCATCACCGACGGCCCGTTCAGCAATTTCACGGGGCAGGTCGAAGAGGTCAACGAAGACCGTTCGACGCTGAAAGTCTTGGTCACGATTTTCGGGCGCTCAACGCCCGTCGAACTCGAATTCTCGCAGGTGGAGAAGATCTAGATGGCGAAGAAAGTCACGGGTTTCATCAAGCTGCACATTCCCGCCGGCAAGGCGACGCCGGCCCCGCCCGTGGGCCCGGCGCTCGGCCAGCACGGCGTGAACATCATGGACTTTTGCAAGAACTTCAACGCGCGCACGGCGAAAGGCGAGGGGATGCTCACCCCCGTCGTGATCACGGTGTACCAAGATCGCTCGTACACGTTCATCACGAAGACGCCGCCCGCGAGCGTGCTCTTGGCGAAGGCGGCCAAGGTCGAGAAGGGCTCGGGAGTTCCGAACAAGAACAAGGTCGGCAAGGTGACGAAGGCCCAGGTCGGTGAGATCGCCAAGACGAAGCTCCCCGATCTGAACTGCGACACGCTGGAAGCCGCCATCCGGATCGTCGAGGGCAGCGCGCGCTCGATGGGCATCGACGTCGTTTAAATGGGACGCGAGGAGCACTGATCATGCCGAAGCACGGCAAGAAATTCGACGCGGCGACCAAGAAGGTCGCCAAGCGCCTGCACACGGTCCCCGAGGCCGTGGCCACGATCCGCTCCGCGAGCTTCGTCAAGTTCGACGAGACCGTCGAGTTGGCGATGCGGCTGGGCGTCGATCCGAAGCACGCCGACCAAATGGTCCGCGGCACGGTCGTCCTTCCCCACGGGGCAGGAAAGACCAAGAAGGTCGCGGTGATCGCGGCGGGCGAGAAACTGAAGGAAGCCACGGCGGCGGGCGCCGATATCGTCGGTGGCGCCGATCTGGTGAAGCAAATCCAGGAGGGATTCGCCGATTTCGACGCCGTGATCGCGACGCCCGACATGATGAAAGACGTCGGCAAGCTCGGTAAGGTCTTGGGGCCCCGCGGCCTCATGCCGAACCCGAAGACCGGCACGGTCACCTTCGACGTCGCCAAGGCGATCCGCGAGATCAAGGCCGGCAAGGTCGAGTTCCGCGTCGACAAGACTGCGATCATCCACGTGCCCGTCGGCAAGGTATCCTTCGAAGACGCCAAGCTCGCCGACAACGCGCTCGCGGTCATTCACGCGGTGCTTCGCGCGAAGCCGTCGGCGGCCAAGGGCAAGTATCTCCAATCGATCTATCTCTGCTCGACGATGGGACCGTCCATCGCGGTCGACCCGGTTTCGGTCGAAATCCCGGCGGCCTAGGCAGGCTGAGGTGAACCGTGAATCGCTCTGAAAAAACAACCGTCGTGGAATCGCTCACCGAACGATTCAAAGCCACGCCGCACGTCATCCTCGCCGACTACAAGGGGTTGACGGCCGGGCAGGCGACCGAGCTGCGCCGCAAGATTCGCAGCGTCGGCGGGACGTACATGGTCCTGAAGAACCGGCTCGCGCGCCGGGGCTCTACGGGAACGGCGGTCGAGAAGATCGCCGACCAGCTGAAGGGCACGTGCGGCCTCGCGGCGCACCCGTCCGATCCGGTCGCGCTCGCGAAGGTCGTCTCCGAGTTCGCCAAGGACAACCCGCAGTTCCAGCTCTTGGCCTGCGTCGTCGATTCCAAAGAAGTCTATGCGGCCCAGGGCATCAAGCAGTTGGCGACCCTTCCGGGGCGGCAAGAGCTTCGTGCGCAGCTTCTCGCCCTCATCAACACGCCGGCGACGCAGCTCGTCCGGCTCCTCAACACCCCCGCGGGCCAAGTAGCTCGAGCCATCGATGCCCGGCGGGAAAAACTGGAAGGCGGGGCGGCCTAGCCCCGTGATCGTCGAAGAAACGTCGACCTTAGGAAATGCAGGGCCGGCAGAGCCGGCGTAAACGGAGGATTCGGATCATGGCTGACTTGCAGTCGATTGCTGAGAACCTGAGCTCGCTCACCGTCATGGAAGCGGCCTCGCTCGTGAAGATGCTCGAAGAGAAGTGGGGCGTCTCCGCCGCGGCACCCGCCGCCGTCGCCGTCGCGGGAGCACCCGCGGCTGCCGCCGCTGCCGAAGAGCAGACCGAATTCGAGGTCGTGCTGAAGGAAGTGGGCGACAACAAGATCAACGTGATCAAGGTCGTCCGCGAAGTCACGAGCCTTGGCCTCAAGGAGGCGAAGGACGTCGTCGACGGCGCTCCCCGGACCGTCAAGGAGGGCGTGACCAAAGATGACGCCGAGGCCATGAAGAAGAAGTTCGAGGCCGTCGGCGCGAAGGTCGAGATCAAGTAGCTTCGATCGCCACTAGGTCAGGGAGCCGCCTTCTGCCGGTTACATGCCGGCGGCGGCTCCGGCCGATCTCCCGCGAGCGGCGGGGGTGCAGGTGTCGGCTTCTCGAACCGGGGACCCGCGAAACGGGGTTCCGAAAGGGGTTTGAATCGCGATGTCCGAGGCCTTAAGGACCACGAATTCGAAGCGGATCGAGTTCTCGCGCATCCGGACGGCGGTCCCGATGCCGAATCTGATCGAAGTCCAGAAGCGCTCCTACGAGCGGTTCCTGCAGATGCACCGGGCGCCGGCCGACCGGGATCCGGGTGGGCTGCAGTCCGTCTTCAAGTCGATCTTCCCGATCCGCGATTTCCGCCAGACGTGCTCCCTGGAATTCGTCGACTACACGATCGGCAATTGGGAGTGCAAGTGCGGTGAGATCGTCGGAATCGAGCACCTGCGCAGCGAGTGCGTGCATTGCGCGCGGCGCCTCATCGCGCCCGACGCACGGGGCGGGGAAGTGCTCTGCGACGGGTGCGGCAACCTCACGCCCGTTACGATCCGCGAGTGCGAGCAGTGCGGCGATCCGGTCGCGCTGAAGTTCAAGTACGACGTCGACGAGTGCCAAGAGCGCGGACAGACCTTCACGGTTCCGCTCAAGGTCACGATCCAGCTCGTCGTCTACGACAAAGACCCCGACACCGAAGTGCGCAGCATCCGCGACATCAAGGAGCAGGAGGTCTATTTCGGCGAGATTCCGATGCTCACCGAAAACGGGACCTTCATCATCAACGGGACCGAGCGCGTCATCGTCAGCCAGCTCCATCGCAGCCCGGGGGTCTTCTACCAGTCCGATCCGTTGAAAACCGCCTTTATGGCGAAGGTCATCCCGTACCGCGGCTCCTGGGTCGAGTTCGAGTACGACCAGAAGAACATCCTCTACGTGCGCATCGACCGGAAGCGGAAGTTCCCCGCGACCGTCTTCCTCCGCGCGCTCGGGTTCGAAGACGACGCCGCCATCCTGCGCGCGTTCTACACCGCGGCGACGGTCAAGACCGACGGCGGCAAGTTCCTCGTGAAGGCCGACGCCGGCGCGGTCAACAAGAAGGTCCGCCAAGCGGTCGCGCACCCTCGAAGCGGCGACGAAATCTTGAAGAAGGGCCGGCGCGTCAAAGCCGAGCAGCTGGACGAGCTGCGCAAGGCCAAGATCGAGTGGATCCCCATCGAGACCTCCGAGATGGAAGGGGCCCACACGATCCGCGACCTGGCCGATCCCGCGACCGGGGAGGTCTTAGTCGAGGTCGGAAAGCCCTTGACCGAGGAAGGCCTCGAGCGGTCGCTCGGAGCCGGCGTCGACACGTTCGACGTCTGCTTCCCCGAGAAGGAAGACGTCGGGGGCGTGCTGCTTGAAACGCTCGCCAAGGACGCGGTCAAGACGCAAAACGAGGCGCTCCTCGAGATCTACCGCCGGCTTCGCCCAGGCGACCCGCCGACCCTCGACTCGTCGCGCAATCTGTTCAACGGATTGTTCTTCGACCCGACGCGGTACGACTTCTCGAAGGTCGGCCGGCTGAAGTTCAACACGAAGCTCTACGGGATGTTCGAGAAGGACTGGCCCGCCCACGTGCACGATCGCTGGGACAAAGGCGAAGACCGCACCCCCACGCGCGAGGATTTCATCGAAGTCCTGCGCTACATGCTGAAGCTCCGGAAGGGCATCGGCGAGGTGGACGACATCGACCATCTGGGCAACCGCCGCGTCCGCAGCGTGGGCGAGCTGCTCGAGAACCAGTTCCGGATCGGCCTCGTTCGGATGGAGCGGGCGATCAAGGAAAAGATGTCGGTCTATCAGGAGATGACCACCGCGATGCCGAACGACCTGATCAACGCCAAGCCCGTGATGGCGGCGATCCAGGAGTTCTTCGGCAGCAGCCAGCTGTCCCAGTTCATGGATCAGACGAACCCGCTCTCCGAAGTGACGCACAAGCGGCGCCTTTCGGCCCTCGGGCCTGGAGGGCTCTCGCGCGAGCGCGCGGGCTTCGAAGTCCGCGACGTCCACCCGACACACTACGGCCGGATCTGCCCGATCGAAACTCCGGAGGGTCCGAACATCGGGCTGATCTCGTCCTTGTCGTGCTTCGCGCGCATCAACGAGTACGGGTTCATCGAGTCGCCCTATCGCAAGGTCGAAACCGGCAAGGTCGTGGACTACGTCCGCGTCGTTCGCACGGCGGACGGGCCGTACAAGCTGCACGACGTGGTGCAAGAGGACGATTTCGGCAAGGAGGTCGCGCGGCTCAAGAAGGCGGGCAAGACGCCGCCGGAGGCCGAGCCGCACCCGTTCTACCTGACGGCCTGGGAGGAAGACCGCTCCGTCGTCGCGCAGGCGAACGCCAAGCTGAACCCGGACCTGACGTTCGCGCACGACCGGGTCAACGCGCGAAAGGCCGGTGAGTTCAAGCTGGTTCCGAAGAACGAGGTCGCCTACATCGACGTCTCGCCCAAGCAGCTCGTGTCGGTCGCCGCTTCGTTGATCCCGTTCCTCGAAAACGACGACGCCAACCGCGCCCTGATGGGCTCGAACATGCAGCGGCAGGCGGTCCCGCTGCTTCGCCCGAAAGCCCCCTTCGTGGGGACCGGCATGGAAGCCGTGACGGCCAAGGACTCGGGCTCGGTCGTCGTCTGCAAGCGCGAGGGCATCGTCGACCTCGTGGACAGCCAGCGGATCATCGTGCGGGTGGGCGCGGAAGGGCGCGAGGACTTCGGCGCGGACATCTACTCGCTCACGAAGTTCAAGCGTAGCAACCAGAACACCTGCATCAACCAGCGTCCCATCGTCCGGAGGGGCCAGCGCGTCGCCAAGGGTCAGGTCATGGCCGACGGGCCGTGCACCGAGCGGGGCGAGCTGGCGCTCGGACGGAACGTGCTCGTCGCCTTCATGCCGTGGCGCGGCTACAACTTCGAAGACGCGATCCTCGTCTCGGAGAAACTGGTCCGCGAGGACTCGTTTACCTCGATCCACATCGAGGAGTTCGAGATCGAAGCCCGCGACACCAAGCTCGGCCCGGAGGAGATCACGCGCGACATTCCGAACGTCGCCGAGGAATTCCTCAAGGATCTCGACGAGTCGGGGGTCATCCGGATCGGCGCCCACGTCAAGCCGGGAGACATCCTGGTCGGCAAGGTCACGCCCAAGGGAGAGACCCAGCTGACCCCGGAAGAAAAACTTCTCCGCGCGATCTTCGGCGAAAAGTCGGGGGACGTGCGTGACGCGTCGCTGACGACCCCGCCGGGAATCGAAGGCACCGTCGTCGACGTCAAGATCTTCTGCCGCAAGGGGGTCGAAAAAGACGCCCGCGCTCTGGAGATCGAGCAGGCCGACATCGACCGGATGAACAAGGACCTCGAAGACCAGATCCGAATCCTGCGCGAAGAAGACCGGAAGCGGCTGATCGAGCTCCTCGAGGGCGAAACGCTCGCCAACCCGTTGAAGGCAAAACAGACCAAGCAGGAGATCTTGGCGGCCGGCGCCCAGCTCACCCGCGAGGCGATGGCCGAGATCTCGACCGAAGATTTGCACCGCTGCGAGATCACCACCACCAACCAGAAGAAACTCGCGGAGATGCGCCGGATCGAAGAGCGCACGAAAAAACGCATTCAGATCCTGAAGAAGCTCAACGAAGACAAGATCGCGACACTGCAAAAGGGCGACGAGCTGGCGCCCGGCGTGATCAAGATGGTCACGGTATACGTGGCGATGAAGCGGAAGCTGTCGGTCGGCGACAAGATGGCCGGCCGCCACGGCAACAAGGGCGTCATCGCCCGGATCCTTCCCGAAGAGGACATGCCGTGCATGCCCGACGGAACGCCCGTCGAGGTGGTGCTGAACCCGCTGGGCGTGCCGTCCCGCATGAACGTGGGGCAGATCCTAGAAACGCACCTCGGGTGGGCGGCCTCGGTGCACGCCTCGTGGATTCACGGCCAGCTGATGGCCGACCGCGGTGAGGCGGCCACGGCGATCCGGGGACGGCTCAAGGAGATGTTGCCTCCGTTCGGGCCGATGAGGGAGGCCGTCGAGTCCGCCGACGACGAGACGGTCATCGAATTCGGCCGCCAGCTTGCCGACGGCGTCACGTTCGCGTCGCCGGTGTTCGACGGCGCGCTCGAGTCCGACATCAAGACGCAGCTTCGGGTGGCGGGCCTTCCGTCCTCCGGAAAGATCCAGCTGTTCGACGGCAAGCTGGGCGAGCCGTTCGAGCAGCTCGTCACGGTCGGCTACATCTACCTGCTGAAGCTCTCGCACCTGGTCGACGACAAGATTCACGCCAGGTCGATCGGGCCGTACTCGCTGATCACGCAGCAGCCGCTGGGCGGAAAGGCCCAGTTCGGCGGCCAGCGGTTCGGCGAGATGGAGGTCTGGGCGCTCGAGGCCTATGGCGCGGCCCACATCCTCCAGGAGCTCTTGACGGTCAAGTCCGACGACGTCTACGGCCGTACCAAAATCTACGAAGCTCTCGTCAAGGGAGAGCCGACGCCCGAGCCCGGCTTGCCGGAGTCTTTTAACGTTCTGGTCAGGGAACTGCAGAGCCTCTGCCTCGACGTCGAGCTGCTGAGCGATCGTGCCGACGCTCGCGGCCCCTCGATGATCTGATGCGGAGGGAGGACCTTTGAGCAAACCCTCGTTTCTGTTCGACAAGGCGAAGACGATCAACGACTTCAACGCGATCCGGATCAGTCTGGCGTCGCCGGAGAAGATCCGTTCGTGGTCCTACGGCGAAGTGACGAAGCCGGAGACCATCAACTACCGGACCTTCAAGCCGGAACGCGACGGGCTGTTCTGCGCGAAGATTTTCGGCCCGGTCACGGACTGGGAGTGCCTCTGCGGCAAGTTCAAGCGCATGAAACACCGCGGCGTCGTCTGCGACAAGTGCGGCGTCGAAGTCACCCAGAGCAAGGTCCGGCGCGAGCGCATGGGCCACATCGAGCTGGCGAGCCCCGTCAGCCACGTGTGGTTCTTCAAGGGGCTCCCGTCGCGCATCGGGCATCTGCTCGACATGCCGTTGCGCGAGCTCGAGCGCATCCTCTACTTCGAGGCGTACTGCGTCATCGATCCGGGCGACGTCCCCACGCTCGAAGAGCGCCAGAGCCTCTCGGAAGAGCAGTATCGCGAGTTGGTCGACCAGTACCCCGACCAGTTCACCGCGGGGATGGGCGCCGAAGCGATCAAGGAGCTTCTGGCCCGCCTCGACGTGGACCAGCTGGCCCGCGAGATGCGCGAGAAAATGCGGAACGAAACGTCGATGCAGAAGCGCCTGAAGTACGCCAAGCGCTTGAAGGTCGTCGATGCGTTCCGGAAGAGTGGCAACCGGCCCGAGTGGATGATCCTGGACGTCATCCCGGTCATTCCGCCGGAGCTGCGGCCTCTCGTTCCGCTCGACGGCGGGCGATTCGCGACCTCCGACTTGAACGATCTCTACCGCCGTGTCATCAACCGCAACAATCGGTTGAAGAAGCTCCTCGACCTGAAGGCGCCGGACGTGATCGTCCGCAACGAAAAGCGCATGCTGCAAGAGGCGGTCGATGCGCTCTTCGACAACGGGCGCCGCGGGCGCGTGCTGCGCGGCAGCAACAATCGCCCGTTGAAGTCGCTCTCGGACACGTTGAAGGGGAAGCAGGGGCGCTTCCGCCAGAACCTGCTCGGCAAGCGCGTTGACTATTCCGGCCGTTCGGTGATCGTGGTCGGCCCTGAGTTGAAGCTGCACCAGTGCGGCCTCCCCAAAAAGATGGCTCTCGAGCTGTTCAAGCCCTTCATCTACAACAAGCTCGAGCGAGAGGGCTTGGTCTCGACGATCAAGGCCGCCAAGGAGATGGTCGAGCTCGAGCGTCCCGAAGTGTGGGACTACCTCGAAGAGGTCATCCAGAACCATCCGGTGCTTTTAAACCGCGCCCCCACGCTGCACCGTCTGGGTATCCAGGCGTTCCAACCGGTCCTCGTCGAGGGGAAGGCGATCAAGATCCACCCGTTGGTGTGCACCGCGTTCAACGCGGATTTCGACGGCGACCAGATGGCGGTGCACGTGCCGCTGTCGGCGAAGGCCCAGATCGAAGCCCAGGTCTTGATGATGAGCACGCAAAACGTGCTGTCGCCCGCGAACGGGCTGCCGATCGTCAATCCGAGCCAAGACATCGTGCTCGGCTGCTACTACCTGACGCAGGAGCGGCCGGGAGCGAAGGGCGAGGGGCGCGCGTTCTCCTCGACCAACGAAGTCTTGATCGCCTACCAGTCGGGCGAAGTCGAAACGCTGTCCCGCATCGTGCTGCGCTATTCCGGCCGTCTGATCGACCTGACCACGCTTCCGCCGAAGGACCGTGAAAACGTCGCGCGCGCGCCCGAGCAGACCGTGACGGACTACCGCCTGATCACGACCGTCGGACGGGTCATCTTCAACGACCACATGCCGGCCGATCTTCCGTACTTGAACGGGCTCTTGAAGAAAAAGGGACTCCAGTCCCTCGTGCACTACTGCTACCTGCGCCACGGCAACGACCGCACGGTCGAGTTGGTGGACGCCCTGAAGGATCTGGGCTTCACCTACGCGACCCGGGCCGGCATCTCGATCGGGGTCGACGACATGGTCGTCCCGCCCGAAAAAGCCCAGGTCGTGGACAAGGCGCGCGCGGATCAGATCGACGTCGAACAGCAGTACTTGGACGGCGTCATCACGAACGGCGAGCGCTACAACAAAGTGATCGCGATCTGGTCCGACGCGACCGAGCGCGTGTCGGAGGCGATGTTCCGCGAGATGAATCGCATCGAGCGCGAGCGTCGCGAATTCAATCCGATCTTGATGATGGCGGACTCGGGCGCGCGAGGCAGCAAGCAGCAGATGCGGCAGCTGGCCGGGATGCGCGGCCTGATGGCCAAGCCCTCCGGCGAGATCATCGAAACGCCCATCACGGCGAATTTCCGGGAAGGGCTGAACGTTCTCCAGTACTTCATCTCGACGCACGGCGCGCGTAAGGGCCTGGCGGACACGGCGCTCAAGACCGCGAACTCCGGCTATCTCACCCGGCGTCTGGTCGACGTCTCGCAAGACGTGATCATCTCCGAAGAGGATTGCGGGACGATCGAGGGGATCGAGGTCACGCGCATCGAGCAGGGTGGCGAGATCATCGAAGAGCTCCGCGACCGCATCGTCGGCCGCGTGGCCTTGGAAGACGTCAAGGATCCGTTGACCGGCGAGGTCATCGTCCAACGGAACGACCTGGTCGACGAAGACCTGGCGACTGCGGTCCAGGACGCCGGGATCGAGAGCGTGCGCATCCGGTCGGTGCTCACGTGCGAGTGGAAGCGGGGCGTGTGCATCCGCTGCTACGGCCGCAACCTCGCCACCGGCCGGCTCGTCGAGCTGGGCGAGGCGGTGGGCGTCATCGCCGCGCAATCGATCGGCGAGCCCGGCACGCAGCTGACGATGCGGACCTTCCACATCGGCGGCACGGCGCGCATCGAGGAGCAGTCCTCGATCGAGTGCCGCAACGCGGGCACCGTGCGGTACCAGAACATCAAATCGGTCGTGAACCGGAACGGAAAGCCGGTGGCGATCAACCGCAACGGCTCGCTCGTGATCCACGATCGCGACGGCCGCGAGCGCGAGCGGTACACGGTCGTCTACGGTGCCGTGCTCGAGGTGCGTGACGGGGATGCCGTCGAAGGCGGGACGAAGCTCGCCGAGTGGGATCCCTACACCTACGCGATCCTGACCGACGTCCCGGGAACGGTGAAGTTCCAGGACATCGAGGCCGGGGTCACGATGCAAGAAGAAGTCGACGAGGTCACCGGGTTCTCCCGGCAGGTCATCGTGCAGTCCCAGGACGAAAAGAAGCACCCGCAGCTGCTCGTTTTGGATGCGAAGGGCCATGCGCTCCGCAAGATCCTGATGCCGCTGCACGCGATCATCATGGTGCGCGACGGTGAACCGCTCCGCGAAGGCGACGTCCTTTCGAAGATCCCGCGTGCGACGACCAAGACCAAGGACATCACGGGCGGCCTCCCGCGCGTCGTGGACTTGTTCGAGGCGCGGCACCCGAAGGATCCCGCCGTGATGGCGGAGGTCGACGGTACCGTGCACTACGGCGAGATCGTCAAGGGGTCGCGCAAGATCATCATCCGCACCGATGACGGCGAGGAGCGGGAATACTCGGTCCCCAAGGGATTGCACGTCAACGTGCAGGAAGGGGAGCGGGTCCGCGCCGGCGACGCCTTCACCGACGGCCCGAAGGATCCGCACAAGATCCTCGAGATCTTGGGCGAGCGGGAGCTGCAGAAATACCTGCTCGACGGGATTCAGGAGGTGTACCGCCTCCAGGGCGTGAATATCAACGACAAGCACATCGAGACGATCATTCGTCAGATGATGCGCTGGATCAAAGTCGAGGACGTCGGCGACACCGAGTTCATCGTCGACGAGCAGGTCGACCGCTTCCGGTTCGTCGAAGAAAACGAGCGCGTGCTCGCCGCGGGCGGCGCGCCCGCACGGGGCCGGCCGCTCCTGCTGGGGATCACCAAGGCCTCCCTGTCGACCGACTCGTTCATCTCGGCGGCGAGCTTCCAGGAGACGACGCGAGTGCTCACAGAAGCCTCGATCTCCGGGAAGGTCGACCGGCTCCGGGGCCTCAAGGAAAACGTCATCATGGGTCGCCTGATCCCGGCCGGGACCGGGATGGGGATCTACTCCGGAATCCAGATTCCGGCGGACGGACCGCCGCCGATGGACGAGGAGATGGGTGAGGAGCTGGTGGAGCCGGAGGTCGATTTGGACACTGACCGGTTCGCAGAAATGCTCCGGGCGGCGGCCGCCGAGGCCGCCGGCCAGCAGGAGCCCGGCAAGACCGCGTAGGCGGTGGACGCCGTCGTCAGCGCGGTCTTGACCGCGTTCCGACGGTTCTGGTAGTATCCCCGAGATTTTCGCCCGGTTTTCCGGGTGAGGAGTGGTTCGTGCCGACAGTCAGCCAATTGATTCGCACCGGCCGTGTGGCGCAGCGCTCGCGAACGAAGTCACCCGCGCTCGCGCGCAGCCCGCAAAAGCGGGGCGTCTGCGTGCGCGTGTACACGTCGACCCCGAAGAAGCCGAACTCGGCGCTGCGCAAGGTGGCCCGCGTCCGCCTGACCAACGGCATCGAGGTGACGACCTACATCCCGGGCGTCGGTCACAACCTGCAAGAGCATTCGATCGTCATGATCCGGGGAGGTCGCGTGAAGGACCTTCCCGGGGTTCGCTACCACGTCATCCGAGGCACGCTCGACGCGATGGGTGTTGAAGGCCGTCGCCAGAGCCGTTCCAAGTACGGCGCGAAGCGGCCGAAGACGTAAGGAAGAGGCGTAAACGATGCCCCGTCGCGGAAACGTCCCGAAGCGCGAGGTCCTTCCGGATCCGGTGTACCAGTCTCCACTGGTCACCCGCTTCATCAACTGCCTGATGTACGACGGCAAGAAGTCGACGGCCGAGTCGATCTTCTACGGCGCGATGCAGCTCGTTCAAGAGCGCGCCAAGGACGATCCGGTCAAGATCTTCCGCAAGGCCGTCGACAACGTGAAGCCGCTGCTCGAAGTGAAATCCCGCCGCGTCGGCGGCTCGAACTACCAAGTTCCGATCGAAGTGAGGCCGGAACGCCGCACCGCGCTGGGCGTGCGCTGGCTGATCTCGTACTCGCGCGAGCGGTCCGAAAAATCGATGCGCGAGAAGCTGGCCAACGAGATCTTGGACGCGTCCGCGCTCCGTGGCGGCGCCTTCAAGAAGAAGGAAGACACGCACAAGATGGCGGAGGCCAACAAGGCCTTCGCGCATTACCGGTGGTGATCGTCGACTGTGAGCAGTCAACTGTGAACTGTTAACAGCTAAGAGTTAACGGTTTGAACAACGCGACCCGGTTCACCCCGGGGGCGCATGGATCTTTGGAATGGCGCGCCAGGCCTTGCTATCGAGGACTCGGAATATCGGCATCATGGCCCACATCGATGCCGGTAAGACCACCACCACCGAGCGCATCCTCTTCTACACCGGGATCACCCACAAGCTCGGTGAAGTGCACGACGGCACGGCGACCATGGACTGGATGGTCCAAGAGCAAGAGCGCGGCATCACGATCACCTCGGCCGCGACGACCTGCTTCTGGGACGCCCACCGCATCAACATCATCGACACCCCGGGCCACGTGGACTTCACGGCGGAAGTCGAGCGCTCGCTGCGCGTGCTCGACGGCGCGGTCGCGGTGTTCTGCGCCGTCGGCGGCGTCGAACCGCAATCTGAAACCGTTTGGCGCCAGGCCGACAAGTACCGCGTGCCGCGCATCGCGTTCGTCAACAAGATGGACCGCGTCGGCGCCGACTTCGACCGCGTCTGCCGGATGATCGCCGACCGGCTACGCGCCCGGCCGCTCCCCGTCGTCCTCCCGCTGGGCTCGGCGGAGGGGTTCCGCGGGGGGATCGACGTCGTCGGCATGCAGGCGATCGTGTGGGACGGCGAGGCCCTCGGCGCCCGTTTCCACATTGAGCCGATTTCCGAGGCGGACCGCCCGGCGGCCCAGGCGGCCCACGAGCGGGTCGTCGAGGCGGCCTGCGAGTTCGACGACGTGCTCCTCGAGAAGTTCCTGTCGGGCGGGTCGATCAGCCCCGACGAGCTGCACGCCGCGCTGCGCAAGGGAACGTGCGCGATGGCGTTCGTCCCGGTCTTGTGCGGGTCGTCCTTCCACAACCAGGGCGTTCAGACGCTCCTCGACGCGGTGGTGCGCTACCTCCCTTCGCCGCTGGACGTCGCGGCGATCGAGGGCATCGACCCGGACTCCCAGGCCCCGGTGACGCGCGCTGCCGCCGATGACGCGCCGTTTTCGGCCCTCGTGTTCAAGATCATGACCGATCCGTTCGTGGGCCATCTGGCGTTCGCGCGGGTTTACTCCGGCCACCTTGAGGCCGGCTCGCAGGTCTATAACCCCGCGAAACGGCAGTCCACGCGCGTCGGCCGGCTCCTCAAGATGCACGCGAACAAGCGCGAGGACATTTCCGAGCTTTGGGCGGGGGACATCGCCGCCATCGTCGGGCTGCGGAACGCGCAGACCGGCGACACGATTTGCGATCCGGGCGCGCCGGTCCTGCTCGAGCGGATGGAATTCCCGGAGCCGGTCATCCGGCTGGCGATCGAGCCCAAGACCAAGGCGGACCAGGAAAAGCTCGGATCCGCGCTGCAGAAGCTCGTCTCGGAAGACCCCACCTTCCGCGTGCAGACCGACCCCGACACCGGGCAGACCCTGATCGCGGGGATGGGGGAGCTCCACCTCGAGATTCTCGTCGACCGCCTGTTGCGCGAGTTCGGCGTGGCGGCGAACGTCGGAAAGCCCCAGGTCTCCTACCGCGAGACGGTCAAGGGGCACGCCTCCGCCGAGGGCCGCTACATCCGCCAGAGCGGCGGCCGCGGCCAGTACGGACACGTCAAGATCCGGATCGAGCCGGCCGGGTTCGACCAGGGGTTCGTCTTCGAAAACGCGATCGTCGGCGGGGCGATCCCCAAGGAGTTCATTGGGGCCTGCGCCGCCGGATTCGAAGAGTCGATGGAAAG
>Ga0193712_1000057_pt1 | contig 16058 bp, 15 predicted proteins | sample H3a1metaG_FD_143053 | JGI IMG/M metagenome (GOLD analysis project Ga0193712, IMG submission 143053) | Soil microbial communities from a riparian zone of the East river system, Colorado, United States - H3a1 | ecosystem: Environmental > Terrestrial > Soil > Riparian zone | place: USA: East River... | reverse complement strand
GGCGTGGCCCACCCCACAGCGAGGAGCTGCTCGCTCGCGAGGTCTGGAGCGGGGAGGAGTCGCCGCGCCCGACGGATGACGGCGTCGCGCGGGGCGAGCCGAGTCGCAAGTGTCCAGGCCGCGGTGGCTTTGCCGTCTGCGCCCGCGCGATACAGTGTGGCCCCGAGGTTGTACCAATGCGCGGCGACGCTGGGCTCTCCCGCCGCCCGCGCGGCGAACGAGTCAGCCGCCGCGCGCAACGCCCCCGCCTCGTACAGCGCTTCCGCGCTGTGCGCCTGCGCATCGCCCCGCGAGGCCGCCACCAACAGCAAGATCGCCACGAAGATGCGGTGGCGCCGTCCACCGCCGGCCTCGGCGCCGAGCACCCGGAGCACCTGCTCGATTTCTGCGGCGAGCTCCGCCGCGTCGCCCAAACCGCGAGGGCCGTAGCGCGCCGCCCGCAGCCGGTCGCGCAGTCGCTTGACGTGGTCAGCCACCGCGCTGTCGATCCCGGCGGCGCGGAGCGCCTGGGCTAGGCCGTCGCCGTCGCGGGCCAAGGGGTCGGAGACATGACTCGCGAGTACCGTAAGGAACTCGTGCTCGAGCCGGCCGAGCCGCGTGCCCGCATGCGCCGCAGACGCCTCTCCTGCCGGCACCGCGGTCTTCTCGGGCCGGCGCCGCGTGAGCCCCACGAGGAGCGGCGGCAGCAATGCCACCGCGAGCCAACCGAGAGCGCCGAGTCCTCCGGCCAGGCGATCGGCCCAGGACTCGGCGCCCCGTGGCAGCAGCGGCGGCAACGCGCGCGCCGCGCGGGGCTCGGCCCCCGCGGCGACCGCCAAGACTCTCGGCGCTGCGGCCACGGCCTGGTATCGGCCGGCGCCGATGTCGAAGTAGTCGTACCGCACGTCGGGCAGGACTACGCTGCCGGCGGAATCGGGCACGGCGAGGAAGCGAAACGTCTTGCTCCCCGCGATCCGGCCCTGCACCGGTGCGAGCCGCACCTCGGTTTCGGCTGGATAGCCGCGGAACCCCGGCGGCCACCGCAGCACCGGCTCCGGCCACAGAGCGACATTGCCGACACCGCTGATCGTGGCCGCGACTTCGAGCGGCTCGCCCACGCGCGCCTCCGCCGGCTCGATGCGCAGGTCGAGCGTGAGATCCTGGCCCACCACACCGCGGTCGCCCGTGGGCCGGCCCGCGGTGGGCAGGGGCAGGACGACCACCCCCAACGAATCGCTGCGCACCGTGTATCGCTCCTCGCGACTGAAGAACGAAAACGTCACCGGGACCGCGTAGTCGACCGACGCAGGGGGCACGGTGATCCGCCCCGGCGCGAGGGGAAACACGATCTGATGCGTGATGAACAGATCCATCCAGCGCCCACCCACCTGGCGCGCGGCGGCGACGCCGCTCGGCGTGGTGGGCGGGTACGCCCACACGCCCTCCGGCGTGGTCAGCGCCAGGACCGGCACGCGACGCATTCGCTCGCGCAGATCGCGCGGCACCCACGCCGCGGCGATCAGATCCACCTGCTGGCCCACCAGCACCGTGTCGTCGGGGACGATCACGGTGAGTTTCACGTCGTCGGCACGTCGCGGCGGCGGCGCCGACTCGAGCAGCGCGCGCACCAGCGGGCTGAGCGCGGTGGCCACCCCGGTCGCCGCGCTATCCACGGTGATGAGGATCGGCTCGGTCGCCACCGAGGTTTCCCCTTGGCGCACGCGCACCGGCCCGATCAACACCGCCCCCGGTTGCTCGGCCCGGAGCTGAAGCTCGCGGATAGTGGTCCGCACGGGCCCCGCGGTCCCACTCATCGCGACTTCGGTCAGGTCACGCGACCCCACGATCGCGAAGCCGGCAAGCGGGGGAAGCGAGATGTCGAGCGCTTCCGTCGAGCGAGTTCGCGCACGCACCGTGAGCATCAGCTCCTCGCCCACGACGAGACGGGTGCGGTCCACGGTCGCGGTCACTTCGGCTCCCTGCATCGTGGCCGCCGCGAGGACCGAGAGCAGCAGCGCGGAGATCACCAGTCCTTGACCCCGGCCGGGACGGCGCGCCGGTTGCGGCCGGTACGGTCGCGTCGCGTCCGCAGCTCCTCTTGACCGATCGACCGGAGCACCTGATCCGCCTGGGCTTCGCTGAGCCCGCCGCCCGACGCGTTTCCCGGCGGCGGCGGCGGGGTCGCCCCACCACTGCCGCGCTGGTCGGACGCCGCACCGCCCCCGGACGGCGTCGGCGAGGGCTTCGGGTTCGGGCGGCTGGACGACGAGCGTTGCATGCGCGTCACTAGCTCGAGATTCCACTTCGCGGCCAGGTGCCGCGGCTTGAGGAGCAAGGCTTCGCGGTAGGCACGCTCGGCGTCGGAGAGTTGCGCTTCACGGTTCGCGGTGTCCGCGCGCGCGCGCGCGAGCCCCAACAATCCGAGGTTGTAGAGCGCCCGGAACCGCACGTCGGGGTCGAGCGAGGCCGCCGCGCGCGCGAGACTGGCGCGCGCCGCGTCGGCGTCGCCCGCGGCGAGCGCCGCGGTGCCCGCGTTGTACCAGGCGGTGTCGTCGTCCTGGCGTGCCGCGAGCTCGGCGAGGTACGCGAGCGCCGCTTGCCCGACGTTCCCCCGGTCCCACGCTTTCTCCGCCGCCGAGCGCGGCCGCGCCGGAGAGGGGGGAGCAGCGGCCGGTGCCTGCTGTGCGGCCGCGGGCAGCGTCACGAACAACGTGAGAGCAACGAGTGCCGCCGTACGGCGCGTCGCCGTTTGCGCGCCGAGCACCACGAGCGCGAGGAGCAACGGGATCCAGGCGCGTGGGCGGCCGCGCTGGGTGCGGCTCTCGGTCGCGGTGGCGCGTTTGTACGACGCCACGAGGTCGCGCACCGCGCCCGCCTGATCGGGCAGCTCCGCCGCGACGAGCGTCCCCTGCGCCGCGTCGGCGATGGCCCCGAGCACGGCATCTTCGCGGGCGGTCTCGATCACATTGCCGTCGGCGTCTCGCTGCCACGCGACAAGTGTTCCGCGCTCGTCGCGGACGGGAATGCGGGCGGGGTCGCGGCCTCCCTCCGCCACCAGGATGAGATGAATGCCGAGCTCGCCGAGCCGCCGGGCCTCGCGCGCCGCGCTCGCCAGCGAGTCGTGCCCTTCACCGTCGGTGAACACCACCAGGACGCGATCCGCGATCTCGGGACTGGCGCGCAACAGCTCCACTCCCTGGGCGAGCGCCGGCGCGAGCGCCGTCCCCCCCTCGGACGCCACTTCGGGATCGAGCGCGTCGAGATAGAGCGTCAAGGCTGGGCCGTCCACGGAGAGCGGCGAGAGGATGTAACTGGTGCCCGCGAATGCCACGAGGCCGAGCCGGTCGCCGTCCAAGTCCTGCACGAGGCGTCGCGCCTCGCGCAGCGCGCGGGCCAGCGGGGGTTGAACCTCGTCCTCGGCGAGCATGGAGCGCGAGATGTCCACCGCGATCACGAGGTTCAACCCCCGCGTCTCCGTGACGATCTTCTCCTCGCCCCAGCGCGGGCCGGCGAGCGCGACGGCGGCCAGGCCGGCGGCGAGGCCCAGGGTCCCGGACCCGAGCCGGCCCGCGGCGCGCGCGATGCGCGCCGTCTGTTCCGACCACGCCGCCGCGCGCCGGATACGCGCGCGCCGCGCCCACGCGGCGGCGAACCACACGGCCGTGACGACGAGCGGCGACAGCGCGACGACGATCGGCGCGTCGAAGGTCATTTATGGCGTCGTCATTTATGGGACCCGCACGGCGAACGTCGCCGAGACCACCAACTCGAGCGCCAGGGCGAGCAGCCCAAAGCCGAGCGACCAGCGGTACGCCTCCTCGTAGCGGCGGTACACGAGGTGCTGCACGGGTGTTTTCTCGAGGCGATTGATCTCACCAAAGATGCTGGCCAGCGAGGCCGCGTCGGTCGCCCGGAAGTAGCGGGCCCCGGTGGTGCGTGAGACCTCGCCGAGCAGCGCCTCGTCGATCTTGACCGGCATCGTTTGATAGCGCAGCCCGAGGGGGCCCTGCCCTGTCGGCACGGGCGCTTCGCCGATCGTGCCGACGCCGATCGTGTAGATGCGGATCCCGAACGCAGCCGCCGCCTGCGCCGCGGTGCGCGGATCCACGGTCCCGGCGTTGTTCTCGCCGTCCGTCAGCAGGATGATCACTTTGCTCTTACCCGGGGCGCGCCGCAGCCGGTTCGCCGCCGTCGCAATCCCCGTCCCGATCGCCGTACCATCCTCCAGAATGCCGATCCGCAAATGCCGGATCGCCTCCTCCAGCACCGGATAGTCGGTGGTGATCGGCACCTGCGTCAGGGCCTGGCCGGCGAAGGCCACGAGCCCGATGCGGTCGGACGTGCGGGCGCGCACAAAGTCGATCGCGGTACGGCGCGCCACATCGAGCCGATTCGCCGGCGCGAAGTCCTCTGCCAGCATGCTGCTCGAGAGGTCGAGCGCGAGCACGATCGAGATCCCCTCGCTATGCAGCTCGGCGCGGGCGGTGCCGACCCGGGGACCCGCCGCGGCGATGATCCACGCGCCGAGGCACACCGATCTCAACGTGGCGGGCAGCCGCGCCACCCACAGGCGCTCCATCGGGCCGAGGGCCGGTCGCACATCGCTCATCGGCGCGCCCGCGGTGCGCGCCAGCCGCCGCGCCCGCCACCACCACCACAACGGCAGCGCCGCGAGCAACAGGAGAAACGCCGGCCGCGCGAAGCTCATGACTCGAGCTCTTCGGCGAGCGCGCGGGCGCGCGCGGCGATGGGACCGATGTCCACACCGTGTGTCGTCGCGAACGCCACCTGGTCGAGCGCAGCGAGCAGCTCGCGCAGTTGCCTGAGCGGGGCGTCCGGTTTGGCGCGCTCCACCACCGCCAGACACTCAGCGGTACTGAGCGCGCTATGCGCTCCCGGCACGGCGCGCGCGAGCGCGACTCGCAACAGATGCGAGGCCCGCGCGGCCACCGCCCGCGGCTCGCCGGCAGCGACCCAGCGCGGGTCGCCGATTTCGGGGTCGAGCTCGAGGTCAGAGCCCGGCCGCGCCGCCCGGGGAGGACGGCGCCGCCAGGCGACGATGGCGACGAGCATCCCGGCCGACAGCAGCACGCCCGCGAGGGCGGGGAGCGGCGTGCGGCGCGACAATCGCAGCGGCACTAAAGCGGGCTGCGGGGCGGGACTCGCGACGCTGTCGGGAATGACGCTGGCGACGCGGAACGTGGCCGTGCCCCCGGGGAGCGAATCCGCGCTGCCGTCGGGGCCGAGACGCCAGAGGGGCGGCATCGGGGCCGACACCACGCCGGGCGCCCACGCCACGATCGGGTAGCGCACCGTCCAGCCGCCTTCCGCCCGCACGACCACGGGGTCTCCGAGCGGCTCCGTCTGCGGTCCCGGATCGAGTTTGGCGACGCGCACGCGCCAGCCGGGCGCCGTCGTCACGGTGCGCTCCAACCAGATGGTGTCGCCCACCGTCGGCCGAGGGCTGACCGCGACCCAGCCACTCCCTTGCAGCAACAGCGCCAGCAGGATCACCGGGACAACCGTCGCGCCCGTTCGGCGAACGCCCGCCGCAGCGGCACGCCGTAGGGCACCGTGGTCTGGAGCGCCACGCGGTCCACGCCGGCCTGGACCAGTTTGCGCGTGCGCTCCTGCTGCAAGCGTTCGGCGGCGACGCGGATGCGCAGGCGGGTCGGGGCGTGACTCGTATCCACGAGGAGCCGCTGCCCCGTCTCCTGATCTTCGAGCTCCACCCAGCCGGCGTCGGGGAGCTCGTACTCGCGCGGGTCGTCCACTGTGATGGCGACGACCTCGTGCCGCGCGGCGACTTGGCCCAACGCTTCCTCCCAGCCCTCGGCGCGGAAGTCCGACAGGACCACGACGATCGCCCGGTGGCGCAGCAGCTTGGCGGCGTAGCGCAGCGCGCCGCCCAGGTTCGTGCCGCGGCCCCGCGGCGCGAACGCGACGAGGTCGCGGATCACGCGCAAGGCGTGGGCGCGTCCCTTGGCTGGCCGCACCACGTATTCCGGCGTGTCGGCAAACAGCAAGGCGCCCACCCGGTCGTTGTGCCGCGCGGCCGCGAGCGCCAGGACGGCGGCGACCTCGACGGCGAGCCCCGCCTTGGTGTAGGGCCGGCCGAAGTGCAGCGACCCCGATTGGTCCACGATGAGGAGCAGCGTGAGTTCGCGCTCCTCCATGAATGTCTTGACGAAGGGATGGCCCATCCGGGCCGAGACGTTCCAGTCGATGGCGCGGAAGTCGTCGCCTTGCTGGTACTCGCGCACTTCCGCGAACTCGATGCCCTGGCCGCGGAACACGGAGCGATACTCACCGGTGAAGAGGGTGTTGACCAGATTGCGGGCCCGGAGCTCGATCCCCTTCACGTGCTTCAGCACTTCGGGAGTCACCGCCCGCCGGCGCGCCCGCACCGGCGACGTCACCGCACGCCGGCGCTCTCCTCCCGTGTACGTCACGGCACGCCCACCGCCTCCATGATCTTGGTGATGACGCGGTCGGTATCCACGTCCTCGGCCTCGGCTTCGAATGTCAGGAGGACGCGGTGCCGCAGCACGTCGGACGCCATCGCCTTGACGTCCTCGGGCACGACGTAGGCGCGGCCGCGCAAGTACGCGTGCGCGCGGGCGGCCTGGGCCAGGTAGATCGACGCGCGCGGCGAAGCGCCGAACGCGATCAGGGGTTTCAACTCCGGCAGCCCGACGGCAGCCGGGTCGCGGGTGGCCCGGACGACATCCACGATGTAGTCCACGACCTTCTGATCCATGAACAGCTCGGCGATGGCGCTGCGCGCGGCGAGGATGTCGTCCGCCTCGGCAATGCGCTGCACTTCGATCGGGCGACCCGACGCCATGCGACCCACGATCTCCTTCTCCGCATCGCGCGACGGATAGCCGACCCTCACCTTGAGCATGAACCGGTCGAGCTGCGCCTCGGGAAGCGGGTAGGTCCCTTCGTGCTCGATCGGGTTCTGGGTGGCGAGGACAAGGAACGGCTCACCCAGATAGAACGTCTCGCCGCCGATCGTCACCTGCTTCTCTTGCATCGCCTCGAGCAACGCCGCCTGCACTTTGGCGGGGGCGCGGTTGATTTCGTCGGCCAGTACGAGGTTCGCGAAGAGCGGCCCCTTCTTCGCATAGAACTCCTGCGACCGCTGATCGAACACCATCGTGCCGATGACGTCGGCCGGCAGCAGATCGGGGGTGAACTGGATGCGCGAGAAGCTGATGCGCAAACACTCGGCGACCGTCTTCACCGCCAGCGTCTTCGCGAGTCCCGGGACACCCTCGAGCAGCACGTGCCCGCCCGTGAGCAAGCCGATGAGCAGTCGCTCCACCATCAGCTCCTGCCCCACCACGCGCTTCGCGACCTCGCGCGTGATGGTCTGCGTCAGGACCGCGTCGCTGGTCTTCGCTGCGCGGGTCGTCATCGCAGCACCGCCTCTGCCGCTCGCTTCACCGTCGGCTCCTTATCACGCGCATACAGCTCCAAGAGGGCCCGGGCTTCGGGCCGGTCGAGCCGCGCCAGACCTTCCACCGCCGCCGCGCGCACGTAAGGCGTGCGCCGCGGTCGGCCGCCCGGCTCGGCATGTTTGGCCAGGACCTCGAGGGCTTCCTTCGCCCCGAGCTGGCCGATGGCTTTCAGCAACGCAGCCAATACCCCTTCGTCGGCCTCCTGCTCCAACCGCCGGATGAGCACGGTGGTCGCCCCGGCATCGCCCGCCGCGGCAATCGCCCGCGCCGCGGCCATTCGTACCAGCACCGATTCATCCTTGAGGGCGGGCATCGCGGGCCGCGACACCTCCCGCCCGCCCAGCTCCGCGAGGCCCAGCAGGGCAGCCTCACGCACCCGCTCATCGGCGTGGCGACTGATGCCGATCAACAGCTGGACCGCCTGGGGGCTCCCCGTGAGCCCGATGAACTCCGCGGCCGCCGCGGCCACCTCCGGAACCTTACTCGCGAGCCGGTCTTGCAGCGTCTCCAGCGCGCGCTCGCCCGCGGCCCGCATCGACGCGCGATACGCTTCGCGCAGCTCCGCCGGCGCGTTGAGATAGGCATCGATCACCGGTCCGGCGGCCACCGCCGCGAGCGCGCCCACCGCATCCACGAGGTGTGCCCGCTCGACCGGAGGGACGCGCACTTCCCCGAGGCGAGCCACCATCCGCTCGACGATCGCGTCGTCGCTCAGAGCGGCCGCAATGTCGCCGATCCCCTCCTGAGCGACGGGGTCTTGGACTTCGATCAGCGCGCGATCGAGTCCCGCAATGATCTCCGCAATCGCGCCGATGTCACGCAGCGCCAGCAAGGCGCCCGTGAGCAGCCGCAGCTGCTCCACCCTGGAGCGCTGCTCTTCGACCGTCCGCGCCGTGAGCAGTCCGGCGACCGCGCGCTTGGCTTCGAGATCGGGGGGCAGCGCGTCGGGCCGAAAGACGGCGCTGGTCCGCCCGGGCGCCACCGCCTCGGCTGCGGGCGTCGGTGGCGCTGGTGCGGGCGGGGGCGGGGGCGGGGGCGGGGGCGGCGTCACGGGGGCCGCCGCGGGCTCGACGGGCGGCGCCGCCACCGCAGTAACAGCGACGACGGGCGCCGGCACGCCCCCCGACGCGCGGCTCGTGGCGACGCGTTGACTCGCGCGCCGCCCCAGCAGCAGGGTGATGCGGCCCAGTGCCGCGTCATCGGCGCCGATGGTGCCGATCGCGACGCCGAACAGCGCGAGGCACTGCTCGGGCGTCACGCCCGGGTTGACCTGGATCGCGCGCACGCCGCGCGCGTACAGCAGACCCGCCAATTCGGCGACCTGGGTGTTGCGCGCCAGGAGGTGCTGCCCGTGCCAGTGCAATCCCGTCGCCCCGATCTTCCATTCGACGGTGCCGAGCGCTGCAAGTCCGGGGAGCCCCGCCGCGATTTGGCGCAGTCCCTCCTGTACCGCCGGATGCGTTGGCGGATAGAGGCGCGTCAAGCGGAACGTGGTCCCGATCGCGCCGAGCGCCTTGTCCAGTCCTGCGGTGTCGATGGCCATCGTTTACCGTTTCATGCTTCCGATCGCCTCGATCTCTCGCGCCGTCAGGGCGCGCCAGCGACCCTCCGCCAGCTTTCCCAGATGCACGGGGCCGTAGGACACGCGGTGCAGCCACTCGACCTTCCAGTCCATCTGCTCCGCGATGCGGCGGACGATGCGTTGGCGCCCTTCCGCGATGGTCAACTCGACCTCGAGCGCTTTTCCCACCGACCGTACGCGACTCTCGACCACGCGGACGGGGCGGCCCTCGATCACGATGCGCTTGGCCAAGGCCGCCCGCACCTCGGCGGCCGCCGTCCCGTGCACGCCGAGCCAGTACGTTCGCGGCACCGCGTAGCGGGGGTGCATGAGGCGGTGCGCCGCTTCCCCGTCGGTCGTGAGGATCAACAGACCCGAGGTCATCAGGTCCAGCCTTCCAACGTACGTGAGACCTGGCACCTTGGGGAGGAGGTCGAAGACGGTGCGCCGCCCCTCGGGATCGGAGCGGCTCACGACATAGCCGATCGGCTTGTTGAGAACGATCCAGGTCGTCCGGGCAGCGGTCTTGACCGCCTGTCCGTCGACCGTGATGCGCTGCGAATCGGGGTCGGCGCTCGAGCCGATGGTCGCGACCTGCCCGTCGACGCGCACGCGCCCGGCGCGGATCAAGTCCTCGGCCTTGCGGCGCGACGTCACGCCCGCGCGCGCCAGGGCGCGCTGCAGGCGCATCAGGCTCATTCGGGTTCTTCGGCGGGCGTGGGCGGCCGGAGCGCGACCGACAGCTCCTCAAGCCGTGGCAGCTCCTCCAGGTCCTTGAGCCCGAGGATCTCCAGAAACTGCGGCGTGGTGCCGTACAGCAGCGGACGTCCCAGGCCTTCACCGCGCGTCACGACCTCGACCAGACCGCGCTCGAGCAGCTTGTCGATCACCGCGCCCGAATCAACGCCGCGGATCTCGTCCACCTCGACGCGGCCCACCGGCTGGCGATACGCGATGATCGCGAGCGTCTCGAGCGCCGCCGGCGACAGGCGCCGCGGGCGCAGCGCGAATTGCGCGCGGTCGATCGCCTCGGCGTACTCGCGCCGCGTGAGGAACTGCCACCCCTCCGCGATCTCCGCCAGCTCCACGCCGTGGTCCTCGCCGTACGCAGACCGCAGTTCACTTAGGGCGGCGCGGTGCGCCGCCTCTGCGCTCTCGGGCTCGAGCGACGCGAGCTCCTCGAGCGTCAGGGGGCGCGAGGCGGCGAACAGCGCCGCTTCAAGCAGCTTCGCGAGGGGACTCACGCCGGATCACCATGGGGGCAAAGGGCTCGGGCTGCGCCAGCGTCAACGTGCCGCGCTTGGCCAGCTCGAGCAGGGCGATGAACGCCGACAGCACATCGACGATCGTCGCCCCGGGACCGACCACCTCGCTCCAGCCGAACGTCTCACGCTCGGCGAGGAGGGCGTGGATCTTCACCAGCGCCCCCTCGACGTCGAGGGGCCGGGGCACCACGCGATGCAGCATCGGCTCGGGGATCAGCGCGATGACCCGTTCCGCCGCGGCCAAAAGATCGTTCAGGTCGATCTGCAGCGGCGCGGGCGGCGCGTCCGGGGGGGGCGCTTCGTAGCCCCGGCCGAAGCGCTCGGCGCGGACGGCGGCGGCGCGCGCCAGCCAATCGACCAGCTCGCGGATCTGCTGGTACTCGAGCAGCCGCCGCACCAGCTCGGCGCGCGGGTCTTCCCATTCGTCGTCGCCGAGGCGCCGCGGCAAGAGCATCTGCGCCTTGATCCGCAGCAGCCGCGCCGCCATCTCGAGGTAATCGGCCGCCTGATTGAGCCCGAGATCGCCGATCACCGCCAGGAACTGGTCGGCAATCTTCGAGATCGGCAGGTCGGTGATGTCGACCTCCTCCTCGTGGATCAGGTGCAGCAGCAGGTCCAGTGGGCCGGAGAACTGCTCCAGCTCGATGACGAAACCGGATTGGTCGCGCATGACCGGTGAAGTCATAGGGCCCCCGGGATTCGGAAGTCACCAACCAGGTTCAAAGCGCCGCGCTCAAGCCAATGCGCCGGCCACAGAAACACGTCCACGACGCCCGGGAACAGCCAGACGACGAGCATGATCGGGATGATCCCCAGCGCATACAGCTGACGGTAGCGCATCCCCGCGGCAGGGGGCAACAACTGCTTCAGCACGTGGCTCCCGTCCAGCGGCGGGATGGGAATCAAATTGAAGAACGCGAGGACGAGGTTGATCTTTATTCCGAACAACAGCATCACCTGCAAGATGCGCAGGCTCGCCTGGAGCACAGGGATGCCCTGGGCAATGAGACCCACAAGGGCGAAGCCGAAGACGCTGATGACGAACAAGGCGAGATTCGTCGCGATCCCGGCCAGGGAGACGATGATGTCGCCCTTGCGATAGTTGCGGTAGTTCCTGGGGTTGACCGGTACCGGCTTCGCGGCGCCGAACACGAACGGCGCGTGGGAATAGATCAGCAGGGCCGGTAGGAGCACGGTCATGAACGGATCGATGTGTTTAAGGGGGTTCAGAGTCAACCGCCCGAGCATGTAGGCGGTTTGATCACCCTGGCGGTAGGCTGCCTCGGCGTGCGCGTATTCGTGCGCCACCATCGAGAACAGCAACACCGGGACGAGCATCAGGATCTGCTCGAATGGCACGAGCTAAGATAACGTAGAGCCTTGACCCCACGCAACTTACCTTCTATTTTCCGCGCCTCACTCGAGGAGAACCTAGTGCCGAAGATCAAGTCCGCCAAGAAAGCGATGCGCCAGGCGCGGTCGCGCACGATCCGCAACAGGGCCCAGCGCTCCGAGCTGCGCACCGCCGTGAAACGCGTGCGTGTCGCTACCACGGGCGCCGCCGCGACGGCTGCCTACGTCATCGCCGCCAAGCTACTCGATCGCGCCGCGCGCAAAGGCCTGATCCACAAGAACAACGCCGCCCGGCACAAGTCGCGTCTGGCGAAATTGGTGAAGAAGGTGACGGCCAAGTAGGGGCGCAGCATGCTGCGCCCCTACAAAGCAGCTAATTCCGCCCCGCAGCTCTCGCAGTACCACTCCGTCGCCAGGTTCATCGTCCCGCATTCCTTGCACTTGAGGGTCTTCACGACCTCGGCGTCGTCGTTCATGCTGGCGGCGGGCGTGATCGACGGAGACGGAGACATCGGCGTGCTGCGCGGCGGGTCCCCGGGAATCGCCGGCTGAAACTGCGCCCCACTCGCCCGTTTGGGCGACGGTGCGGTTTTTTCGTCCTCAGTCACGGATTTCAGGAACGCCAACTCGTCCACGGGCGCCGGGGAGACTTTGCGGCGGTCGTCGGGTCTCGGCTGCGGCTTGGGGGGCGAGCCGACGCGCGCCGTGGGCTTCGCCCGCACCATCGAATCCAGCTCCTCGAGCTTCTCGATGTCCTGCGAGACCTCGGCCAGCTCCTCTCGCACCGACAGCAGCTCGGTGAGCGCGTCTTTGTGGACCTGCGTCCACTGGCTCTCGTCGTATTCGCCGACCGCGTGGCGCAACTCGGTCTCGGCGAGGCGCTCAGCCGCCGCCTTTTCCTTCTTCTGTAGCTCGAGGAAAAACTCCTTGCGCTGCGCCACCAGCTGGCGACCGGCATCCGCGTGCGCCTTCAGCTCCTCGGTGACGGCCTGGAGCCGCGCCTCGTAGTCGGCCCGCACGCGTACGCGCACGTGCTCCGGCGCGGCGTCGCCCGCGGCGTTAATGCGCGCGAGCCACGCCTCGTATTGGCGCCGCTCTTCCAGCAACCGCTGAATGGCGGCGGTACTCTTCGAGGACCCCTTAGGCATCCTTCTCCCGTCGCGCCTGGGCGCGGAGCGCTTCGAGTGGCCGCGGCTGCCCGATCATGCGGGCGGCGAGAATGATCCGAGCGGCGTGCTCCAGAGTCTCCATGCGAATCCACGCCTGGTCGAGTGTGCTACCCATCGTTACGGCGCCGTGATTCGCGAGCAGCAACGCGTCGTGCTCCGCGAGATACGGCTCCACCCGGTCGCCCAGCTCGGGCGTCCCAGGTGTGCCGTAGGGGACAAGCGGCACCCGTCCCACCAGGAAGATAAGCTCGGGCAACAGATTAGCGGGAATCTCCTCGCCCGCAACGGCAAACCCGGTGGCCGCCGGAGGATGCGCGTGGACCACGGCCCCGACGTCGGGGCGCCTGGTCAGGATGCGCAGGTGTAAGTCCAATTCGCTGGTAGGTTTGCGGCGACCGCGTCGCTTGCGACCGGAGAGCCCAACCTCGACCATGTCCCCGGCCGTCAGCAAGGACTTAATGAGCCCGCTCGGCGTCACGAGTACTCGATCCGGACCGAGCCGGACCGACAGGTTGCCGTCACGACCAGCGATCAATCCTCCGGCCGCCAGCTGGCGGCAGCACAGCGCCATGCGCCGGGCCACCGCGGTCGGCGTCACGGGGCCGCGGGCGCAGCCACGTCGTGGACCGTCTTCCCCGCCACCAGCGTCAGCAGCGCGCGACCCGTGAGCGCGCGCCCGGCGAATGGCGTGTTGCGGCTCTTCGAGCGAAACGTCGTGGGATCGACGGTCCACTGCGCCGCCGGGTCGAGCACGACCACGTCGGCCGGCGCGCCCACGGCGAGCGTGCCGCCGGGCAGGTGAAAGATCTTCGCCGGCTCCGTGCTCATCCGCGCAATCAGCTCGGGGAGCGTCAGCACGCCGCCCAGCACCAACTCGGTGTGCGCCACCGCGAAGGCCGTCTCGAGTCCCACAATGCCGAAGGGGGCGTCGTCGAACGCCGCTTCCTTCTCGTCGTAGGCGTGAGGCGCGTGATCCGACGCGATGCAGTCGATCACCCCGTCCTTAAGGGCCGCGCGGAGCGCGGCGACATCCGCGGCCTCACGGAGCGGCGGATTCATCTTCGCGTGCGTGTCGTAGCCCTCGCACGCATGGTCGGTCAGCGTGAGATGATGCGGCGTCACTTCGGCGGTGACGCGGATGCCCTGCGCCTTTGCCCGACGAATCAGCTCGACCGATCCGCGCGTGGACATGTGACACAGATGCACGTGACCGCCCGTCAAGCCGGCGAGCAGGCAGTCGCGCCCCACCATGATCTCCTCGGCCGCGGCGGGAATGCCCTTCAAACCGAGCCGGGTGGCAACGAGCCCCTCATGCATGACCCCGCCCGCGGCGAGCGTCGGCTCTTCGCAATGGTCGGCGACCGGGATGCCGAACGTCCGCGCGTACTCGAGCGCCGTCCGCATCAGGTGGCTCGAGGCGACGGGCCGGCCGTCATCGGAGACTGCGACCGCGCCCGCGCCGACCATTTCGCCGAACTCCGCCAGCTTCTCGCCGCGCTGGCCCACCGAGACCGCCCCGATGGGATAGACGCGGGCGAGGCCCGCGCGGACCGATTGGCGCACGATGAACCCGACCGCCGCCTGGTTATCGGTCACGGGATCGGTGTTGGGCATCGCACACACCGCCGTGAATCCGCCGGCTACCGCGGCGCGCGCGCCGCTCGCCACGGTCTCTTCATCTTCATTGCCGGGCTCGCGCATGTGCACGTGCACGTCCACTAGGCCAGGCGCGACGACCTTTCCCACCACGCTACGGACCTCGGTCCCCGCGGGAGCCGCGAGCCCCGGACCTACGCCGGCGATCTTTCCATCCACGACCAGCACGTCGGCGGTCTGATCGATTCCCCGGCTCGGGTCGATCACCCGGCCACCCTGCAGCAGCAAGGGTCGCGTCATTCCGCGCTCCCTCCCCCCCCTGCCCCGGTACCACGCTTGGCCGCATCGGCCAGCTCCGGCCGGCCGCCCGCCAACAGATACAGCACCGCCATGCGCACGGCCACGCCGTTCGTCACTTGATCGAGGATCACACTGTGCGGTCCATCGGCCACGCGGGAGTCGATTTCCACGCCGCGATTCATCGGCCCCGGGTGCATGATCGTAATCGCGCGCGGCGAGCGCTCGAGACGTTCCGGTGTCACACCCCAGACGCGGTAGTACTCGCGCAGGCTGGGGATGAAGCCCTTTTCCATCCGCTCGAGCTGGAGCCGCAGGATGTTCAGCACGTCGGCCCACTCGATGGCTTCCTCGATCCGCGCGAAGAACTTCACGCCCAGCTCTTCTATCCCTCGCGGCATCAGCGTGTGGGGCCCGCACACCGCGACCTGGGCGCCGAGCTTGGTCAGGCCCCAGATGTTGGACCGCGCGACGCGCGAGTGGAGCACGTCCCCGACGAGGCAGACCTTCAGGCCTGCGATCTTGCCGTGCTTGTCGCGAATCGTCAGGAGATCGAGGAGCGCCTGCGTGGGATGCTCGTGTTTGCCATCGCCCGCGTTGATCACGTTGGAGCGGATGCGCTGTCCCAGAAACCCCGCCGCGCCGGAGGACGGGTGACGGATGACGACCATGTCGATCCGCATCGCTTCGAGATTCTTCGCCGTATCGACCAGCGTCTCACCTTTTGAGACGGACGATCCGGTGGCGGCGACATTGACCGTGTCCGCCGAGAGGCGCTTTTCGGCGAACTCGAAGGAGATGCGTGTGCGGGTGGAGGCTTCGAAGAAGAGGTTGACGATCGTCTTGCCGCGCAGCGCCGGGACTTTCTTGATGGGCCGCTCCGACACTTCCTTGAACGGCTCGGCGGTGTCGAGAATCAGGCGGATCTGTTCGGGCGTGAGGTGCTCGAGACCCGTGAGGTCCTTTCCCAAATTCACGGTCATCGCACGAGGTCCACTTGGTCACGGCCGTCGAGCTCTTCGACCTGCACCTCGACCCGGTCGCCGGGGCCGGTCTTGACCGCCTTGCCGACGACATCGGCCTGGATCGGCAGCTCGCGGCCGCCGCGGTCGATGAGCACGCACAACGAGATGCGTTTGGGGCGGCCGAAATCGGCCAGCTCGTCGAGCGCGGCCCGTACGGTGCGCCCGGTGTAGAGCACATCATCCACGATGACCGCGTGTTTGCCGGTCAAGTCGACCGGCAAGCGCGTTTCCCCGATCACCGGCTTCGGCCCCACGGTCTCGAGGTCGTCACGGTAGAGCGTGATGTCGAGCGCGCCGCGCGGCACGGCGACGCCTTCGTCCTTCTCGATCATCTTCGCGATCCGCTC
>Ga0193712_1000056_pt1 | contig 16359 bp, 10 predicted proteins | sample H3a1metaG_FD_143053 | JGI IMG/M metagenome (GOLD analysis project Ga0193712, IMG submission 143053) | Soil microbial communities from a riparian zone of the East river system, Colorado, United States - H3a1 | ecosystem: Environmental > Terrestrial > Soil > Riparian zone | place: USA: East River... | reverse complement strand
CGACAGCAAACGCAGATAAATATTTTTTTCCAAGACTTAATTTTCGTAATCGGCCAACAGGAGTAAATAATGTTCCAGTAACTGCAGCAGGTGTTAACTCATGCATTGTTTCATATGGAGTATTAGGAATCACTCGTACCCACTTATTATGATTAGATAAAATATTTTCTATATCATGTAAAGCAATATCTTGATTTAATTTTATAGTGAATGCTTGACTATGACAACGCAATGATCCAATCCGAACACATGTACCATCTATTAAAATTGTTTCTTGATTGTCTAAAATTTTATTAGTTTCTTCTTGAACTTTCCATTCTTCACGACTTTGTCCATTTTTCATAAGTACATCAATCCATGGAATCAAACTACCTGCTAAAGGAACATGAAAAAAATCTACTGGAAAAAGATTTGAACGAGAAATATGTGTAACCTGTTTTTCAATATTCAAGGGTATAATATCCAATTTTGTAAGTTCTTTAGAAACTACTGAGTATAATGTTCCCATTTGATTTAATAACTCTATCATATGACTTGCACCACTACCAGAAGCAGCTTGATAAGTTGAAAAAGACATCCATTCTATTAATTTTTCATTAAATAACCCACCTAATGACATTAACATTAAACTTACAGTACAATTACCTCCAACAAAAGTTTTAATACCTTTATCGATACCATCTTCTATTAATTTTTTATTTATTGGATCTAAAATTATTATAGCATTATTATGCATTCGTAAAGACGATGCTGCATCGATCCAATATCCATTCCAACCATTAGATCTTAATTTATGAAATATAGAATTAGTATAATCTCCACCCTGACAACTGACAATAATATCCAAAGCTTGTAATGCTTCTATATTATAAGCATCTTCTAATCTCATTTGAGAAATGCCATGAATAATTGGTCCTTGACTACCTACCTGTGATGTAGAAAAAAAAACAGGATTAATATAATCAAAATCATTTTCTAAAGACATGCGCTGTAATAAAACAGATCCCACCATACCTCTCCAACCTATAAATCCAACATATTTTTTCATTTTTTTAATCCTATTTATCAAGATAATATGGTACATGTTATACAATATATTCTCTTATTAATTAAAAATATATAATCATTTAAATATCCATTATGTTCAATATTTAATTTTCTATATTAAAATATAACTCTATGATACACTATATAGCATCTAATTAAATATATTATGCATGAAAGAAATATTGTGTATTTAATAAAAATCAACAAACAATTAATATAATTACATTAACATCCTATTTCAGAATATAAAATGTAAATAAAAATTATCTCACAATGAAAATAGATCTATTGTCAATTAAAACACAATAAAAATAGGATTAATTCTAACAATGACAAAAATGCTATCTGCTACTATTTTATTAATATTAATTATAGATCCGCTTGGAAATCTACCAATTTTCATGTCTGTTTTAAAAAACTTACCACCTAATCGACGTAGATTGGTATTAATTCGAGAAATGATAATAGCATTACTAATCATGCTATTATTTTTATTTACAGGTGAAAAAATCTTAAATGTTTTAAATTTACGAACAGAAACAGTATCAATATCAGGTGGTATAATTTTATTTTTAATTGCTATAAAAATGATATTTCCATCACATAACAATACCAATAACGATATTATTATAAACAAAGAACCATTTTTAGTGCCTCTAGCTATTCCTTTAGTAGCTGGTCCTTCTTTATTAGCAACATTAATGTTATTAACACATCAATATCCTAATCAAAAATTATATCTATCAGGATCTCTATTAATTGCTTGGACCGTAACATTGATAATATTATTATCTTATGAAATTTTTTTACATTTATTTAGTGCTAAAGGTATAGAAGCTTTAGAACGGCTTATGGGATTAATATTAATTATGTTATCAGCTCAGATGTTTTTAGATGGAATTCAATCTTGGTTTCAACATTAATATAATATTTTTAACCGATTATATATACAAATAAAAACTTTTCAAATGTTATTTTTAATTTAGTAAAATACGATTGATATAATGAATACTATAACATTACAAAAAATATTATTAAAAAAAATATGATATACTAAAAATTTAATCACGTATGCATATTTTATATATAAAAATTAAATTTATACTATCTAACAATATTTTTGTGAATATCTACACTATACTTCAAAACTGATACTAATAAAAATAGCAATAATATATCACTTAATAAAAATATGAAAGAGAAAAATATGCTTAAATTAAAAGACATAAACATTTTTCATAAAAAAGTTCTTATACGACTTGATCTTAATGTACCTATTAAAAATGGAATCATAAAATCTGAAGCTCGTATTTTGGCAGCACTACCTACTATCACATTTGCATTAAAACAACATGCAAAAGTTATAATTATGTCACATTTAGGAAGACCCCAAGAAGGGAAAATTACTCAAGAATTATCGCTTTTTCCAATCTATAAATTTTTAAAAAAAAAATTCCAACAGCATTCAGTATATTTTAATAAAAACTATCTTAATATTGATAATATACAACCTGGAGAACTATTAGTATTAGAAAACGTAAGATTTAATAAAGGAGAAAAAAATAACAGTGTTACACTATCTAAACAATATGCATCATTATGTGATGTTTTTGTTATGGACGCTTTCGCTACCGCACATCGCTCTGAAGCTTCAACTTGTGGTGTTGCTAAATTTTCTAAAATTTCATGTGCTGGACCATTATTAATATCTGAATTATATTCTTTATCTCAAGCTTTAAAAAATCCTATTCGTCCTATGATATCTGTAATAGGAGGAGCAAAAGTTTCTACAAAATTTGATATATTAAATTCATTAGTCAACATTGCAGATTATGTTATTGTTGGAGGAGGTATAGCTAATACTTTTATAGCCATTGATCATCATGTAGGAAAATCTTTATACGAACCTAATTTTTTACATAAAGCAAAAATATTAAAAAATAAAAAAAATATTCTAATACCTGTAGATTCTAGAGTGGGTACAACATTTACACAAGATACATCTGCTACGATGAAATACACTTATGATATTAATCCTAATGAAGAAATTATGGACTTTGGTGATATCAGCATAAATAACATGGTATCTCTATTAAAACGAGCCAATACTATACTTTGGAATGGACCAGTAGGTGTCTTTGAATTTCCAAATTTTAGAAAAGGTACAGAAATTCTTGCAAAAACTATTGCTAACAGTAATGCGTTTTCTATAGCTGGAGGCGGTGATACTTTATCTGTCATTGATATGTTTAAAATAAAAAATAATATTTCTTATATCTCCACTGGAGGTGGGGCTTTTTTAAATTTCCTTGAAGGTAAAATCTTACCAGCTGTAGACATATTACAATCTAAAAATAATTTATAATAATAAAAATATGAACAATGACTACAATTCAATGTTGTAAAACAGGAAAATAATTATGTCCAAAGTATTAGATTTCCTAAAACCTGGAGTGATTAACGGAAATGATGTTCAAATACTCTTTCAGTTAGCTAAAAAAAACAACTTTGCAATACCTGCTATCAATTGTATTGGAACAGATTCCATTAATTGTGTTTTAGAAACAGCAGCTGATGTACAAGCTCCCGTTATTATACAATTCTCTTATAGTGGAGCTTCATTTATTGCAGGTAAGGGATTAAAAACCAATAAAACAGAAACACCAGCAATTATTGGAGCCATTTCTGGAGCAAAACATGTACATTTAATGGCAAAATATTATGGTATTCCAGTAATTTTACACACTGATCATTGTTATAAAGAAATACTACCATGGATTAATGGTTTATTAGAAGAAGGTGAAAAACATTTTAAAAAATATGGAAAACCTTTATTTTCATCTCATATGATTGATTTATCAAAAGAAAATATTAAAAAAAATATAGAAGTATGTTCTCAATATTTAAATCGTATGAAAAAAATCAATATGACTTTAGAAATAGAATTAGGTTGTACAGGAGGCGAAGAAGACGGTATTGATAATAGTAATCTTCACAGCTCATCCTTATATACTAAACCTGATGAAGTGAATTATGCATATGAAAAATTAAATTCAATTAGTCCATTTTTTACTATTGCTGCTTCTTTTGGCAATGTGCATGGAGTATATAAATCTGGTAACATAAAATTAACTCCTGTTATTTTAAAAGAATCTCAAGAATATATTAGTAAAAAACATAAATTGCCATCTAATTCTTTAAATTTTGTATTCCACGGTGGTTCAGGTTCATCTGAAAAAGATATTAAAGAATCTATAAATTATGGTGTGGTAAAAATGAATGTTGATACGGATATTCAATGGGCTACATGGCAAGGTGTATTGCATTTTTATAAAAATAAAAAAGAATATTTACAAAATCAATTAGGTAATCCAAAAGATGAAAATAAACCAAATAAAAAATACTACGATCCACGAACATGGATTCGACAATCACAATATTCTATGTATCATTGTTTAAAAACAATATTTAAAAAACTAAATAATTTTAATACACTATAATATTTTACAAATACTTTATAAAAAGTATTTAATAAACATTAGTGGAGAATGACGTTATTCTCCCTAATTTCCTAAAAAATAGTATTCGATTAGAATAATAAAAAAACTATATGCTAGAATAAATAAATATTAATCATTTTTACTATTTAATATATATTGTATACACTTGTTCTTACTTAAAAAATAAAATATACTTTTTATTATATTAAATATATCAATATTAATAAATTAAAATAACCAACAAATCATATTTTATATAATACCTACACTTAAATATTACTCTACTATATATTGTTACATACAATACAATTTTCAAAAAGGAGAGTGAACTAAATAGGATTATCAATGGAAGACTTAAATGTAGTCAATGATATCAATCATGCCGGAAATTGGATAATACAAAATCAAGCACTATTACTAGGATATATCATTAATCTTACTTCTGCTATTTTTATTTTAATTATTGGATTATTTATTGCAAGAATTATTGCTAATGGTGTTAATAGAGTTCTAATTACTAGACATATTGATTCCACTATTTCTGGTTTTATTGCCGCATTAGTAAGATATATTATCATCACATTTACATTAATTGCCGCATTAGGCTGTATCGGAGTACAAACTACTTCTGTAATTGCGATACTCGGAGCAGCTGGAATGGCTATTGGTTTAGCTTTACAAGGATCATTGTCTAATTTTGCAGCCGGGGTATTACTGGTTACATTACGTCCATTGCGAACCAGTGAATATGTAGATTTGGGTAATGTTTCAGGTACAGTGATTAATGTACATATTTTTTATACTACTTTACGCACCTTAGATGGGAAAATCGTAGTCGTTCCTAATAGTAAAATAATATCTGGTAATATTATTAATTATTCTAGAGAACCAATTAGAAGAAATGAGTTTCGTATTTGTGTATCACATCATTCTGATATTGATCTAGTAATAAAAGTATTGCATGAAGTTATAAATAACGAAGATAGAGTATTAAAAGATAAAGGAGTAATTATTGGATTAAGTGAATTAGGACCGTATTCTCTTAATTTTATAGTACGTTGTTGGAGCAACACAGATGATTTAAATGTAGTATATTGGGACTTAATGGCAAAATTTAAAAAAGCATTAGACATCAATCACATTAATATACCATATCCAAAAATGGATATTCATATTTATAAAAGAAAAAATATTTAATATCAATTTAAATATTAAAAATATTTTATATTACTACTAACATATTTTTATAAAGCGAATGATTATGTTTTTAATATATCAAGCAAGCAGATTCGATATACTGTTAGATCAAGTATGTAAAGTTATCGCAGAAAAACCATTACCTAATCCTTTACAATCTGAAATTTTTTTAGTAAAAAATATTGAAACTAGTCATTGGATTAAATTATATATAGCAAAAAAATTAAAAATATCAGCAAATATTAAATTCTTTACACCAAAAAAATTCATATTAAAATTATTTAAAACTACTATATCTAAAAAATCTAATAATATTATACTTAATCAATCTATCATTACATGGACTATTATGATATTATTAGAAAGAGAAACAATTAATGACTTAATTAATATAAACGATAGTTTACATAAAAAATTTATATTTGCATCTGAAATGGCTAAATTATTTTCACAATATCTCTTTTATCGACCAAATGAGATATACCTATGGAGAAATAATGTAAATTATTTTGGAATGAGTCAATTAGAAATATGGCAAAAAAAGTTATGGAAGAAAATAGTAGAATATCATAATAAAAATAACGATGTACTAGATTATTCTTATTTATTCACACGTTTTATAAAAAATATAAAAAATAAAAATATTAAACTATCTTTTTTTCCTTATCGTATTTTTATTTGTGAAATATTAGATATTCCTATTTCTTTTCTTTCTGTTTTATATTCTATCAGTGATAAATATCAGATTAATTTATTACTAATAACTCCTTATCTGATACATATAAACTATATCCAATCTCTTTACAAAAAAAACATTAATAATAATTCTTTACATATCTCAATAAATCAAACAAATATTAAAACAAAACAATATGATCTATATCATCAATTAAATAATATTCACCTAATGAATGAAATTGTATTATCATGTGGACAATATGGTTTTGAATATACCTTTTTTTTATCATTAATAAAAAATAAATATATCCATTGTCCTATTATAAAATATAAAAAAAATTTATTACAGATAGTGCAAAATAATATTATCAAGAATTTAAATAACAGTAATAAAATCATTTTATATAAAAATGATCAATCTATTTCAATACATATTTGTCATAATATGAAAAAAGAAATTGAAATTTTACATAATAATTTATTAAATATGTTTAATAAAAATCCTGATTTATTTCCAAGAAATATTTTAGTAAAAATCGTAAAATTACATTTATATATTCCATTTATTGAAGCAATTTTTACAGAAAAATCACATAAAAATTATATGCCATTTATGATTTTTAATGAATTTTCTAACAAAAAAAATGAAATATTTTTTAATTTTAAAAAAATACTTAGCATAGGAGATAAAAGATTTTATAATAAAGAAATATTTTCTTTAATAACATCATCGTCATTAATAAAAAAATTTGAAATTAATGAAAAAGATATACCGATGTTATTCAAGATCATAAACGAATCTGGAATTCAATGGGGTATAGACTTTAATCATTTAAATAATTTATCTCTACCGAATAATGTTAAACATACTTGGGAGTCAGGAATACAAAGAATGATCTTAGGATATGCTATAAAAGATACCAAAAAAAGTTGGAACAATATCATTCCATATCCTATTCATGGAACATCAAAGATGATCATAGTAGGTAAATTAATAAAATTTATTACTATGTTATATAAATGGAAAAAAAAATTATCTACAGCAAAATCATTAACATCTTGGTTACCATTATGTCATGAATTAATTAATGATTTTTTTTACATAAACTCTGAAAACTATGAATTTATAGAAGAAATTAAAAATAAATGGAAAAAAATAATTTATACAGGAATAGAATATCAATATAAAAAAAAATTCCTATTTCAATACTAAAAAATAAATTATTCTCTGATACCGTATTTAAAACAAACAAAAACTATAAACAATTATTTTCTGGACCAATCATTTTTTCTGAATATTCTATATTATCAAATATTCCATTCGATGTTATTTATATTATCGGATTAAATAACACAGAAACATCAGAAACATCAATATTACAACATTTAAATTTAATACACCATAATCCCAAAATGTGTGATCCACACTATAAAAATAAAAAAAACTTTTTATTTTTACAAACTATTCTATCTGCAAAAAAATATTTATATATTAGTTATATAGGAAACTCCATTGATAATTCGACTGGACAGTATCCATCCGAATTAGGAGAAATAATAATCAACTATATTACGAATAATTTCTGTCTTGTTGGAGAGGAAAACTTAGATCTAAAAACTATTAAAAAAAACATATTGTTATATTTATGTCAATTGCATGAAGATATTTATTATACTACTTCGCATTGCGTACAAAAAAACATCAATAATAACAAAAATATATATCATTTAGAAAAAACAAATTTTATAAGATCATTAATACCAATGCATATAGATGTTATAAATTTTTCACAACTGATTTATTTTTGGAAAAGACCTGTGCATTCATTTTTTAATAATCGTTTAAAAATAAAATTAATATCAAAAAATAATAATATTAATAAAAGTATCATAGTAGATTCTCTTAATCGTTATAAATTTAATATAGATATATTACACGCAATGATAAATAATAATAATATTTTTAATGTTTTTAAATATTATTGTAATATTGGTGTAATACCTCATAATTCTTTAGGATATACTTATTTTGAAAAACAAAGAATAGAGATTACTTCTTTATTTAATAAAATATCATATATTAAAAAATATCGTATAATAAAAAAACATTTTTATATTCCTATAAAAAAGTATTTTCTCTCTGGTACTTTAGAAACAATACATAACATTGGTATTGTAAGATGGAAACCTAAAAATATTAATATTTATGACATACTATTACTATGGTTAGAACATTTAATATATTGCTATTTAGGCGGTCAAAATAATAGTAAAATTATAGGATTAAAAAATAGTGAATGGCAATTCAAAAATTTAAAAAAAGAATTAGCCAAATATTATATTAATCAATATTTATCTGGATATATAAAAGGATTAAATAAACCTATATTGCTAATTAAATCAGGTATTAATTGGTTTAATATAGTCTATGATAAAAAAAATAAAAATATTATAAAAAATCAACATATAGAAAAAAAAGGCATAAAAAAATTTCTTGATACTTGGTATGGAAATCAATATCACACAGGAGAAAAAGATGATATATATTTAAATAAAATTATACCGATTTTAAACCAAGATATTATGACAGAAATATGTAACACAACTCAATATTGGTTATTACCATTATTTAACAATAAAATAAAAAAATAATCTTTTATTATAAATGATAATATTAATCATTTTATAAATACTATAAGAATGTTTATAATACATCATATTATTCTAATATCGCTATTATGATATACAAAAATGAAAAAAAAATTAAATCCTTTTAATCTATCTTTACATGGACATAAAATTATTGAAGCATCAGCTGGAACTGGAAAAACATTAACTCTTATTATTATATATCTCAGATTATTATTAGGAATTAATCATACATCATATAATAAACGAGTGTTTTCTGTACAAGAAATTTTAGTAGTAACATTTACAAAATCTACTCGTTCAGAATTATATAAACGTATTAAAGAAAATATTCATAATTTACGTATTGATTGTATTAAACAATACAGTCACAATCCTATTTTTAAAAAAATATTATGTCAAATTACTAATTTTAATGATGCTATTATACTATTGTTAAAAGCAGAAAATAACCTCAGTCAAGCTGCTATTTATACTATACATGGATTTTGTCATAATATTTTACATGAAAATATATTATATTCTGATTTTCTTAAAAAAAATATTATTATTGAAAATACATATTCATTATACCTTCAAGCTACGTGTGATTTTTGGAATAAACAATTTTATTTATTTCCTAATGAAATAGGCGCAATCATTTCTAAATATTGGACAGGGCCAGAACACTTTTTAAATAATATATTACCATTATTAACATTATCCGATAATCTGATTAAAAGTAATTTAGATAAAAAAATAAATATTCTTCAATACCATCAATCTTTGATAAATATAATTAATACTTTCAAAAAAAAATGGTTAAATGTTAAAGATAAATTACTTTTATTAATAAAAAATACGAATATTAATAAACGAATTTATCATGATAATAATTTATTAAAATGGATTAATATTATTACATTATGGGCTATACAACCCACAAAAAATTATTTTATACCACGTATATTAGATTATTTTAAATATACTGTTTTAAAAAAACAAATAAATAATAGTTGTATACTAAATAATAATTTTTTTAAATCAGTAGATAATTTTTTAAATACTAGATTCTCACTTAAAGAGATCTTCTTATCTTATGCAATTATCAATATCCCTCTGCTAATAAAAAAAGCAAAAAAAAACACATCACAGATAGAATTTAATGATTTATTAATATTTTTATATCGTGCTCTTAAAAAAAATCATTATTTTACCCAATTTATATGTAAAAAATATCCAATAGCATTAATTGATGAATTTCAAGATACTGATTTATATCAATATAAAATATTTAAACAAATATACAATAATAATAATTTACTTATACTTATAGGTGATCCTAAACAATCAATCTATAGTTTTCGAGGAGCAAATATTTTTGCTTATTTTCATGCAAAATATGAAATCAAAGAACAGTATTACTTAGATACTAATTGGCGTGCCTCTTATAATATGACAAAAAGTATTAACTATATTTTTTCTAAATTAAAAAAACCCTTTTTATTATCTTCAATTGATTTCCTTCCAGTACACTCTCCTATTCAAAATAAAAACATGACTTTTGAAATCGATAACATAGTTCAACCTGCATTACGTTTTTTAATAACAAAAGAGAAAAAAATATGCATTAATGAATATCATACATGGATCAGTCAAGAATGTGCTAAATATATATCTTATTGGTTAAATAAAGGAAAACAAGGACACGCTATTATAAAAAAAGGAAATCATATATATTCCGTAAAACCATGTGATATTGTTGTACTTGTTAGAAATAAAATAGAAGCTAATATTATAAAAAAATCACTAGATCATATTAATATTCAATCATGTTATTTATCGGAAAAAAATAATATTTATCACACTAAAGAAGCATATGAACTCTTATTAATACTGAAAGCTATTTTAGAACCTAGAAAAGAAAAATATTTAAGACAAGCGATGTTTACTAACATATTATCTTATAATTCTATAGAAATAGATAGTTTGCATGAAAATATTGAATATTGGTCATCTATAATAGAACAGTTTAAAAAATATTCTATAATATGGAAACAATCAGGAATATTAAAAATGATAAATAAAATAATTAAATATGATGATTATAAAAACAATAAATATAATATTATAAACCTCTTATATTTATCAGAATTACTACAAAAAAAATCTAGATATATCAATAATTATCACTTATTAATATTTTGGTTTGAAAATAAAATATATGATATAAAAGACCATTCTAAAAAAAATTATATTACACCCTCTATAAATAAAAATTGTATAAAAATAGTTACAATTTATAAATCAAAAGGATTAGAATATAATATTGTATGGATACCATTTGCTATTAATTTTTCAAAATCAACATTTAATTTATATCATAATAAAAAAAATAGTAGAACTGTTATTGATTTTAATATCAACGAGAAAAATCTCAGTAAATCAAAAATTGAACACTTATCTGAAGAAATGAGATTATTATATGTTGCTTTAACTAGATCTACATTACATTGTAGTATAGGTATTGCCCCTATTTTTAAAAAAAATTCTAAAAATAATCATACTACTGATTTACATAATAGTGCATTAGGATATATTATTCAATCAGAAAAAAAATACGATACTGTACAATTAGAAAGAGAATTACAAAACATTAGCAAACATCATAGTATTGAATTAGAATATAATTCTATTGAGAGTTATTCTTTAAAAAAAATTAATAAAATAAACAAAACAAAATTATACTCAAAAATTATTATGAATAGATCAATAATAGATAATTGGGAAATCACTAGTTATTCTGCATTAAAAAAAATACAAAAAATACCACTTAAAAATCATATTAGCATTAATATTACTGCAATTACTAATAAAAAAACACTGAATAATATATCTTATACCCCGCATAATTTTCCTAAAGGAACTATATATGGAACATTATTACATACAATTCTTAAAAAACATGATTTTAATAAACAAATAGATCTAATATGGTTAAATAAAAAATTAAAAAAATATCAATTAAATGATATATGGTTAACTACTATAGCACAATGGATTAAAAATATTATATATACGCCATTATTAAACGAAGTATTCACATTATCTCAATTAAATTCAAAAACAAATATTAAAGAACTGGAATTTTATATTCCCATAGAAAAAAACATATATGACTATAAAATAAATAAAATCATACAATATTATGATAATATTTCTAAAAGATGTCCTAATTTATCTTTCAATTCTATGCACGGTATTCTCACAGGATCTATAGATTTAGTTTTTTTTTGGAAAAATAAATATTATATCGTTGATTATAAATCTACTTGGCTAGGAGATTCATCATGTTGTTATACAGAAACAAAGATACAAGAGGCAATGATCAAAAATAGATATGATATACAATATCAATTGTATGCTATAGCATTGCATAGATATTTAAAACAACGTATAAAGAAATATAAATTTTCATTACATTTTGGTGGAATATTTTATTTATTTTTAAGAGCACTAGATGGATCTAAGAAAAAAAATGGATTATTTTATACTCTTCCTAAATATGCATTAGTTAAAAAATTAGATAAAATATTCTCTATAAAAAATATTTAGGAAACATTTTATGAATATTATTTTATTACTAAAAAAAGCAATAACAAAAAAATTACTAAATCCTATTGATGTTTATTTTTCTATTACTATTGCTAACCAAGAAAATCCAGCAATCATACTTGCCGCGGCATGTATTAGTTATTTTACTAATCAAGGAAATGTTTGTTTACCATTATCCAATCTTGCTAAAAAATTAATATTTTTAAATAAAAAAAATACCTTAATAAACCAGTTATGGTATGCGGCTGGAAATCCAACAAATTGGTATAAAACTTTATTAAATAGTAAAATTGTTAGTAACGGATCTAAAAATAGCCCTTTAATTATTTCAAAAAATAATTTATATCTAAATTATTTATGGATATCTGAAAAAATAATATTTAAATTTATATATAATAATAAAAAAAAAAATAAATATTATTTTATGTAATAAAATATTAGAATCGTTATGTGAAAAAAACGAAAATATACATCAAAAAATTGCTATTGCTATAGCAATGATTTGGAAACATATCTTTATTATAGGAGGTCCAGGCACTGGGAAAACTACTACCATTGCTAAAATTTTAGTTGCTCTTACTCGTATGTCTAAAAAAAAATTAAAGATCAAACTTGCTGCTCCTACAGGAAAAGCCGCCGCTAGATTAACAGAATCGCTAAACAATAGTTTAAATAATATTCAATTAAAAAAATTAGAAAAAATATTATTTCCATCTCATGCAATAACTTTACATACTTTATTAGGAATAAATAAAAATAATAATATCCCATTTTTTAATTCTAATAATTTAATTGATATAGACATATTAATCGTTGATGAATCATCAATGATTGATTTATGGCTTATGGCTCAATTAATCAATGCAATACCAAAAAAAAGCAAAATTATTTTTTTAGGTGACCCTAATCAATTACCTGCTGTACAACCAGGATCAGTTTTTAAAGACATATATAGTTATCACCAATATGCTTATAGTATATCTACAGCTACGTTATTAAAAAATATTACTAAATGTCATATTAAAACAATTCAAACATCAGAAAATTTAATTATTAACGATAGTATTTGTACATTAAATAAAAATTATCGATTTAATAATAATTCAGATATTTCTCGATTAGAAAAAGATTTAAAAAATTTTAATATCAATAAGATAAAAAAAATTTTTTTTAACGAATATAAAAATATTACATATCATGAAATTAATAATAACAAACAATATACTCATATGCTTGAGAAAATTGTAAAAAAATACAAAAAATATATTCAAAAAATATTAAATAAAAACAATCCAGAAAAAATTATTAAAGTGTTTCATCATTATCGTGTATTATGTGCTTTAAAAAATGGTGTATACGGTGTAAAAAAAATTAATGAAAATTTAGAACAGATAATGCAAAATAATAATATGATTCAACCACATTATGTAAATGATGATATATGGTATGTAGGAAAACCTATAATGATTACTGAAAATGATTCATCATTAAATTTATTAAATGGAGATATAGGAATTACTCTTTTAAATGAAAAAAATAAATTAACAGTATTTTTTATATTAAAAAAATCTATTTTAATATCTATACCAATTAATCTTTTACCAAAACATGAAACTACATGGGCTATGACTATTCATAAATCACAAGGATCAGAATTTGAACATGTAATATTAATTTTACCAAATTATAATTATCCTATATTAACACATGAAATTCTTTATACAGCTGTTACTCGAACATGTAATAAACTAACTATTTATGCCAATAAAAAAATTTTTTTAAAAACAATACTTAACAAAAATAGTAGATATAGTGCACTATCACATAATCATCATGATTAAAAAATATTTTTAAACTATTGATTTTTAAAAAAAGTATATAAATATATTATATTTTTTTTAATATATTAAACATGATATTATATAATTGATATAAATATATATAAATTTAACGAAATTAAAAATTGAAATATTAATGGTTGCGGGAGCCGGATTTGAACCGACGACCTTCGGGTTATGAGCCCGACGAGCTACCAAACTGCTCCATCCCGCGTCTATTAACTATAATACTCTTTTATAAAAAAAGTGCAACCTTTTTTTAAAAATTAATTAATTATTTTTAATCATTTATTTATTCAAAAAAATACTAATATAAAAAATAAAATAAATAAAATAGATCACTCAATGTTATAATATAAAAAATATGTAACATTAGTTAATCAATATAAGTCACATACTAATTTAATAAAAATAAAATCGAGAATATCATGAAAATCATAGAACAAGGATTTATATCAAAAGAAGCAAAAATTGTTATTGTAATCGCACGTTTTAATGAATTTATCAATCAACAATTATTAATTGGATCTATTGATACACTAAAAAGAATAGGTGAAGTAAAAGATCATAATATTACAGTAATCAAAGTTCCGGGTGCTTATGAAATTCCTATAGTGATAAATAATTTAGCCAATTTAAAAAAATATGATGCCATTATCGCATTAGGAACGATTATTAAAGGAAATACAACACATTTTATGCATATTACTAATCAAATACATGCAAATTTATCTGCAATCAGTATGAATAATAATATTCCTATTTCAATTGGAGTTATTACAGCAGATAATATAGAACAAGCTATTGAAAGGGCTGGTACTAAATTAGGTAATAAAGGGAAAGAAGCAACTTTATCTGCATTAGAAACCATTAATATATTACAAACAATCGAAAAACAATTATGATAAATTGTTAAGAAAACATATCTATTATAGTAGATACATAAAAATTACATTAAATATATGATCTTTTAAAATATAAAAATAGTATATTAATTAAACAATCATCAAATAATAACTAAAAATAAATAAAAAAATTAAAACCTATACTAATATTAAATTATATAAAAAATATTAATTAAAAGGATATTATAAATTTTGGATAAAAATATTATAGATATATTTTATATGAAAAAAGCTCTTGAATTAGCTAAATTAGGAAAATTTACAACATCGCCTAATCCTAATGTAGGTTGTATTATTGTAAAAAATAATAAAATATTTGGAAAAGGTTGGCATAAAAAAACAGGCGAAGAACATGCCGAAACTATTGCTTTAAAAATGGCTGGTAAAAATGCAAAAAATGCTACTGCTTATGTCACATTAGAACCTTGTAGTCATTTTGGTTATACTCCTCCATGTTGTATATCATTAATAGAATCAAAAATATCACGTGTAGTTATCGCTACAATGGATCCTAATCCTCAAGTATCTGGAAAAGGAATTCAATTCCTTAAAAAAATGGGCATTATAGTCACTATAGGTGTAATGTCTAAAGAAGCTAAAATAATTAACAAATCATTTTTTAAAAGAATGAAAACTGGTTTACCTTGGATTCAATTAAAATTAGCTGTTTCTCTAGATGGACGTTCAGCTTTAAAAAATGGAATGAGCAAATGGATTAGTTCTATACAATCACGAAAAGATGTACAATGTTTTCGAAGAACATCAAATGCTATACTAAGTAGTAGCCAAACTATAATAACAGATAATTCATTATTAAATGTACGATATATAAAAAATAATAATATTTTATCAAACTCTTCTAGTAAAATACAACAACCTATACGTATAATTATAGATAGTAAAAATAGAGTAAAACCGTTTCATAAAATAATTAATAGTGATGGAGAAATA
>Ga0193712_1000055_pt1 | contig 16538 bp, 11 predicted proteins | sample H3a1metaG_FD_143053 | JGI IMG/M metagenome (GOLD analysis project Ga0193712, IMG submission 143053) | Soil microbial communities from a riparian zone of the East river system, Colorado, United States - H3a1 | ecosystem: Environmental > Terrestrial > Soil > Riparian zone | place: USA: East River... | reverse complement strand
GCTGTTGTCGGTCGCCGGGAACGCCGTGCGGTTTGTCACGGTGGGCGGCCTGTCCGATGGCGTGCTCTACGAGAACGAGGGCAGCGGATGGCACTCCGCACTGCCCGGCGGCGGCTTGCCGCTCGCGGGCGTGGCGGTGTCGGATGATCAGTACGTCACGGTCGGGGAGAGCGGGACCGTCCTGCGTCGCGGCGGCACCGGCTGGTCGACCGACAAGCGCGTCACCGACCAGAACCTGCACGCGGCCTGGATCGATCCCGCCGGCGGCATGTGGGCAGTCGGCGGACACTACGACAGCTCGCCGACGACGGACGGGGTGCTGATTCACCTGGGCGATCCAGGACCCGCCCGCTTTCCGTGACGCGGGACGGTCCAGCGCCCGCCGGCGTGACGCGGGGGGATCCAGCACCGCCGGCGTTCCGTGACTCAGCTTTCCGTACTCGGGACGATCGGCGTGACTCGGGGCGAGCTTCCGTGATTCGGCTCACCAGCCGACTGTATTTGCGCCTTCCGTGACTCGGCTCACCGCCCGCACACGCGGTTGTCGGTATGGTCCCCGGCGCAGAGGGTCAGCGCTGGCTGAGCACTACGTCGGGGGCGCCGGCAACTCGCCTCCGAAGGTCAGCCTTGGCGTCATCATGATTTCCGTGCTCGAAGAGTTGCCCGAGCTTGGCAGACCCAGATACGTTCGAACCTACGGGGGAACTAATGCTAGCAAAGGTATTCGTCTCGAGTTTTCTATGTGCGGCGGTGATGACCGCCTGTACTGACAGCGCGGCGCCGTGTGTCGGCCACGCCTGTTCCTCGGGCGACGCAAAGGTCACCGATCCCGAGGGTGGCCAGATCATCTTCGAGCACATGACCTTCGACACCGAGACGGCGGCGGTATTCAAGCTCCCAGCGGGCGTGAACACCGCGACCCGCGTGATGGCGTACTTCATGTCGGCCCAGACGCCGGACTTCAACAAGTTGCCGGATCCGGGCGTCTGCAACAACCTCGAGACCACCCACGGGTGGCCGCTGTTCGTCGGGACGCCGCACACCGACCTCGACGTCGGCACACTCACCATCAGTGGCAAGAACGCGGCCGGCACCGCCGTCTCGTTCGACGTCCCCAAGGCGCCCTCGAGCATGCACGCGGATCAGATCGGCCGCCCCCACGACATCTTCTACCAGGTCGTCACGCCCGACGCCCCGACCCTCCTCAAGAACGACTCGTTCTACGACGTCAAGTTCGGCGGCTCTGCGACCGTCCCGGCCACGACGTTCCAGCAGGCCATCTACCTGGCCGCGGAGTACACCTCGGTCCAGAACCCGGGCCTGAACGACAACGGGCCGCTCCAGGCAACCGCCGACTTCCCTGTGTCCTGGACCGCCGGCAACTCCGCGACCCAGCCGCCTCCCGCTCAGCTCGTCGCCGGTGCCGTCCTCGGCGTCACCTGGCTCTTGGACGTGACCGGCTCGCCGACCCATATGTGCGTGGTGCCGGCCACCGCGAACGGGTTCACGATCCCGAAAGAGACGATCGCCGAATACAAGGTCGTCGCCGCGGCCCGCGGCCTGGCGACAGACAAGGCGATCATGCTGCGCAACGCCATCGCGCACCAGGTCGTCAGGCTGCCCCTCACCACCGGCGCGGCCACCAACAAGCGCCGCATCGACATGATCAGCCTGGCGTGCTGGGTGCAGCTGATGGACGTCCAGTAGGGCGTTCATCCCGTCGACCGCGACGGGCTACGGCGCTCGGTCGATCGTGAGCGGCGCGCCAGCGCCAGGCGCAGCCCCGGACGTGACCGTCAGCGTCACCAGCTTCTCGTCGGTGGCGGACGCTCCATCGGATCCGACGACCCCGATGGTGATGCGGGCCTGCTTGCCCGATACCTGATCGATCGGAATCGTGCTCCCGAAGCCGAAGCCGACCTTGATCGAGTGGATCATGTCATAGGCATTCGACGCCGGTGAGCACACGTATCCGAGGCTGCTCGGGTGGCCGGGGCCGGGGCCGAGCGTCAGCCCCAGCGAAGCGATCACGACGGTCATGGTCGTCTTCGGGTTGCTGGGATCGAAGGCGTCGCCGGGATTGCCCGGCGGGATCCCGTGGATCCGGACATGGACCTGGAGATACGGATCGCTCTGGCTAATGTTGATGAACACCGGGAGCACGTCGGGCATCGGCTCGAAGGCGAAGCTCCCGGTGCCGGCCTCCGCGCTCGGCGTGTCGCCGAGCGGCCCGCACCCCGCGTCGACGGGGTGCTCGTTGCTGCCACATGCCGCGAGCACCAAGCTGGCGCCCAGCGCTCGGTAGACGACGCGAGACAGCGGCATGGCTACTTCACGACGATCGCGGCCCGGCGGTTCCGGCGATCCGCCCTGCCGTACCGGAGCCGCGTATCGCCAAAGGCCATCACCTCCAGCCGAGACTCATCGATCCCGGCGGACACCAGGAAGTCACGCACGGACTCGGCGCGCTTCTGCGACAGCACCATGTTGCCTTCGTGGGTCCCGGTCGGGTCCGCGTGTCCCTCGATGACCACGTGGACGTCGCTGCTGTCCTTGAGCCAGCGCGCGGCCCTGGAGAGGGCCGTCTGGTTGTCGAGCTTGAAGCTGCCGAGCGTGAAGTACACTTCATCGTGGACCGTGTTCGCCTTCGCCACGGCCTTCGGCCGCTCCGGTGTGGGCGTGACCTCGGCGGGCCGGGGCGCCGTGGCAGCGACCCGCTCCGGCGGAGGTGTCGGCCTGGGCGGTGTCGCCGGGGCCCGCTCCGGCGGTGGTGTCGGCCTGGGCGGCGTCGCCGGGGCCCGGTCCGGCGGTGGCGTCGGATCGGGCACGGGCTGGGAGTCCTTCGGCTGGCTGGTGGCGACGATCGTGCGGGGCTCCGGTTGCGGAGGACCTGCGGCGATCGGCGCGCGGACCGGACGCACGGCCACGGGGGTCCGTGCCTCTACGGCTCGCACCGGCCTGCGCGCGACCTGTTGCTCCACCGAGCGCATATCGGCGGTGACGTCGCTCGAGCGCACGAGCACGATGGCTCCCGGGAAGCTCGATCGAGCCTCGTCTTGCAGGTTGCCGTCGGTGATCACGACCGCGTAGGACTTCCGCTTGGCCGCCGATGCGGCGGGCGCGACCTCGACGCGATGGCCCGCGGCGGTCAGATCGAGCTCGAGCCGGCGAGGCGGATTACCAAGGAGCAGAACGTCCGAGGGGTTCGAGGTGTGAGCGACCGCCTTGCGCGGCGCCGAGCTCTTGACCGTCAGCTTGACGCCGCACGCGTCGGCCGGCGGGGCCGCGTGCATCTCCACCACGAGGACAGTCACGAGTGCGGCGGCGAGGTTCCACTTCATCAACACCTCCTGGCACGTCGATCCGATCGACGGCCTAGACATACATTGTTACAGAGCACCTTTCGTCCTTGCAAGAACGAGGGTGCGCTCAGCGGGCCCGGAGCTGGAGGCGTATCTCGCGATCCGTACGATCGCAAGGTGGATCCATCTTCGGCTCGAGAAATCGCCCGCTTGAAGGTCCGCCCGCTTGAAGGTCGATCGATCACACATTCAGGTGCTGCACATTCAGGTACCGCACACGCAGGTGCCGCACATTCGGTCCGCTCGCCGCAACGGCGCGCGTGGAAGATCCGCGACCATCGCCCTCATGGACGTGACGTGGTGGGACGACGGCTAGCTTGTCGTGCTCAGGCTCACGGGCTCCCCTCCTCCACGATCAGCGCCCCTGCCGGTGGCCCGGTCACCTCGGTGTGCCGGCCCGACGGCCACTGGACCTCCACGGACTCGATGCCGTCGTGCCCGAGCCCGAAGAACGCCTCCGCCGGGCTCGCGGAGTGGATGATGCCGCCGGCGCCGACGACCCGCATCTGGGTCCGGCCGCTCGCCATGTGCAGCGTGACGACCGCGCCCGCGCCGTCGCGGTTGCTCGCATGGCCGTGCAGCTCGACCCGAAGCCACGTCCCCGGCGCGGGCGTACCAAGGTTCTGGAAGATCACCAGCGGACCGTCCTTCTGGCTGATCACCACGTCCTGGTCGCCATCGCCGTCGAGGTCGGTCACGACCAGACCGCGCGCGTCCAGGCAGCCGATACTGGGCGAGACCTCGTGGAACGTCGGCTCCGGTCCGCGCGCGAACAGGAGCACCGGCGGCGTCCTGCCCAGCTCGGTCTCGCCGTTGACGACCAGGAGCTCGTCGTAGCCGTCGAGATCGAAGTCGCTGAGCGCCGCGCTCCACGACAGCAGGAGGCAGTCCTCGTTCTCGGTATCCGGACCACACCGGGCGTTGTCGCGCCCGATGCCGTCGACCCCGAACCGGGCCGCGCTCTCGACGTAGCCGGCGGCCGGATCGCGCAAGAACAGCTTCTTGGCGCCGTAGTCCGGGATGTAGAGATCGAGGATCCCATCGTCGTCGAAGTCGCCGAGCATGCCGCCCATCGAGCTGCGCGGCCTGGCCAGGCCCATGCCGGTGGACACGTCGGTGAACCGCGGCACGCCATCGGGCCCGGGCCCGTCGTTGCGGAGCAACAGGTCGACCGGCAGGTACGAGATCGAGGGCACCGACGCCACGGGCCGGCCGAAGTCGGCGAGCAGCGTGTCGTTCGCGATGTACAGATCCTGGTCGCCGTCGCCGTCGAAGTCGATCGCCGTTGCCGACCACGACTGTCCCGCGCCCATCGTGCCGGCGAACTGGAACTGGAGGCCACCGCGGTTCATGTACAGCCGGTTCTGCGTGTCGGCGTTGCGCTGGACGTCGTAGTTGCTGAAGTACAGGTCCAGGAGCCCGTCGCCGTCGAGATCCACCGGCAGGATGTGCTCGGTGGTGCCGGACGCGTCGAACCGCGCGGCCTCGCGGAACGTGCCGTCGCCCTGGTTGGCCATCACGTAGGCGACGCCGGTACTGGCCAGGACCAGATCGCGGTCGCCGTCGTTGTCGAGATCCACCGCGGCGATCGCGGTGACGGCCAGGCTCGCGTCGAGGCCGGACTCCGCGACCTTCCGGAACCTGAGCGAGCCGAGGTTGCGGAACACCGCCAGCCCGCCGGTGCGCCGGCCGGCCACGATGTCCGGACGGCCGTCGCCGTCGAGATCGACCACCGCGAGCCCGCCGCCCTTGAAGTCGTAGGTCGCGTAGTGGAAGTCGACCCCGCTGGCGTGGGTCACGTCGGCAAACTGCGCCATCTCCGGGCCGCGCGGCGGATCCTCACAGACCGGTCCGGACGGCGCGTCCGGGCCCTTGCCGCACGCCGCGAAGATGGCTGCGCCCACGATCCAGTGTGTCCGCCGCACCGGGCGCTGAATGTAGCAGGCAGCGATGCGCGCCGATACGCGGCGGCGTGCGACGGCGATCACAGCGGCGCCCGGTGAGACCGTGTGGCGCGATCCCAGCCGTGTGGCGCGATCACGGCGGCGCCGGTGAGACCGTGTGGCGCGCCCGCTCGGCGGCGTCCTCGACCGTGGTGAACACCAGACGGCCGGCGAGCTCGGCGCGCGCGGAGACCTTGGTCATCGCCTCGCGCAGCCGGCCGCCGAACTCGTGCGCGGTCTCCTGGTGGAACCCGACCACCACGAACACGTCTCGGGCCGGGTCGTTCTGCAACCGGGCGCGGGCGGCCTCGAACACGGCCGCGATCTCGTCCGCGGTGGCGTAGTCGGCGAACGCGGCGATCGGCATCTCGAGCAGCGAGCTGCCCGGTGCACGAACGAGCCAGGGTTGGGTCGTCGGTTCGACGCCGGGCCAGATCGCCTGGATCCGCCTGGGGAGGACCTCGTCCTTGCGCTCGTCGAGCTGGCGGAAGTCGGTCGCCGACGAGTCCACGCGGAAGCCCTCCTCGCGGATCGCCTGCAGGACCTTGGGCGTGCCGAGATAGCCGCCCGCGCGAAACGTCTTCGAGACCGGGAGGTGGGTCTGCTCGAGCAGGCGGCGGGACGTGCGCAAGAGCACACGCAGCTCGGGCACGCCGTAGGCGTCGAGGTCTGTGTCGAACCCGACATCGCCGTCTTCGAACTCGAGCAGCTTGTCGGTCCCCGTGAGGAACGACGGACTCAGCTTCGGCTCGATCCCGCCAGCCTTCGCGAGCGAGCGCCACGCGTGCAGGTGGACGGCGAGCTCGTCGCCCTTGCGGACGGCCTGCGTGATCGACGCCGCGGCCGTCGGGTCCGGATGGTCCTTCGTGAAGTACGCCGCCGAGACGAAGTGCGTCAGCGGAGCCGGTCCGAGCGCCGTGCGAAGCTCGTCGAGCGCGTCCAGCCCGTCCGGAGAGACATAGGCACCTTCCCAGTCGATCGTCAACGCGACGACGATTCGCCCGTTCGCGGGAGGGCTCGCGCGCGAGCAGCCGCCGACCACCAGGGCTGCAAGGAACGCCCAGATTCTTGCGGGCATGTGATGGCTCTTGGAAAATTCTGATAAAACGCTGATCCAACCTAGTCTGGTTTGCAGAGGAGAGCAAATGAGACCCTGCCGAGTCGTTTTCAGCGTCGCCGTCGCGTCGGCCCTTGTCGCCTTCGGATCGGGGTGGAGTGACGCACACGCGCAAGCGTGGGTCGCAGACAAGGGCGCCCTGGATCTCAGCCTCGACTACAACTTCGCAACGTCCGACAAGGTGGTGGTCGACAGCGGCGCGGACTTCGTCAGCGCCGGAACGACGACCCATCAGTTCACGCTGGGCGCCGAGTACGTCCCGGTGAGTAACCTCGCGCTGAATGTCGCGCTCCCGTTCGCGCTGCTCGCGTACAACGGGACCCTGAATGCGTACCCGCACCCCGGTGGGGGCAGCTACGATGACGGCAAGGCGCACGCCACGCTGACCGATCTTCGGGTCGGCGCGCGCTACCAGGTGCTCGACGAGCCGCTCGCGCTGACCCCGCACATCGCGGTGTCGATCCCGGTCGCGGACTACGAGACGGTCGGCAACACGGTGGCCGGGCGGCACCTGAAGGCGCTGCACCTGGGCCTGGCGATCGGCCGCGTGATCGGCGAGGCGACGTACGTGCACCTGGTCTACGAGTTCAGCGTGGTCGAGAAGTATGATCGCATGCCCGCTACCGCGCAGTTCGGACAGGACCGCAGCGACTTCGCCGCCACGATCGGGCACAAGCTGCTCGATCAGAAGCTCGATATTCACATCGACGCCAACGGGCGCATCACCCACGGTGGAGTGAACTTCAGCGAGATCAACTTCATGGATAACACGTCCGATGTGACGCTGTACCACGACGCGATCCTCGCAGAGAACATCTACCTCGTCGGCGGCGGCGTCGGCTATCAGCTGTCGAACGCGCTGGGGGTGAGCTTGTCGGGCCGGTTGTTCGTGGCGGGCAAGAACACACAGAATGCCAGCGTCATCGCGCTCGGAGTCACGTGGAGCCCGCTGTGAGCGGGCGGTGATTTCGGCTCGGGGACGGCGTAACGATGGTACTATGCACAGTCGAAGTTGACGACGCGGCGCGACATCGTGAAGCTCGGCCTGGGGACCGGCGCCTGGCTGGCAGCAACGTCCCTCCTCGGCTGCCGCGGCACGCCGGCCCGCACCGAGCGCGCCGTGGCAGCGCCGCACCCTCGCTACTGGGTCCTGATCCTGCTCTCGGGCGGCCACGACACGCTCTACACGACCGATCCGAAGTTCGCCCCCGAGGTGGACAGCATCGTCACGCTCCCGACGGACAACCGCGTGGTCACCGCGGGCGAGCTCCGGCTGGGGCCGCACTTCGCGCCGCTGGCGCGCTGGGCGTCCGAGCTCACGGTGCTCAACGGGGTTCAGGTCCGGACCGTGAACCACGACACCGGCCAGAAGCAGTTCTTCCACCTCAAGACGAACATCGTCGACGTGATGCCCAGCGTGCTGGACGTCATCGCCACGCGCCGGAGCGGCCAGCCGCTGGGCGCGGCCTACATCAACCTGTCGTCCCGGGTCATGCACTCGCCGGCCTACTTCGGCACGGCCGACCAGTTCTACTTCGGCAAGAATGACGTCTTCGATCAGGTCGCGCGCGCGAGCCCGCAGGAGCTCGCGGCGCTGGCCAAGGTGATGCGCCAGCGCGCCGGCGACATCGGGCGCAGCGGCCCGGGCTGGCGGGAGGCCGAGCAGACCGCGATCTATCTCAAGGAGGTCGCCGACTTCTTCGAGCACGCCGCCGAGGTGCCGCCGCTGACCGTCGTCGGGCGGTCGACCGACTACGTCGCGCAGAGCATGGCGGAGAGCTTCGATCGGGCGCTGTGGTTGATCGAGAACGATCTGTGCTGCGGCGTCGTCCTGGATCTGGGCCTCCTGGGCTGGGATACGCATATCCGCAACGAGTCCAAGCAAGGCGAGATGAACGGCAACTTCGCCAGGTTCTTCGACGACTACCTGGCGGACCTCCACGCGCGCAAGAACCGCCACGGGGTGCTCGCACAGCAGACCGTCACCGTGGTGGGCTCGGAGCTGGGCCGGTTCCCGCGCCAGAACGACATGCTCGGCAAGGACCACCTGCCGCAGACGTCCTTCCTGTTCGCCGGCCCGGGGATCCGCGCCGGCAAGTCGTTCGGCAGGACCGGGCGGCGCATGGAGGGGCTTGGCCTCGCGTACCGCAACGGGGATCTCGCCGAGGCCGGCCGCGTGCCATTTCTCGACGACGTGGGGGCGACGTTGCTCCACCTCGGGGGCCTCGATCCGGAGCGCTACGGCTACAGCGGGAAGGTCTGCGAGTTCTTGCTGGACGGAACCTCGTGACGCGCTCGGCTCGCCGGGGAACGTACGCACGCACGGGGTGGATCGGGTTGGTGCTGACGGTGCTGGCGGTGGCCGCCTGTCGAGGTGCCGTGGCCGATCCGCCGTCCGCGGGCTCCTCGGGCGCGGCCGCCGCGGGTGCAGGTTCCGCGGGCTCCGCGGGCGCGACCGCCGCGGGTGCAGGTTCCGCGGGCGCGGGCGCCGCGGGTGCAAGCGCCACGAGCGCGGGCGCTTCGGGGACGGACGCTTCGGGCGCAGGCACCACGGGCGCGGGTTCCCCGGGCGTGACCGCCGCGGGTGCGGGCGCCTCGGACATGACCGCCGCCGGCACCGCGACCGCGGGCGCGGGCAGCGCGAGCCCGACCCCGGGCGCCTCCGCGAGCCCGACCCCGGGCGCCTCCGCCAGCCCGGACCCCACGGGCGCGGGCACCTCCAACCCGGGCACCGCCGCTGCCCACCCGCAGCCGCCCGGTGGCACCGGCTCTGCTGCCACCGGCTCGGTCGCGACCGCGATCGTCCCGCCGACTCCAGCCGCCACCCAGGCCTCCGACGCCACCGCGATGGCCGCGGGGAGCACGCCGGAGCTGCTCGCGGCGATGGCCACGCTGGTGGGGCTCGTCAGCGAGCCCGCACACCTGGCGGCGTGGGCGAGCAAGCTCGATCGCGGGCAGGCGCCGCTGGACGGCTACATCGACGAGATCCTCGGGACCGAGCGGTTCTCCAGCGAGGTGATGCCGTCGCTCCTGTTCGCCGCGTTCGGCAACGTCCGGACCTACTACGCGCTGCCCCTCGAGCTCATGCTCAAGCACCCAGCCGATCCCGACGGCCCCCTCTACCTGCGTGCACCGTGCGCGGCGGACGCGGCGATCACGGTCCGGCCGTGGTGGGACCTCCACGCGGAGGTCAAGGTCTGCCCCGACTCCTACCGACCGGACAAGTGGACGCTCGCCCCCAACGAGCACAGCTATCGGACGGCGATGGCGCTGTCGTGCGACAGCCAGGTCGGCTCGCCGGAGCTCGAGACCAACTCGCTGTGCGGCTGCGGCCCCAACCTCATCCGCTGCCTGCGCGACGAGGACCAGTACCACCAGTTCAACCGCAGCTTCATGGACGAGGTCAAGCGCACCACGGCGTACGTCGTCGAGCACGATCTGCCGATGGCGAGCTTGTTCACCGGCAACTCGACGTTCCGTGATCGCAATGCCGAGCTGTATTACCGGCGACAGAAGATCGGCGCCCTCGAGATCAAGCGCCCCAAGCACGAGCTCGCGGACCTCGCGGCGTGGCCGGAGGGTGGCAAGTGGGCGCCGCGCGAGGAGATCAGGCCCGGTCAGCACGCCGGCGTGCTGACCGCGCCGCAGATCCTCCACTGGCTGCCCGATCGGCGGCAGCGCCAGCGCGGCTACTACGAGGTGATGTGGTGCAACCTGCGAAACAGCTTCGGCGCCACCACGCACAAGGTCCTCGAGATCAACGCCAACGGGAACAACTTCTTCGTCCACGACTCGTGGAAGCGGCTGGCGCACACCGAGCTCTGTATGAACTGCCACGCGCGCCTCGACTACGGCTCGCAGTTCTTCCTCGGGTTTCCGGACAGCCGCGCGAGCATCCACTACATCCCCGCGCTCCAGGCCACCGGGACCGGACCGCTGTACGGTCGCGACATCCGCGATCTCCGCGGGGAAGCGCCGCTCACGCCGCTGGGCTTCGCGAAGCTCGCCACCGAGCAACCCGAGTTCAACAGCTGCATGACCACCCACTTCGTCAACTACGTGCTTGGCGATCGCGCGACCAACGACGACATCCGCGCGATCGAGGCCGTGGTCGAGCACACCAGCACCTTCAAGGCGGCGATGAAGGTGGCCCTCGAGCGCTACGCCGAGAGCTGGCGCCGGGGCGCGCGCGCACGGGCGCCGGTGCCCGTCGCCCCGGTCATCGCCGCACGGCTCGGGCCGGCCGGTGGCGTGGCGGTGACCGCCGCGCTGCGCTCGAAGCTCGACCAGCACTGCGTCGATTGCCACGACGAGACCGCCTACACCGACAAGGCCGACAGCGACGATCTGCCGTTCAACTTCACGGGGGGGGAGCTACCGCGCCCGCTGCTGGTGAGCATGACCGACCACGTCGCGTTCGGCATGATGCCGAAGAACCAGGTCCTCGATCCGCAGGCGCGCGAGGACCTCGTGGGCCTCTTGATCGACACGCTGTGGACGGATCCGCCGGCCCGCATGGAAGCGCGCCGGTATTATCTCGGGCGCGCGCGTGGGCTTCCCGCGCATCAGATCGACAACGCGCTCTACGAGATCGATCACATCGCGGGCGCGCCCTCGGAGATCGCCTGGGGCGCGCTGGAGCGCGGCATCTGGACCGATCAAGCGACGATCACGCCCGGCTTCCTGGCGCTCACCGGCCTCGAGGCGGTCCGCGCCTGCGCGCGAGGGGCCAAGACGCGCACCGGCACGTTCGAGGATTGCCTCCGCCAGGCGGCGTCGCTGAATGTGCTGTCACGGTGGCCCGCTCCGTCCCGCGCTCCGTGACACGCCGCGGCCGCGGCGATCCGGGCGTCGCGCGCGGCGATCCGGCTCCGCGCTCCGTGACACTCCGCGGCCGCGGCGATCCGGGCGTCGCGCGCGCGATCCGTCCCGCGCTCCGTGACACTCCACGGCCGCGACGATCCGGGCGTCGCGCGCGCGATCCGTCCCGCGCTCCGTGATACCGTGAGGGCATCGGGCGCGGCGATCCGGGCATCGGGCGAGACCGTGATCACACGCGCGTGCGCGGCGACCCCGCGCGCGATCGCGGTCACCGCGCGCGATCGCGGTCACACTCTCGACGAAGCGCCGCGGCCCTCGCGGAGACACCCGCCGCCCTCGCGCTTGGTGTCGTGCTTGCCTTTCGTCCATGCCGGTCGCAGACTGAATCACTCGGTGGGGCCCTGGGTCCCTGATCAGGATGCTGCGTCACCAAGACATGCAGGGCGTGGTCCGGCTCGCGCTCGTGATGGCCAGCGTGAGCTTCGCGACCGCCGCGCACGCCAACGGCCGTCCGCCCGTGACCAACGGGGTGTTCTTCCAGGCCAACGATCCCAAGGCGCTGTACGTCCGCTCCACCTTCGGGCTCCTGATCAGCCACGACGACGGGTGCTCGTTCCGCTGGACCTGCGAGCAGAACATCGGCTACGGCGGCACGTTCGATCCGGTGTACGCGATCGCCGCCGACGGAACCTTGTTCGCGACGACGTTCAACGGGCTGCGGGTCAGCCGCGATCACGGCTGCAGCTTCACGACGGCGACCGCCGAGCTGCCCGCCGACGCCCCGGGCCGGATCGCGGACCTGTGGGTCGACGCCATCGACATCGGCCCGACCGGCGAGATCTGGGTCGCGACGTCCGACAGCGTCAAGCCCAACGACGTCCTGCGATCGACCGACGGTGGCGTCACGTTCGTGTCGCGCGGGCTGAGCTCGCCCGTGATGTGGTGGAAGAGCGTCGTCGTCGCGCCCTCCGATGCGATGCACGTCTACGCGTCGGGCTACCAGGTGGCGAACGTGCCCCCGACGGCGCAGGTGCTCTCGACGATCGACGGAGGCGAGCACTGGACACCCGCCTCGCTGACCGGCGTCCAGCTCGCCGGCACGCCGACCATCACCGTCGCCGCGGTCGATCCCACGGACGCCCAGCACGTGTACCTCGTGTCGGTCGGCGCGAACGCCAACGGGGTGGGCGATCGGCTGTACCGCTCGACCGACGGCGGCGCGAGCTTCCACGAGGTCCTCGCGACCGGCCAGGCGATCACCAACGTGGTCATCCGCGACGCGCTGACCGTGTTCGCGGTCAGCGGAGACGGCACGTTCCGCTCCGACGACGGCGGCGCGAGCTTTGGGTCCCCGACGACCACCCCGAAGCTCGGCTGCCTCGGCAAGCGGCCCGATGGCACGCTGGTGGGCTGCGCGGCCAACTGGGATCCGGACTTCATGGCGGTCGCCCGCTCCGACGACGCGTCGCAGTGGCAGAAGATCTTCCGGTTCGTCGAGCTCGATGGCCCGCTCGCATGCCCGGCTGGCACCGCCGGCCACGACATCTGCGCTCAGCCAGAGATGTGGCATGTCGTCAGCGAGCAGTTCGGGGTGACCGGCCCGATGTGCAGCACCGCGACGGATCTCCCCGTCGACCCGGTCGACGCGGTCGCCCCGTCCAGGTCGGGGGGCTGCTGCGACGCGGGGGACCGCTCGCCGGTCGGCCTGGGGCTCGTCACCTTGCTGACGGCCTGGATGATCGGCCGGCGCGGTGATCGCGACCCCCGACGACGACGGTGACGACGACGGTGACGACGGCAACGACGGTGACAGCGGCGGCGCTCCGGGCCGTCGCTCGCGATCGTCAGCGCCAGCATCCGCGCTAGGGATCCCGGCCGCGGCGAAACGCGCGCCAGGCGTACGCGACCACATCGACCAGATCGAGCGGCAGCGCCGTCGCCGCGGGCCCGACCTCCGCCGCGAGCTCGGCGCGCAGCTCGCCGGCAACCGGGGCGGGCCCGACCTCCGCCGCGAGCTCGGCGCGCAGCTCGCCGGCAACCGGGGCGGAGGCCGCCGGCGGATCCGCCTGCTCGGCGCGCTCGGCGCGCTCGGCGCGCTCGGTTCGCTCGGGCGCCGGCTCCACCGGCGCGACCCCGCGCGCGCACGGCGCGCCGGAGGCGTCGCCACGGAGCGGACCCGGTGACAGCGCCCCGCCCCACGCGAGCCGTTCCCCGCGCGTCATCCGGCGCCGCGCCGCCAGGTCGGGGAACGCGATCACGGTCGCAGCGGTGACGGAGCGCAGCTCCGCCGGCGTGAACGTCCGCGCCTGGAACGGTCGCACGAACCACGGCGCGCGCACGCTCGGCACCGCGGTCGGCCGCGCCACCTCCGGCGCGAGCGTCAACAGGGTGCGCGGCACGCCCCGCTCGCCGTCGCTCAGGACGCTCACCAGACCCTCGGGAACTGCGCGCTCCCCGACCACCCGCACCACGATGCCCGGGGCGGCGGTGGTCGCCGGGCCCGCCGCGGCCGCGACCACCGCAACCGGCGGGACGATCGCGAGCGCCGCGGCGGCCGCGACCGCGCTCGGCGGGGGCACCAGCGCCGCCCAGGCCGCGGCCGACATCTCGACGGCGCGCGACATCTCGCCCGAGCCAAACTGGTACCAGCACGACCACACGCGACCGCGCTGCCCGACGCGATAGTTGTGCGCCAGGGTCAAGACGCCGAGTCGCTCCAGCTCGGCGAGCGCGAGCGTCGTGGTCCGCCGGCGCTTGCCGTCGTCATCGATGCGCCGATCGCCGCACAACCGCGCGAGCAGCCCGGTCGAGATCTGCACCGGCTCCCCGATCCGCCCGTCGCCATCGGCGCGCCCGGCGAGCCACGCGAGGATCGTGGACACCTCGCCCCGGACCCGCGGATCGCTCGCGGTGAGCACCGCCTGATCGGCCAGCGTCAGCGTGGCGAGCCCGCCGCCGTCGCCGCGGCCGCGGAACCGCCAGCGCGCCGCGTGGTGCGTGATGTAGTGGCGCGCCTCGCGCAGGCAGGTGTCGCGAAACACGCGCTCGCGCGCCGCGAGGCGCGAGCCGGTGTGCGCGTGCGCCCTGCACCACGCTTCGAGCCGCGCCAGCGCCCCCACCTCGCCGAGCCCGCACGTCGCGGCCCAGTAGAACGCGAGGGTGAGCACGGCATCATGCCGGGTGCTTGGCTCGGTGACCCCGTCCTGCAATAACCTCCGGACCTTCTCCTTGAAGGCGCGACCGCGTACCCCCGCAGCGCCCGCGGGGACCGGAGGAACATCGACCTCCTGTGCGGGGGGGGATCTGATTTCATCGGGGATCGGATCGGAGCCGGATCGCCTGCGCGTACGACCGGCGCCCTCCCTCCCGGGTGCTCCCGTCACGATCCGCGTACCCCCCGCCTGTGGGCGGCCAGGAACATCGTCTGATTCTTGGGATCGGCCGTCCTTCACCACGGCGGCCGGGCCCGAATTTTTTTCATCTCCCGGGATCGGCTCGGGGATCGGCTCGGGGCGCCAGCCGAGGAAGCCCCACGCCGGATCCCAGCTCGCCTCGGGGCGGCCGAGCCACGCCGCGAGGGTTCGCCGCTGGGCGTCCCACTGCGCCACGAACGTCCGCACCATCGGCGCCACGCGCCGGACCGGGGCCGACAGCGCCGGCCTGTCGCCTCGCCAGTCCACCCGCTCCGCGCTCGCCATCGTGCCCGGCCACGGCACCAGGTCCAGCGCGTCCGGATCGTCGGGCCGCGTCGCCTGCAGCACCTGCTGCCCGAGGCCGCACGGCGCGCGCAGGCAGCGGCCCGATGGGAAGACCTCGAGCACGCCCGGCGCCAGCTCGAGCCCCGCCGCCACGAGGTGGCGCTCGAACCACGCGCGCGCGACCAGCGCCGGCCAGGTGTGCTCGGGGTTCGACGAGCTCGGCCCGCGCGTCAACGGGAACCACACGTGATAGCCCCCGCCCGGCGATCGCAACACCAGCGGGTGGCGCTCGGCCGAGCAGTCGAGCGCGCGCCACACGCCGGCGAGCACGCGATCCGCGCGCGCCTTCGCCAGCCGGCGCGCCACGAGCTCGGGCGCGCCGGGGGTGGGGTGCGCATCGATGTCGAGCGCGACCCACTGCACCCAGCCGGGCGCCGCCGGCGCCACCGAGTACTTGCCGCGCAGGTGGCGCTCCAGCACCCACGGGTTGAAGCGGCGATCGACCTCCACGCCGTCGCGCAGCTCGCGGGCGCGCTGCCACGGCGGCGCGCTGGTACCGGCGGCCCCGCCGGTCTGGACCGGCCGCCGCTTGCCGTCCGCGCCGAGCACGGTCAGCGCTGGGCCGCGCGCGTCGACGTTCCAGGCGAGCGCGTCGTGTCCCGAGCTGAGCAGCCCGTACAGCTGCACCGCCAGCGCGTGGAGCTCGTCACCGCGCCCCGTGGGCGCGCTATGGGGGATCGTTGTCGGGGTCATGGCGCACGTGGTCACGTGCGCCGAGATCTGCCCGCGTCAGGGGAGGCCTAGATCTTTGACAAGACCCTCCCCGTTCGCTAGGCTCGACACGACTCCCCCCGGTGAAAAGAGGGTCGTGCCGATCTCGGCGCTCTGGGCCTCCCCAGACGCTTCCCCCCCCGAAGTTCCACGTTCGGGGGGTTGGCGTTTTCGGAGACCGTCGTTGGAAGTCGGCTAGCTAGCTACCGTCGGGCTCCTTGCTTGGTTCGAGATAGCAACCCTTCACGGCGCAGGACCTCCAGGACGAGGTCCCGCATGGACACACCCGCCTCGGCCGCGTGCGCCTTCAATACCCGGTGCTCGTCACCCGTGAGATCGATCGTTAGGCGCTTGAGCTTCTCGGCTTGGTCCGGCATGGCCGCTCCAGATTTCTGTAAACACACTCAACTGATCCGGATTGAAATACAAGTTTCGTATCTCAGGACCGGGACTAATCCTCAAGATCTTCGCAGATCCCGGGATCGCTACCAATGCCCTGACTAGCACGAGCGTCTGATCTCTTCCCTCTCGGAGATCTGCACCAAGAGCATCAGACGCGCTGACGATCCAACGCTCAAACTCCAGACGTCTGACGTCTGACGTCCGGCGCTTGGCGCCTGGCATCCGACGCCTGGCGCTTGACGCCCAGCGCCTGACGCTTGGTACTCGGCGTCTGACGTCCGACGCTTGGCGCCTGGTACTCGGCGTCTGACGTCCGACGCTTGGCGCTCGACGTCTGACGCCCGACGCTTGGTGCTCGACGTCTGACGCCCGACGCTTGGTGCTCGACGTCTGACGCCCGACGCTTGGTGCTCGACGTCTGACG
>Ga0193712_1000054_pt1 | contig 16546 bp, 17 predicted proteins | sample H3a1metaG_FD_143053 | JGI IMG/M metagenome (GOLD analysis project Ga0193712, IMG submission 143053) | Soil microbial communities from a riparian zone of the East river system, Colorado, United States - H3a1 | ecosystem: Environmental > Terrestrial > Soil > Riparian zone | place: USA: East River... | reverse complement strand
ATCCCGCTTGTGAAGGGCCCCGACGCGGCCACGTTGGGGGCAGGGCTGGGCCGGCCGCCGGTACAAGCGGTCGGGGTGGAGGATCGGGCCCTGGCTCGTGGTCTGATGGCTGATGGCTGATGGCTGTTCTTATCGGAGGAGTGAGTGGCGAATACGCGGATTCATGATTTAGCAGCCGAGTTCGGCATCTCCAGCGAACAGCTCATGAGCATGCTCAAGGAGCTGGATATCTTCGTGCGCAGTCACCTCACGCCCCTCAAGGACGAGCAGGTGGCGCTGATGCGCGCGCGGTGGGAGCGCGAAAAGCGGAAGCAGAAGGAACCCGCGGCGCCGCCGAAACGCCGCCGCGCGGCGAAGGCCGCCGAACCGGAGCCGGTCCCCGTGGCGGTCGAGGCGCGTCCAATGCGCCGCCGGCGCACCGCCGCCGAAGTCGCGGCCGCCGATGCCGTCGCCGCCGAAGTCGCCGCCGTGGCCGCCGCCGAAGCCGAGCAGGCCCGTCTGGCCCTCGAGGCCGCCGCGCGGCAGCAGGAGGAAGAGCGCCCCGCCGCCTCGCTCGAAGAGCGCGCCGCCGCGCTATTCAAGGATCTGGCCCCGGGCGAGCTGTCCGACGTCGCCGTCGAGACGCCGCCGTCCGCGCCGTCACCCTTTACGTCGGCTCCGTCGGCGCCTCCGCTCCCCGCGCGGCCGTTCATTCCCACGCCGGTCCGTCCCCGCCCGGTGGCCAGCGCCACCCCGTCGGGGCCCGTGCCGCCGCGCCCAGTCGCCTCCGCCGCCCCCGGTGCGATGCCGCTCGACGAGCGTCGCCGCGACAAGGGTGGCAAGAAGCGCAAGAAGGGCAAGAAGTCGATGGTGGACCAGGAAGCGGTGGCGCAGAACATCTCGCGCACCTTGGCCTCCATCAAGGGTCCGGTTGGCCGCAAGGGCGTGCACCGGCGCGAGGAAGGGCCGAGCTTCCGCGAGGTCCAGGAGGAAAAGCGCCGTGAGGAGAAGGAGCGCGAGAAGACGCTCGTGCGCGTGACGGAGTTCATCACCGTCAGCGAGCTCGCCAACATCCTCAAGGTGCCGCCGACGCAGATCGTCACCCTCGCCTTCAAAGAAATGGGGCAGATGGTGACGATCAACCAGCGGCTCGACTTCGACATGATCGAGCTGATCGCGTCGTCGTTCGGCTTCCAGGCGGCCAAGGAGGAAGGCTACTCCACCGCGGAGACGGTGCAGACGACCGACGCGGCCGAAACCCTGAAGCCGCGGCCGCCGGTGGTCACCATCATGGGCCACGTCGATCACGGCAAGACGTCGCTGCTCGACTACGTCCGCAAGACGAACGTCGTCGCCGGCGAAGCGGGCGGCATCACGCAGCACATCGGCGCCTATCAGGTCACCCTGAAGGACGGCCGCCACATCACCTTCCTCGACACGCCGGGCCACGAAGCCTTTACCGCCATGCGCGCCCGCGGGGCGCAGGTGACCGACATCGTCGTGCTCGTCGTGGCCGCGGACGACGCGATCATGCCGCAGACGATCGAAGCCATCTCGCACGCCAAGAACGCGGGCGTGCCGCTCGTCGTCGCCATCAACAAGATCGACTTGCCCACGGCCAACGTGCAGAAGGTCAAACAAGACCTGCTGGCGCACGGCGTCGTGATGGAAGAGTTCGGCGGCACCACGCTCGGCACCGCCATCTCTGCCAAGAAGGGCGACGGCGTCGATGCCTTGCTCGATCAGATCCTGCTGCAGGCGGAGCTGCTCGATCGCAAAGCGAACCCCGATCGCCGCGCCTCGGGGACGGTGCTCGAGGCGTCCCTCGACCCCGGGAAGGGCGCGCTCGCGACCATCCTGGTGCAGAACGGCACGCTGCACGTGGGCGACGACTTCATCTGCGGCCAGTACTCGGGGCGCGTCCGCGCGATGTACGACGAGCGCGGCGGCGCGGTCACGGCGGCCGGCCCGTCGACCCCCGTGCAGATCCTCGGGTTCGAGGGCGTGCCTGAAGCGGGCGACACGTTCCTCGCGATGGCCGACGCGGCCGAAGCGCGCGACATCGCCCAGAAACGCCAGCGCCTCGAGCGCGAGGCGCAACACCGCCGCTCGGGCCGCGTCAAGACGCTCGAGGACTTCATGGCGGATCGCGCCTCGGGCGGCGCCGCGAGCCTGCGCATCATCATCAAGGCCGACCAGGGCGGCCCGGCCGAAGCGTTGGCCGACGCGCTCGCCCAGCTGTCGACCGCCGAGGTCAAGGTCGAGGTGGTGCACCGCGGCGTCGGCGCGATCACCGAATCTGACGTGCTGCTCGCCAAGGCCTCGGGCGCGATCATCGTGGGCTTCCACGTCCGCCCCGACTCCAACGCCCGCGCCGCAGCCGACCGCGAGCGGGTGGAGATCCGGACCTACCGCATCATTTACGAGGCGGTGGAAGAGGTGAAGGCGGCGATGGAAGGCCTGCTCGCTCCCGAGAAGAAGGAAGTCGTGTTGGGGGAGGCCGAGGTCCGCCAGTTGTTCAAGATTGCCAAGATCGGCACCATCGCGGGGAGCTTCATCCGCAGCGGCGTGATTCCCCGCGCCGGCCGCGTCCGGGTCATCCGCGACGGCGTCGAAGTGTACGACGGGACGTTGTCGTCATTGAAACGATTCAAGGAGGACGTCCGCGAGGTCCGCGAGGGCTTCGAGTGCGGCATCGGCGTCGAGAACTTCAACGACATCAAGGTCGGTGACCTGATCGAGGCGTATCGCATCGAGGAGGTCGCCCGGTTCCTCAAAGCTTGATCGTCGGCCTGATCGTCTGGGAGCTGCACCTCGCGGCGTGCCAGTCGCTCAAGGACAAGCGGTCGGTCTTGAAGAGCCTCAAGGACCGGTTACATCAACGGTTCAACGTGTCGGTCGCCGAAACGGCGCACCAGGAGTTGTGGCAGCGGGCCGAGCTCACCGCGTCGGTGGTGAGCACCGATCGCCGCCACGCCGAGAGCGTGCTGCGTGAGGCGGACCGCCTGGTCGCGGGCGCGGACGGCGCTCGCATCGTGGATACGAGCACGAGCTATCTCTGACATGAAGCGTCCGAGCCATCGCCCCGAGCGCGTGGGAGAGCTGATCCGACAGGTCGTGGGCGCGTTCCTCACCGGGGACGTGCGCGATCCGCGCATCGGGTTCGTCACCGTCACGGGGGTCGAGGTCTCCCCCGACCTCACGCACGCCAACATCCGCGTCAGCGTGATGGGAACCGACGAGGAAAAAGTGAAGAGTCTGGAAGGGCTGGGGAGTGCGGCGCGCTACATGCGCGCGCAGTTGTCCCAAGAGCTGCGCCTCCGCACCAGCCCGGAGCTGCATTTCCACCTGGATCGCGGCATCGAGCACGCGCAACGCATCGACCGCGTCCTGAAGGAGCTGAAGGAGTCGGACGACTGACCGGCGGAGGCCTGATCGGTCTCATCCCGGTGGCCAAGCCGGCGGGTCCCACGTCCCATGACGTCGTGGACATCGTGCGGCGCGCGTTGGGAGAGCAACGGGTCGGGCATCTGGGCACGCTCGATCCGTTCGCCGAAGGGCTGCTGGTCGTGGTCGTGGGACGGGCGACGCGGCTTGCGGCGTTCGCGACAGGGTGGACCAAGTCGTACGAAGGCGTGATCCGCCTCGGCATCACGACCGACAGCGACGACGCGACGGGCGCGGTGCTGAAGACGGAGACGGTACAGGTCACGGCGCAGCAGCTGAGCGCCGCCCTGGCCCAGTTCCTGGGGGGGTACGAGCAGCGGCCCCCCGCCTATTCGGCGGTTAAAATCGCGGGCGAGCGCTCGTATCGACGAGCGCGTCGCGGGGAAGTCGTCGAGCCGGCGGCACGGCGGGTGGAAATCGCGGCGCTGGACGTGGTGGAGTACACGGCCCCGGACGTCCGCTTCCGCGCCACCGTGGGCGGAGGGACATACCTGCGCAGCTTGGCGCGGGATTTGGGCGCCGAGCTGGGATGCGGCGCGCATCTGATCGCGCTGCGGCGCACGGCCGTGGGGCCGCTGCGGTTGGCGGAGGCGGTCGCGCCCGAAGCGGTGACGGCGGCGGATCTGCTGGATGCGGCGATCCTCGTCGCGCATCTTCCGCGGCGCGAGGTGTCGGCGGTGGAACGGGACGCGGTCGTGCACGGACGCCCGATTGCGCGAGACCCGGTAGCCGATACCCGAGACCCGATAGCGCTTTTTTCAGGCGTCGAGCTCTTGGCGGTCGCCGAAGTGGAAGGCGACGCGCTCAAGCCCCGCGTCGTGGTGACCGACGCATGATGGGCGCGGTCGTGACGGTGGGGACGTTCGACGGACTGCACCGCGGGCATCAGCGGGTGCTGGCGGCGGTGGTCGGGAGGGCGCAGGCGGGTGGGCTCACGAGCGTGCTGGTGACGTTCGATCCCCATCCACTCGAAGTCTTGAATCCGGTGGTGTGTCCGAAGTTGCTCACGCTGCCCGATGAGAAACAGGAGCTGCTCGCCGGCACCGGACTCGATCGCGTGGTGGTGCTGCCGTTCACCGCCGCCGTCGCGCAACAGAGCCCCGAGGAGTTCATCCGGGGCCTCCGGGTCGAGTATGCGCTCGAGCAGTTGGTGCTCGGCTACGACCACGCGTTTGGGCGGGGTCGCGCGGGCGACGAAGCGCTGGTGCGCCGGCTCGGTACGGCGGAAGGGTTCGGCGTTGCGGTGGTGGACGCCGTCCGCGAAGACGGGCAACCGATCTCGTCCACGCTGATCCGGACGGCGGTGGCCCACGGCGACTTGGCGGGCGCGGAGCGCTGGCTGGGGCGGCCGTATGGCCTGCTGGGGCGGGTGGTCCCTGGGGCGGGGCGCGGGCGGACGATCGGGGTGCCGACGATCAACCTGGCGCCGCCGGATGCGCGCAAGCTGCTCCCCCCGGACGGGGTATACGCCGTGTGGGTGTGGTGGCGCGGAACGCGGTATGGCGGGATGATGAATCAGGGCGCGCGGCCCACGTTCGCGGAGCAGGGGCGAACGCTCGAGGTTCATCTGTTCGACTTCGCCGGCGATCTGTACGGCGAAACGGTGAGAGTGGAGTGGGTGCAGCGCCTGCGTGATGTGCAGGCGTTTCCATCCCGCGACGCACTGGTGGCGCAGCTCGAGCGCGACCGGCAGGCGGCGCGGGCGAGCCTCAACCGGTAGAGAGATCAATGGGCACGATTCGTGGGCGGCTGATCACCATCGGCATTTTCGTCCTGGCCAGCATCGCGGCGCTGGTGCCGCGGAACGTCACCAAACGCGTCATGGACAAGGCGACGGGCCGCATGAAGGACACCACCGAGCGCCAGGTGCCGATCAAGCGCGGCCTCGATCTGCAGGGCGGCATCCATTTGGCGCTCGAGGTGGACGAGAGCAAGGGCCCGGTGCCGGACTGCGCCGACGCGATTCAGCGTGCCGAGCGCGTGGTGCGGACGCGCATCGACGAGTTCGGGACCACGGACCCCGTGGTGCAGATCCAGGGGCGTTGCCGCCTGATCGTCGAGCTGCCGGGCGAGACGGATCCAGCGCGCGCCAAGAGCGTGATTGAGCGGACCGCCTTCCTCGAGTTCCGCATCACCGACATGCAGAATCAGTTTCAGAGCTCGCTGCAGCAGATCGACGGGGTGCTGCGTCGCGCCGGCGTGAAACCGCGCGGGGCGGCACCGTCGGCGGTGTCGCAGCTGTTCGGCAGCGACACGAGCAAGGTCGCCCGGGACTCGGCGGCCGACGCGAACGCGCCCGGCGCGCTCTCGTCGCTGCTGTTTCAGGGCCAGCTCCCCGGCGAATTCCTCGTGCCCGAGGAGCAATGGGAGGTCGTGGACAGCCTGATACAACGGCCTGACGTGCGGCAGGCCATCCCCCGCGGCATCGATCTCCGGTGGGGGGCGCAGGTCGAGGTGCGCAGCGCCAAGACGTATCGCCCGCTCTACGCGGTCGAGTCGCGTCCCATCATCACGGGGGAAGAGCTGCAGAAGGCCACCGCGCGGCGCGACCAGCTCACCAACCAGTCAGTCGTGGACTTCGTGCTGTCGCGGCGCGGCGGCCGGAAGTTCGGCGAAGAAACCGCGCGGCACATCCAGCATTACATGGCCATCATTCTCGACGGCCGCGTGCAGGGTCAGCCGCCGATCATTAAGAGCCAGATCTCGAGCCGCGGGCAAATCGAGCTCGGCTCGAAGACCCTGCAGGAAGCGAGCGACCTCGCCCTGGTGTTGCGCGCCGGCGCGTTGCCCGCGCCGCTCACCATCGTCGAGGAGCGGTCGATCGGACCGTCGCTCGGCGCCGACTCGATCAAGGACGGGGTTCGCGCCGGGATCGTCGGCGTGGCGCTCGTGCTCCTGATCATGATCGGCTACTACCGGTTCTCGGGCGTCCTCGCCGTCGGCGCGCTGACGTTCTATTGCCTGTTCACGCTCGCCGGCCTCGCCGCGTTCGGCTTCACGCTGACCTTGCCGGGTCTCGCGGGCTTCGTGTTATCGATCGGCATCGCGGTGGACGCGAACGTGCTGATCTTCGAGCGCATTCGGGAGGAGCTGGTGCACGGCAAGTCGCTGCGGCTCGCCGTGGACGATGGCTTCAAGCACGCCATGAACGCGATCGTGGACTCGAACGTGAGCACCGCGCTCACCGCCTTTATTCTGTATCTCGTCGGGACGGGCCCCGTGAAGGGCTTCGCCATCACCCTGATCATCGGCATCGCCGCCTCGATGGTCTCGGCGATCTTCGTGGTGAAGACTCTCTTCCTCATCTGGCTGCAGCGGCGGCCGGCCATGACCACCCTGAGCGTCTGATGATCCGACTCTTCGCAAACGCCAACTACGACTTCATCAAGTGGCGCCGCTGGGCGTATTCGATCACCGCGGTGATCATGCTCGTGGGCGCCTTCGATCTGGCGATCCGCGGCCTCAACTACAGCATCGAGTTCACCGGCGGCACCCTGATGCAGGTCGAGACCAAGACGGCGATCGGGACGGGGCCCATCCGCGCGGCGCTCGATAACGTGGGCCTCCACGGCGCCGAGATTCAGACCTTCGGGTCCGACACCAGCTACGTGATTCGGGCTCGGGTCACGGCCGCGGCGGCCCAGAACGAAGACACGGCGGCGGTCGCCGCCGCGGTGGGACGCGCGCTCGACGCGAGCGTCGGCGCCGGCCAGTACAAGGTCGAGCGCACCGAGGTGGTGCGGCCCAAGGTCGGGAAAGAGTTGCAGGGCAAGGCCTTCCTCGCGATCATCCTGTCGTTCTTCGTCACCCTTATCTACCTGGCGGCGCGGTTTGAATGGCGCTTCGGCCTCGCGGCGGTGCTCGCCACGGCGCACGACGTGCTCGCCACGATCGCGTTCATCAGCCTGATGCATATCGAGGTGAGTCTGATTGTCGTGGGCGCGGTGCTCACCGTCGTCGGCTACTCGCTGAACGACACGATCATCATCTTCGACCGCGTCCGCGAGAATCTGCACAAGTACCGGCGCCAGAACCTGTACGAGATCCTGAACCTCTCGATCAACGAGACCCTGCCGCGGTCGGTGCTGACGCACGGGACGACGATCGCGACGACCCTGGCGCTCCTGCTCCTCGCGGGCGAGGTGATCCGGCCGTTCGCGTGGGTGATGTCGTTCGGTATTTTCACCGGCACGTTCTCGTCGATCTATATCGCCGCACCGATCCTCTTGCTCATCGAGAAGCGGTGGCCGGGGCAGGATGCCCGCGGCGCGCGCGCGCTCGGGGCACGAGCCCCGAGCGCCGGCCCGGCGATCCCGGCCGCGCCCAAGGCGCCGGCGCCCATCCCGCCGCGGGTTCCCGCCCGGTAACGTGTTGGTCGACGCCCACTGCCACCTCGGAGACCGGGCGTTCGAGGCGGATCGAGACGCGGTCTTGGACCGGGCGCGGGCCGCCGGCGTCGGGCACGTCGTCGTGATCGGTGAGTCCTTGGCGGGCAGCGAGCGGGCGGTCGCGCTCGTGCGCGGGGCGACGCGGGGCGGGCTGTCGGCGACCGCGGGCGTGCACCCGCACGAGGCGTCGAGCTGGTCGGCAGAGGTCGCGGCCCGGCTGCGCGATCTGCTGGCGGCGCCGGAGGTCGTGGCGGTCGGGGAGACGGGTCTCGACTATCACTACGACCACTCGCCGCGCGACGCGCAGCGGCGTTCGTTCGAAGCGCATCTCGGCCTCGCAGCCGAGCTCGGCAAGCCGGTCGTGGTGCATGCGCGCGAGGCCGACGCCGACATGGCCGCGATGTTGCGGGCGTGGGCAGGGCCGAAGGGAGCCGTGGTGCTGCACAGCTTTTCCTCGGGTGCGGACGTCTGGGAGGCGGGGATGGCGATCGAAGCCTACTTCTCGTTCAGCGGCATGATCACCTTCAAGAACTGGACGCCCGTGGTCCCGCTCACCGCCTACCCGCCCAACCGCCTGTTGCTAGAGACCGACTCCCCCTTCCTCGCCCCCGTGCCCCATCGCGGCCAGCGCAACGAGCCCGCGTACGTGCGCGAGGTCGCGGCGCGTGCCGCGACGTTCTGCGGCGAGTCGCTCGACACGCTCGCGCAGCGGACCACCGACAACGCGCGGGCATGCTTCGGGTCGCGCCTCGAGGCTCTGCTATGACCGACATCGAGATCGCTCAAGCGGCCAAACTGCGACCGATCGCCGACGTCGCCGCCGAGCTGGGCCTGGCGGACGACGAGGTCGAGCTGTACGGCAGGTACAAGGCGAAGATCTCGCTGCGTGCCCTCGCGGTGCGCAAGCCGAAGGGCCGCCTCGTGCTCGTCACCGGCATCAGTCCCACGCCGGCGGGGGAAGGGAAGTCCACGGTCACGGTGGGCGTCACGCAGGCGCTGCGCCGGCTCGGCAAGAACGCGATCCTGTGCATGCGCGAGCCGTCGCTCGGGCCCGTGTTCGGCGTGAAGGGCGGCGCGGCGGGCGGTGGCTACGCCCAGGTTGTGCCGATGGAGGACATCAATCTCCATTTCACCGGCGACTTCCACGCCATCGCCGCCGCGCACAACCTGCTCTCGGCGATGCTCGACGCACACTTGCACCACGGCAACGCGTCCGGCCTCGACGTGCGCCGCATCACCTGGCCCCGCACCATCGACATGAACGACCGCGCCCTGCGCCATATCGTGGTCGGCTTGGGGGGCATCACCGCCGGCCCGTCGCGCGAGGACCACTACGTCATCATCCCCGGCTCCGAAGTCATGGCGATCATGGCGCTCGCGACGGGGATCGCGGACCTCGAGGCACGTCTGGCACGCATCGTGGTGGGCTTCAACTATGCGAAGACCGCCGTGCGCGCCAGCGATCTCAAGGTGCAAGGCGCGATGACCCTGCTGTTGAAGGACGCGCTCAACCCGAACCTGGTGCAGACGCTCGAGGGGGGCCCCGCGCTCGTGCACTGCGGCCCGTTCGGGAACATCGCCCACGGCTGCAACTCCGTCGTCGCGACCAAATTGGGCCTCGCGCTCTCTGATGTGGTATTGACCGAAGCGGGGTTCGGTGCGGACCTGGGCGCCGAGAAGTTCTTCGACATCAAATGCCGCCTGGCGGGGCTCGAGCCGCAGGCCGCGATCATCGTGGCCACGGTCCGCGCGCTCAAGATGCACGGCGGCGTGAAGAAAGATCAGCTAGGGGTAGCGGACCCCGCCGCCGTGCGGCGGGGGAGCGAGAACTTGCAACGTCACATCCGCAACGTGAAGCAGTTCGGCGTGCCCGCGCTCGTGGCGCTGAACCGGTTCACGGGCGACACGCCCGCCGAAGTGGAGGCGGTGCGCACCGCCTGCGCCGCGGAGGGCGTCGAGCTGGTGTTGTGCGAGGTGTGGGAGAAGGGCGGGGAGGGCGGCGTGGCGGTCGCCGAGGCGCTCCTCAAGGTGCTCGATGGCACGAAGTCCGCCTTCAAGCCGCTGTACGACGCGAAGCTCTCGATCAAAGAAAAGATCGACACGATCGCCCGCAAGATTTACGGCGCCGACGGCGTGCGCTACACGCCGGGAGCGGAGCGCGCCCTCGAGCTGATCCCGGCGCTGGGGCTCGCGGAGGCACCCGTGTGCATGGCGAAGACGCAGTACTCGTTTTCGGATGACCCGACGAAGCTGGGCGCCCCGACGGGGTTCACGCTGAACGTGCGAGACGTCATCCCGTCGGCGGGTGCGGGCTTCGTTGTGGCGCTGGCGGGCGACATCATGACCATGCCGGGCCTCGGCAAGAGCCCGGCGGCGGAGCGCATCCGCCTTCATCCCGACGGTACCATCGAAGGATTGTTCTAATGCGAAAGGCGAAAGGACTGGGCGTCGTGTCGACGGACGCCGCCCCCAAGGCGATCGGCCCCTACAGTCAGGCGATCACGACCGACGGCCTCGTGTTCACGGCGGGCCAAGTCGCGCTCGACCCCGAGAGCGGTGAGCTGGTGGGCACATCGACGGCGCAGCAGACGGAGCAGGTCTTCAAGAACTTGCAGGCGGTCCTGGCCGCGGCCGGGACGAGCCTCGGCAACGTCGTGAAGACCACCGTGTACCTGGCCGACATGGCCGACTTCGCGCAAATGAACGAGGTGTACGCGAGGCACTTCGGCACACACAAGCCGGCGCGCTCGACGGTGCAGGCGGCGGGCCTGCCGAAAGCGGCGCGCGTCGAGATCGACGTGATCGCGGTGAAGGGATAAGACGCTGTCTCATTACGGGGGCGGATCGGGCCTGGTGGCCTGAGCAGTCTTCAAAACTGTTTGGGGCTCGAATGAGCCTCGGTGGGTTCGATTCCCACACGCTCCCGCCACGCCTAGTTGACTTCTCACCCCCCCATTCACAATCGTAGGACCGGACCTCGACCGAGGAGGCACGGTGGTATCCTCGACGCAATGGGCGCGGGTGCGTCCTGATACAGGCGCCAAGCTACGGCAGGGTGCGTGGTACCGGGTGATGCGGCTCACCCCCGTGGAGGCTGTGCTGGACATCAACGGACGGCCCACGGCCGTTCCGCGACCGTCTTTACAGATCGTGGCGGCCCCGCCGACCCGCTGGACCGTCGTGCCACGCCCGCCCGGGGCCGGTGGACGGCTGCCGGCGACGTGGGGGCCGCGTTACGGCGTGTGTCCCAACTGTCGCGAGCGCGCCCGACTCGAGGCCCGCGCCAGCAGCATGCGCTGTCCGAAGTGCAACGGGCATTTCGACATCGGTTGGGAAGAGATCTAGACCCCTTGCGGCCGGATGGCGGGTGCCCCCTATTGTGCACCCGCGCCCGCCGACCGACTCCCAAGGAGTTGTGATGACTGCCACCCTCTTCGCTCGGCTGCAGGCGGACGTCGACCTCAAAATCCGCCGCGGCGCCTGGTATCGAGTCCTCGATCTGGGCGACCTCGAAGCCGTCATCGAAGTCAATAAACGACCCATGACGGTCCTTCGGGCCATGCTCGAGATTCAAAAGCGGCCCCCGCTGCGCTGGACGGTCGTTCCGCACCCGAAGCACAGCCGCAGGCCCGTGCTGGGCGTCGAGTACGGCGTCTGCCCCAGCTGCCGCACCCGCGCCCCGCTGCCGAAAAAGGCGCGCGAGCTGCGCTGCCCTCGCTGCAAGCAAGAGTACGAGGTGAATTGGGGGGAAGCGTATCTGAAGCGGATGTGAAGTAGCGTATATTCTCCCCGCTTGCGTCACGCCCACATCATCCTCAACCCCGCAGCCGGTCGGGGCGCGTCGCTCCGCGCCCTCGATCCGGTGTGCCGCGCGCTACGCGCGCAGGGCTGGGCGATGGACGTCGAACGCACCGAGCGGCCCGGCCACGGCGTGGCGCTCGCGGCGCAGGCGGCGCAGCGGGGCGCCCGCCACGTCATCGCGGTCGGCGGCGACGGGACGGTACACGAAGTGGCGAACGGACTCCTCTCAGTGGGCTCCGATGCGGCTCTGGGCGTTGTCCCGATCGGCTCGGGGAACGACTTCGCGAAGCTCGTCGGCGTGTATCGGCACGATCCCGCGCGGGCGGTCGCGCGGCTCGTGACGGCTGAGGTGCGGCGCTTCGACGCGGGTCGCGTCTTGGACGAGTGGTTCGTGAACAGCATGGGCTTCGGGTTTGGCCCGGCGGTCGTGCGTACTCGCAACGCCATGCCCGGCCTCCGCGGCTTCCTGTCTTACCTCGTGCCGGTGCTCCGGACGTTCGCCACGTTTCGGCCGCCGCTCTTCGAGGTGCGCGCGACCGGATTCGCCGAGCGCGGGTACATGATGATGGTCGAAGTGTGCAACGGCACGACGGCCGGGGGCAGCTACCGGTTCGCCCCCGACGCCGATCCTGCCGACGGAAAGCTGGATGTCTGTCTGATTCGCCGCGTGTCGTTGCCGCGCTTCTTGCTGGCCATCCCGCGGGTGATGCGCGGCACGCACGGCCGGATGCGCGAAGTGGCGATGGTCCGGACCGCGGAGCTCGTGATTCGCTCGCCCGAGGGGCCGCTGCTCCTCCACCTGGACGGCGAGCTGCGCGAGCCGGGAGTCAACGAGTGCACGGTGAAGGTGACACGGGGGAAACTCAACGTGTTGGTAGCAAGATGAAGGTTGGAACGTTGGACGGTTGGAATGTCACGTCGGCGGCGCTGCTGATGTGTGCACTTTCCATCCTTCCAACCGTCCAACTTGCGGCCCAGGATACGTCGCGCGTCAATCAACCGGCGGCGCTCCTGGTCCGCCCCGACACGTCCCACCAAGTCCGCCCCATGGGCGCCTTCTGGCGCTCGCTGGCGATTCCGGGGTGGGGGCAAGCGGTCACCGGCCGCCACACGACCGGCGCCGTCTTCGTGGTCTGGGAGGGCGTGACGGCGATGATGACGCTCAAGGCGCAGCAGGAAGCGAACTACTTTCAGCAGATCGGCTCGCCCAACCTCAAGTTGAAGCGCCAGGAAGTCCAGGACTGGCTCGTCCTCTGGGTCTTCAATCATCTCTTCTCCGGCGCGGAGGCGTACGTCTCCGCGCACCTGCAGGATTTCCCCGCCGATCTGAAGATTCAGGCGTTCCCGCGCGGCATCGGGATCAGCCTGCCGCTGCGGTGAACCCCGCGCCGCTGGGCGTCTTCGACTCCGGCATCGGCGGGCTCACGGTGGCCCGCGCGCTGTTCGAGCGCCTGCCGCGCGAGTCGGTCATCTATTTCGGCGACACGGCACGCGTGCCGTACGGACCGAAATCGCCCGACACGGTGCGACGCTACAGCGCCGAGATTCTTGCCTACCTGCTGACCCGCGGCGTGAAAGCCGTGGTCGTCGCGTGCAATACGAGCACCGCCCACGCGCTAACGTCTCTCAAGGAGCACTCGCCAGTTCCCGTGGTGGGCGTAATCGATCCCGGGGCGCGGGCCGCCGTCGGCGCGACGCAGAGCGGGACGATCGGCGTGATCGGCACCGCGGGTACGATCGCCAGCGGGGCCTACGAGCGGGCCATCAAGGCGTTGCGCCCCGATGCGCGCGTCCACGTGCAGGCGTGCCCGCTGTTCGTGCCTCTAGTAGAGGAAGGGTGGTTCGATCATCCGGCCACCGAGCTGATCGCCCGCGAGTACCTGGAGCCCCTGAAGCAGGCCGGCGTGGACGTGCTGGTGCTCGGCTGTACGCACTACCCGCTGCTGAAGGCCCTGCTCGCGCGCGTCATGGGACCCGGAGTGAAGCTAGTGGACTCCGCGGAAGAAACCGCCAAGGTCGTCGCGGCGGAGCTCGAGGCCCGGGGACTCCTCGCTGCCGGTGGGAGCCACGAGCATCGCTTTGTCGTGTCGGACGACGAGCCGCACTTCCGGAAGGTCGGGGCGCGGTTTCTCGGCGAGAAGATCAAGCTGGTGGAAGTCGTCCCGCTGTGAATTGTTTGAGCTCCACCCCTTCCTTTGTTAGTACCGCATACCGCCCGCCATCGAGAAACGCCCCCGGATTCAGGTAGGCCCTCCCATCGGGCAGCGTGTCGACGACGGGTCGGTGGGTGTGGGCCATGATGACGAGCGAGAGGTCGGGGCGGCGCGTCAGCAGGTCCGCGGCCCACTTGCGCTGCGCCGCCGAGGCGCGGTCGAGCACGGCGCGGTCGCGGGTGGTGTCCGCGAGGTGGCGCGAAAAGAGATCGGCGATCCAAAAGCCGATCGTGGGATGTAGCAGCCGAAACAGCGCGATGGTGATGGGGTGACGTGTGACGCGGTGCATCAAGGCCCCGCTCCAGTGTTGCTCCGTCAGGCCGTCGCCGTGCACGACGAACGCCCGCCGCCCCGCGAGCTCCAGCTCTGTGTCTCCGCCGTAGAACGCGATGCCGAGGTCCTTGCGCAGAAAGTCGCCGCCCCAGCGGTCGTGGTTGCCGCCCACGAACGTGATCGGAATGCCGCGCGCGCGCACCGCCTGCAGCTTCGCGACGCTGGCGAAATGCTTGCGCGGAATGACGGCGCGATACTCGAACCAGAAGTCGAACAGATCGCCGTTGATCAGCAGGTGGTCGCCCGGCTGGGGCACCTGGTCCAGAAACGCGTGGAAGGCGGCCTCGGTGGCCGGCGGCACCTGGCCGAGATGTGCGTCGGCGACGACGATGACTCTCCCGGGTGCTGGCACGGCCCCAAGCTAGGATGGCGGCCCCCGGGCGCAAGGCCGGGGAGCGCCTTAGATTGTCCCAAGTTATGACGGCCACCCGTCACCCGACCCCGACCCGTCCTCCCGCCGCGGCACCGGCCTATCCGGCGCCCCGGCAGTCCGCGGACGGGCGCAACCCGGGCACGCCGCTCGATCTCGACGCGGTGTTGGCGCTGCGCGTGAACCGCAGCGCTGTCGAACGCCGCGCCGCCACGATTCCCACGCGCCGCACCGTCAAGAAGGAATGGCAGGCGGCGTGGCTGCTCCGCGCCATCACCTGCATGGATCTGACGACGCTCCAGGGCGACGATACGCCCGGCAACGTCGTGCGGCTCTGCGCCAAGGCGCGGCGGCCGATCCGCCCCGACCTGGTCGAGGCGCTCGGTGTCGCGCATCTGGACATCAAGGTCGGCGCGGTCTGCGTCTATCACGCGCTCGTGCCGACGGCAGTCAAGGCCCTCGCCGGATCGGAGATCCCTGTCGCGGCCGTCTCGACCGGGTTCCCGGCGGGCCTGAACCCGATCGCGCAGCGTTTGGAGGAAATACGGGCGTCCGTCGCGGCCGGCGCCGAGGAAATCGACATCGTCATCACGCGCGCGCACGTCCTCACCGGGCATTGGGAGGCGCTGTACGACGAAGTCCGCGCCTTCCGCGAGGCGTGTGGGCCGGCGCACATGAAGGCGATCCTCGCGACCGGCGAGCTCGCGACGCTCACGAACGTCGCGCGCGCCAGCATGGTCGCGATGATGGCGGGGGCGGACTTCATCAAGACGTCTACGGGTAAGGAACCCGTGAACGCCGTGCTGCCCGTGGGCGTCGTGATGACCAGGATGATCCGCGAGTACGAGGGCCGGACCGGGGTGGCGGTCGGCTTCAAGCCGGCCGGAGGAATCCGCACCGCGAAGCAGGCGCTCGACTGGCTGATCCTTATGAAGGAAGAGCTGGGGGACCGCTGGCTCAAACCGGCATTGTTCCGCCTCGGCGCGAGCGCGCTGCTCACGGATATCGAGCGTCAGCTCGAGCACTTCGTGACCGGACGCTACTCGGCCGCGTACCGTCACCCGATGGTGTGACATGACGACCGTCGCCAAGCTGTTCGAGACGATGGACTACGGTCCCGCGCCCGAAAGCGCCGCCCCCGCGCTCGAGTGGATCCAGCAGCACGACGGCGGGAAACTGAGCCACTACATCGGCGGTCAGTGGGTGGCACCGGCCGAGGGCCAGTACTTCGAGACGATCAACCCCGCTACGACCCAAGTCCTCGCGCGTGTGGCCCAGGGCGGCAAGGCCGATATCGATGCGGCGGTGGCCGCCGCGCGCGCTGCCGCGCCGGGGTGGGCGGCACTCGCGCCGCACGCGCGCGCCCGCTACCTGTACGCCATCGCCCGCGAAGTACAGCGCCACGCGCGGCTCCTCGCCGTGCTCGAGAGCCTCGACAACGGCAAGCCGATCCGCGAAACGCGCGATCTCGATATCCCCCTCGTCGCCCGGCATTTCTACCATCACGCGGGCTGGGCCCAGCTGCTCGCCACCGAATTCGCGGGTTACCAACCGATCGGCGTCGTCGGACAGATCGTGCCGTGGAACTTCCCGCTCCTGATGGTGGCATGGAAAGTCGCGCCGGCCCTCGCGGCGGGAAACACGATCATCATGAAGCCCGCCGAGTTCACGCCGCTCACCGCGCTCTGCTTCGCCGAGCTGACGCGCGAGGTGGGGCTGCCGCCGGGCGTCTTCAACGTGGTGACGGGCGACGGAGCGACGGGGAAGCACCTGGTCGAGCACCCCGACGTGAACAAGATCGCGTTCACCGGCTCGACCGAAGTGGGGCGCATCATCCGCAAGGCGACGGCCGGGACCGGGAAGAAGCTGACGCTCGAGCTGGGCGGCAAGAGTCCGTTCATCGTGTTCGACGACGCCGATCTCGACAGCGTGGTCGAGGGCGTCGTGGACGCCATCTGGTTCAATCAGGGCCAAGTCTGCTGTGCCGGCTCGCGCTTGCTCGTGCACGAAGGGAT
>Ga0193712_1000053_pt1 | contig 17300 bp, 18 predicted proteins | sample H3a1metaG_FD_143053 | JGI IMG/M metagenome (GOLD analysis project Ga0193712, IMG submission 143053) | Soil microbial communities from a riparian zone of the East river system, Colorado, United States - H3a1 | ecosystem: Environmental > Terrestrial > Soil > Riparian zone | place: USA: East River... | reverse complement strand
ACAGCGCATCGTTCGGGGAGTAGCTGCGGATGTCCCGCTTCTCCAGGACGACATCCGGGTTGTTGCCGTGCTGAGCGAGATTCTGCTCGCGTCCGCCGACGAGACTGTCGATCGCGCGCACCGAAAAGCCCTGCTCGATGAGCACATCGACCATGTGGCTGCCGATGAAACCGGCGCCACCCGTCACGACCGCGATCGGTCGGGTGGTCATGCGGCCTTGAGGGATTTCAGGCGCCGGACGTTGAAGTAGAAGGTATCGTCCATGCTGTTCGGGAGCTTGCCGGCCTTGAAGGCGGCGCAGAGGTCCCGCACGGCATTTTCGATGCTGTGCTTCGGCTTGAAGCCCAGCGCGCGCTGAATCTTGTCCGAGTTCACATGGTAGGAACGGATGTCGTCCGTCGGTGTGGTGACGATCGGAATGTCGCCCTTTTCCGGAAAAACCTCCTGCACCACGCGCTTGACGGTCTGGGCGATATCCATGATCGACATGTTCTGGAAGCCGGCATTGAAGATCTCCCCGGCGATCCTGTCATCGGGCAGCGTGAGCAGGAGCTTGTACAGATCGACCATATCCTGCACGTGCAGGTTGGGACGTTTCTGCGAGCCGCCGAACACGGTGATTTTCCCCTTGTTGATGGCGTGATTGGTCAGGATATTCACCGAGAGATCCATGCGCTGGCGCGGCGCAAAGCCGCACAAGGTCGCCGGCCTGATCGTCACGCATACGAAACCGGGCGATTGGTGCTTGAAAAGACGGGGCTCGCACATGCCCTTGTACTTGTTGTAGAGCGTGAGGGGCACGAGCGGGTGCTCCTCGGTCACGTCCGGCGCGTCCGACACCCCGTACACCGAGCTCGAGGAGGCGTAGATAAAACGCTTCACCCCCGCTTGCTTCGCTGCGATCACCATCGGCTCGAAGGCGTCGAGGTTGATCGAGGTCGAGAGTTTTTCATCCAGTTCGAAGCTCGCATCGTTGGAAATGCATGCCAGGTTGATGACCACCTCGATGCCTTTCAGCGCATCCAAGAGCTTCGCGCCGTCTCGTATGTCGCCCTTGACGACTTTGAGATTCGGGTTGTTTGTCGGCAGGAAGTGGTCGCCGAAGTACATGATGTCGTACACGGTGACCTTGTAGCCGAGGTCGAGCAGTTGCGGAGTCAGCAGGCTGCCGACATAGCCGGCGCCGCCGGTGACCAGAACGCTCTTGAACATAAGGCTCCCGCTGATTCGTGAAATGCGGTCGATTCAGGCTGCGGCGCGGGTGGCGATGCTGTAACCCGCCGTCTTTGCGTCTTTGTAGAACATCTCGACGGTCTCCAGCGAGTAGGCGTCGAGGTCTTTTCCCACGAGCGACAGTTTCTTGAGGATGTCGTTGGTCGCCGTGATGATGTGGCAGCCCACTTCGTTGGCCTGGAATATGTTGAGCAGCTCGCGAGGGCTCGCCCAGATCAGCTCGGCCTTCGATTTTTTCTTCATCGCCTCTACAGCCTCGGCCATGATCGGCATCGGATCGCGCCCTGTGTCGGCGATGCGTCCGGCAAACACGGAGATGATCGCCGGAGTTTCGGGTGCGAGCCGCTCGGTGACGCGCTCGACCTGGTCAACGGTCATCACCGCCGTCACGTTCAGCTGGACGCCCGAGCGGGAGAGGCGTTCCACCAGCGCCCCGCTGAACTCGCGCCGGGTGTTGGTCACGGGAATCTTGACGTAAATGTTCTTGCCCCAGGACGCGATCTCGTGCGCCTGCTTTTCCATTTCGCCGAATTCGTCGGCGAAGACCTCGAACGAGATCGGGCGGCCGCCAACCCCTTGAAGAGCCTGCAGGGCAAACGCCTTGTAGTCGGACACACCTGCTTTCCGCATGAGCGTTGGGTTGGTCGTGAAACCCCTTATGAAGGGATTTGCCGCCATTTCCTTGATGCCGGCCAGATCGGCTCCGTCGGCGAACAGTTTCACCTTCAGGTTGGCTATCGTCATCGCTTAGTCCTTGTTTTCCCTACGAACTCTCCGAGAATCCGGCGACTGGCATCGCCGAGTGATTTTACCGCTATATAAGGAGGCTCGGGGCGCTTTTCGCCGTAGCGGTAGTCGATGAAGAAATTCGCGCACCCCGCCGCTTGGCCGGCGGCGACGTCCCGCCACCGGTCGCCGACCATGAAGCTTCGCTCGAGGTCGATCCCGAATTCAAGAGCCGCCTGCAGCAACATTCCTGGTTTCGGTTTGCGGCAATCGCAGCCGTCGGCGTCACCGTGGTAGCAGACTTTGATGTCGTCGAGCGCCAAGTCCTGCTTCAGGCGTCGGTGCATAGCCTCCACGGTTTCGCGCTTGATCTTTCCGGTCGCGACGTCAGGCTGATTCGTGACTACGATATTCAGGAAGCCGGCATTGCGCAGCGACAAAAGCGCGTCAGGCACGCCAGCCAGGATCTTCATTTCCTCGGCCGACTCCGGCGCGCAAGGTTTCCCGTCTCGAATGATGGATTGGTTGATGACGCCATCGCGATCGAGAAAAACGGCGCGTCTCACCGAACTAACGGATCACCATTTGGTGGAGATCTGCTGCAGCGCCGGATGCGACACCAGGCAATGCCAGACCACCGCCTGGAATGCTTCGGTATGCGGAGTAACGCGCGAGGCCTCGACCGTCGGAACCACCACGACGCAATCGCCGACCTGTTTCGTGTAGCCGCCGTCGCGTCCCACCACGCCGAATATCTTCACGCCGCGCTGTTTCGCCTCTTTGAGTCCGGCCACGATATTTGCGCTGACGTTCTTTTCCAGATTTCCGCCCCCCACGGAGAAGACGAACACGGCATCGTCCTTGTTCGCTCTGCTCGTCTTGAGCCATGCCGCAAACACCGTGTCCCACCCTTCATCGTTCGTGCGCGCAGTAAGTTCGGAGACATTGTCCACCGGGGTATAGGCTTCGATACCGCAGAGCTTGCGAAAATCATTCACCGCGTGGCTGCAGTTTGCCGCGCTGCCACCCACGCCGAGGAAGAAAAGCCGCCCGCCCCGCTGACGCAAGGCAGCCAGCTCTTTTACCAAGCTCTCGACACCCGCAGCGTCGATCGATTGTGCAATCTTTACGACTTCGTCGAAGAACGTTTTGGAATGCATGTCTTTTTGTCCACGAAGGAGGGCGCCCGGCACAATTATAGTCGCTGCGACGATATGGAATCGCCGCTCGACTCAACCGCGTGCAGATTTGAACCAGCGTGCGGTTTCTGCGAGTCCCTCATCGAGGGCGCGGGGAGGCCGCCAATCGAGCACCCGGCGTGCCCTGGAGGAGTCGATTGCGAGATTGCCGGTCAAGCGCCCGATTTCTTCGCGACGGCCCGCGATCATTCCGGCGGCGCGCAAAAGGGCCGGCGGCGCGGGAAAGAGCCTTGCAGGGCGATCGAGTGCGCGGGCGATGCGCGACACCAGCTCGGGGGTTGAAACCGTCTCCTCGTCGCTCACTAGGAAGGGTCCGCGTGCCGCGGGGTGCTCCACACAGCGCGCGATTGCGTCGACGAGATTGCCCAGGTAGATCAGGCTGCGGCGGTTGCGCACGCTCGCGAAGGGCAGGGGCAGCCCCGAATCGACCCAGCCGAGCAAACGCAGAAAGTTGGCCTTGACCCCGGGTCCGTACACGAGAGGCGGCCGGATCAGCACGAGCTCCATTCCGCTTCGCTCGGCGATCCCCGTCAATGCGCGCTCGGCTTCAAGCTTGGAGCGGCCGTAGGAGTCCTCCGGCTTGAGCGCGTCTTCTTCACCGTACGTCCCACCGGCCGAGTCCTCCCCGTGCACCTTCACCGAACTCAGAAAAATAAAGCGGCGGACGAACCCGGCGGCGGCCTCGGCAAGCCTGACCGTCGCATCGGAATTGACGCGCCGCAGCTCCGCGTCGCTTGCGGTGCGATGCGCGATCGCGGCGAGATGCACGACGGTGTCGATGCCATCGAGGAGAGCGCCCCGATCGAAGCTTGCGGCGATGTCCGGGATCACGACTTGGTGCGAATCGGCTCGTGCGGCGCCTGGGGCGCTTGCTTTTCTCACCGCTGCGCGGATCTCGTGCCTGCGCGCGAGCAGCGCGCGGCACAGAGCCGTGCCGACGAAGCCCGATGCACCCGTTACGAGAATGCGCATGTTGAAAACCGCGGGGAAAAGCTGCTGCCTTCCCTCTTTGGAGCTACACGGGATTCTAGCAAGCCCCTACCTGCAGGGAGCGGCTGCCACTACAATACGCGCTTTATCGGAAAACAAGGTCGCGCGAGTGGCAATCTCCTTCTACCCCGTAATTCTCTCGGGCGGGTCAGGCAGCCGGCTCTGGCCCATGTCGCGGCGGCTTCTACCGAAGCAGTTCCTGCCTCTTGTTTCCGAACGAACCATGCTTCAGGACACGGTATTGCGGCTGAAAGGTGTCGGCGGCGCCAGCGCCCCGATCGTCGTTTCGAACGACGAACACCGGTTTCTCGTCGCAGAGCAGATGCGCGAAATCGGGGTGAAGCCCGAAGTTCAGATCCTGGAACCTGTCGGTCGCAACACGGCACCGGCGGTCGCCGTCGTGGCCCTCTACGTCCAGAGTCGCTACCCTGACGCGTGCATGCTCGTGCTGCCCTCCGATCACCTGATCCGTAACGTACCGGCGTTTCACGCGGCAATCGCAACGGCGCTCCCCCTCGCCGCGGGCGGTTCGCTCGTCACTTTCGGGATCACGCCGAGGGGGCCGGTCACGGGATACGGTTACATCGAGCGCGGCGATCCGGTTCGAGGAAGCGAGCGCAGCTTCCGCGTGCGGCGCTTCGTGGAAAAGCCCGACCTCGAGACGGCACGGCGCTATCTTTCGAGCGACCGGTTTTTCTGGAACAGCGGGATGTTCGCGCTCCGGCCCAAGCGCTTTCTCGAGGAGCTGCAGCGCTTCCGCCCCGAAATTCTGGCCGCGGCAAAGGCGGCGTGGGAGGCGGGCAAACGCGACCTCGATTTTCTGCGGCTGGATTCAGCTGCATTCACCGCCTGTCCGTCGGACTCCATCGACTATGCCGTGATGGAGCGCACCTCTGCAAGCGCGATGGTCCAGGCCGACATCGGCTGGAGCGACGTCGGCTCGTGGACGGCGCTTTGGGACGCCGGAGACAAGGATGTGGGCAACAACGTCGTGCGCGGCGACGTGGACGTGCGCGAAGCAAGCGGTTGCTATATTCGCGCCGAGCACCGCATGGTCGCGGCGCTGGGCGTGCACGATCTCGTGATCGTCGAGACCGATGACGCGGTCCTCGTGGCCGACAAGTCGCGCTCGGAGGAGGTCAAGGAAGTGGTCGAGACGCTCGCCCGGAAGTCACGGACCGAGCACGTTTCACATAGCCGGGTCTATCGGCCTTGGGGCTACTACGAGAGCATCGATGCAGGCGAGCGCTTTCAGGTCAAGCGCATCATGGTCAAGCCGGGCGAAGCGCTTTCGCTGCAGATGCACCACCATCGGGCGGAGCACTGGGTGGTGGTGTCGGGCACAGCGAGGGTGACGCGGGGCGACGAGGTAAAGCTTCTCTCGGAAAATGAATCCACCCATATCCCGATCGAGACCAAGCACCGGCTCGAAAACGTTGGAAAGGAGCCGCTCTTCCTCATAGAAGTCCAGTCGGGGAGCTACCTGGGCGAGGATGACATCGTGCGTTTCGAGGACCGGTATCACCGCGACTGAGGAGGAGACCCCGGCCCTCAGCGCGCGGCCATCTTCCCGACCTTGCGCCGCGTTCCGGAAAGAAGATAGCGGATCACGCTGCGCAGGTGCCAGAGGAAATATCTCATGTCCCGCCTGCTTTGGCGTCGCGCGAGATGCACGGCGGAGGCGCTCGGGACGAGCCGGATGTCGTAACCCGCCAGCCTGAGACGGGCACACAGATCCACATCCTCGTAATACAGATGATAGCGGGCGTCAAACCCGCCCACCGCGGCAAAAGCGTCCCTTCGAAGCAACATGAACATGCCGCCTACCCAGTCCGGGGAGATACTTTCCTCGCCGATTTCGTAATATCGCTTCGGCTCCGCTCCCAATGCCTTGCGGACCAGGCTTGAAAGGGTCGGAAACGGGCGGGCGCTGTCTTCGATCGCGCCATCGGGGCCGAGAATCAGAGGAGCGACCGCGCCGATGGCGGGGTTCTTCAGTTCCCTGACCAGTGCCGAAAAAGGATCCGAGGTTACGCGAATGTCGGGATTCAGCACACAGAAGAAGGTTCCGCCGGCAAGCTTGAATGCGGCGTTGTGATTGGTCGCAAAGCCCCGTGGGCTCGCGTTTCGGATCGTCTTAACCGGAAAAGGAAAGGAGGTGGGGTCGAATGGCAGTGCTTCCTCGATGTTGAGGGTGAGGATGACTTCGATTCCCGCCGGCCTGTGCGCACGCAGGTCATCGAAAAGTCGCGCAGCGAGCTCGGCGTGGCCATGGCTCACGATGGAAACCGATATCAGATCCGGAATGCCGGGCATGAGGGGTCCCCGGTCGCCTAGCGACGCAGCCTGACACAGAGCAACAGCGCCAGATTGCGCATCAAGCCCGGCATGAGGATGCCGTGGCGGAGGAGAGTCCGTCTTCGGCCGAACCAATTTCTGCCGGGCAAATTTACGAAGTCCTCGATCAAGGTTCGGTATTCGGGAGCAAGCGAAGCCTGGCAGCGCTCGGAGAGGGCCTCCGCCTGCCGGCGCAGCGCACCCATGTCCCAAAGTGCGAACCCGCCCGCGAGACGCACGAGAGAGGATTTCCAGTGATAGGGCCGGGCTCCGATGGCGTTGCGTGCGTGTTGGCGATAAGCCATAAGGGGCTCGTCGACGACGCCAAGGCGTCCGGCTGCGCAGGCCACCAGAGCAAGCCAATAATCATGCACAAGGGCTGCCTTCGGCATGGGCAGCGCAAGGTCGATCAGCGCTCGATTGAGCAGCGACGCACATCCGGTGATCGTATTCTTGATCAACAACCGCGGAAGATTCGTGTCCCTGGGATCAAAACCCGAATAGCGCCAGAACGAAGAATGCCGCTCGCGAAGCGCTTCGTCGACGACGGTGAGGTCGCTGTGCACCAGAAGGGGAGTGCCGGCGCCGTGGCGGCTCTCCAAGGCCTGCATCGCGCCAAGCAAAGTGCGTAATTTGTGAGGTGCCCACACGTCGTCTTGGTCGCTTAGCGCGGCGTACGGGGCCTTTGCTTCATGAAGAAGACAGGCGAAGTTTCCGACTGCTCCAAGATGGTCCGAGCCGCTCACGCGAACGATGCGATCCGGCCTCGAACGCCCGTAGTGCTCGATGATGGCCGGCGTCTCGTCCACCGATCCATCGTCCCGAACGAGTATCCGGAACGAAACCTTCTCCTGATTCAGTATCGATTCGATCTGGGGCCGGAGATAGCGCGCCCCATTGTAGGTGGCGAGGAGGACATCGATACTTGGAGCATCCATGTTTGGCCGCTCACCGCTCTGGGTAGTCAGTCGGCTTTCCAACCGTCTCAACCTGAACGGGACACCATATCCAGTTTGGGAAGCGGGAAGACAAGTGCGGCTTTCTTCGGTTTGTATTTGCGAAGAAAAAACTCCCTAAAATGCCAAGGCAGAACCAGGAAGAAATCCGGTTCGTCGGCGAACAGCTCGTTTTCCGGCCGGATCGGGATCAGCGACCCCGGCGTGAAGCAGCCGAATTTGTCCTCGTTCACTTCCCCGATCGCGTAGAGCTCGCCACCCGACAAGCCGCAATACTGCAGCAATACGTTGCCCTTGGTCGAAGCCCCCAGACCGGCGACGCGTTGACCGCTCGCCTTTGCCCGCGAGAAAAAAGCGCGCAATTCCTCCCGGCTGGCTGCGGCGCGGGCGGCGAATGCACGGTACGGTTCCGGACCGTCAAGGCCGGATTCCTTTTCCCCGTCCAGCAGCTTCTGCAATCCCGCGAATTCAGGGTAGTTTGAGGAAATCTTCGCAGTTGCAACGGAAAAGCTGCCTCCGTTTATCTCGTTGAATTCCACATCGACGATCCGCAGTCCGACTCGATCCGACATCCACTTGATCTGGGCGAGCGCGTAGTACTCCAGGTGCTCATGACAAACGGTATCGTAGGAATTCCGTTCGAGCATCAACGGCATGTAGCTCTGTTCGAATACCCACAAACCGTTGTTCTCAAGTATCTCGACCACCTCTCTCATGAATGCGAGAGGGTCTTCGAGATCGTAAAACATGGAAAACGAGGTCACGATCCTGGCTTTACGCCCCTGCATGGCATTCATGTAAGTCGCCGCGGAGAAGAACTCCGGAATGACCGTGGCTTTGTCGGGGTAATACCGGCGAAATTTATCGGCGGTCGGGTCGACGCCGACGAGGTCGCAGCGTGCGGTGGAATAGGCGCGCAAGGTGGTGCCATCGTTGCTTCCTATGTCCAAAGCGACTGGATTTCCGGACAGATCGGCGAGCCCGAGTATTTTTTGGATCTTTCCGTGGAGATGGCTGACCATGCTCTGGTTGAGGCCGGACCGGTACCCATAGTTGGTCCCGTACATCTCGACGTGATCATAAGAATGAGCGAGCTGAAGCAGCCCGCAGCAACCGGCCTCATCAATGCATTTGACGAGCTTCAGCGGCCCTTCGGTAACGCTTTGCTCCCGAGTCGCAGGGAAAACCCCGGTGAGAGCTTGCACACCAAGATCGAGAACCTCGAGGAGCTTGCCGTTTCCACAGATACGGCACTGCTTCAATCCCCTATACACGTGCGCTCCCTTTGCGGGGCCGCTTTTCACCTGGAGCCGGACTGGGCGAAAGAGCCTTGTAATCGGCGTCAACCATCATGTACACCAGTTCCTTGAAATCGATCGCGGGCCGCCAGCCCAGCCGCAGGCGAGCCTTTGTCGAGTCGCCGCGCAATTCGACGGCATCCACTTTGCGCTCCTGTTCAGGATCGACTACGACGTGTTTCCGGTAATCGAGTCCCAGACGGCCAAACGCAAGCTCGCACAGCTCTCTCACGGAATGCGTCTCGCCGCTCGCCAAAACGAAGTCGTCTGGCCCACGTTGTCCGAGCATGAGCCACATTGCGTGTACGACGTCCCCGGCAAAGCTCCAATCCCGTCGACCGTCGAGGTTTCCAAGAGCCAGAGAGTTTTCCAGTCCCGCCTTGATTCGGGCCGCGGTCGAGGTGATTTTGCGCGTCACATAATTCAATCCGCGTCTGGGACTTTCGTGGTTGAACAGGACTGCGGTGCAGGCGAATAGTCCGTGGTGTTCCCGGTAAGCTTCAACCATGTTTTGGGCGAACACCTTCGCCGCGCCATACGCGTTGCGGGGTCGCAGAGGGGTCAGCTCATTCTGGGGTGACTGCGCAGCTTTGGCGAACACCTCGCTGCTGGACGCCTGGCAGAAGCGCGTCTGAGGGGACTCGGTTCGTATGGCCTCCAGCAGGTGAACAACGGCAAGTCCATTGATGCGGGTCGTGGCCACGACATCGTCGAAAAGCTGAGCACTCGATGCGCGCGCCGCCAGGTTATAGAGATGATGCGGCCGGTATCGCTTGACCAGTGCGCGTATCGCCTCGCCGTCGGCAAGGTCCAGTGCGAGCACCTCGATCTCCTTTGGCGCGCCGACGAGCCTGGTCCTTTGCGCGCCGCGATGCGAGGTGCCGATGACTCGATAGCCCTTCGTCGCCAGCAATTCCGCGAGATAGGAACCGTCCTGGCCGAGCACCCCGGTAATCAGGGCTGTCTTGGTATCGCGTTCAGTCATGCGGCCGCCCCCAAACATAGTAGCGGCTGTGCGAGAGATCGTAGAAGCCCCCTTTGCGCCCACGCGCAAACAAGAACAAGTAGGCGAGGGCGAGGGAGTTCAAAAACCCCCCGGGCGTAAGCGCCACCAATGCGGCGAGCCAGCCCGAACGCGCCGCCCCCAACATGGGGCGGATCGAAGCCTGGTACTCCTTCCACGAGTACCAACCTTTGGCGCGCAACAGCAGCAGAGTGCCCAAGCTGCGCCAAGGCTCCCGTGGGGTGATTTTCACTCGCGCGGCCTCCGAAATGTATGAAAACGACCAGACGAGCGCCGGCCAGGTGAACATCCATACCTTGAAAGATCGAGACGTCCAGCTGGCTACTCCGTACCGGAGTCTCACCAGAGGCTCGCCTATAGCCACGACCGTACCGGTGAACGGGGCCTGGAAGATTACTCCGAAGTGAATGAATTCTGTTCCGTAGTAAGGGCGTCTCTCCCTTGCCATCCAAGCGGACCGTCGGACAATGGCGCCGCCGATGTATGTCAGATGCTGAGCGCACTCTGCGAAAAGTTTTTCAACGTCGCGCGCCTCGTACCGGCGTTCGCCGCTGAAGGGCAATCTGCGCTCGATCAGGATTTTGCTGAAATCATCCGAGCGGACCTCGACGTCGACGATCAGTACATCCGGATTCGTCCCGAGCAACCCGAGAACGCGTTTCACGGCACCGTCGACGAGAAGATCGTCATCGGACATCGGCCAGCAATATTCTCCGTGAGCAAGTTCGACCGCCTTGTCGAAATCGCCGTCGATTCCGGAGTTCGAGGACTGGGGACAATAGCGGATTTGAGGGAAGCGGAGCCGCTTGGCTTCAACGACTTGGGCCGTGTTGTCGGTGGACGCTCCGTCAACGACCACGACCTCGGTCGCCCCGGTCAATTGTTTGCCCATGTGCTCGAGCGTCTCGCCGATGAGCTTGGCCCGGTTTCTCGTCGCAATGCAAATCGACAAGCGCGGAGAGGTCATGGGCAGGGGTCGAAGATGCTCGACGATATTCAGGCCGGCGATTCGCCATAGACGCGAAGATGGGCCTTGGCGATTCTTGTCCACTCGCGATTCGTTCCGCCCGCAGGTTCTATCCGATGGCCCATCCTGGACTCCAGTGCGGCGCGCATGCACGCGACGTCTCCGGGCGGGCAATGGTGGACATTGTGTTTCGGGTCGTAGCCTTTCGCCGTCAAGGACGTAGTCACCAGAAAAACTCCCTGGACAGCTGCTGCCTGCAACGAGCTGTTCCAGTCGCCGCCCCCTTCGGTGAAAGGCAGGACGACTGCATCGGACACGGCCAATACGTTGGCAATTTCTTCAGCAGGCAAAAACCCCGTAACCGAAACCTTCCCGTCCCACGGCGCCTCTTTGCACTTATCGAGAATCAGCCGGTGATAGGGGTCGGTTTCCTGCAAAACGCAAATCAGGACCAGGCGATCCCGCTTGGGATCGGCAATCTCGAACAGGGCTTCCATCCCCTTGTGCGGGTAGGCGAAGCCGAAATACGACACGACCCGATCCTGTCCCGCGGCCAATTTGGCGTGCAAGTCGGCCCGCTCCCGCCCGGTCAGGCGCGCACGCGGGATCGACGATGCGCTGGGGACGAAGACAATCCGCCGGTTTGCCAGAAACCGGCGACACCAGCCGGCTGTCGAGTCGAGGTAGTTTGGGCGAACGACGACCACGGCGCCCGCTGTAAGGAGAAGGGGAAGGCTTCGCAATCCCATGGGCATGAACTCGTGCCAGGTCTGTACGACGCGGATACGCACCAGCTGCAGGAGCAGAGGAAAGATCCAAGGCAGCCAGCCGGACCGATATCCCTGGGTAGGCAACTGCAAGTGCACGATGTCGGGTTTCCATTTGAACGCGGCTCGCAGCGCGCCGAACGCGTTCCGCAAACTCCATCCTCGAATTCGAATCATTTCGATGCCGGGCTCCTCCTCCGGCTCGTGCCCGCCGATCAAAACTCCGACACGGACCTTGCCGGAATCCCTCAGAGCCCGCGCGAGCCCGGCCGTGTAGTCTCCCACTCCGCAGCGCATGGGTGGATAGGATCCGGTGACCAGGAGGACTTTGATCAAGGTGAGGCCGGAAGGCTTGAATGATGGGTGACCTATCATCCCAGCCGTGCTTTAGCCCGTCTTCTGCAGCGCGAGCCACGCAAACGTGTAACTGCGGTCGAAAAACGTGATGGGTCTCTGGTCCGCATCGAGGTTTATCGCGCCGTGCGGGCTCAATCCATAGGTCCTTGCGGCACGTATCAGTTCCTCGACTTCGCTTTTCGAGAAGATTCTCCAGTCCATTCCGAACATTCGGATTCCCTCGGTGCTTATCTTTTCCGGCCAGTAATCGAAGGAGGCTACAAAATATCCTCCAGGCCTGAGGAGCCTGCCAACTTCCTCGAATAACGCGCGCGGACGATAGCCGTGCTCGATGACGGATATGGCCGTGATCAGCGAGAAGGAATCGCTCGCAAATGGTGTTTTCAGAAAGTCGCTAACTCTATACTGGATCTTGTCGGCGTACGGCATGTTCCTGACCGCGGGGTTCAGGTCCACGCCGCTCAAGTTCGTGAACCCGAGCCGATGCAAGACTATTGGAATCTCGGAGGCGAAAGCGCCGATATCCAGAATCGGTTCATTCATCGGGACATGCTTGACGGAGAAGTCCGCCGTCTGCAGGACGTCCCAGCTCTTTACGGCATCGCCAATCTGCTGCCGGGTCAGCGACCTCATTCTGCGAAGCAATTTCGCAAGGTAGTTCGTTCGCCACGCCAGGCCGCGCGAAACGAGACTTGCCCGCGCCTCGGCGATTTGCGAATGCGTGCGAAGCACTAGAGCAGTCATTTGCGCAAGAGATCGGACAGATCGTTGAAATATCGACGCCACCAGGGGAAACCGCTTATTCGGAAATCTTCGCTGACGTAGACCTCGTTAGGGGGAATCGTCCTCCACAGGACATAGTTGATGTTCTTCATGTAAGACCGGTATTTCTCGTCGTCAAACAGGTTCTCGATGATCATCACTCGTGGCCTGTATCGTGGCATGCTCAAACCATCGAGGACTTCAAGCTCCCACCCCTCCACGTCAACCGATAGGATATCAATACGATCAACGCCGGATGCGTGACTTTTTAGGATCGTATCCAGGCGTCTCAGGTTTACCTTGATCGTTTTCGTGTCCAGATTGTTCTTGAGCGCGGCGTACGAGTCCTTGATGGCAATGGAGGAAAAGGATTCATACGAGACTCGCCCCTTCTTGTATTCGGCTCCGTGTGAATCCACGACAACGAAGTCGATATTGTCTTCGTCACGAGCACCACACGCATACTCGTAGATTTCATGCCCCTTCGCCCGGTGGGCTTCACAATAGATGGGGTTGGGCTCGATGGCGATGACGCGCCAACCAAGGGATCGATAAAGCGCACCAATTGAGAGATAGTCGGGTCCGGCCGCGCCCACGTCAACGAATAGTCGACCGGGCTCAACACCCGGGAAGAATCTCCGACGGACGATTTTATCTACGTCGCCTTCGGCCCTGTTCTTTCTATCCATCATTGATTCCAGGTCTTCTGTTCAAGTGCGAATATCAATCATTTGCCGAACCACACTTCGTACCTGCCTAGCGGACAACGCAGCAACCGCGGTCGCAAGCAACCAGATCAAACCTACAGCAACAAGCGTTGCAACCATCGGCTGACCGGGTTCCAGCGCGGCACGACCAATTCCCGCAATCGCCAAGGCTGCCACAAGGGGGGGCAACACGTCGAACTTGACCCAGTTCGCCGTCTCCCCCGGAAGCAGGTATTTGTGAGTAAGCGGAAGAGCGATCAGAAGATACAGTCCGTTCATAATCCCCCAAGCCGCTGCCCCGCCCGTTACCCCGTATTGAGACACTGCGAGAATCATCGCAGGAACAAGGACTGCGACCAAGCACACGCTGATGTAGAGGCCGATTTTTGTATTTCCGTAAGCGAGCTGCAGGGCGAACGGAATGTTCATCAGCCCGTTGAGGCAATTGCCGACCACGAGCAAACCTGCGATCGGTGCGATTGTTTTTGAGACCGATGAATCTCGCAACCACAACAAGGCGATCTCATGGGAAAAAAAGCCGATAGTCACCGCGAGCGGCAGGATCAGGACCGACATCACCTGTGCGGCGCTGTGGTAGCACAGGCGCATCGAGACCTTGTCGCTGCCGCGGGCCAGCGCGGAAAGTCTCGGAAAGTACGCATTGAATACGGGTGTAGTCATCACGTAGAGGCCTCTCGCCAGCGTTGCGGCCAAGCTGTAGTGGCCGAACGACTCCAGGCTAAGGAGGCGGCTGAGCACCAGCTTGTCGAGATGGGTCAATAGAAAACCGGCCACCGATATCCCGCCCATCCCCAGAGAGAAACGCCATTTGTCCTTCATGACCCCAATCCTCACCCGTCGGCCCCCTCGGGGGACTGCGAGGCATCCCCAGAATTGATAACGAGCGACCCCCAGCTGAATCAGGAGGATGAACGCTTGCCAGGAAAGAAGACTTGCAACCGATCGCGGGCCGAGCCAGAGAAACAACAATCCCCCGAGGTTGCTCAGCGCACTGAAGGGAATGGTAATCAGATTGAGCGTGACCTGTCGCTGCATTCCGACCAAGCCGTTTTGATAGAAGGAAACGGGCCACTGCAGACAAACAAGCAGGCCAAACAGTCTGGCAGAGTCGGTCAGGTCGTTCTGTGGGATGCTTCCCGGATTTAGCCAAGTACTCGCGATATAGGGAGTCGCAAAATACATGACGATCCCCGTCGCGAAACCGAGGGCCCAATACCAACGCTGAGCCGTTGCAGCGAATTCGCCGAGCTCGCGGATATCGGCCGCGCTTGCTTTGGGCGAAAGGCGCGCGACTTCGCGGTTCACCGTGGTGGCAAAACCAAAATCAAGTATCTGCAGAGTCCCCTGCAGTACGACATAGAAGGCGATCAGGGCATAACCTTCTATCCCCAGCAATTTGATAAAGAACGGGGTACAAATAATTGCCAGCAGCAGGGACCAAATTTGTCCGGCGATGTTCGCGGCGACATTGAACCTCACCCGGCTCATTGGTTCCATTTCACCCAAATGTCAGGGGGCATCGCGCTTGGCGGCTTCCAGTTCCGCTTTTTCCCCCAACATCGCATGACAGGCTTCAAGGCTGGCCTCCCACCGGGGCAGCGCGACGCCGAAGCGTCGGAGCAGTTTTTCGTTCGACAAGCGAGAATTTCCTGGGCGACGCGCCGGCGTCGGATACTCGCTTGACGCGATCGGCACAATGCGGGCCGGAGAATCGGGCCGTTCGAGCCGAGCGATCTCCCTTGCGAAGCCGTGCCAGGACGTGGATCCCGAGGCCGTAGCGTGATAGATGCCGCGCGCCTCTCCAAGTGCAGTGGCACCATGACGCCGAAGAAGTTCTGCGGTCACCTCCGCGAGCTCCCGGGCGGAGGTCGGAGCTCCGATCTGATCGGATACCACGCGTATCTCTTTTTTTTCCTGAAGCAAGCGCCGGATAGTAAGAAGGAAATTGTTGCCACGCGCCGAGTACACCCAGCTCGTGCGCAGTATCAAATGAGCGCCGCCGATGTCATGAATCGCCTGCTCTCCCACGAGCTTGCTGCGGCCGTAAGCGTTGAGGGGATTAGGGCGGTCCTCCTCGACGTATGGCGTATCTTTCATCCCGTCAAAGATGTAATCGGTCGAATAGTGAATGAGCAATGCTTGGGCACGTCTTGCCTCCTCGGCCAGGATTGCCACCGCTACAGCATTGATCGCGTGTGCAGCATCCGGTTCGCTTTCCGCGCGGTCGACTGCCGTATAGGCTGCGGCATTGATCAGCACTTCGGGTCGTACCGAGCGAACGACCGAGACGATTTGATCGGGAACTGCGAGGTCCAGACCCCTCCGGTCAAAAGCGATGACTTCGCCGAGCGGTTCAAGGGCACGCGCGAGTTCCCAACCGACCTGCCCGTTTTTCCCGGTCAGCAGAATCTTCACTGAAACACTTCGGCGTCCCGCAGCCGCGTCCCAGCGGCGTCCTTGGCCGATAGTGCGGGCGTCCCGGGGAGGGGCCAGTCGATGCGAAGTTCCGGGTCGTTCCATAGGATGCAGCGCTCGTGTTCGGGGGCGTAGTAGTCCGTAGCTTTATAGAGCACTTCGGCAAATTCACTCAGCACGCAAAAGCCGTGCGCAAAGCCCACCGGGATCCAGAGCATCTTCTGGGATTCCGCATTCAGGCGAACCCCCTCTCCCCGGCCAAAAGTGGGTGAGCTGCGGCGGATGTCCACAGCAACGTCGAAGATTTCGCCGGAGACGACGCGGATGAGCTTGCCTTGCGGCTGGCGGATCTGATAGTGCAGCCCGCGCAGCACGCCTCGTCCCGAGCGGGAGTGATTGTCCTGGACGAAGCGAGCATGGATTCCCGCGCGCTCGAACTCCAGTTCGTTCCAGCTCTCGAAGAAGAACCCGCGCGCATCGCCGAACACGCGGGGCTCGAGGAGCAACACTTCAGAGAGTCCGGTCTGCGTGACCTTCATTTGTCGCGTGGGCCGTCCCGCAGCAGCGATAGCAGGTAGTTCCCGTAGCCGCTGTTCCTGAGTGGCGCCGCCAGCGCCTCGAGCTGCGCGTCGTTGATCCACTTCTTGTGCCAGGCGATCTCTTCGGGGCAGCCGATCTTTAGACCCTGCCGCCGCTCCAGCGTCTCGATGAAATGACTGGCTTCGAGCAGCGATTCATAGGTGCCGGTGTCGAGCCACGCATGTCCCCGCCCCAGCGTTTCCACGTGAAGCGTGCCCTCCTTGAGGTAATGGCGATTGACGTCGGTGATCTCCAGTTCCCCGCGCGCCGAAGGCTTGAGCGATTTCGCGATGCGTACGACTTGGTTATCGTAGAAATAGAGTCCGGTCACCGCATAGTGCGACTTGGGCTTCGCCGGCTTTTCCTCGATGCTGAGGGCTCGGCCCTTCACATCGAACTCGACCACGCCGTAGCGCTGCGGGTCCTGCACCCGATAGGCGAATACCGTCGCGCCGGATGACTTCTTCGCTGCCTGCCGGAATGTGGGTTGCAGGTCGTGGCCATAGAAAATATTGTCCCCGAGCACCAGCGCGCAGGCCTCGGTGCCGATGAACTTCTCGCCGACGAGGAACGCTTGGGCAATGCCCTTCGGCTCCGGCTGTATCTTGTAGCTGAAACTCACGCCCCAGGAGGTGCCGCTACCGAGAAGCTTTTCGAAGCGCGGCGTGTCATCCGGGGTGGAAATGACGAGGATGTCGCGGATATCGGCGAGCATCAGCGTGCTCAAGGGGTAATAGATCATCGGCTTGTCGTAAACCGGCAGGAGCTGCTTGGACACGACCTGAGTCACCGGGTAGAGCCGGGTGCCGCTGCCCCCGGCAAGGATGATTCCCTTCACGCCTCGCCTCGATCGGCATAGTTCTTCTCGATCCAGTGGCGGTAGGCGCCGCTCGTCACATGCGCAACCCAGTCCGGGTTGTCCAGATACCAGGCGACGGTCTTGCGCAGTCCGGAATCGAAGC